>Ga0255048_10000074_pt1 | contig 65031 bp, 70 predicted proteins | sample JV7_2_2_MG_FD_183619 | JGI IMG/M metagenome (GOLD analysis project Ga0255048, IMG submission 183619) | Seawater microbial communities from Jervis Inlet, British Columbia, Canada - JV7_2_2 | ecosystem: Environmental > Aquatic > Marine > Inlet | place: Canada: British Columbia | collected 2016-10-06 | reverse complement strand
GAGCTTGACGTCGAATACCCGGATACCGGCCGAGTTGTGGACCGGTTCGACGAAGTAGAACCGGACTTCGTACGGGCCGTCGGGAACCGGCAAGTCCCAGGAAAGGGGCGCGAAAGAGGGCCCGAACCGCTCGGTTCTGATCATGGCGATCGGCGTGCCCGCCGGCAGCGACTGATCGCTGGTATTGAGTGCCTGCACCAGCGAGACCTCGCCGGTCACGGCGGGGTTAGTTACGAGGAAAGGCTCGTCCGGGCCCCAGGAGAACTGACCGACGATGGCCTCACCGCCGGTATTGAGTCGGTACAGGATGACGTCGTCGGCGGCGGCGCTCAAGTCAACTCGCAGCGGACTGTTGGGACCGGAGTGGGAGATGAAGAGATCAGCGTCAAAGACGCCGGCCTGGGTCGGCCGGAACTCGACAATTACATTGAATGTCTGTCCCGGTGTGATGGTTCGGGCGCCGGCGCCCGAGATGATGGCGAATTGGCCGGCGTTCGTACCTGTGATGGAGGCCCCCGGCACATTCACGCTTCCGGTGTTGGGCTCGCCCAGGTGCACCACAGTGATGGTTCGCTGAAGCTTGTCGCCAACAGCAATGGAGCCGTAGTTGACTTCGGAGGGGGTAGACCCGAGCCACTTCCACTTGGGGATGGGGACAATCTCTATGCCCTGGATGGCCGGCGAGTTCACAACGGTCGTTAAGTCGATGTCCAGGTTGCCGTCGCTAACCACGTCGAAGCCCCGGACGATGCCGTTGTTGGCCCCGGCGGAGGCGAAGATGTCGAAGTTGGTCAGGACCTCAACACCCTCAATCGCCACATCGAAAACCCGGGCGCCGTTCGATTGGGTGCCGGGGAACGTCTCGGCGAAGTAGAGGTTGACTCGGTAGCGGCCGGGAATTAGCGGGAAGTCCCAGGCCTGCTGCCCAAAGCGATAGCTCTCGAACACCTCATCGGGAGCAGTCGGGCCCGACACCGATGTGCCCGCCAGCGGGCCGACGCTTCCTCCGGGGCCGAAGGGGCTGTCGGCCACCCAATCCCCTATCGGGTCGCCACCGGCATTCACCCGGTACGAACCCTGGCCGATCAGGTCGACGATCAGCGGGGAGTTAGCACCGGTATGGCGAATGCGGATGAACCCACGCTTCACGCCGAGGGTCGTCGGAGCCATCGTGATCTCGATCTGGCGGTTTTCGCCGAACCCGATTTCCGGATCCGCAATCGGGGCAGCGCTGAAGTCAAAGCCGCTCTGCCCGACTTCAACTGCCGTGATCTGGAGATCGGCATCGCCACCGTCGCCGCTGAAGTTCACGGTGAGAGTGGCGGTACCGGAGCCATCGAGACCCACCGGCCCCAGGTCCAGCAGTGCGGTCGACGCCGTCAGTGTCGCCTCCCGTAGTTCCGTGTCTCCGCCCAGCGGCACCCAGGCGCCGTTGCCGAAGACGAAACTGGAATCGGCGGGGCCGGTCGAGTTGGTGTTACGCAGGTAGAACCGGCTCTCCGGTGGCCGGAAAATGCCGACCGTTTCAACGCCGTCGTCATCCCAGTCGCCGGGAATGAACTCGTCGCTTGGGATCCCGTAGAAGAAGTCGTTTGCGGTGGTGGCAACTCCCGACCAAGGATTCTCATTTGAGTAGAAGACCTGGCCGGTGCCGTTGCGATAGATGCCGACAGTGTCTCTTCCATCGCCGTCCCAGTCGCCGGCGAAGGGGCGGTCGCCGGGGACACCGAAGTAGAAGGCCCGGTTGGCAAAGCCGGTGCTGAGCTTGTCGCGCAGGAACACTCGACCGTTGCGGTAGATACCGAGGCTGTCGCACCCGTCGCCATCCCAATCCCCGGCAATGGGTAGGTCGCCCGGAATGCCAAAGAAATAGAAGATCTCCCCAACTGCGGCCCCGCCGTTTGGCGGGTTGGTGTTGGTCAGGTACACAAAACCGGTCTTAGGCCGGAACATGCCGGGGGTCTCGACGCCGTCGCAGTTCCAGTCTCCGATTAGTGGCACATCACCCGGGTTGCCGTAGAAGAAGGTACGGTCGCTGCCATCAGGCTCACGAACATGCCACTGGCCGGAACCCGTGTCGACCATCCCAACCTCGGCATCGCCAGCCAGGGCGGGCGCGGCTAACAAGATCAACCCCATCAAGAAGCCGACGACCGCCAGAATTCGCCTTACCAATTCGACTCCGTTGCTAGCCCGCGAACAGAAACCCCTCCCAGAAAACCTAGTCCATGTCACCCGGTACCGCACCGGCCGGCCTGGGTCCGACGACCCTTTCCGCCGGCCACGGCACCCGTCTCCTAGGCTCCCCGCCACCGAACGCGAAAGGTAAAGCCATGGAATTCTCGGAGGTAGTGAGAAGGCGCCGAATGGTGCGCAATTACCTGCCCGATCCCATCCCGGCCGAGGCGTTGGAACGGGTCCTCGACCGGGCTAGAAGGGCCCCCAGCGCCGGTTTCAGCCAGGGTCAGAGCTTCGTGGTGGTAACCGATCCCGAGCGGCGCCGCGCCGTCGCCGCTCTCGCCCATGAGGAGGAGTACGTCTCGGCCGGCTTTGATCCTTGGCTTTCTCGGGCACCCGTCCATGTGATCGTCTGTACGAGCGAGGCCGTCTACCGGGATCGATACTCCGAACCGGACAAGGCCTCGTCAGACGACGCGCAGGACTGGCCGGTGCCGTATTGGCACATCGATGCCGGGGCTTCCCTCATGTTGCTGCTGCTGGCCGCCGTCGATGAAGGCCTGGCGGCCGGGTTCGCCGGCTCCCACAACCTGGCCGGGATCAAATCTCTGCTCGATATTCCGGACGAAGTCACCCCCATTGGTCTGGTTACGCTCGGGTACGCTGCGCCGGACCGCCAATCGGGATCGCTCGACCGTGGATGGAAGGCGGTCGAGGACGTAATCCACCTGGAAGCGTGGTAATCCGACGTTCCTGGTCAGACCGGCCCAGGCGGCCTACTCTGAGTTACTGACCGCCAACAGGAGCGAAATGGCGAGCGCACGTACGTTCACCTCGGAATCGGTGACGGAAGGCCACCCCGACAAGATGGCCGACCAGATCTCGGACTCGATTCTGGATGCCATTCTCAGCCAGGATGCTTCCAGCCGGGTGGCCTGCGAGACCATTCTCACGACCGGACTGGTTCTGGTGGCGGGAGAGATCACGACCGAGGCCTACGTGGACATCCCGTCAATCGCTCGTCAGACCATCAAGGACATCGGCTACGACCGCGAGGAATACGGCTTCGACGGTGCCACCTGCGGAGTCATGGTTTCGATCGACGAGCAGTCGCCCGACATCGCCCAGGGCGTGGATGCCTCCGAGGAGGTCCGCAGCGGGACTGCGCTGACGGAGGACGACCTCGACCGTCAGGGGGCAGGCGACCAGGGGATGATGTTTGGGTATGCGACCGACGAGACCGACGTTCTCATGCCGCTACCGATTCACATCGCCCATCGACTGTCCGAGCGGCTGGCTGCGGTGCGCAAAGACGGAACCGTCCCCTATCTGCGGCCGGACGGTAAGACCCAGGTCACGTTCGATTACGACGGTGACCGTCCGGTCCGTCTACGCACGGTGCTCATCTCTACCCAGCACGACGACGGCATCGACCGCGACTCGACCATCCGCCGGGATCTGATTGATCACGTCATCAGGCCGACCATCCCCGAAGCCTTCGCCGACGATCCGGTTGACGTCATCGTCAACCCCACCGGGCGGTTCGTTATCGGCGGCCCGGTGGGAGACGCCGGTCTCACCGGCCGCAAGATCATCGTCGACACCTATGGCGGTTCCGCCCACCACGGCGGGGGTGCGTTCTCCGGTAAGGATCCCTCCAAGGTCGACCGCTCGGCCGCTTATGCCGCCCGCTGGGTGGCCAAGAACGTAGTAGCGGCAGGGGCCGCCTCCCGTTGTGAGCTGCAAGTGGCCTATGCCATCGGGGTGGCCCACCCGGTGTCGGTGATGGTCGAGACTTTCGGGACTGAAGCCACGGATCCGGAGCGGATCGAGAAGGCGGTCAGGGAGATCTTTGATCTGAGGCCGGCCGCCATTGTGAGGGACCTCGACCTCCGCCGCCCCATCTACCGCCGGACCGCCGCCTACGGGCACTTCGGCCGCCCCGGGTTCCCGTGGGAGGAAACCAACCGGGTGGGCGAGCTCAAGTCCGCCCTGGGGCTGTAAAGCCTCCCCTCGCCCGCTGAGATCACTACCCCCTGAGGTTCGGTCCCGGGCTTATGTCAAGCGATTCCTTTATCCTCACCGCCCATGTCCACGCCCATGATTCGCCTCGACCGCGTCTCTAAGACGTTTCCCGGCCAGGCGACGCCGGCGGTCGGCGATCTCAGCTTCGAAGTCGCCGAGGGTGAGGTCGTCGTGCTGGTGGGCCCGTCTGGTTGCGGCAAGACGACCACCCTCAAGATGATCAACCGTCTCGTAGAGGCAACCGCCGGCACGATTGAGGTGGCAGGAACCGACATCACGTCGGTGGAAGCGCCGGCTCTCCGCCAGGGGATCGGCTATGTCATTCAACGCATCGGCCTGTTCCCACACCGCACCATCGCTGAGAACATCGGAACGGTGCCCGGCTTGCTCGGCTGGGACAAGAACCGAACCGCGACGAGAGTCGACGAACTGATCGACCTGGTCGGCCTGGAGCGGGAGATGAAGCAGCGATATCCGGCCGAACTGTCCGGAGGCCAGCAGCAGCGGGTCGGCGTCGCCAGAGCCCTGGCCGCCGATCCCCCGGTCCTCTTGATGGACGAGCCGTTCGGCGCAGTTGATCCCATCGTCCGCAGCCGCCTGCAGGACGAACTGCTCGATCTGCAACGCCGGGTCAACAAGACCATCGTGTTCGTCACTCACGACATCGACGAAGCCATCAAGCTGGGCGACCGGGTGGCAATCCTCAACGTCGGCGGCGTGCTCGAGCAATACGCCTCCCCGGCCGAGATCCTCAGTACTCCGGCCAACCAATTTGTAGAAGAGTTTCTGGGTGATGATCGCAGCCTGAAGCGCCTCTCCCTCACGCCCATAGCCTCGGTCCGGCTCGAGCGCGGGCCCCTGGTGGACGCCACCGCCACCCGGTCTGATGTCGAGGCAACCATGAAGGAGCACAACGTCGATTGGGTCGGGATCGGGGCCGGCAGCCGACTGGATGGCTGGGTGTGGGGCCGCGAGGTTGAGACCACCGCGGGAGCGGCCAAAGCCGCGCCCTTCTCGGTCCGCCTGTCGGCATCGCAATCCTTGCGAGAGGCACTCGACTCGGTTGTCAGCTCTCACACCGGCGTTGCCGTCGTCTTCGACGGCGACGATTACCTCGGCATGCTCAGCATCGAGCAGATCACCCGCCACCTCATCCAATGATCGCCCAGGCCGACAGCAGCGATGCGTTCGTTCGGTGGGATTGGATCTGGGGCCATCTGGATCTCATCTGGGAAAAGGTGGTCGAGCATCTGGTCCTGACGGGCATCGCCCTCGGGGTCGGATTGGCAATGTCGTTGGTCCTGAGCGGAATCGTTCTGCGCTGGCGCCGAACCTACGCCCCCATCACATGGGCAACCGGCATTGCCTACTCCATCCCGTCACTGGCCCTCTTCGCCTTCCTTGTGCCCATCACCGGCTTCACCATCCTCACTGCCCAGATCGGCCTGGTCAGCTACACGCTCCTGATCCTCATCCGCAACATCGTCGCCGGCATCGATGGAGTCGATCCGGCGGTACGGGAGGCCGCCGTCGGCATGGGCTACAGCCGCCGCCGGCTCTTCTTCCGGATCGAGTTACCGCTGGCGCTGCCGGTGATCATCGCCGGGCTTCGCATCGCCGGCGTCACCACCATCGGCCTGGTAACAGTCACGGCTCTCATTGGCCAGGGCGGCGTCGGATTCTTCATCCTCCGAGGACTCAACCGCTTCTTCTCAACCGAAATCGTCCTGGGGACATTGCTTTCGGTGATCCTGGCAGTCTCGCTCGATCTCGCCTTGCTAGGCGCCGAACGCGTCCTTACGCCCTGGTCGCGGCGGCAAGGGGATGCATCGTGATCGAATTCCTCGGCGACGTCGCGGTCTGGTTCACCGAGCACTGGGACGGTGACAACGGCTACCTGATGAGACTCTGGAACACGATTCGCCTCTCCGCTCTGGCAACGCTGACCGCAGCCATGATTGCCATCCCCACCGGTGCCCTGCTCGGCCACTACCGACGATTCGGCGTTTCGGCAGTGGCGGTCGTCAACATCGGTCGGGCACTGCCGTCTTTCGGAATCATCGCTCTGGCACTTCCCATCACTATTCGGATCGCCAGCCACGTTCCGGACGGCGTTCCAATCTTCGGGTCCGGACTTGGCTTCTTTCCTGCCTTCGTGGCCCTGTTTGCACTGGCGCTGCCTCCGATCTTCACCAACACCTTCACCGGAGTGCGTGAGGTCGACCCGGGAACGGTGGAGGCGGCCCGCGGGATGGGACTCACGGAAGGGAAGATTCTCCGCTCAGTCGAGATTCCGCTGGCCTCGCCGGTGATCATCGCCGGGCTCCGCATCTCGGCAGTGCAAGTGGTGGCAACATCACCGCTGGCCGCCCTGGTCGCCTACGGCGGGCTGGGGCGTTTCATAGTCGACGGGTTCTCCATCCAAGACAACGTCCAGATCTTCGCCGGGGCACTGCTGGTGGCGCTGCTGGCGATCCTGACCGAGATGAGCTTCGGATGGCTCGAACGACGCCTGGTCCCTGGCCCGTTGCAGTTGTCGGCACAGGACAGCCCGACCCGGAAATTGCGTCGTCGAAGCCGTGAGATATCCCTACCGATTCCGCCCTGACCACTTCTCATTGGAATACGGCGGTACTTGGGGGGTTGAACCTGTCGCCGCCACGTCGGCGGCGTCATTGTTTCATAACTGGAAGGGAGATACCCATGCGGAGATTGTTCCGCAATCGAATCCTTGGGGCGACCGTAGTGGCGCTGGCCCTCGTGGCCGCCGCCTGCGGGTCGGGTGAGGATTCTGACACTGAAGGACCGACGATTGTTGTCGGGTCCACCAACTTTGGCGAGCAAGAGATCCTCGGCGAAATCTTCGCCCAGGCACTCGAGAATGCCGGATACTCGGTGGAGACCAAGTTCCAGCTCGGGACCCGCGAGGTGGTGAACCCGGCCCTCAAGAGCGGTGAGATCGACCTGATCGCCGAGTACACCGGAACGCTGTTGACCTTTGAAGGCGGCACGTCCAGCACCGACTCCGATCAAACCCACGACGACCTGGTCACAGTTTTGGAAGGGCAGGGCCTGACGGCGCTGGAGTACGCCCCGGCCCAGGACAAGAACGGCTTCGTCGTGACCGCGGCCACCGCGTCTGAGTACGGGCTCTCCAACGTGAGTGACCTGGCCGGGCAGAATGGCAACCTGGTGCTCGGCGGACCCCCGGAGTGCCCGAACCGTGAGTTCTGTCTCATCGGCCTTGGCAGCGTCTATGGCCTGGACTTCGCTTCGTTCAAGCCACTCGACGTGGGCGGTCCGCTAACAGTCGCTGCCCTCGATGGCGGCGAGATCGACGTTGGCCTGCTCTTCACATCCGATGGAGTCATCGCCGCCAAGGGCTATGTGCTGCTGGAGGACGACAAGCTGCTCCAGCCCGCCGAGAACATCGTGCCGGTGATCCGCACCTCCGTGCTCGACGAGTACGACAGCGACCTGTCGGATCTCCTCAACGACGTTGTCGCGGAGATCACGACCGCCGAGCTCTCCGAGCTCAACAAGCGGTTCGGTCTGGACGCAGAGGATGCCGACGCACTGGCCAAAGAATGGCTGGCCGACAAAGGCTTCTAGGTACGACCGGGCCAAGAACCAAGTGAGTGTGCCTCGGGCTCGTCCCGGGGCACACTTACGTTCGTAGGATCGGCTTGTGAATTCCAAGGCCTTCGTAATTGAAATGCCCCTCAGGCAGCCTCACGCCGCCGCCGGGCACATGGTCGACTCGAGGCGAGGAGTGATTGTCAACGTCTCGGACGGTTCCAGCAACGGCTGGGGAGAGTTCGCAGAATTGCCGGGCTACTCGACCGAGACGATCGAGACCGCCCTGGCCGCCCTGGCCGGCGACCCCGTCACCCACTCGAATCCAATGGCGATCGCCGCTAAACGCACGGCCGAGCTCGATCTTGAGGCGAAACAACGTGGCATCCCCCTCACTGAGTTGTTGGGCGGGACACCGGGAGCGGTGGAGGCAGGCGCAGTGGTCGCCCGCTTTGGCGACCTGGCCGCCACCATCGATGAGGCAGGCCGGCGACTCGGCGAGGGCTATCGGAAGATCAAGATCAAGATCGGGCCTGGATTCGACATAGAACCGCTTTCAGAGCTGCGCTCACAGTTCCCCGAGTCGACGCTGGCGGCCGACGCCAACGGCGCTTACCAGCCAGACCAGGTGCCTCCCCAGATGGATGAACTCGAGTTGCTTTATCTGGAGCAGCCTTTTCCGGCTACAGCCCCCTGGGATAGCTTCGCCGGACTTCGGCGCAGCCTGTCGACCCCCATTTGCCTGGACGAGTCGATCACCGGGCCACCGGCGTTGCGGGCCGCCATAGCCTCAGCGGCCTGCGATGTCGTGAACCTGAAGCCGGCCCGGCTGGCCGGTCTGGCCCAGGCTGTGGAAATGCACAACCTGGCGTCAAGCGCTGGGCTCGGCCTGGTGGCCGGTGGCTTGCTGGAGACCGGCATCGGTCGGGCCGCCGTTGCTGCGTTCGCCCGGCTGCCGGGGTTCACGTTTCCCAGCGACCTGGCCGCGTCCAGCCGCTATTGGGACCAGGATCTCACCATCCCCGAATGGCATCTCGACGCTGGAAGCCTGGGAGTGTCGGAGCAGCCCGGCATCGGTGTGAGCGTCGATACAGCCCGACTGGCCGAGGTCACCATCTCCGAGCATTCTCTGCCCTCCTAGCCGGGCTAGTTTTCCTAGAGATGGGCTCCCTGCCAAACCGCCGACGCCTCTTCATCGCCTCAATGCTGGCAGGCAGCGTCCTCGTGACGGCCGGGCCCGCCACCGCCCAGACGCCAACCTGTCCTCCGTTCGAAGGAATCACCTGCGAAGGGTTCGTGACCGACGAGGCCGGCGTCATCGAAGACGACGACGTTCTGGAATCGGAGGCTGCCCGCATCGAAGGCTTGTACGGAGCTCAGGTCGCAGTTGTGTTGGTCCCCTCCCTGAGCGGCTGGTCCACCGAGCAATTCGCACGAGAGCTGGGCAATACGTGGGGGGTTGGAAGTTCCGAGCGGGATGACGGTGTCGTGGTTGTCGTGGACGTCGGGGGCCGCCATACCTGGGTTGAGCTGGGAGACGGCCTGAACGATTTCCCTCGCGATCCCGACGACCTTGCCTCGCTGGGCAACACCGGTTTCCGTAACGCCGACTTCGATGCCGGCGTGCTCGCCATCCTGGCCGGACTCGGCGATGGATTCGAGGCGTACGCCAACGGGGAGCGAGCCGCGGAAACCAACTGGGGCGTGATCGGAGCCGTGGTCGGCCTGGCAGCCCTCGGAGTCGCCGGGTTTGCCGTCGCCGGGGTGCGCAAGCAGAACAACCGACGCACCCGCCGGCGTCGAGAAGAACTGATAGATGGCGAATTGGAGCGCCTGGAGGTAGCCGGCCATGAACTGCCGCTGATCGCCGAGTACTCGGCTCAGCGGCCGGAGCGGGTGCCCGACGCGACCACCATCAACGTCGTAGACGCCCTCAATTCTGTGGCCCGCGGAGAAGTCCCCCGGGATCCTGAGGCAATCACGGCGGCCTGGGCATTGGGAATGGTCGACATAATCGACCGGGACCGGCTATCGGCCGACACCGAGATCCCGCTAGAGCTGCAGGCCTCGGGAGAACGAGATATCACCGACGAAGCCGTGCAAGCTGTCGCCAAACAGGCCCTCGAAGTCCGAGGATCACGGGACGACGAGTTCCAGGTCCGACTCAACGAGCTCACTCGCCTGGTCGACAGTCTGCGTCCGCATCGGGTGGCAGGAGCCAGAAACCGCCTCGGATCGCAGATCGACGACCAGCTGACCGACACGCTGCAGGGACCCGCCCTGTTGACCGACTTCGGTGAGCGGTACTTGCGGGCCGCCCCGGCTCTCGACCCCGGATCAACCGCCTCGGAGTCTGCGGCCGAACTCGTGGGCGCGTACGCAACCGCGACCACCAAGACAGAAACCCTGGAACAGCTATACGAGAAGCTGCCTGCCAGCGCAGCCCGCCCCGCGGTGGCAGCGGCGCTGGCCGACCTCGGAGATGACCTGGACAACTCCGTGGAACGGTATGCCCGGGTCCAGGACGAGTTGGAACGCCTGGGTCGGACCCTCAAGCAGGACGGCCTCGATCTGGATGCGATCGCCGCCCTGCTGGTTCTCAACAACGACGAGTCGGCGGTCGAGGAATTCGTCGACGCCTACGACAGGAATCGAGGCCACAGGCTGCCCGCCGATCAGTCTGTGGAGTACGCGCTGGCCGGCCTCACCTCTCTGCGCAAGATCAAGGCGATCAGGACCAGAGCCGACCGGCTCGGACTACCGGTTGGTCTGACGGCCGCTCTACTGAGAGCCCGACCGGATGGAGTGGATGTTTACGAGGAGCTGGCTCGCAACCTGGTGGAGCACGGTGTCACCGGCGATTCACGCCGGACCATCGCCGCCATCCTGGCGGTCTCGCTGGAACCCGCCCAGGCAGAACGACGCTGGTTGGAGGCCCGCCGGGCCCTGACCGATCTCGGTCTGCAAGGGTCCTACGCGGACGTAGCGGCAGCTTTTGGTGCCTCCGACCCCCGGGGCCCGCGTCAATTCGCCATCGCTTACGCCGCGCAACGCCAGGCTCTTGCCCGAAGCCGGATCAAGGACGCCGACCGGTTCGCCCCCGAACTCGCCCACCAGGGAACCTCCCGCCAGCAGGACTCCTGGACCGGGCGAACCATCCCGCCCCGCCTTGGCCACTACGACCCCTACACCCTCTTCTACTACCACTGGATCATCACCAGGGGGAGGGCCGGCTCCTACGGCTGGGAGCCGATCTTCAAGGATCAATCATGGTCTGGCGACCGGGACTCCTGGTTCGGAGGCTTCGGAGGAGGCACCTTCGGGAGCGGCAAAGGCGGCGGGTCATCGTGGGGCGGTGGAAGCTGGGGCGGAGGTGGCTTCGGCGGAGGTGGCTTCGGCGGAGGTGGCTTCGGCGGTGGCGGAGGCGGCGGCTCGGGCTGGTAGGGCTGGGTGCTCTGGACTACCGCCGGCTCCGGACGATGGGGCTGGGGCCCCATCGGCACAGCGATGAGGGCTCGCCCGAAGAGCAGAAGACGGGAGGCGGCGGCTCGGGCTGGTAGGGCTGAGTGCTCTGGACTACCGCCGGCTCCGGACGATGGGGCCGGGGCCCCATCGGCACAGCGATGAGGGCTCGCCCGAAGAGCAGAAGACGGGAGGCGGCGGCTCAGGCTGTAGGGGCAAACGGGAGAGGTCAAGCAATAGCATTGGAACGCGCTCTCCCCACCCCTGGTCCCTCCCGCGAACGGGAGGGGCATACACCGCCCCTCTGCACTCGCCAAAACGGGAGGAGTCAAGCCAACGCGCTTCCGTCGTGCGAACGTGAGGGTGACTTGAGGGCCAGGAAAGCTTGGTAGGTGCCGGCTACCAGGGCGGTTCCCAGCAGGGCTCCGGCGACGGCGTCGGTGGTCCAGTGGACATCCAGGTAAGGACGGGAGATGGTCACCACCGCGATGACGGCCAGCGAAGACACCAGCGCGCTGAGCCGGACCCAGGCGTTTCGAGTTGCCTCCCACGCCAGGATTGGTACCAGCCCGTAGAAGCCGACGGCTGCCAGGACGTGACCGGAAGGAAACGAAGGTCCGTTGCCCGGAAGAAGCTGGGCGACAGCCGGGCGGACCCGACCCACCAGCTCCTTGAAGCCGAATTCGATCACCGGGTTGAGCAAGACGGCCGCCACCAGGAGTAGGACGAAGGTGCGGTGCCGCCGGGTGACCAGGGACCAGGCCAGCAATGCCAGGGAAGCGACCCCGATCACGTACCTGGTACCGAGGAAGGTCAGCCACACCATCGCCTGGTCGAGCCATCCGGTGCGTGACTCGAGGATGAAACCCTGAGCAGCCAGATCCAAGCGCAGAAGCGTCGGTTCCGACATGATGGCCAGGACGGCCAGGGCTGCGAAGGCGGCCAGAGCGAGGCCGCCCGCCACTGCTGGCTTGTGGCTTGCGTTGAACCTGTATATCTCCACTGCAACCTGCCCTCTCGACTAACTCAGCCCAACTATCCGGCCGGGCGCCTGAAGAACTGCTTAACGAACCTGAGAGACCTCTCAGCTTCTCGACCGTGGGTACCATCGCCGTCTATGTCGAGATTCGCGACCCTTGCCGGCGGCCTGGCGCTGATGCTGGCTGCCTGCACCAATTCGGTTGCCCAGGAACCAGCCCAGCCGGCTACCTCCGCACCTCCCCCGACCACGACGACCACGACTCTCCCGCCGACCACCACCACCACCACCCTCCCGCCGACCACGACCACAACCACCACGATCCCTGTCTTCGACCTGGCCGGCTCGGTGTCGACCTCCGACGGGCTGCCGTTGCCCGGGGCGGTGGTTGCCGTCTCGGGAAGCGAGGTGACTACCGGACCGGACGGGCTGTTCGCCCTCACCGGAGTACCGGCCGGCCCGGTGTCGGTCACCCGGCCGGCCTGGCTGGGTGTCGAAGTCCCCTGGACGGGAGAGGCTCGGGTCGATGTAGCTCTCGAGCCACGCATCGTGAAGGCTCTGCGGGTAAGCAAATACGTCGCCGCCGATCCCGACCAGTTCACTGCTCTGCTCGACCTGGCCGAGCGGACCGCCGTCAACGCCCTCGTGTTCGATACGAAGGACGAGTCGGGCTATGTCCTCTACGAGACCGATGTGGAAGCCGCCGCCGCCCTCGACTCGGTCAGGCCGATGTATGACGTCAAGACCCAACTGGCTGAGGCCAAGTCGCGAGGCTTCTATACGATCACCCGGATAGTCAGTTTCGAAGATCAGGCCTGGGTAGCGGCCGACCCCGACGCCAAGCTGGCCGGCCGCTGGATCGACCCTCGTGATTCAGAGAACTGGGAGTACCCGCTGGCTCTGGCAGTAGAAGCCTGTGAACTGGGGTTCGACGAGATCCAGTTCGACTACGTTCGTTTCCCGGCCGGTAAGACCGCCGCCGCGGCGCAACGCTCCAACCCCACAACGGAGGAAACCCGGCTGAGTTCTATCCAGGCCTATCTGGCCGAGGGCAGGGCCCGCCTCCATCCCCTCGGCTGCGCAGTCTCAGCCGACATCTTCGCAATAGTCCTGTCGGCTCCGAATGATCAAGGGATCGGACAACGGCCGGAAGAAGTATCGGCGGTGGTGGATGCGGTCAGCCCGATGATCTACCCCAGCCACTACAGCAACGGCTGGCTGGGCTTTGAGGACCCCAACGACCACCCGGGACCTGTCACCGCCGACGCCCTCGACGATGGGATACCCCGGTTACAACAGCCCGCGCTCATGCGCCCGTGGCTGCAGGCATTCTGGTGGACGAGCTCTCAAATTGCGGCCTCCATTGCCGAAGCCGAGGAACGCGGGCTGGGGTGGATCTTGTGGAACGCGGCCGGTAGCTACCCCGAGAGCGCCATCCCCAAGGACGAATAGCCCCTCAGCGGGCCGCCCGCCGTTGCCTGACCGCCTCGAACAGAACGATCCCCGCCGACACTGACGCGTTGAGACTGTCGATGGTTCCAGTCATCGGAATCAAGATCTGCTCCCCTCCCAGCCAGGCGGAGGAAAGGCCGCTTGACTCGCTGCCGACCACCAACGCACAGGGATGCACGAGGTTGACATCTGAATGGAATCGAGTGGCTGAAGGGGTGGTGGCGTAGGTCGTTATCCCGTTGCCATCCAACCAGGCCAACGTATCCGAGGTGGATGCAACGGCCACCGGCGTGGTGAACAACGTGCCCATCGAGGCACGGATGACGTTCGAGTTGAAGAGGTCGGTGGTGGGATCTGCAACCACCACCGAGGCCCCCGCCGCATTGGCGCTGCGGATCATGCCCCCGAGGTTGCCGGGTTTCTCGATCGACTCCACCACCAGGACCAGCGCGTCGCCGGTGGGCAGCAGTGAAAGCGGAGCTTCCCACTGGCGAAGCACAGCAACAAAGCCGCTTGGATTCCCCCGCAAGGAGATCTTCTCCAACACCGGCTCTGAGACCGACGTGATGGGCACCACACCGCGGCTCTCGACCTCCCGGAACACCCGCTCGCCGTGGCCGGTCAGCATCGCCTCGCACACGTACAGGTCGAGCACCTGGTGCTCGATCAGAGCGCTCTCGAGTTCCCTCTCCCCCTCCACGAGGAACAGGCCGGTGGCATCCCGCTCGCGGCGCTTCCGCAGCCGCACCAGCGCTTTGATCCGCGTATTCCCGGTCGATTCAATGTCCGGCATCAGGTGAAAGATAGAGCCAACAGCCAACAGCCAACAGCCAACAGCCAACGAGAAAGCTTTGGCGCGTCAGCGGGGTTGGTGCTGGACCTGGCGCCGGCGGCGCCGCTCGTAGATCAACTCGCGTTCCAGCGGCAGCACTCGATTTCCTCGCCCATGCAACGCGCCAGCCAAAGCCAGGCGAAGAAATCGAATCGAGACAAAGCGAAACGTTTGCGCGTCAGCGGGGTTGGTCCTGGACCTGGCGCCGGCGGCGCCGGTCGTAGATCAACTCGCGTTCCAGCGGCAGCACTCGATTTCCTCGCCCATGCAACGCGCCAGCCAAAGCCAGGCGAAGAAATCGAATGGATAACATTGCATCGAACACATGTTCGCCCTAAGGTCGAAAGCCCCGACAGGCAGGCCGCCGTGACGCTTGCACAACGCAGTTTCGAAGACATGGGAGTCCACCTCTCTGAGGTCACGTTCTGCGTGCTGGATCTCGAGACCACCGGCGGGTCGCCGACCGACTGCTCGATCACCGAGATCGGCGCGCTGCGATTCCGGGGCGGGGAGCCGGATGGGACTTTTCAGACGCTGGTCAACCCCGGAGCTCCGATACCTCCCTTCATCACGGTGATGACCGGGATCACCCAGGCCATGGTGATTGAAGCGCCACCCATAGATGAGGCTCTCCCCGCCTTCCTCGAATTCATAGGCGACGCGGTAATCGTCGGCCACAACGTCCGCTTCGACATTTCGTTTCTCAATGCTGCCGCCGAGCGCCTCGGGTACGGGCGCTTGCCCAACCCGTCGTCGGACACCTACACCCTGGCCCGGCGGCTGTGCCGCAACGAGTTGCGCAACCTCAAACTGCAGAGCCTCGCCGCCCATTTCCGATCCCCGACCACGCCCACTCACCGCGCCTTTGACGATGCCGCCGCTACTGCCCACGTCTTCTGGGCGCTTCTCGAGAGAGCGGGGACAATCGGCGTCACGCACCTCGACGACCTGCTGGCGCTCAAGACCGCCCGCGGCGCTCCCCAGTATCAGAAGATCGGCCTGACGGACTCGCTACCCCGCCGTCCCGGGGTCTACCTATTCAAGGACCGTACCGGAGACGTCATCTACGTCGGCAAAGCCAAGAACCTTCGCAGTCGCGTCCGCTCGTACTTCTACGGCGATGAACGCCGCTCGATCCACACAATGCTGCGAGAACTCGATGTGATGGATCATGTGGTGTGTGCCAATGAGTTGGAGGCAGAGATCACCGAGATCCGGTTAATCGCGGCTCACGTTCCCCGCCACAACCGGCGCTCGAAGCCGCCGAAATCGCAACACTGGGTGAAGCTCACCAACGAGGCTTTCCCCCGCCTGTCGCTGGCCCGGGTTCAGAAAGAGGATGGAGGGACCTATGTCGGGCCGTTCCGCAGTCGGAAAGCCGCCGAGCTGGTCATGACAGCCATCTGGGATGCCATCCCGATCCGCCGTTGTCGCGGACCGGCCGGTAAGCGGAGCGCGCGCTGCGCTTTCGACCAGCTGGGGGTGTCGGTCTGCCCCTGTGCGGGTGACGTCCCCGCCGAGGAGTACGCCCCCATCGCCGACCGGGTGCGCCGTGGCCTGGATGATGACCCCACCCTGCTGCTCGAGCCACTGATTGCCCGCATGACCTTCCATGCCAGGGAACGGCGCTACGAGGAGGCAGGGTGGGTGCGGGACCGCTACCGGGCACTGGCCCGGGCCATCGACCGCCGGCGCGGCTGGCAAGCCCTACAACAGGCCGGTTTGTTGTGGGCCGAGACGGCAGGTGGAGACGGCGCCCTCATCGAGCGAGGACGGCTGGTAGCTGCCTGGAGCGGGAGCGAGCAGCCTCCACTACTCGCTCCTGCCGAACTCACCGGGTCCGTCCCGCAAACCCCGCCGACGGTCGCACTGGCCGAAGAAGCTCATCTCATCTGGCGCTGGTTGGAGCGAACCGACGCGAGGGTTATCGACAGCACGGCGCCCTTCAGTTTCCCGCGCTACCCGGTTCCGGCCCTCGAAAGGCTCGACGCAGCCTGAGCCCGACTCGCCCCCGGTCGCCAATCCCAGGTGCCCACTCGGGACTCCTACACTTTTGCGGCATGAAGTTCCTGATCAGACCCGGGTCCGACCCCTTTGCCCGGGCCGACGCCACATTGCTGAGCGCCATGGGCCTGCCCGGCGGCGGCATCGTCAGGGTCGGAGGCACCCACGTCCTGATCCGCCCAGGAGAGGTAGCCGAGCCGAACGCACTCATGCTCGGCGAACGGACGATGGCAAACGCCGGGCTCGGCTCCGGCGAGACGATCGACGTTAAGCGGGTTCTCCTACCCCAGGCCCAACGGGTGGTGCTGGCCGGCGAGGAACTTCCGCTTGAGCCTCGCCAAGCGGCACGCGCCCTGCAGGGGATACCTGTGACGGTTGGAGACACCGTGGTCGTCGATCCGTCCTACGGGTCCGGTGACACGGCCGGGCCGATAGAAGTGAAGGTGATCGGTGTGATCCCGGAACCGGCCGGCACCATCGGGAGTGGAACGGTGGTTGGATCCGAGGGCGATCAACCGCCCAGCGGCCCCATCCCTCAGCCCGCAGGCCACCCGGCCGGAGAGCCACCCACAACCGCCACCGCCCTCTTGACAGGCCTCGAGACTGAACTGGAGACCCTGGCCGGCTGGCTGGCCCTTTTGACCTCCCCCGGCAACCTCCCTGCAACGTGGGGACTGCCGTCGGTGGCCGGAGTCGTGCTAGAGGGACCGTCTGGAGTCGGCAAGTCGGAACTGGTGAACGCAGCGGCCTCGTCGACCGGCGCCCGGGTCAATGAGATATCCCTCGAGCTGGTCTTCAAGCCTGAGAAGCTCCTCGACCTGGTCGAGAAGGGGGTCAAGGAGTCGGTGGGACCAACCGTGGTCTTCCTGGATCGTCTGGATGCCGTGGCCGGGGATGAAGGAATGTTCCGCAACCAGATGGGAGCGATCCTCCGCTGGTTCCTGGACGCGGTGGCCGAGAAACCCGGCGTGGCGTGCGTACTCGGGGTCTCTTCGCTGGACGCACTCGACGACGCGGTCGCAACCTCGCCTTTGCTGCCTCGTAAGTTGTCTATTCCTCCCCCCGACCTTGATCGACGTCGGCTCCTGTTCGAAGCCGCCCTTGGCAAGGTCCCCTCCGACGAGATCGAATTCGACGTGCTGGCGGCCAAGTCGGCCGGGTTCTCGGGCGCCGACGTCATCGCCGCCGTAGTCCACGCCTCAGCCATGTTGGTGCGCACTGGAGACAAGGCCACCACCGAGATCATGTTGGCGGCCATCGGCGGGACCACCCCTTCGTTGGGATCCGTGTCGCTGGGAGAAATGCCTTCCTACGGCTTTGAGAGGGTGGCCAACCTGGACGAAGTCAAACAACGCCTGACCGAGGCCGTCATATGGCCGATCCAGAGTCCGGAACGTTTCGAGACCATGGGCATCGAGCCACCCCGTGGCATTCTCCTGCACGGCCCGCCAGGCACCGGAAAGACCTACGTCACCAGGGCATTGGCCCACGAGGCGGGAGCCGCCTTCTTCTCCGTCAAGGGGGCTGAGCTCCTCGATAAGTTTGTCGGCGAATCCGAGCGAGGAGTTCGGGAGCTGTTCACGCGGGCACGCTCGGTGGCCCCTTCAATCATCTTCTTCGACGAGTTCGATGCCCTCGCTCCGGTTCGGGGCAATTCGAACAACTCGGTCACAGACTCGGTGGTGGCCGCCCTCCTGACCGAGATCGACGGCGTCTCAGACCGGGGAGATGTGGTGGTGATAGGGGCCACCAACCGCAAGGACTTGATCGACCCGGCGCTGCTGCGGGGAGGGAGACTCGAGACTCACATCCTGCTCGACCTGCCGCCCAAGGCATCTCGGCTGGCTTTGCTCAAGATCACCGACGTTCCTTTCGCCGGCGACGTCGACCTCGACCGGCTGGCAGAAGTCACCGGTGGGCTCTCCTTTGCGGACTTGACGAGCCTGCTGCGCGAGGCAGCGCTCACTGTTCTCCGCAAGGAAAGGGCGGAACTCGAGGTGACGTGGACCGACCTGGAGGAGGCCCTCACCCGCTTCGACAAAGAGGTGGCGCAGGGACCGCCCGACTAGCTCTCGGTAACCGTCACCGAGTTGATTAGGCAATCCTCGTGCGGGCGGTCGGCGTGGTCGGTGGAGGAAGCGGCGATGAGATCGACCGCATCCATGCCGGAGCCCACAGTGCCAAAAACGCTGTAGGCGTGAGGAAGCCCGGCGTCGGCATGACAGATGAAGAACTGGGACCCATTGGTGTTGGGCCCGGCGTTGGCCATGGCCACCGTGCCCCGGGCATAGCCGGGAGAGCCCTCCAGCTCATCCCGGAACTGGTAGCCGGGACCACCGCGGCCGGTGCCGGTCGGGTCGCCTCCCTGGACCATGAATCCGGAGATGACCCGGTGGAAGATCACGCCGTCGTAGAAGCCGTCCCGAGCAAGGAAGACGAAGTTATTGACGGTCTGTGGCGAGCGCTCGGCCTGCAGATCGATGCCGATGTCGCCATGGTTAGTGTGGAGGGTGGCCGAGTAACTCTTCGAGAGGTCGATCGATAGTTCCGGGGGGCCGTCATACTGCTTGGACATAGTCACCTTCGTGGTCGCGATTGCGGGGCCTCACCCTAGGGCGCTCAAGGCTCTTCCAATGTCGGGCGGTGGTAACTACTTTTCCTCCGGTTGGGTGTATTTAAAGAACTCACTTAGGGTGGCCGAGTTGACCGCCGAAAACCTCCAGAGAACAATGCAAGCAGCACATAGCCTCACAGACCGCGTTCTACTAGTGATCCGGGATCGCCGCATGGCCCGGCGTCTGATTCTGGCTTGCCTGGGGATATTCGTGATACTGGCGATGGCCGCCTTGACCGCAGAACGCCTTCTTCTCTCCGTCGACACCGCCGTGCAGGAGACGACGATGGACGTGCGCACCGGGTGGCTGAATACCACCATGGTGATGGCCACCGAGCTGGGCACCCGCTACGTGATCGGCGTCCTGGCCCTTGGCCTGGCCTTGTGGGCGTGGGCTACCAAGCGCTGCACTACCACCCTGCTCGTGATCATCGCTGCCATCGCCATCAACCCTCTGTTCGAGGTTCTCTTCAAAGAACTGGTGGGAAGGGTCCGGCCCGACCTGGACCAGCTGCTTCCCGGCAACGGCCCCTCTTTCCCTTCCGGCCATGTTCTCGCCTCGGTTGGCTTCTACGGGCTGGTACCCCTGGTGGTGTGGGAGGCCACCACCAACCGGACAGCTCGCACCGTTGCCTTCTTCGGGTCGGTGTTCGTGATTCTCGCAGTCGCCGCTTCCCGGGTCTACCTGGATGTGCACTGGACCACCGACGTGTTCGCCGGCCTGTTGCTGGGAACCGTTTTGGTGGCCGCGACCTACCACGCCCTCGAAGGACACGGCCTGCACCGCGCCCGCGTCTGCTGCGCGGCTTAGCCCTCGCTGACGCCTTCCAGCCGGGCCCGATAGGCCGACACGGCCCGTTCGGCGACTCGCTCTGGAGCTTCGTTGGTGAGTTCGCCCTGATCCACCAACCATGCCCACAGGTCTGATCGAAAACGGACTTGCTGGCCGCGGCTGACGATATTGCCGCGGGTGATACCCACCCACAGCAGCACCACCAACCCAATGAGGAACAGGATCGAAACCAGGATGGCGCGGGTGAACGGATCACCATGCCAGATCTGGATGACCTCCCCTTCGATGGGGTCAACCGTACGGAAGGCCCTGAACAGGTACACAAAGATGTAAACGCCGGTGTAGACGAGGAAGCTGAGCAGGCCCAGCAGCCCGATCAGGGCCACCACCGAAAGTTGCCGTCTCATTTGTTTCCCTCTCTTTCAATCAAGAAAAGCGTGCGGGCAAAGTCGGCCGGCTCGGTCGGAGGCGGCTTCAGACGGCCGAACCAGGTGGTCTCAACCAGAACATGGGCCGCCCGGAATGACCGCCGGTGAACGGTGGCAAAGAACAGCAACTGGAGTGAAACCAGGCCAAGGACGCTGGCAGTGCCAACTCCCAACCCGACCATCCAGGGATTTCGATAGAAGAGGCCTGCATCGTCGTTGAAAGCCAGCAGGCCGGCCGCCAGCGCTGTTGCTCCGATCGCGACAACAAAGACGACCGCCGCCATGTAGGTCCAGCGTGGGCGCCACTCGCGTTGGTGGAAGTTGGGCCCGGCGACGTCATGTCCTGCGGCCTGGGCAACACTCACAACCACGCCTTTGGCGCCGGCGGCGATCTGCTGCTTGCGCCGCATCCTGCCGTTAGGAAGCAGGTTGTTTACCCAGTCAGCAATGACAAGGATCCCCGAAACGATCATGCCGACTCCCATCAATGCAGGCACGAAAACGTGAAGGCCTTCGTCGATTACCGGGTCGGGCCGACGCTCACTCATGGCTTGGCCCTTCAGTCGGCTCGTCATCGGCCTCCCCGGCACGGTTCACTCTCTTGACCTCGCCGCTGGTCCCGTCGACAACCAGCTCCTCTCCGGTGGAGATCGCCTGGGTGGCGTCGTTCACATTTAGGACCGCCGGCAGCCCGAACTCTCGGGCGACGATGGCGGCGTGTGACAACGGTCCCCCCTCTTCCAGCACAATCCCACCCGCCACCAGAAACAGTGGCGTCCACGAGGGGTCGGTGCTGTGGGCAACGATGATCTCGCCGGGTTCCAGCGCAGTGCCGGCTTCGAGGCTCAGCAGAACGCGGGCTCGCCCCTGGACCAAACCGGGACTGGCTGCCCATCCCTGCATCAACGGTCCCGCCGGGGCCGCGGATTGGTGCGAAATGTCGGGATCGCCACGGAACACCTCTGGGAGCGGTCCGGCGTCCTTGGCCCGGTTGAAGGCCCGCCGTCGGCGCTCTAGCTCCTGGCCGAAAACCGGTTCGGCTCCCCGCAGCATCTGCTCGAGCTCGCCATCCGCGAACAGCTCCACGTCGCCGACGAATTCAAGATGGCCGGATGCCACCAGCCGGTCTGCGATCTCGAAAATCACCCGACGTTCAGCACCGCCCAGCACCAACAACGACGATTTAGCCTCTTCCCGGCACCGAAGGAAAAGGGTGGCCTCATCCACCATCCGACTCAACATCCGCAGCCGCATGTCGATCAGCTGCCCTGTGATGATGCGCCGGAATCGCCACCGGGGTGACTGGCGGAGGATCCCCATTAGCTGCTCGAGGCTGGCCTCACCGTCCTCTCGGGGACGAGCCGGCACCCTGGCAAAGGAGGTCAGCTGGCTCCACACCCCGACCATGTCCTCGTTCCAGGTGCGGCCGGCATAGACGGCCTGGGCACCGAACGCTCTGACGCAGTGGTCGACGTCCCCCAGGAACGCCTGACCGCGCTCGCCCAGCGCTTCGATGCGCTGGCGCGGGTCGCCGGCGGCCCGGGCGAGAGAGGTCTGGAGTGTCGGCATATCGGCGACGTGACGCTGGTAGATCTCCCGCAGCCGGTTGACCCGGCCTGCCCCCACCGAAGCTTCAGCGAGGGCCCCGGCGGTGAGTCGTTGCGCCCACCGCACCCCCTCTTCGTCACCCAGCCAGCGTCCGATCTGAACTTCAAGAGCCCGGTAGGCGGCCGCCGCCGCGCTCGACGCGGCTACCTCGGTGGCGTAGATGCGCCAGGCCAAATCACGGATTCGCCACCGGTAACGGAGCAGTCGTCGGGCCGGCAATTGGCTTAGATCGATATCCAGCTGAGCGATCCCGTGGACGGCGTGCTTTATGAGCGCCACCTCGTCCACCAGGACCCGGTTGGCCCGCCAGCTCCGAAAGCCCGCCCGAGCCCTTGCGATCAGACCGTCCTGGGACTCGGAGGGCGCTTCCTCTCCCTCGTGTTCCAGGGCGTGTCCCAGGTACTGGCGTTCGACTTCGGCACCCGACCCGCCGGGCAACGTGGCCGCGACCTCGCGCAACACGCTCAGGTTGAGTGTCGCCCGCCCGCGGAATCTACCTACGATCCGCCGCCCGTCGCCGGCGCCGGTCGCCCCGATGGTGGCGAACAGGGATCGGAACGCGTCCTCGAGCATCGGCGCGTTGATGCTCCACAACAAGGGCGACACGACACCGGGCAGCATCTCGGCCACACCCCTCGGTGTGTACTCGTCGTCCTCAAACCCTGTTGTGTCAAAACCGTCGTCGTGGATGGCCAGCGGCCTGGAGACCGTTATCGGGCGGGCCTGGAGGACCTGGAGACCGTCACCGGTCATGGCCCACTCGATGTCCTGGGGAGCTCCGGCCCGGTTCTCGATTCGCATCCCCAGCCGGGCCAGATCCTCGAGAAACTCGAGCTTCGCTCGTTCGCCGCGGGCCCGGATGAACAGAGAGCTTCGGTCGATTACGAACCCGTGCGGGGTGACCCGGCCCGACACGAGATCGTCGCCAAGGCCGGGCACCGCCTCGACTTTGATGTCTAGGGCCGAACCCTGCGGATCGCGGGTGAAGAGCACACCGGCCCAACTGGCGTCGGCCATCGTTTGGATGATCACGGCCATCGCCAGATCCTCCTCTCCGATGTTCTCCCGACGCCGGTAGCTGCGCACTTGTGGAGACCACAGCGAAGCCCAGCAGCGGCGCACCGCCGTCAGGGCCTCCTCGGCGGTCTTGATGTTCAGGAAGGTTTCGTACTGCCCGGCGAACGAAGCGTTGACCATGTCCTCTGCCGTCGCCGACGATCGCACCGCAATCGAAGCAGTCGGCAGAAACTCACCGAGTAGAGCCAGGATCTCGTCCCCGAGGTCGGGAGGCATCGACGGTCGCAGGAATTCGGCTTCGACCCGGCTGCGATCGGCGGCGATCTGATCAGCCGGCGGAAGTTGGCCGTGCTGGAGATCCTTCAAGAATGGTTCCAACCCGGCGTGCTCAACAAACGCCCGGTAGGCGCGTGAAGTGATCACCGCTGCCCTGGGTACCGGGAACCCGTCGGCGACCAACCGGTCGAGCGACGAGGCCTTTCCCCCTACATCGGTGACCACGCTTCCATGCCCTTCCAGAAACTGGGCGAATTCGTAGTCCACAACCATCTTCAGGTTACGTCCGATCCATCTTTCGTGTTGGGATCAACCGGATCAGCCGGTCAAAAGCTTCCCGAGCTACAGCTCGCTCCGGCGCCAGGCATTGGCCAACGAGTCGGCATATTCGTTCCACAGTGACCCGTCGTGGGCCTTGATCCATCGCAGCTCCAGCTCCGGTCGTGACTGCAGCTTGAAGTAGAGCTCCTTCACCAGGTCGAGGTTCTTGATCGGCCCGGTCTTGCGCTTCCATCCCCGCCGCTTCCACCCCGCCGCCCACGTATTCATAGATTGGACGGCCAGGTTGGAATCGCTGTGCATGGTGGTGGCGGTGTTCTCCGGCACCAGATCACACCCGTGGATCAAGGCCACCAGCTCCATCCGGTTGTTGGTCGTATCCGGATCGCGACCGTGGCGCTCGGCAACCACCTCACCCTCGATGACATAGACGGCCCCCCAACCGCCCGGCCCGGGGTTGGGCACCGAGCCGCCATCGGTGAACACCCCATCTTGAGGCCCTGTCGAATAACGATCACGCACCTCGGCCAATGTAAGAAGGTCTTCCATCAGAGCGGGGAGGGTACCTGCGCCGCAAGCCGCTTCCCACGATCCAAGCCTGTCTGGAGAGGAGTGCTGCTCGTAAGGGACGCTCACTGCTTGTCGCCGTTTCGGTCCGCCATAAGAGATGAGAGGGACCGTGAGGTCCCTCTCATCTTCGGGCAGTCCCCGGCCCGCGGTTCGGCCGAACTCACACCTATATGTCCACATGTCGGCGGAACACCCGGAAGTCGAAAAGGCTGAGAAATGATTTCGAGGGTCACGACGCTGCCCGGACATATAGGTTCTAGAAAGGATGAAAGAGGCATTCGTGGCGCAGTCCCCAAGTTCACATGCGGCCTTCCGCAAGGTGTTTGACGAGAACCACGATGCCGTACACATGTTTTGCCTTCGCCGATTGAACGTTGAGGACGCCAATGAGGCCACCGCCGATGTCTTTCTCGTGGCGTGGAGGCGGGTCGACCAGATCCCGTCCGACTCCGAGGCGTTGCCGTGGCTCTACGGAGTGGCCCGCAACGTCGTTCGCAATCAGCACAGGAGCCGCAACCGGGGTGCCCGGTTGGTTGCTCGCCTGGGCTCGGTCCGGGAGGCTCCCCCCGAGCAACCAGAGCCACAGATCATTCGCCGCCAGGAGGAGGCCGAGGTCCACGAGGCGCTCGGTCGGCTCCGGGCCCAGGATCAGGAGTTGCTGCGCCTCAAGGCGTGGGAGGGCCTTTCAAACGATCAGATCGGCAAGCTGCTCGGTATGTCCCACCGGGCCGTTGAGGGTCGCTACGCACGGGCCCTCAACAAGCTGTCCAAGATCCTGTCTACGGAACGGCAGGTACGAACCAGTCCCCGACTCGCTCAGGAAGGAGGAGAGCAGTGAGCAAGCCAGTCGATGCTCAGCGCAGACTCGAGGCCGCCAACCCAGTGGTGTCGGCCTCGGCCAAGCCGGCCACCGCCTGGTCGTCCGCTGCCCTTCTCGAGCACATAGATAGAAGGAGTGGGGATATGCAAACCAAGGAAACGCCGACTCGAATTGAATACGAGCCGGCCACGAAGAAGACCCGGAAGCCCGGATGGGTGGTTCCGGTGTTGGCGGGAGCGACTGCGGTGATCGCAGCAATCGTCGTGGCAGCCGTGTTCTTGACCGGTGGCGAGGAGAGCAAGTCGCAGTACGCCGATGCCGCCGCTGGTGGGGACCCGCAAGCAGTTGCAGGACTGTTTGCGGATAGTTTCCGGATCGGGGATGTTGACACAATCGTTGAGTACCTGCATCCCGAGTTCAATACCCGCGAGTTCGCGGAGGATGACATCGGTCTTCTCTCCGCCTGGGTCGAGTTCGAGGGAGCCCTCTATGGGCGAGATGAGCCGGGACCGTCTACCTGTCAGGGTCCGGATGACGGCTGGTACTTCTGCACCTACGTGTCGTCTCCGGACGGCGTGCTCGCCTCCGTTGGATACTTCGAGACTACGTGGTCGGCGCAGATTGTTGACGGTCTCATCCGACGCATGGACGTCGCTGGAGAGCTGTCGTTCGCGGGACTCATGACGAACTACGTTATCAACGATTTCGAGAAGCCATTAGGGGAGTACGCTCTGGCCGCCGATCCGGACGGGAGTGCCTCGGCCTGCGATGTGTTGGCCGCCGTTCAGGCCGGTGATGTCCAGACTCGCGGAGTCGGGACCGTCCACGACCAGGCCTGCGGGGAGTTCCTGGCCGGTTTCGTCGACGACTACGCCGCCAGTCTGGGTAGCTAGCCGGAACGCAACGACCTCAGTGAGGGGAGGGTCCGCTCGGGCCCTCCCCTCTCTGACGTTCAGGGCATCCGGCATCTCCGCCAAGTGTTTGGCAACGGACAACCGGTAGCTGGCACCTGAGCGGCCTCGTGATACCAACTAACGGGAGGATGGTGCTCTACTTACCTGATGCGCCGGTTGCTGACACTTCTGGGCGTCGTCCTCGTAGCTGCCGCCTGTGGAGGCTCCGCCGAACCGGGCGACGTCCCTCCATTGCCAGAGACCTCTCCCGACCACCTGCAAGAAGTGTTAGCCGGTTCCGAGCTGCCCGTGGTACTGAATGTGTGGGCATCCTGGTGCATTCCGTGCCGCTCAGAAGCACCGCTTCTGCGGGCGGCTCACGAGTCTTTCCAGGCCGAGGTTGACTTCATAGGCCTCAACGTTCGGGACTCACAGGAAGGTGCCCGCGCCTTCCTCAACGAATTCGAGCTGACCGGCTTTCCGCATCTCTTCGACCAATCCGGAGCAGCCCAGGGCTCATTGGGAGCCGGTGGAGTGCCGTTGACTCTGTTCTTCTCAGCGGGGGGTGAGCTGTTCGACACGCACTTTGGTGCAGTCGACGAGCGAACGCTGGCACTCAACATCGACGAGATAATACGGAGATAGCCCGGTGACCTCGCGCACGTCCAACCGGACCGGAGGTCGCTAGTGGAGTTCACTCTGCTGTGGTCAGCATTGACCGGCGCTGGCGCCCTCTACGGCGCCTTGTGGTGGATGGGCCGGCGCGACACCAGCCTGTGTGTGCGCGACCTGTGGGAACTAGCCATCACGGCCGGAGTGATCGGGCTGGCAGTGGGCCGAGTGGCCGCCATGCTCCGAGGCGGAGTGAACCCGATCGCCCATCCGGGCGACGTGCTGCTGGTGCGGAGCGGAGTCGACACCGTCGCCGCCTCGACCGCCGCCCTCCTGACGGCAGCCTGGCTGGCCAGGGAAGATCTCTTCGAGCAACTTGACGGCCTGGCTCCGGCCGCCCTGTTCGGAGTTGCCGGATGGCACGCCGGATGCATGTTTCGAGGAGCCTGCCTGGGCACGCTATCCGATCTTCCCTGGGCTTGGGCCCAATCCGGCAGCGACCTCACTCGGCATCCGGTTGAGTTGTACGCGGCATTGTTGCTGGTGATCTCAGCCGTGGCGCTCTTCCAACTGCGGCTCCGATACCCATCACCAGGCCTCGTGTCGGGCCTGGCGCTGGTTGTTGTCGGCGCGGCCCGGTTGCTGACCGAGCCAATGCGACCCAGCCTGTTCGCAGGGCCGGTGTGGTGGTATGCGGCCGGCATCGTGGCCGGGGGCATTCTGGCCGGGTGGGCGGTGTGGCGAAGTCGCCGCATCGGGTCCGCAGAAGGTACCGCTCCGCTACAGTGACCGGCCATGTTGCGCCCACCCGAGCCCGACGTTCCCGCGGTGACAGCTGAGGAAGCTGCTGCCATGGTCGATGAGGGCGCCTTGCTCATCGACATCCGGGAATTGAAGGAGTGGCAAACGCTTCGCATCCCCGGTGCCGAGTTCAAGCCAATGTCGGAGATCCAGGATTGGTTTGAGGAGCTGCCGAGAGATGTCGACATCATCCTGCAATGCCGCTCCGGGCAGCGTTCAGGCCAGGCCACGCAGGCACTCATCTCGCAAGCCGGATTCGACCGGGTCTTCAACCTGACGGGCGGCATTATCGCCTGGCACTCAGCAAACCTGCCCGTCGACCGGGGCCCGATTCCTGACTGAGACAGGCGTCGTAGCCCGGCCGAAAACTCGCCCGTACACTCATCGCCGTGAACGCTGCCTCGCCCCTTGCCCTTCTCGATGATGCCGGCCTGCGAATCGGCAATACGGTCATCATCCGCCGCGCCAAGCTGGCCCTGACGGCGGGTGAAAAGGTAGGGCTGCTGGGGCCGAATGGGTCCGGGAAGACAACCGTGCTCCGCATGCTGGCGACACTCCTGCCTCCCACCGACGGGTCGGGAACGGTAATGGGAGCCAGGTTGGGCACGGACGCCGTCTACACGGTCCGGTCACGGATTGTCATGGTTGGGCACCTGCCGGCTCTCTATCCCGAGTTGACGCTGGCCGAAAACACCCGCTTCGTGGCCCGGCTGAGCGGCCGAGCACCAGCGGTAGCCGACGAGGCCCTGACGATGGTTGGGCTGGCCGGCGCTTCACAGCGGCGAGCCGCCCAGAGCTCAAAGGGCATGTTGCGCCGGGCCGAGTTGGCCCGGGCGCTGATACTCGAACCCGATTTGCTGCTTCTGGACGAGGCCCATGCTGGATTGGATGCCGAGGCGATAGGCCTGGTCGACGCGCTCGCCAACCGGGTGGTAGCTCGCGGCGGAGCAGCGGTCCTGGTTAGCCACGAACCCGACCGACTGGTGGTTGATCGCTCGGTGCGAGTCGTCGATGGCGTCCTGGAGGCAGCGTGAGCTTCTGGCGCCAGGTGTTCGAGATCACTCGCAAGGACCTGCTGGTGGAATCCCGAACCGCGGAAGTGGTAACCATGACGGCCCCCTTCGGGGCGGCCGCCCTCATCCTGATCCCGCTCGCCATCGGCACCGACGCTCCTCTCCTCAGCGATCTGGGCCCGGGCCTGTACTGGATCGTCGTTCTCCTCTTCGGAATGCTGGTGATCCTGCGCAAGAGTGCAGTCGACGGCCAGCCTCAGCGCGACCTGGTCAGGCTGCTGGGCATCGACCCGGCTGCCAGGTTCGCCGGAGCTGCGATCGCCACCTCGGCGCTGATCTTCACCTTCGAGCTTGTGCTCATTCCGGTGTTGATTGTCCTCTACAACCCCGACTTCGGCAGCTGGCCCTGGCTCATGTTGATTCTTCCGCTGGTTGCGATCGGGATGGGACTGCTCGGAACGATCGCCGGCGGCGTGACTACCGGCCTCGGAACCAGAGTGTCACTAACACCGCTGCTGGTGGTTCCACTGTCTCTGCCGCTGTTGCTCGGAGCCACTCAGGCTCTCGAAAGCTTGCGTCTGGGAAGGAGTATTCTTCCCTGGCTGGTGCTCCTCATGGCCGTCGACCTCGCGTTGGCGGTGACAGGAGTGCTGGCCGCCCGCCCCCTGGAGGAAGCCGTCACATGACCGCATTGCGCCGACACTGGCTCGAGACCGTGGCGGCGGTAGCCGTCGCTCTGAGCCTGTTCCGGTCGATGACGGTCGCGGCCGATGTCACCCAGGGCGACGTCCAGCGGATCATGTACGTCCATGTCCCAAGCGCCTGGTTGGCTTTTCTGGCGTTCGCGGTGACCGTCGTCGGCTCGGTGGGCTGGCTTCGCACCCGTGACCGTCGCTGGGATCGGCTGGCTGCCTCTTCTGCCGAAATCGGTGTCGTGTTCACGGGCCTGGCGATTCTGGCCGGCATGATCTGGGCCCGGCCGGTTTGGGGTCAGTTCTGGACCTGGGAGCCCCGTCTGGTGACTACTGCTCTCTTGTTCTTCATCTACCTCGGCTATCTCGCTCTGCGACGGGCGGTAATCGACCCGGAGCAACGGGCCAGGAGGTCGGCCATCATGGGCATTGTTGCCTTCATCCAGATTCCAATCGTTTACGAGTCGGTCAACTGGTGGCGCAGCCTGCACCAGACCTCCAGTCGCAACAGCATCGACACACCTCTGCGGGTGACCCTTCTGCTGGGAGTGGTGGCATTCACGTTCGTCTACGCCGCCCTGCTGCAAAGACGCCTCGAGCTAGCCCGGCTGGAAGAGGAGCTCGAGATCCGCCACCTGGATTCCAGTCCTGAAGTGGCGGGAGCCGGGATCACCGCCCCCGCACTCTCAACCGGGGAACCGCGGTGATCCACCTCGTCGCCGCTCAGGTTTCCAATGCGTGGTGGTATGTGGCCGCCGCCTACACCGTCATCCTCGGTGGGATCACACTGTATGTGTCATGGCTAGGCGTGCGGTTGCAGCGAGCCCACCGGCAACTCGATCAGATGTCATGAGGTACAAGGCATTCCTCATACCCGCCATCGGAGTGCTGGTTGTGCTGGGAGGTTTCATTCTGACCTTCAGCCTCAACGACAGCTTCGTTTACTACATGACCCCATCGGAGGCCATCGATGCCCGGGCCGATTTCCAGGATGGGCGCCGCTTCCGTCTTTCAGGAGTGGTGGTCCCCGGGAGCATTGAGGAACTCGAGGCCGGAGTCCGGTTCGTTGCCCAGGAACGCGACGGCACCGACGCCGTGCCGGTGATTCACACCCGCAGCGCACCTCAGTTGTTCCAAGAGAACATCGAGGTCGTGGTGGAAGGTACCTGGGAGGGCGACGAGTTTCACTCAGACTTCATGTTGATCAAACATGACGAGGAGTATCGAGTTCCAGACGAAGGCAACTTCGAGGACGACGGGACCGGGTCATGAGTGGCCGGATCGTGAGAACTAGGACTGCCGCACCGGCCGGTACGCCGTGATCGCCATCGCCGGTTACACCGGCATACTGATTGCCCTGGCGTCTTCGGCCTTACTGGTCCTCAGAGCCGCCCAGTCTTTCCTCTCAGGCCGCAGCGCAGCCTCCGTACGGGGACCCGTTATGGGTCTGCTCGGGGGGGCGGCGGTTGCCTTCCTGTTACTGATCGTCGGACTCCTCACCGACGACTTCTCAATTGCCTACATCGCCGACAACCACGCCACGACCACACCGTTCGTCTTCAAGATCGCCACTGCCTGGGCCGCCCTCGAAGGCAGCATTCTGTTGTGGGGTCTGGTGCTGGCCGGCTTCGTTTACGGCGTGCTGCGGACCGTGCGGGACGGCGACGCCCTCGGCCTCGGAGCCCTCGCCGTGCTCGGCGTTGTCTCGGTGTTCTTCTTCGGGGTCATGGCCACCTTCGCCAATCCGTTTGCAGTCTGCACCGAGTTAGCCAGAGGGGCCTGCGCCGACACCAGCTGGCACCCGTTTGTCGGCACCTCGGCCCCGCTGGAGGGCCCCGGGCCCAACCCGCTGCTCCAGAATCACTTCCTCATGGCTGTCCACCCACCGGTGCTCTATGTCGGCTACGTCGGTTTCACGGTGCCCTTCGCCTTCGCCATCTCGACCCTGGCGTTGGGGACCGCTACGGACTGGCTGGAGCGAACCCGCCGCTGGACGCTGATCGCCTGGGTCTTCCTAACCGCCGGCATCACTCTCGGTGCGCTGTGGTCCTATGCCGTCCTCGGCTGGGGCGGATACTGGGCCTGGGACCCGGTCGAGAACGCTTCTTTCCTTCCCTGGCTGGCCGGCACCGCATTCATCCATTCATCGGTGGTCGAACGGCGCCGGGGGATGCTGCGGGCCTGGAACCTTCTCCTGGTGATTGCGACGTTCTCGCTCACCATTCTCGGCACGTTCCTCACCCGTAGCGGAGTGGTGGCCTCGGTACACAGCTTCACCCAGTCGGCGATCGGGCCGGCGCTGCTCGGGTTTCTGCTCTTCACGATGATCGGTTCACTGGCCCTGTTTGCCGGGCGGGCTCATCTAATCGCACAGTCGCCGCGGCTGGAGTCGCTGGCGAGCCGCGAAGGCTTGTTCCTGCTCAACAACCTGCTGCTAACACTGTTCACCGTCGTGGTATTGGTGGGCACCCTCGGCCCACTGTTTCTCGAGGCCTTCAACGGGCAGGTGGTCACGGTCGGCCGCCCCTTCTTCGACCAACTGGCCGCGCCGATCTCCTACATGTTGCTGCTGGCAATCGGCCTGGGACCCATCACCCCCTATCGAACGGCCCGGGCATCCGTGGTCTGGGAGCGCATTCGCACCCCGCTGCAAGTGGCGCTGGGCGCGGGTGCCCTGGCTGTGTTGGCCGGGCGACGCGAGGCGACCGTGGTGGTGGTGCTGATGCTTGCGACCTTCATCATCGCGGTGATCCTCCGGCACCTGTTAGTCCAGGCCCGCCGTCTCGACGCCCGCCTGCTGCCTGCCATCGGACGGGTCGTTGGCCGCGACCCGGGATTCTGGGGCGGCCAGATCGCCCACATCGGAGTGGCGGTCCTGGCGGTCGGTATCACCGTGTCGGCCGCCCTATCGGTTCAGGGAAGCGTGACCCTGACCCGGGGGGAAAGCGAGTCGTTCGCCGGCTTCGAGGTCACCTATCTCGGCCAGTTCAACCGGTTGGAGGGCAACAAGTCGATCCTCGGGGCGGAGGTGGAGTTAACCAGGAACGGAGGCGTGATCGCCTTGCTGGAACCGAGCCTCAATAGCTTCCCCAACCAGGTGCAGGCGATTGCCACGCCCGCCATCCATACCGACCTCAGCGGTGACGTTTACATCACGCTCACCCGCATCGACGAGAACGCCATAGCTCTTGATCTCTGGCGCTACCCCTTCGAGTTCCTCATCTGGATGGGTGGCTTCATCATCGTGGCAGGCGGTGTTTGGTCACTAGCGATGCGTAAAACCGGCCGAACGACTAGCCCGGTAAGGGAACGGGCGTCGGGATGACGCGACAGTCCGCCGCCGGGTCCCGGCCATGGGCCGACCGCACCGGCCGCATTCTCAGCGCGGCGGTGACCGTGCTGCTTGCCCTCATCGTGATCGGCGGGCTGATAGACGGGCCGCCGGACGACGGCGACCGAATCGAAACGCTGACCGCGGTCATCAAGTGCCCACAATGCCGGGGAGAGTCGATCAAGGAATCATCTGCCGTGACCGCTCGCACGATGCGCCAGATCGTCGCCGAGCAAGTGGCCGACGGGCGCAGCGACGATGAAATCCTCGACTACTTCCGCGGCCTCTACGGAGACCAGGCGATTCTCGACCCGGGCCTGTCCGCCACCACGGTCGCCCTGTGGGCGGTTCCGGCACTGGTCCTGGCGGGGGGCATCGGGACGCTGATCTGGCTGAGCAAAGAGCGAGCGCGCCAATGACTCATCGGCACCGTCTGGAAGAGCGGAAGGCGCAGGCCGAGGTTGACCTGGCCGAAGTGGAAGAGCAGCTGATGGCCGGAGAGCTCGACCACGACACGGCTGCCAGCTTGCAGAACCGCTACGAGATGGAAATTGACCAGGTTGCTCAACAGCTGGCCGTGGCGCTCGGTGACGAAGAAGAGGCAACTCCGACCCGTTCCAGCGGCCGCCTGATCGTCGGCTCCCTGATCATGGTGGCGGGCATCATCGCCATAGTTTTCCTGGCAGCCGGAGCGATCGACGACCGCCAACCCGGCGAGTTCGTGACCGGCAGCATCGACGATCGGGACCTGTCGGAGATCAGCAACGAGGAGATGGAACACGTAATCGCCGACTTCCCCAACATCATCGACATGCGCCTCGCCCTGGCCGGACGCTATTTCGAGACCGCCGACTACTCATCCGCCCTCCCCCACTACCTCAAGGTTCTCGAGCAGGATCCGGGAAACCCGATCGCTAATGCGAACATCGGATGGATGACCTACCGTTCGGATCCGACGTCGGCCGCCACCGCCGCCGTCTTCCTGGAGCAGAGCCTGGCCACCGCCCCTAACTTCGCCGACGCAATGTTCTTCCTGTCCGTAGTGCGGCTCTACGGGTTGGACGACGGGCCCGGCGCCCGGCCCCTGATCGAAGAGTTACTGCAACTCGATGGGCTGCCAGAAGCCCTTCAAGCCGAGCTCCAGACCATGCTCAGCGACGCCGGCACCGGATAGGTATGAGCGACCGAACCGGCTCCCCGGGCCCCTCGATGGAAGAACCGACTCCCGCCCGGAGTCGCGCCCTGTGGTGGGTGGCAGCAGCCCTGATCGGCGTCGGATTGGTGACGGCAGTCGTGTTCGCCAGCCGCTTCGGCGACGATCCCAACTTCGTCGAGTCACCGCTGATCGGCCAACCCATGCCCGATGTGACTCTGGAGGCTCTGGATGGGTCGGGTCCCATCCATTTCCGCGACTACGTGGGTGAGATCACCGTCGTCAACTTCTGGGCTTCATACTGCTTTCCGTGCCGCAACGAGCACGGCTTGCTGACCGAGGCAGCCAGGCAGTTCGAGGGTGTCAATTTCATCGGAGTCGCCACCCTGGGAGACACCGCCGACCGCGCCAACGAGTTCCTGGACGAGTTGGGACGCTCCTACCCCTCGGTGCTCGACCCGGAAGCTCGGGGAGCCGTAAGCTTCGGCCTCTTCGGGATCCCGGAGACCTACTTCCTCGACGCCGACGGGATCGTCGTGGCCAAGATCACCGGCGAGCTTCGACCCGGCGTACTGGACGACACTTTGAACCGCATCCTGTTGGGCGAACGGCCCGGCTCCCAGACACTGGGCACCGTCACCCAGTAACCGCCGCCGTCAGGCTCTGTGGCTAACCGCCTGACAGCTCCGCACTCAGCGCGGCGGCTCTTTCCAGAACGTCGGCGGCCGATCCCGAGTCGACCGCCCGCTCGGCTATCTCCATCGCCACGGTGAAGCCATCCGCCAGTCCGGCGGCGACGATGGCCGGAGCGGCGTTTACCAACACGATGTCGCGCTTGGGACCTTTCTCCCCACCCAGGATCGCCCGGGTGATGGCCAGGTTCTCGTTTGCATCGCCACCCCGCAGGTCCTCGAGACCCGCCCGGTCGACGCCGAAATCCTCCGGGGTCCACTCGGCATGGGTGATCTCACCGTCCTTGAGCCGGTAGATATACGAAGGACCAGTGGTGGTCAGTTCGTCCAGGCCGTCTTCTCCGTAGAAGACAAAGGCGGTCTCTGCTCCCCGGTTCCGTAGTACCTCGATCATCAGGCCGGCCATAGCCGGGTCGGAGGTTCCCACCGACATCTGCCGGGCCCCGGCCGGATTGCATAGAGGTCCGAGGAAGTTGAACACGGTTCGAACTCCCAGCTGTCGTCGAACCGGCCCGGCGAAGCGCATGGCAGGGTGGTACCGGGGGGCGAAGAAGAACCCGAAGCCGGCCTCTTTGATCATTCGCACAGTGGCTTCCGGCGCGAGTTCGAGGTCTAACCCCAGCGCCTCCAGCAAGTCGGCTGAGCCCGCCTTTGAGCTGGCCGCTCGATTGCCGTGCTTGGCGACCCGGGCACCAGCTCCCGCCACCACCAGCGCCGCAGTAGTCGAGATGTTGAAGGTCCCGGCTTTGTCGCCTCCGGTCCCCACCACGTCCACCACCGGCATGCCGACGTCGACGGTCAATGCCGCCTCGTACATGGCATCGACCAGACCGGTCATCTCATGGGCAGTTTCGCCTTTGGACCGCAGAGACACGATAAAGGCGGCGGTCTGAGCCTCGCTGGCCTCGCCGGCCATGATCTGAGTCATAGCCGAATACGCCTGATCCCTGCTCAAGTCAAGCCCGGCCATCAGAGCGTCGAGAATGGGAGGCCAGGCGAAGTCGCTCATGAGCGGACACGGTAGTCCAGTCAATCGGGCCCGGGGGCGGTGGATCCTTCAGGGAGCGGCGGTGGTGACGGTGATTCCAACCGTCGAAGGCTCAACGTTGACCCAGGCAGTGCCGTCCCACTGGTAGACGAAGATTACGCCGCCGAATTCGGCGCGGCTCGACTCCCAACCGGCGTCAATCAGAAACACCCCGGCCCCAGAGTGCGGTTTGGCAGAGCCGAAGTGCAGAATGCGGCCGCCGTCGATTACGCGATCGTCCGGGCCGATCAGCCCATCGGTGGCATCAATGAACACAGCATCGGGCAGCGCCGCCCTGATGCCGGAGCGGGCCTCTTGCGAAGGTTCGGCCGCCAGAGCAAAGGCCGGGTGCGATGGGCCGCATCTGGCCTGGTCGCATAGCCTGACTGCCAGGTCGGCGTAGACGGCTCTGTAATTGAGTGGGGGCGGCTGTACGCCATCGCCGCCGCAGGCGGCCAGGGCGAGGACAAGGACCACCAGCGTGAGCATCCTGCGTTGACCGATCGGCGCCGGCCTAGTGCGAGCGCTGCTGGCCACTCACGAAAAGGCGTTCTCCCCGGTGATCGCCTGCCCCAGGATCAGAGTATGAATCTCATTGGTCCCTTCGTAGGTGAAGACCGACTCGAGGTTGTTCATGTGCCGGATCACGGGATACTCAAGGGTGATTCCGTTGGCTCCCAGCACGCCGCGGGCTGAACGGGCCACCTCGAGCGCATTCCTGACATTGTCCAGCTTGCCAAAACTGACGTGAGAGGCGCTGAGGGTGCCGGCATCCTTCATCCGGCCGATGTGAAGGGCCACCAGCATCGAGCGGTTGACACTCACCATCATGTCCACCAGCTTGCGTTGGGTCAGCTGGAAGGCTGCGATGGGCTTGTCGAACTGGATGCGCTCACGGGAGTAGTCAAGAGCGGATTCGTAACAGGCCCGGGCCGCACCGACGACACCGAACAGAATCCCGAAGCGGGCTTCGTTGAGGCAGGAAAGCGGTCCCTTCATGCCAACCACCCCGGGCAACACGGCTTCAGCCGGCACCCGGACGTTGTCCAGCACCAGTTCGGACGTTACCGATGCCCGCAAAGAGAGCTTGCGATGAATGTCGCTGGTGCTGAAACCGGTGCTGTCAGTGGGGACAACGAAGCCCCGTATCCCCTCGTCGGTGCGGGCCCAGATGATGGCGACGTCGGCGATGCCACCGTTGGTGATCCACATCTTGGATCCGTTCAAGACCCAGTCACTGCCGTCGGAGCGGGCCGAGGTCCGCATGCTGGACGGGTCACTCCCCGAGTCAGGTTCGGTCAGCCCGAAGCAGCCGATGAGTTCCCCTGCCGCCATCTGCGGCAGCCACTCTTGCTTCTGTTCATCAGACCCGAAGGCCCAGATCGGAAACATCGAGAGCGAACCCTGCACCGATGCGAAACTGCGGGCACCGCTGTCACCCGCCTCTAACTCTGTACTCGCCAATCCGTACTGAACCGCGCTGGTGCCGGCGCACCCGTAGCCGTCGAGATGCATCCCGAGGAGGCCGAGCGCCCCCATCTCCTTGGCCAGTTCGCGGGGAAACGTGCCCGACTCGAACCAGTCACCGACCTCAGGCAGTATCCGATCTCCGACGAACCGACGCACTGTGTCTCGAAGCAAGATCTCCTCGTCGTCGAGCAAGGCATCTATGGCCAGAAAATCTCGGGGATCGACGGAACCGGGAGTGATAGGAGCGCTCATGGCTCCATTCTCGCGAGTTGGCGGCGATGAGGGGGTATTGGAGCGATTCTGCCGCCGGCGGCCGCTCCCCTTGCCCCTCCCACCTGGGAGGGGCATAGGAGGGTGTCCGGCCATCTACGCGGTGAAAGCGCTACGGCCTGAAACCGGTGGTCGGAGCATGAGGGTGGCCGGATCCTAAGCGGTTCTACGTACCATCCGGCGCCGCTGGCGCTCGGTGGTGCCACCCCAGATGCCATAGCGCTCACGCGCCTCGATCGCGTACTCCAGGCACTCCTGGCGGACAGGGCAGCGGGCACAAATGGCGAGACCAATGGCCGGATCGTCATCAGTTCCAGGAAAGAAGATCGTCGGATCTTCTCCCCGGCACTCCGACCGGGCCGCCCACGGACGCTCGTCATCGGGATTCATGAACGCAGACATCTCATTCTCCATACGCATATATGACGTATCGGTGCCGGAAAGGGTTCCCTTTACAAGAGAGAAGTGGAGGGGTTTTCGCGCACCGAGTCCCATTACCCACGACCCACGACCCACGACCCACGACCCACGACCCACGAAGATCGTTCACCTCAGCCGGGTTGCTGCTGGGCCAGGCGCCGGCGGCGCCGGTCGTCGATCAGCCAAGTGTCCGCGGCAGTACTCGATTTCCTCGCCCCTGCAACGCGCCAGCCAAGGTCAAGCGAAGAAATCGACTGGAGAGATCGCGTGAGTCCGCCTGTAAGCCGGATTCTGTGCGGGCAAGCCCGCGACGACCATCTATCTGGGACCTGTGTTGCCACCGGCCTCATGCGGTCTACCTGGAGCACCGCGGGCGGGAAACCCAGCTCCTGCTTGACCTTGCTCCGAGTGGGGTTTGCCAAGCCATCGCGGTCTCCCGCGATGCTGGTGGTCTCTTACACCACCGTTTCACCCTTACCGGCCGCATAAGCGGCTTAGGCGGTCTGTTCTCTGTGGCACTTTCCGTCGGGTCGCCCCGCCTGGGCGTTACCCAGCACTCTTTCCCTGTGGAGTCCGGACTTTCCTCGACGGAACCCGAAGGTCTCGCCGCGGCCGTCCGGCGGACTCACCCCCGCATCGTACTAAACGACCTGGAGTTGGGTGGTGGCAACGGCCTTTCGCTACCCGGCTAATCCGCCCGACGGCCGTGGACCTCGGGACTCAGAACGTGGATCTACTCCGTCTCGGCGACCACGGCAAGAATCCCTCCCATCGTTCCAATGGCCAGGGCCAGGGTGGCACCGATGATGAGAACCAGCAGGTTTGCTCCGTTGGTGAGAGCGATCATCGAAGCAACCAGGTAAAGAAGCAGTGCCGATTGGGAACCGTTGAGGGCTTGTGAGTCGGGACTGAAGCGCCCGGCAAGGAATCCGGCACCTAACTCGATGACAAAGGAGAGCAAGACGAGGAGCACCTGGCGCCCAGCACTGTCGGGAATGAACCCGCTGATCACCAGGCCGAGAACAGAACCAAGGACGAAACCAGCGACGGCGCCGGTGACAACCGGACCCCAATAGAGCCGCATGCGCTCAGCGGGTCCGGAGAGTTAGGCGGATACGTACTCTTCGAGTCCGGCGATCCAGCCCGCCGGAAGCTTCCAATGCCGGCCACCTGCCACAACGATGGCCATGTAATCGGAGCTCGGCTTGTGCTGTTTGTTGCCGTTCTCCTCGTGCACATGGGTGGCAACCTGGTGCCGCTTTCCCGACCGATCCATGGCCGATAGGGTCACCCGAACCCGACCCTCTTCCTTCTCGCAGATGTCGAGAGCGCTCAGCTGCTCGGAGGGAACGTCGAAGATCGCCCCCCAAACGGTGTTGCCGGGCTCCGCCTTCACGGACGGCAGCCCGCCCTTCCAGCCGCCGTTCTTGTATGGGAATATCAGCTGAGTTTCCGGCAGGTGGGCCACGAACTGAAACTCGGCCTCAGGCGCGTGCTCCCGAATCCGATCCGGGTCGATGAGCGTCGTGTAAGCGAAGTACAGCATCCAGGTATTTTCTCCGAAGCGCGAAATCGGATTGAATTGTAACTGATGTTCTGCACGGCGCTAATCGGACCGGCACGTCGTCGGGAAGGGGGCGGCATCATCCGGTGTTTCGATTGCGTGTATGCATGACGCTGTTGTCGGGGAGGTTCCTGTTTGACGGATTTACTGCTCCCCCGGACCGATGCCGGAGTAGCCGTTCAGCTCATCCTCTTCGCCGCGGTGGCCGCCACCACCATGACCCTGCTGCGCCGGAACCGTGATTGGCTGATTTTGGCGGCCGGCGTCTCGGTTCTCGGGCTCGCCCTGTTCGGTGTCAGAGCGTTGCACTGATCGGTAGTCTTTCGCCATGGACGACGAGATACTCCGGCTCAATCGGGACGTCTACGAGACCCTCACCTCATTGACCGACGCGCCCCATCCGGCGCTGCGGACGTGGACTGGAGAGACGTGGGGGCCAGACGATGCTGCCGCGACGCTGGTCCTGTCCCATCCCTCCGCGTTGCGGGTCATGTTGTTGCCGCCGAGCGATCTGGTGGCGGGTGAGGCCTACATGTTCGGCGATATCGACATCGAGGGAGACATCTACTCAGCCCTCGCTTTTGGTGCCGCTCTCGACGATGCCAGACGCCACCCGGTGAAAGCCCTGAAGCTGATGCGCCGGCTCCGCAAGCTGCCCGAGGCGCCGGGCCACGAAGACAAGCGCCCGTCCCGCTCGGGGCGCCTCCACTCGAGAAGCCGGGACCAGGTGGCCGTCCGTCACCACTACGACACGGGCAACGAGTTCTTCGCCACCTTTCTCGATCCCGCCATGGTCTACTCCTGCGCCTACTTCCTCGACTCCGATGACAGCCTCGAGGCGGCTCAAGCCCGCAAGCTGGATGTCGTTTGCCGCAAGCTGCAGCTGGCCCCCGGCCAACGGCTGCTCGACGTCGGATGTGGCTGGGGTGCCCTCGTTATCCACGCCGCCCTCGCCTACGACGTGGAAGCGGTCGGGATCACTCTGAGCCCCGAACAGGCCGAAGAGGCCAGGCGGCGGGTCAAGGAAGCCGGCGTCGAGGACCGGGTCACCATCATCGTGCAGGACTACCGGGAGGTTGAAGGGGCGTTTGATGCCATCTCCTCGGTCGGGATGTTCGAGCATGTCGGGGCCAAGGAGCTCGGCTCCTACTTCAGCCGCCTGAACGAGTTACTTGGACCGCGCGGCCTTCTCCTCAACCACGGGATCACCACCCGTGACCGCAAAAGCAAAGGCAAGCCCAACTTCGTAACCACCCATGTCTTCCCCGATGGGGAACTGCATCCTTTCGAGATGTCGTTGCAGGCCGCCGAGGCCAACGGGTTCCAGGTTCGCGACGTCGAGTCACTTCGTCCCAGCTACGCGATGACCCTGCGACACTGGGTGGCCAATCTGGAGCGCAATCCCATGATCGGTTCTCCCGAGGAAGAGATCCGGCATCGCGTGTTCCGGCTGTACATGTCGGGCTCGGCACTGGCATTCGAGTCAGGCGGCACCGACGTCTACCAGATCGTGGCCGTCAAGCCCGATCGCCCCTGGACCCTGGGTCGAAGCTTCATGGTGGCATCGGACGACGGCTGAGCCTGCTCAGCTTGACAGTTGTCCGCACCTGCCGCGCCGGCAAGGGCATCTTCCCCGGTCAGGTTGATCAGCTCGCGCTGATCTAGATCCACGGGACCGGGACACTCGGGGTTTCGGGATCGTGCCGTGAGAACCAGTCTCGGGCCGCGGTACGGCCAGCGTCGAACAGGTCGCGGGCTTCCTCGCTCGTGAGATTGAAGTCCAGAGAGTCCCGCTCGGCGGGAATGTCGACCACGCGGCCCGGTTCCAGTGCCAGCCGGGGCAGAGACTCCCGAGCCGACATGCCAGCCCCGATGACCGCCCCCGCCAGGGTGATCGGTCCGCGGATTGGTTCGTGATCGTGCGGGGCGCCGTAGTCGGCCAGCCGGAAACCAACGATGGGGCGGTCCTCCGGGGGTTGCAGCACCTCCAGCGGGAAGCGGGAAGCCATCGCGCCATCGGCAAGGAGAACCGTTTCACCGTCGGCGTGTCGGTGGGTCAGAGGGACGGGGACGAATAGAAACGGGACCGCTGCCGACATTCGAATGGCGCGTGCCACCGGGAACCCAGCAGGCTCGATCCCATATCGATCCAGCCCCTCAGGCAAGACCACCCCGCGCTGATGGGTGATGTCGGTGGCAACCACTCGCAGCGAACCTTCCGGCAGGTCGCCGAAAGTCCGCACGCCTTTGGCGGCCAGCAACTCAGCCCAGGTGCGCTCCAGCGCCCGGCCCCGGTACATGCCTTTCCGAAGCATCAGCGAGACATGCTTGCCGATGCCGGGAACCCGTGTGTAGAGAGTGGGGTCGAGCAACCCGGGCCAGTCGGCCTTGCACACCGCTTCCCGGAGCTCTTCGGGGCGATACCCGGCGGCTACCAGCGAGGCGACCATTGCCCCGGCCGAGGTACCGGCGACCCGGACGAACTCGTGACCGGACTCCTGGGCCGCAGCGGCCGCGCCGGCGAGCGCTATTCCCCGCACTCCTCCGCCCTCGAATACGCCATCGATCTGCATCGCAGCCTCCAATGTCGTCTACTTGACGATGGCAACCGGTCAAGGCTGCCAAGACCTCAGTGATTGTCGGGCGAGCGACAATCACCGGCTGGAGAGATCAGGTACCGACCGAATCGATGACCACCAGCACCCGGCCTGCTTCGACCTGGTCTCCTTCAGCCGCGGCCAGTTCCGTGACCACGCCGTCGGCGGGAGCTATCACGTTGTGCTCCATCTTCATGGCTTCCAGGACAATCAGCAGGTCCCCGGCCGCCACCTGGTCACCGACCTGTGCGTCGACCCGTCGGACCACTCCCGGCATCGGCGCCGTCAGAGATCCGGCCGCTACCTCATCCTCAATGGGCGGGAAACGATCCACCTCAACGAAATCAGTCGATCCCAGGGCACTGTCGACGAAGTGGCGGCCACCGGCTCGGCTGACCAGATAGCGCCGATGGGTGCCATCGATGGCCATCTCGACGTGGTCGGTGTGGGCGTCAACCCCGCTCACCGCCAGATCCTCGTCTCCAATTCTGGCCGTGACGCCATCACGGCCTATCCGGTACCCGACTTCAATGACGGAACCGCCGCGGCGGAAGGCGACCTCCTGGTCCCGGGCCGGGTTGTTCCGCCAGCCGGACGGAATCGACCGGTGCAAGGTCAACGCTTCGCGCCTGGAGGCTTGATCGGCCAGCGCCGCCGCCAGCGCATGCAGTCCGGCGGCCCGATCGTCGGTGAGCGGAGCACCAAGCTCCTCCGGGGAGTGACGCTGCAGGAAGTGCGTATCGATGCGCCCGGCCAGGAAATCTGGATGACGCAGCACTCGCACCAGCAAGGCCCGATTGGTTTGCACCCCGTGAATCCGAGCCGCTGCCAGCGCGTCGGCCAATCGCATCGCCGCTTCCGACCGGGTCCTTCCGTGGGCAATGATCTTGGCGAGCATCGGGTCGTAGTGGATCCCGACTTCGGCTCCGTCGTACACACCGGAGTCCACCCTGACCCCGTCGCGAGGAATCTTGAACTGATAGAGGGTGCCGGAGGCGGGGAGGAACCCGTTGGCCGGATCCTCGGCGTAGAGGCGGGCCTCGATAGCGTGGCCGGTGCTAGCGGGCAGTGCGGACTCCTCCGGCAGCGCTTCTCCGCGCGCAACATCGATCTGCATCTGAACCAGATCCAGGCCGGTGACGGCCTCGGTGACCGGATGTTCCACCTGCAACCGCGTGTTCATTTCGAGGAAGTAGAAGGCTCCTCCACCGTCGACCAGGAACTCGACGGTCCCCGCACCCTGGTACCCGACTGCCTCTCCCGCGGTCACCGCCGCCGCCAGGATCTGTCGCCGGAGATCCTGGCTGAGTCCAGGGCTGGGGGACTCTTCGATGATCTTCTGATAGCGCCGCTGAATGGAGCATTCGCGCTCGTAGAGATGGACAACCCGGCCGACCGAGTCCCCGAAAATCTGTACTTCGACGTGCCGTGGCGAGGACAGATAGGCCTCCAGATAGACGGTGTCGTCTCCGAACGAAGATCCGGATTCGCGCCGGGCCGCCTCGATGGCATCGGCCAGACCACCCGCACCGTCAACCAACCGCATACCTTTGCCGCCACCACCGGCCGAGGCCTTCACCAGCACCGGCCATCCCAGGTCATCGGCGGCCGCTATGACCTGGTCGGCGTGGAGACCCTCGATCGTGGTGCTGGGAACGACCGGGATGCCGGCCTCGACCATCAGTCGCTTTGACTCGATCTTCGACCCCATGGCGGTGATCGTCTCCGATGACGGTCCGATGAAGATCAACCCGGCCGCGCGGCAGGCGGAGGCGAATTCGGCGCTCTCCGCCAGGAACCCGTACCCGGGATGGATGGCATCGGCACCGGTACTACGGGCCGCATCGATGATCGCTTCTTTTCTCAGATAGGACTCGGCGGCGGTTTCACCACCCAGCGGCACCGCCTCATCCGCCTCGAGCACGAACCGGGCGTGACGATCGGCCTCTGAGAAAACCGCAACGGTTTCGATCCCAAGCCGACGGCAGGTGGTCATCACCCGGCGGGCGATCTCGCCGCGGTTGGCGATGAGGATCTTGTTCATGCCTACATCCGAAAGACGCCGAACCCCCCGGCGCCCTTGACTTCGTTCGAATGCACCGCCGACAGCGCGAATCCCAAAACGGTTCGCGTGTCGCGAGGGTCGATGATCCCATCGTCGAGCACTCTGGCACTGGTGTAGACGGCATCCGACTCGGACCCGATCCTGTCCTCCAGGGCGGCCCGTCGGGCCTCATCGGCTTCTTCGTCGAAGTCGACGCCCCGCGACTCGGCAGCGCGGCGGGCCACCAGCGACATCGTTCCCGCCAGCTGCTCGGCTCCCATGACTGCAGTCCTGGCGTTCGGCCAGAGGAACAGAAAGCGTGGCTGAAACGCCCGGCCTGCCATCCCGTAGTTGCCGGCTCCGTAAGAGCCACCCACCTGGAGGGTGATGTGTGGGACGGTGCTGTTGGAAACCGCGTTAACCATCAAGGCGCCGTGCTTGATGATCCCGCCTTGCTCGTATTCCCGGCCCACCATGTAACCGGTCACGTTTTGAATGAAGACCAGCGGCAGATTGGCCTGATTAGCCAACTGGATGAACTGAGCCGCTTTCTGGGCTTCCTGACTGAACAGCACTCCCCGGTCGTTGGCGAGAATGCCGCACTCGTAGCCGTGGATTGCTGCCCAGCCGGTCACGAGGTTCGACCCGAATAGCGGTTTGAACTCGTCCAGATCGGAGTGATCGACGATCCGGGCGATCACCTCACGGATCGGGAAGGACGCCTTGAGGTCTGCCGGCGCCACCCCCATCAGCTCGTCAGGGTCAAAGCGAGGCTCGGCCGGGGCGCGGGCCGGTCCCGGTCCGAGTTTGCGCCAGTTGAGGCGGGCCGCGATGGAGCGCCCGATTCGCAGCGCATCGGGCTCGTCGAGCGCCATATAATCGGCCAGCCCCGAGGTTCGTGAATGCATCTCGGCGCCGCCCAGTTCCTCATCGGTGGACTCCTCCCCCGTCGCCATCTTGACCAGGGGCGGGCCGCCCAGAAACACCTTGGCGCGGTCCTTCACCATCACGACGTAGTCGGACATGCCGGGGAGGTAGGCGCCGCCTGCAGTGGAGTTGCCAAAGACGAGAGAGACAGTTGGGATCCCCTCGGCCGAAAGCCTGGTGAGGTTCCGAAACATCGCGCCGCCGGGAATGAAGAGGTCGACCTGTCGTTCCAGGTCGATGCCACCCGATTCCACCAGGAAGAACAGGGGAAGCCGGTTGGCGCGGGAAATCTCATAGGCCCGCAGCATCTTGGCCAGCGTGTAAGGGTTGACCGACCCACCCCGAACGGTCGGGTCGCTGGCCAGGATCATGCACTCGATGCCCTCGATCACACCGACTCCGCTTACAAGGCTGGCGCCCGCCGTGTAACCGGTGCCCGCCGCTGCCACCGGTGACAGCTCGAGGAATGGAGCGTCGCGGTCGAGCAGCAACTCAATCCGCTGGCGGGGAAGTAGCTTTCCCCGTTCCAGGTGGCGGGACACATACTTCTCGCCGCCCCCACCGCGGGCCTCTTCCAACCAGCCGTCCAGGGAGGCCAGGTGGGCAGCCATCGATTCGCGGTTAGCGGTGAACGCTTCGCTGCGGGGGTCGAGTCGCGACGCCAAAACCGCCAAAACCAGGCTCCTCACTCGATTCGGCCGCCGTGGTGGCGCCCGGAATCAGCCTACCCGACCGATACACTGACCCCCACGAACCCCGTAGAACTGGAGAGTCGTGACCGGGGACGCAGTCATACTCGAACGATCAGCCGGTTTCACCCGGCTTACGATCAACCGGCCCGAAGCTCACAACGCGTGGTGATAGCCACCAACCACGCCAGGTTCGCCATCACCGAGGCGCTCTGGTCGCGGGGAGCACCGTGGGCTGTTCCCCTGCCGTGGCTGATCCCTCCCAGGGTGGCACTCGAGTCGATAGTGACCGCCGATCCGATCGATGCCGGCTGTGCTCATCAAGTCGGCCTCGTGAATCGAGTCGTGCCCGCTGACGAGCTTCTCGACGCGGCCGAGGCTATGGCACACCGGATCATTGAGAACGCCCCCCTGGCGGTGCCGGCCGCCAAAGCCATGGTGCATCCGTCAGCCGAGGGGGGCTGGTCCGAAGCCCTCGACGAGGGGTGTCGCTTATTCGAGCCCGTCTACTTGAGTGAGGATGCGCAGGAGGGGCCGCGAGCATTACAGGAGAAGCGGGGCCCCCGATGGCAAGGCCGGTGAGCCGAAGAATGTCGGGCACCCGACAGGTGGGAACCGGCACCAGGCCCGGCCGAGTTATACGACTGAGCAACGAACGATAGATATGACTAGAAGCAAGATTCAACAAGCAGTTCTGGCGGCAGTGATATCGGCCTTCATCATCGGGGCAGCAGTTTCACTGGCCTTCCTGGCCGGCGACGGCAGCGGCGAGAGCCCCACCACGGTGTCGGGCCAGGCGCCCGACACGGTCACTTACGTGAACTACGAAACCCCGGAGGAGCTGCTGGCCGGCCACGCCGGGCGGCCGCTGGTTATCAACTTCTTTGCCTCGTGGTGTGCCCCGTGCCGGGCGGAGCTCCCCGATTTGGCTGAAGCCCACGCTCGCTACGGCGACCGGGTCGACTTCGTCGGGGTCGACTTCCAGGAAGCATCGGAGTCTGCCGCCGCTGAGCTTCTCTACGAAACAGGCATCAAGTACCCGATCATGGAGGATCCGGACGGAGACCTTCTGCGGGACCTCGGTACTCTGCCGACCATGCCGACCACCATCTTCGTGAACGCCGACGGCGTCGTCGTTGAGCGCCATCACGGCCTCATCCTCTCGGGCCAGCTGACCGAGAGGATCGAAGAGATCATCGCCTTATCATGATCTTCGCCTTCGCCGCCGGGTTGCTGTCGACAGTCAATCCCTGCGGATTCGCCATGCTGCCTGCCTATCTGAGCTTCTTCATGGGGCTACACGAGGACGAAGACGTCCCCAGACGGGTTGTCGTCGGGCGAGCCCTCAAGATCGGGCTCATCATGTCGGCCGGTTTCCTGGCCGTCTTCGGCTCCGCCGGCCTGATCATTCGGTTCGGTGGTCAGGCCATCCAGGACTCCATTGCCAACGGGCTGGCGTGGATCGCCCTTGTCACAGGCACCGGCGTTGTGGCGTTGGGAGTCTGGCTGTTGCTGGGCAACTCCCTGAAAGTACGGGTGCCCAACTTCCGCACCAACACCCGTAGCGAGGGCACCGGCACCATCTTCACTTTCGGCATCTCCTACGCCCTCGCTTCGCTGTCCTGCGCCTTCCCGATCTTCGCCGGCGTTATCGCTGCCTCGTTCAGCCAGAATCTGGTCGAGGGGGTGGGCAGTTTCTTCGCCTACGCGGCCGGGATGGCGGCCGTCGTCATGGTGCTCACCGTTGGGTTGGCGCTGGGGAAAGACCAGTTGGTGCAAAGACTGCGCCGGGCCTCTCACCTGTTCGACCGGATCTCAGGCATCATTCTGGTGATCGCCGGCGCCTTCATCGTCTTCTACTGGACCCTGGTGCTGTCGGCAGGCGACAATGCCCTCTCCAACAACCCGCTGACGGTATGGGTCGAGGGGCTGCAAGCGGACCTGACCGGCCTGATCGGAACTGTCCCGCTGTGGGTATGGGTGCCGGTCCTGGTGGCACCGGTCTTGATTGCCGCCCGCTATGCCCTGAGTGATTCGTCACGCGCCGAGCTGGAAGACTCCCGGGCCTGAGCAGACCGACCGCAGACTAGATTCCGGAGGAATGACTGAGCCGTCGACAGTACCCTTCTGGAAGCCCGACAATGAGACGGTCGCCGACGCCAACGTCACCCGATTCGCGGCCGATCTGGGCATCCAGTCCTATGAGGCACTGCATCGCTGGTCGGTCGAGCACAGGGATCGCTATTGGGAGAGCACCATCGAGCGCCTCGGGATCAAGTTCAGGGACCACCCGACCAGCATCATCGCCGAGCCCGTCGACCCGATAGCACCCGACTGGCTTCCCGGTGCCCGCCTCAATATCGTCGAAAGTTGCTTCCAGGCCGACTCCGGCGCCGACGCAATCGTCTTCGAACACGAGGGAGAAAGAAACCGCCTCTCGTACGGACAGCTGGAAGCGCTGGTCGACAGGGTCGCTCATGGGCTAAGACAACTCGGGCTGCACCGCGGGAGCCGGGTGGCCATCGCCATGCCGATGACGGTTCAAGCCGTCGCCGGCTATTTGGGCATCGTCAAGGCAGGCGGAGTGGTGGTATCGATCGCCGACAGTTTCGCGGCCGAAGAGATCAAGACCAGGCTCGAAATCGCCGGAGCCGATGCAGTAATCACTCAGGGCGCCATCCACCGTGGACGACGGGTACTGCCGATGTACGCCAAGGTGCTCGAGGCCGAGGCTCCCCGCGCCATCGTTGTGGAGCCCGAACCCGGCCAGCTGAGGGAGGGGGATCTGGACTGGGAGGAGTTCCTCGGTCCGACCGAACCCTTCCCGGCGGTGAAGGTGACGGGCAGCGACTACATGAACATCCTTTTCTCATCGGGGACGACCGGAACTCCCAAAGCCATCCCCTGGACTCATCTGACCCCGATCAAGGCCGCGGCCGACGCCCACTTCCACCACGACATTCGGCCGGGAGACGTTCTGGCCTGGCCGACCAACCTCGGCTGGATGATGGGCCCGTGGCTGATCTACGCCGCCCTGGTCAACCGGGCCACCATTGCGCTATTCGACGACGCACCGACCGAGCGCTGGTTCGGCGAGTTCGTGGAATGGGCGGGGGTGACGATGCTCGGGGTAGTGCCGAGCCTGGTGCGGGTCTGGCGGGAGACCGAGTGCATGGAGGAACTCGACTGGAGCCGGATCCGCGCGTTCAGTTCCACCGGTGAAGCTTCCAACCGGGCCGACATGAGATACCTGATGAGTCTGGCCGGCGGGCGTCCGGTCATCGAGTACTGCGGGGGAACCGAAATCGGCGGCGGCTACCTGACGGGAACGCTCGTCCAGCCGTGTGTCCCCGCAGCCTTCTCAACACCGACGCTTGGGCTGGATGTCGCGATTCTCGATGAGTCAGGTACCGGCGCTGCGGTCGGGGAGCTGTTCCTGGTGCCGCCCTCGATCGGCCTGTCCTCGGAGTTGCTCAATAGAGACCACTTCGAGGAGTACTACGAGGGAACCCCCACCGGTCCGAACGGACGGCCCCTCCGCCGCCATGGCGACTACTTCGCCCGCCTCGATGGGCCATATTTCCGGGCCAGAGGACGGGTCGACGACACGATGAACCTGGGAGGGATCAAGGTCAGCTCGGCGGAAATCGAGCGGGTGGCAGTTGATGTCAGCGGGGTCAGGGAAGCCGCCGCCATCGCCGTGCCGATTCAGGGGGGCGGGCCCAGCAAGCTAGTCGTCTATGTGGTCGGCGAAGAGGGCGCCGATCTCACCGACATCAAAGAAGAAATGACGGCGGCGATACGGAGCCGCCTCAACCCGCTTTTCAAGGTCCACTCGGTGATCCCAATTGAAGGGCTGCCGAGGACGGCCTCGAATAAGGTGAAGCGGCGGGAGCTGCGCGACCACTACCTGGAGGGATGATGGACTTCGACCTCGACCCCGAGCACCTGCTACTGCGAGACACCGTCAGATCGTTTGCCGAAGCGGAGATCGCTCCGCAGGCAGCAGAACTGGACGAGCAGGAGCGCTTCTCGCCTGAACTGACCCAGAAGATGGGCGAGATCGGGCTATTCGGGATCATCGTACCGGAGGAGTATGGCGGGCAGGGAATGGACTACCTGGCCTACGTGATCGCCACCGAGGAACTGGCCAGGGTCGACGGCTCTCAGGCCGCCACCGTGACGGCCGGCAACTCGCTCGGCATCGGGCCGATCTACTACTACGGAACCGAGGAACAACGGCACCGGTACCTGCCCGAATTGTGCGCAGGGAAGGGCTTGTGGGCCTTCGGGCTGACTGAAGCCGGCGCCGGTTCCGATTCGCGGGCTTCGGCCACCCGGGCCGAGGAAGCCGGGTCGGGCTGGACCATCAACGGAAGCAAGATCTTCATCACCAACGCCTCCTCCCCAATCTCGCGCGGGGTCACCGTCCAGGCGGTGACTGGAGGGGCCGAGGGACGCCCCGAGCTGACCTGCTTCCTGCTGGAACACGGCACTCCCGGCTTCCACGCCACCCCTATGCACGGCAAGCTCATGTGGCGGGCTTCCGACACTGCCGAACTCAGCTTTGATGACTGCACCGTCGAGGCTGATGCCTTGCTCGGTGAGCAAGGAGCAGGGTCACGACAGATGCTGGAGACACTCGACGCCGGCCGGCTCGGCATCGCCGCCATGGGCTTGGGGGCGGCTCAGGGGGCATTTGAGCTGGCATTGGCCTATGCCAAAGAACGCACCCAGTTCGGCAAGCCAATCGGCTCCTTCCAAGGTGTCTCGTTCCAGCTCGCCGACATGGCGACAAAGCTCGAGCACGCCCGCACCTACCTGTACCGGGCGGCCCGGATCCGCGACGCCGGCCGGGACTTCCACACCGAGGCGGCCATGGCCAAGCTGTATTGCACCGAGGTGGCCGGCGAGGTGACCGACGCGGCCGTCCAGATCCACGGCGGCTACGGCCTCATGAAGGACTCACCAGTTGAGCGTTTCTATCGCGACCATCGCATCCTCCGCATCGGGGAGGGCACCAGCGAAATTCAGCGGGTCGTCATCGCCCGGGCTCTCGGTCTGTAGGGACCGGCTGTCTACTAGGACGTAGCCGCGTCCTTGAGGTCTTGCAGGTCGTCGCGGAAGTTGGTATCACCAACCACTACCACTTTCCACACAACCCATCCGATGAGGGCACCCACCAGCGGCGCCAGCAGGTAGACCCAGAGTTCGCTCAGAGCTGCATCGCCGTTGCCGACGAACGCCGGAGCGATGCTGCGAGCCGGATTGACCGATGCCCCGCTGAACGGGATGCCGGCGTAGTGGACGGCCGCCAAGGTGAGCGGAATGGCGACGAACGCCTGATTGCTCAACCCGGCGCTGCGAGTCACTTGCAGGATCACGGCCACGAAAATGGCGGTCAGAACCACCTCGGAGATCCATCCAGTACCCGCACCGTTGCTGCCGTAGCCCGATGAGGTCAGGTCAACCGTTGCCTGATCCGTCATCCACAGCAGTACGAGCGATCCCAGCAAACCACCGGCTACCTGCGATATCCAATAGCCGATCAGATCCGTGACGGAAGCCCGCCGGTCGACGAACATCGCCAGCGTTACTGCCGGATTGAAGTGACCCCCGGAGACCTCACCGAACGCGTACAGACCGGCCAGCAGGGCCAGGCCGAACGCGAGAGGAACGACGGCCATTACCAGCCCGTCCCCTTTGGCAGCCACCACCGCCATCGTCCCGATCAGAACGAGAATGAATGTTCCGAACACCTCGGCCAGGTATTTCTGCCATTGCTGCATGGGCACTCCTTCCAGAGATGGGTTGAGATTATGTCCGCCCCGCCCAACCTTTGGGTAAATCAGAGAAACGGCAGGCAATAGGCATTGAGCAGTAGGCATGAACCTGATTGGGGCCGGGCTCCAGTCGCGGCCGCGAGGGCTAACACGGGAGGATCCCAGAGGTGCTGCTTATTGCCTTCTGCTTAATGCCCATGTCGCAAATGGCCGGCGCCCCTCGCTGGCCACTCGGCCGGTCCTCTTGCCTATCCTCCCCAGATGAAATTTGGATGGTTGTCCAGCCACGAGTCTTATCAGCCCGAGGTGCTGGCTGACCAGGCTGTGCGGGCAGAAGAAGTCGGCTTCGATCTCATCCTGGGCTCGGATCATTTCCACCCGTGGGTGGACGACAACTCTGCGGCGGGGTTCGTCTGGTCGTGGTTGGGGGCCGTGGCCGCCCGCACCAAACGGGTTGAACTGGCCACCAGCGTCACCTGCCCACTCTTTCACTACCACCCTGCCCTGATTGCGCAGGCGGCGGCCACCGTTGACCGATTGTCGGGGGGAAGATTCATGCTGGGCGTGGGTACCGGCGAGAACATCAATGAGGGGCCGCTCGGGTTCTCGTTCCCGGGATACCAGGAGCGAATCGCCCGGATGAACGAAGCGCTCGAGATCATCCACCGCCTGTTCGCGGGTGAAAAGGTTGATTTCCACGGCGAGTTCTACACAGCAGACAAGGCGAGGCTTTACAGCCCTCCCGTCGGTGACATTCCGGTCTTAATGGCAGCCGGTGGACCAAAATCCGCGGCATTCGCGGGAGCCAACGCCGGCGGCCTGATCACCAGCGTCAAAGATCCGGCCGAGACAATTGAGAGGGTCATCACTCCGTTCACCGAGGCGATGCAGGCCCGGGGCCTCACGGCACCAATCCTCGCCACCCGCTGGGTGGTCTTGGCTGAGCACGACGACGAGGCCTGGGAAGCCCTGGACACTATGCGGGGCCTGAGGGCCCCCGGCCGACTGCAAGCAGTTGACCCGATGGAGCTGCGCCTGGCCGCCGACGCGATGGATCGATCCGAAATCCTGTCCAAGTACACGATCGTCCATGACCCGGAACAGATAATCGATGCCTACCGACCGCTTGTCACCGAAATCGGGGCCCAGTATGTGGCAATCCAGATCGCCAGCACCGACCCAGCCGCTGCTATCGAGCTGTTGGGGAGTGATGTGCTGCCGGCCCTACGGGAGCTGGTTTAGGCGGCCAGGCGCTCCAGCAAGGCGTCAAGTTCCTGACGTGCCTGTTGATCCGACAAGCTGATGACCCGGTCGCGGGCCACTTGCAGCGAACTCATCTGAGTCGAAAGTGACTCGAGCGGGCCGCCCTGTCCAGGCGGAAGGCGGTCAACCCACAGGTTAAAGAGCGGGGCAAAGCTCGGCCCGAAGGTGGCGAGCAAGTCGACATACCATCTGCCGTCGGCGTCCTGAATCGTGACGATCGTGATATCGCCGCGGGGTGACATGGCCTCTACCTCAGCAAACGCCCGACCGTACGCATCGAATCGCTCCTCGCCCTGGACATCTACCTCAGTGATGTCGGCGCCCGTGAAGCCCCGTACCCCGGCCACGAAAGACTCCCAGAAGGTGCGGCTGACCGAGGGAGAAACCCCGGTCGCGGCCAGGTCGTCGTAGAGCTCAACCGAGTAACTCTCGACTGCCAGCACCAGCACGAACTGATCGGTCACCACCACGTCATCAACAATCGCATATCGGCCGATCGCCAACCCGTCGAACCATGTCGTCACCGCCTCCAGTGGCGACTCGCCCCCGGTGACTATCGTGGTTGTTGTGGGTGCAGCGGTAGTAGTGGTCGGCTCAGCCTCGTCACCCCCGCAACCCCCAAGGAGCATCGCGAACAGCACAATCCAGAACGCGAATCTCAACACCTGCCGACTCTATCCCCGGTCTCGGCCAAGCGAACGCACTTTGGAAAGGTAATTCTGGCCGGTCTTACCTCGTGCAGCTCAAGCCATACGTATCTGCCGGCCCCCCGGACTGCTTGAATCGCCCAATGCGTTGGCAAGGAGCAGCACTCGGCGTTGCAGCGGGCTTCATCGGCGGCCTTTTTGGAGTTGGAGGGGGGCTGCTAATCGTGCCGGGCCTTGTGCTGCTTCTGGCGTTCGAACAGAGGCGGGCTACGGCCACCTCCCTCGCCACGATCGTGGCCTCGGCAGCGGCCGCCATGACCCGATTCGCCATCGACGGATCGGTCGACTTTGACACCGCCCTGATGCTCTTCGTAGGGGCGGGAGTAGGGGCCCTCGTCGGCGCCCGACTGGCGGGACGCATCCCCAACTACTGGCTGGCCCGCGGCTTCGTCGTCATCGTTGTGATGTCAATGATCCGGCTCCTGGTCAGCGGGGGTGGAGCCGAACGCGACGCGCTGGTGTCCGGGGGAGTCGAGATTTTGAGCCTGATCACGGTCGGGCTGGTTGCAGGAGTCCTATCCGCCACCCTCGGTGTGGGTGGCGGCGTCGTCTTCGTGCCGGCGCTCGTCACCCTGCTCGGGTTCGAGCAGCAACTCGCTCAGGGCACCTCATTGGCCGTGATCCTCCCCACCGTCGTTATCGGCACCACCGTCCACGCCCGCGCCGGCCGGGTGGACTGGAATATCGCCATAGCCGGCGGCATTGGTGGGGTCTTCGGCGGAGTCATCGGCGCGCAGGTCGCTCTCATACTTCCCGAAGCCGTCCTCAGCCGCCTTTTTGCCGGCTTCCTCTTCCTGATGGCCGTCCGAATGCTGGATAAGACGAAAACACCGGCCTAGATACCCGCCGCACGTCCAAAGACCCTGGCCGGACTCCGCCCGGCTTAAGAGTTACTTCGTAACTCCACGTCCCAGATCTGTGGGCGGTGAGTGGAACGTTGGCTGAAAGCCGATCGCTACTGGCTCAGTCGTCCTGTCTCTACTAGTTCTTTTCGATTGGTTGGCTCAGCCAATTCGGTCTTGCGGTAGAGGGCGATGAGGTATCCGAGCCCGAGCAGCTCCTGAATCACGACCACCGGTGACTTCAGCAGATACACGATGAGGTCGGCGAGCTGTCCTTCGGCGAATGACGGGAACTCGAGACCCAGCGCAGGCCACCAGAGAGTTTCGGCGTCTATCGGCATGTCCAACAGCAGGTGAAACAACACTCCGATCGGAAGCGCCATCCAGCGTTTACGAGCCGCGCTCCCCCGCCGGGTAGCCGCCATCACCAGGGCCAGCATCACGGCGGCAAAGAGCAGCGTGTGCGCATAGATTCGCCCCGTCCCGTAGTAGCCGGTGAACAGCACCGAGCCGATCGGCTTGTCGATGAGGTCGGGCAGGACTGCCCCAAACACCAGGACCCGCATGTCCATTGCCGGATCCCGGAACACCCAACGCGCCAGAAAGACCGCCCCGCCGACGTGCCAGAAGATCACGGTTACTGGGGGACGAGGATCCGCCGGCACTGGAGGCACCGGGGCGGATCCTCCTTGAGAACCTCGAACTGTTCGGCGGGGCTCAGGGACAGGTGGCAGCCGCCGCAGACTCCTTCAAGGAGCCGCACTGCTCCCACCCCGTCCTTCACCGGCCGCAGCTTCTCATACAGTGCCAGCAAGTCGGGCGGAATGAGGGGGAGATAATCCGGCCTCCGGGCTTGTTTCTCGGCGACCTGGGCATCGATTTGCTTCCACTCGGACGAGATGGTCGATTCGAGGCGAACAGCCTCGGCCTCTACCTCCTCAAGCTGAGCGTCGGTTTCTCCCGCGGCAGCTTCCTGCTCATCTCGCACGTCGAGCAGGGCGAGAATCTCTTCCTCGGCAGTCTCGATCTGACGCCCCAGCATCTCGACCTCCTGCTGCAGGTTGGCCAGGTCCTTCGCCGACAAGCCGCCGGCGAACATCCGCATCTCTTCAGAGCCTCGCTTCTTTTCGGTCAGCTCGAGCTCACCCTCTGCCTTCTTCAAAGCGGAGGCGTTCTCGGCCAGGTCGGCGTGCTGCTCGGAAGCGGTCTCCCGCAGCGCCGAGCGACGGCCGTGGGCAGATTTGAACTCATCGAGTTCCGGCAAGTTTTGGCGGGCGTGGAGGAGCCCATCGATCTCGGTGTCGATCGCCTGCAGATCCAGCAGATCCAGAAAGGCCTTGTCGGTCACTGCACTCCCTCCCACGGGCTCGGGTCAATACCGGTCAAATCGACGGCCACCGGCGCCGTGCCTGCGATCAGGTTAAAGAGGGCGGCCACTCCGGGGCGTTCCGTTCTGGCGTGACCAGGGTCGATGATCGTCAAGCCCCGGTCAATTGCCCGGCGGGCATCGTGGTGCCCGACGTCGCCGGTCACCAGGACTCTGGCACCGGCGGCGGCCGCATCATCGATGAAACTCGTCCCGGACCCGGGAACCACCGCCACCAGATTCATTTCCGCCGATGCGAACGACAAGCGGACTTCGCCCCCGAGAACCTCAGACACAACGTTGGCGAAGGACCGGACTGTCGTACCTCCCGGAGGCCGGCCCACCCGACCAATCATGCCATCGTTGCCCCGCCGGTCGTACACGTCGTAGGCCGGCTCTTCGTAGGGGTGATGCTGAAGCAAGGCCGCTACCACCCCGGCTTCGGCGGCGGCGGGTGCGACCATTTCGACCCGGATTTCCAGTTCGCGGTTAACGGTGCCGGTGGCACCGGCCTGAGGGTTCGCCCAGTACTCGGGCTCGAAAACGCCGGTACCTTCGGAACGGTATGAACAGGCTCGATAGTTGCCGATACGGCCGCCCCCGGCCAACGCCATCGCCTCGGCTACCCGCTCGACGTCCCCCTCAGGGACAAACGTGACGACTTTGACCGCGTCACCTGATCGAGCCGGTCCGAAACCGACTGGGTCCTCAACTCCGAGGGCAGAGGCCAGCGCCTCCGCCGTACCACCGGGCGCAACGTCGAAGTTGGTGTGGGCCACCGCCAGACCAACTCCCGCCGCCAGCAAGCGATATGCCCTGCCCTCCGGCGACCGACCGGCCAGCAATCGATTGACCGGATGGAACAAAAGCGGGTGATAGGAGACCAGCAGGTCGACCGGTTCCGCCTCCACAGAAGCAACCACCGTCTCAGTTACCTCGTGACAAACAGCCACTCGTTCCAGCGGGCGCCCGGCATCGCCCAGCTGAAGCCCGACCGGGTCCCAACCGGCCGCCTTGGCCCAGGGCGCCGCCCTCCCGATGGCGTCAATTAAATCGCCAATCATCATTGTCGGCATAGGCGACAATGGTACCGGGCACGGGAACAGACGGACCCGGACACCGGTTCACCCTCTGATGGACGAGCCCAATCCAATCTCGGTCGGCTTTTCGATTCTCAAGGCGCTTCGCGTCTCACGGCCGCGGCTGGAGGGAACCGCCGACGGCCCGGACCACCGGGCCCTGGCACGGATCCTCGAGGACATGGACCGTGACGGACTGGCACTCCTGCCAGACCGCCTGGATGAACTCGACACGTACACCCGTTCGCTGGCGGCCTGCCGTCCCAATGATCTTTCGCGCGATGCAGCATTGGCCTACTGGCTGAATCTGTATAACGCCGGGGCATTGACTCTGGCCGGCGAGACGTTCGCTACCCGCCAATCGTCGGTCTTGCGGCTCCCGGGAGCCTTCACGCGACAAGTCGTCAGGGTGGCGGGTGAAAGTTTGAGCCTCAACGACATCGAACACGGCAAGATCCGCCGCTTCCGGGACCCCCGCATCCACAGTGCCCTGGTCTGTGGGTCGGCGTCGTGCCCGACGCTGCGGCTGGAGCCGTACGACGGGCCGGGCCTTGATGCCCAACTCGATGACCAGATGCGCCACTTCCTGGCGGCCGGTGCCGCGGAAGTCGTGGACGGCCGCCTGCAGTTGAGCCGGGTGTTTCTCTGGTACGGCGCCGACTTCGTCCGTCCCCATCGCATGCCCACATTCGTGCCGGTCCGGCGGCGACAGGTGGCGCTGCGCCTCGCCGGATGGCTGAGTACCGACCAGCAGCAATGGCTGAAAGCGGACAAGCGGTCCGTTGAGTTCCAGTCCTACGACTGGGGCCTGGCCTGCTCAGTTGGCAAGCCGGCATAGGCGCCGAAGGACAGGATTCCCACTGCCATCACGGCCGCAGCCACGTCAAACGGGATCACGTGGCGCATGAGGTCACTTCCCGACACCACCCATCCCCCATCGGCCGTGAAGCCCACTGCGTCCAGATAGCTCCAGATCGAATAGATGCAGAACACACCGAGCAGCCCACCGCCGATCCACGCTGCCCTGGTTCCCCACCGCAGGTACGAACCGATCGCAATGGCAGCCCCGGTCCAGGCAATGTCCATGGTCGAGAGCAGCTGAAGGAACTGGAGCGAAGGTTCGAGACGCAGCGCAGCAGAAGAGGCCAGCGTCACCAGTGCCACGGCCCCGGTCACGAGCGCCACGATCGCCGAGGCCGCGGCCAGTCGCCGTCGGCCTTCCGGCCAGTCGGCTTCGACGAACCACCCGGGAGCCTCGACGAGAGCGGACAATCGGATCGCCAGGGCGATTCCGAATATGACGATCACCGCCATCTGCCCCAGGAACAGCCTGAGCGGATGGTCAGTGGTTGGCACCGCCACCAGAGGCACGGAGACAGCCAGAGAGAACGCCAACCGCCGCACCGTGGTCACCAGGGCCCGCTCGAGAGGATGCATTCGGACGAGCGTACCGGGACCGGCCACCAAGTGGCACCGCCCGAGCAAAACCACCTCGCTCCGTATATCCTGCCGCCATCCAATTGGGGAGATAGCGGATGAAGAACAAACTCGGCGCAAAGGTTCTGCTGGTACTGGGCGTGTTGATAATTGTGGCCGGGTTCGTGGTCAAGTTCGCGGTGGTTCCCTCCCTCGCCAAATTCCCCGACGATGTCGACAGCACCCGCACTTACGCAGGTGTGATCAATATTCTCAACCGCGCCGAACTGGCGAATCCAACCGGATCGCCGCTGTTCTTCTCCGGTCTTCCGGTTATCTCGGACCGCACCGTCCGAACCGAGGACGTAGACGGTGAGGGCGCTCTGGTCAGTGACGTGGCCAACCTGTTGGCAGCCCCCGGCACTCCCATCGAAGGAGCCCGCCTGACGGGTTCGGTCGACTACTACACAATCGACCGGGTGACTATGGAGGCCATCGAGAACTTCACCGACGACGACAGGGTGCTGCCCCGTCAGGGCCTTGTGGTCGGTTTCCCCATCGATACCGAGGCCCGCGACTACATCGGCTGGAATGGCGACCCGGCCCAGACGGTGACGCTCTCCTATCAGGGCGAGGAGGAGCGAGAAGGCCGCGATACCTACGTCTTCGAGGCGCAGTCGGGACCGCTGCCGATCGTCGACGAAGGCACCCTGGGCGAGTTTCCGGCCGGTCTGCCCAAGGCAGCCGTTCCCGCCCTGGCACCGCTGCTCGACCTCCCGCCCGAGATCCTCGGCGCCCTCGACCAGGTGCTGCCGCTGCTACCCGACGTGCTCCCCCTCGAGTACACCTACGAGTTCTCGGCTACCTATTGGGTCGATCCGCTCACCGGCGTCCTCATCGACATCAACAAGAATGACGTACGCAAGGCCATCGTCAGTGTTCCTGGGTTGCCACTCGAGATCCCACCCGTCGAGGTATACAACCTGACGTACGCCCCAACCGCGGAGTCGCTGGCGGAGGCGGTGGACGACGCCGAGGACTACGGCAGTTTGCTCACGCTGGGCCGCACCACAGTGCCAATCGGCTTGTGGGTATTCGGGGCCATCCTCCTGGCCGGCGGAGCGTTCCTGCTCGGCCGCCGGCCATCCGAGGAGATGGTCCCGGCTGGGTCAGACGAAACAGGCTCCGACGACTAGGTAGGGACCAGTCGGCCGCGGTCAGGCTGAGACCGAGCCGAGCTCGCCATCGGGTCCGGTGACTTCGTGGGATTCGGCAATGTCGAAGACAAGTCCGAACTCGCCGAGCGGAGCCGAGTCCCAGGCGAGCACGCGGCCGGCCACCCGGTTGCCGCCCGCACGTTTGGCGACGTACATCAGCGAGTCGGCGGCCCGAAGTGCGTCGGACGCTTCCGGCGGGTCCCGGCGGAACGTGACCACGCCGACACTGACTGAGATATATGGGATCTCGTCGCCGGTCCGCCCGTTCACCACGCCTCGCAGACGCTGAATCGCCGTCAGGGCTCGCTGCTCGTCGGTATCAGGGAGAATCAGGGCGAACTCGTCTCCTCCGACCCGACCGAAGATGTCCGTTTCCCGGATGGTGGCAACCACGCTGGATGCGAGAGTGCGCAGCATCTCGTCGCCTCCGGCATGCCCTAGTTCGTCGTTAACCCGCTTCATGTCGTCCAGGTCGATGAACGCGATCGACAATGGCGAAGCGTTCCGCACCGCCCGCGCCCGTTCCTGTTCGAAGGCCTCCAACACGCCGCGGGTGTTCAACGCCCCTGTCAGCGAGTCGACTCGGCTCTGGGCGGCCAGCCTGTCCAACAGTGACCGGCCGTAATGGGTAACCAGCACCAGTGCCGCGAACACTGCCAGTTCGTTGCCCAGGTTCCACAGCGCGGCCGCCACCGAGACGTCGTCGGAGTGGTAGAGAATCCGGGCCGATAGACCTGCGCCCGAGGAGAGAATCGCCATGATGGCCCCCGCCACCCAGCCGGCGTGGAAGGTAACGCCCATGATTGCGAGCGCGTAGAAGACGGCGAATCCGACTTGCGGGCCGGAGAGGGAGTCGAGGACGGCCAGGCCGGCAATCGACACCAGGCCGACCGCGGTGATGGCCACAGGGTGCGGGCTCTTGAACGAGTAGGCGCGCTGAAAGACCATTTGCAGGTCCGCCCGCTGCAGGCCCCCAAGGGCGGAACGCAAGTATCTCATTGTCTCTTTGAACGTCGGCGTGGCCGGCCCGCACCCTGAGGTGCTTTCCACGGCGCCGACGCCCAGAGTGGCAGTTTGCCCTCATTTGGGACCGAATCCCTCCCTGAGTGGCGGGCGGGTTAGTTGAGGGGGATCCCCTGGGAGTAGGTGGCGGCACGGAGTTCCCAGGGACTGCGGGAGAATCCCGGGAACTCGGCCGTCTCGGTCAGGTAGCAGCCGCCTAGACGGGCATCGTGACGGCAGGTGGGTTCGGGGATGGTTTCGTCGACGAGGTCGAGAACGACCTCGAGGAGAGCGCTGCCGTCAAGGCCGCCAACCCCGCCCAGCAATCCGGAGAAGGTGTCTGGCGCGCTGACGATGGCGAGATGATGAAAGGCGCAGTATCCGTCAGTGGTGGATTCGGTGCATTCGAGGTGGCGGCAGATCTTGGTTGTCTTCATACAACCGACATCGGCGTCCAGAAAACCCCCTAGAGAAGGGACCTTTTCGGTGGTGAAGGGACTAGGCAGGTCTTTTGTGCGCAGTGACTAGTCACTCCCAAACGGAATCTGCATGAAGTCTTCGGCCACCTCGAACCCGGCATCCCGCACCGCGTCTGCCTCGGGTGAATTAGCTACCGAGATCGGGTTGGAATGGTTGATGTGGGTCAGAATCATGCGCCGCCCGGTCGTCATGTGCCCGAAGCGCTCAAGGGTGTCGGACACCAGCGGATGAGGGATGTCGGTCAGATCGCGGCCGGGGATCTCAGTGAGGCTTGAGAAGCTGGCATCGAGCAGGCAAACACGATGTCGGGCCAGTTCCTCCTCGGCTTGCGGCCACGCCTCCCACGAGTCGATGTCGGGGATAAACAGGGCCTCATCGTTGATCGAGATTCCGACCGTGTCGGTGAATTCGGCCCGGTGCGGCACGGGGACAAGGCGGAGGCTGAGCCCGGAAGCGATCTGGCCGGGATGAAACCCCTCCTTCATCTCCAGATGGCCACCGTCGAGCAAGGCTCTCCACGGCTGGTTTTCTCCCAGGTATGAGGCCATCGATGGCGTGGCCCACGTGGGTATGGACTCGGCGTTGTGGGCCTCCCGGCCGAACTGGACCAGGCCGGTGTAATGCCCCATGTGTCCGTGCGTGAGCGTGATGTGGTCGACGGCGTTCGAGCCCTGGCGGCGCTGATATTGCTCAACCGTCTGCAGGTGAGCGACTTGAGCCTTGACATCAGGGGTGACGTCGGCGAGCAAGGTGGTCCCATCCCCGGTCACCACCGCCACGCTGGATACCATCCTGGGCCGACCCCGGACCGGGCCTCCCAACTGGGGATTGCCGCCGTCCTGGGCAGTTCCAAGCACGATCAGTGTGGCGGTCACCGCCTTGACCCTAGAAGGTACGATCCAACCGTGAAGCGCTCCATCAAACTCGATCCGGTCCCCGATCTCCGACTGACCCTGGGACGGCTCAACGGCGGAACCGGGCACCCCGTGCAGCGCATGACTTCCGATTCGGTGTGGCGAGCCAGCCGGACCCCGGCCGGAGCGGCCACCCTGCACCTGGAGGCAACAGACTTGGAGGTGACCGGCACTGCCTGGGGGCCCGGCGGGGAATGGGCGCTCGATCATCTTCCCCGGCTGCTGGGGGCCGACGACAAACCCGACGATTTCCCCACCAACGGCCACCGGCTGATGAGAGAACTCAAGGGACGGTTCCGCAAACTCCGCATTGCCCGCACCGAGCGCGTGCACGAAGCGATCATTCCCGTGATTCTCGGCCAGGTGGTGACCCGCAAAGAAGCGCATCGCGCCGAACGCCGCTTGCTGGAGGCGTACGGCGAGCCCGCTCCGGGACCGGAACCTCTGACGGTGCAGCCGTCGCCTGCGGTACTGGGCCGTCTCAAATACGAGGACCTGCATCCACTGGGGATCGGCCGCAAGAAAGCCCAGCTGATCATTGAGGTAAGCCGCCGTGCCTCCCGGTTGGAGGAAGCCACCTCGATGTCATCGGCACAAGCAGTGGCCCGGCTCGAGGCGATCCCGGGAATCGGCCCGTGGAGCTCTGCTCTGGTGGTGGGCGAAGCACTCGGCGACCCGGACGCGGTGCCGGTCGGCGACTACCACCTGCCGAACACAGTGGCCTGGGCACTGGCAGGGGAAGCAAGGGCCACCGATCGCCGAATGCTGGAGCTGCTGGAGCCGTACCGCCCGCACCGCTATCGGGCCGCCTTGATGATCAAAATGTCGGGGATAGGTGCCCCCAAGTACGGGCCCCGCACCGAAGTGCGCTCATTCGCCCAGTACTGATTTTCCCAAAGTTGCCCGAAAAGCAAGGAATTAAGGGGTTCCGGGGGTAAAGTCGCGCTCGATAAGGGGGGAGCTTCACACGAAGCTCCGACAGTGGGCACAGCAGGAGGACCCATATGAACAAGACAGAGATGGCGAAGAAGCTCGCCGGCAAGACCGAGCTGAGCCAGGCGAAAGCCCAAGAGGTAGTTGAAGCGATCTTCGACACCAACCCGGGCAACGGCATCATCGCAGTCGAACTCGATGCAGGCCGCGAGGTCTCAATCGCCGGTTTCGGCAAGTTCGACACGAAATTCCGCAGCGCACGCATGGGCCGGAACCCTGCGACCGGCGCTGCCATCGAGATTGCCGCCAAGACCTACCCCGTTTTCAAGGCTTCAAAGGGCCTGAAGGACAGGGTCGCCGAATAGCGAGCAAACGCATCGCATGAAGAAACCCCGCCGCTGGCGGGGTTTTTTCACGCCATCACTCAGAGAGGATTGAGATCGGCCCCTCGAACTCCGCCTCCTGGCGGTGGAAGCTCACGTAACCCTGGAGACCGAATTCTCCAAACGCCGACGAGGCGGTGTCGACAATGATCGCCCGCTCCTCTCCCGTGGGGTTGATGCGATTGACGATCACGGTTTCGCCCGAGAACTCAAGGCCCAGAACCTCCCCCAGGCTGGCGGGGAGCACGATTCTGCGGACTTCCTCATTGAGATCGAGGTCGAGGATCACCAGATCCGTCGATGCTTCTGGTCCCGGCTGCAGATAGGCCAGGAAACTGCCGGTTGGGTCGAGGGCCGGATTGGAGGGGCAATCCGGATCCTCGGCACATCCGGTCTGCGGGTTGGAGGCCAATGACACCACCGCCCCCTGGTCATTGCGGAACTCAAAGAAGGACTGCACTCCGGCTTGCTGGTCGAGGAGGAACCGGCCGCCCCCGTAGCTGATGCTTACCGGGCCATGGTCTACCCCTCCAACCTCACCGAGCACCCGGTCGCCGGTGACGAAGTCGAACACGACCAAGCGTTCCACGAGTTCGCCGGGGGTGTCGGAGTCGTCGGTGATGGTAAGAATCATCTTTGGGACATCTCCAATCATCTCAGTACCCCACAGCCTCAGCAACCCGCCATCACTGACGTCCAGAAACGGCTCGGCATCGGGGCGGGAGGTCCGCGACCAGAAGATCCGCTGATCGGCAGCCGGATCAATACCTGCGCCCGGGAGTTGGAAAACGTATCCCCCTTGCAGATCCTCGAAGCCCGTTTCGATCGCTATCTCGACCAATCGTTGGGGAGCACCCCGCCCTTGCAGAATCGAGAATCCGGTCTCGGCGAGGATGGTGACCGGGCCGGGTGTATCGACGACCAGCAGTGTGGTCGACGTCGTCGAGGAGGTTGTGGTTGGCGGCGGAGTGGTCGAGGTCGTGCTCGATGAGGATGCCCCACTCAACACTTCTGGAGCGATGGCGGGGTTGCTGAGGTCGGCGAAGGTCAGACTCGGGCCGTTGGAGTCGGCACCGGAGCATCCGGCAAGGATCAGGGCGAGGAGTAGCAGCAATTTACGCATGTTTGGGCCGTCCGAATACTTAACGGCATCCCAAAACCGCCTCCTGAGCAGTTTGAAGGGCCGGGAACTGAGTTCCCGGCCCTAAGAGCCAACCGCGGGAAGCAGCAGGCTAGGGACCGCCAAACCCACCATCGACGCTCTCAAAGGCGGCTGCCGGGTACTCGCCCAAATTGGCAACTACCGCTATCGACACCACCACCATCAAGAGCAAGATGAATGCGTACTCGACGAGGCTTGCGCCTTCCTCCATCCGGACAAATGTCCGCAGCTTGACTGCAACTGTCCTCATTTGTCCTCCTTCCACCACCACCATCGACCGATCGCCGAATTACTTGATACCCTCAGCCCATGAAAATCTCGGAGGAAGGCCGCAGTGAATTCGCCGCTTCCCATCCGGATTGGCTGATTGAGGGAGAGTCGATAGCCCGTACGTTCGTATTCACCGATTTCACCGAATCAGTCGGATTTGTGGTCCGGGTCGGGTTCCTGGCCGAGGCAGCCAACCATCACCCCGACATCGACATTCGCTGGAATCGTGTGACCCTGGTGCTTTCCACCCACGAGGAAGCGGCCCTAACCGAAATGGACACCAGCCTGGCGACCGCCATCGATGGGCTCGTCTAGCCGGTCAGGCAACCTCTACCGGCGACAGAACGGTCAGCGGCACTACCAGGGGATCACCCGGCCCGCTGACCAGGGAGCAATGTGCTTCCACGGTCCCGGTGGCCTCGAATTCGATTTCGCCTTTGACCAGCTGATAGCCGAACTTGCCGGGCTCGACCACAACCGGCTGGCGATTGCGAGCGACCTCTGCCCCGTCCCGTCGGAAGACCACCTAGAGCGCGTCTGATCCCGTTTCCCCCGCATCACACCGAATCAGAACGATCAGGTGCGGCTCCAGCGTGATGGGGAAGGATTTCACTGCTGTACTGAAGTAGACGCCCCGAAAATCAATGCGAGTGGAGGGGCCTTCTACCTGGCGGAAGTCGAAACTCTCAACGAAGAGAGCAGACAGGATTTGCATGGCGCCAGGCTAGGGCATCGTCGGTAGGAGGCGCCCTAGTTGAGGTTGAGGGTGATCCCGGCCATCTCGGCCCGCAGCTGCCATGACGTCAGGCCAACGCCGGGAAACTCGCTGCAGCTGCTTAGAAAGCAGTCGCCCATGATGGAGCCGTGCGAGCAGACCCAGACGAACTCATCGTCCAACTCGTCCTCGACCCAAACTCCCGAACCATGGGTGTCGTTCACCAGGTCGACCAGCTCCAGGTCCATCTGGTGGCTCCAGCAGAACAGGTACCCGCGCAGTCGACGCTGATCACAGTTCGGGATATTGCAGGCGACTCCAACAGTCATGCCCCCTGTTATCGGCACCGGCCGGGCCGCTGTTGAGCAATCAGATAGAAGCCGGGTTGGTG
>Ga0255048_10000072_pt1 | contig 65206 bp, 74 predicted proteins | sample JV7_2_2_MG_FD_183619 | JGI IMG/M metagenome (GOLD analysis project Ga0255048, IMG submission 183619) | Seawater microbial communities from Jervis Inlet, British Columbia, Canada - JV7_2_2 | ecosystem: Environmental > Aquatic > Marine > Inlet | place: Canada: British Columbia | collected 2016-10-06 | reverse complement strand
CCCCTGGAACATCGCATCGCCCCTGCGCGCCCTGCGCCCTGAACGCCTCGCCCCTGCGCGCCCTGCGCCCTGAACGCCTCGCCCCTGCGCGCCCTGCGCCCTGCGCGCCCTGCGCCCTGCGCGCCCTGCGCCCTGGACGATGCGAGGCCTCGCCCCTGCGCCCCCTGCGCGCCCTGCGCCCTGGACGATGCGAGGCCTCGCCCCTGCGCCCCCTGCGCGCCCTGCGCCCTGGACGATGCGAGGCCTCGCCCCTGCGCGCCCTGCGCCCTGCGCCCCCTGTGGCCTGGACGATGCGAGGCCTCGCCCCTGCGCCGATGTATCCTGGAACCCTGCGCGCAGGCGTTCCAGGATGCATCGGCATCGTCCATCGTGGCGCGCCCTGCGCCCCTGTGGCCTGCGCGATGGACGATGCGCGAGGCCTCGCAAGGGCGATGCGATGGGGCGCCCTGGACGGCGCGCGCCTCGCGAGGCGAGATGTCCATTTCGCCCTGCCGTTCTGGCCCGACTACCGCTGGTGCATCCAAAACGGGTTTTTTGACTTTTGGGACTTGACTATCCTCCCCGATTGCGGTCGGAGAAAAAAACAGGCTGTGGTATCCTGTTTGTGGAGAAACCGGCCGGAATTGGAAAGAAGTGAAGGATGCCCAGAAAACGTGAAGCCGCATCGGCGGTATACGCCGCAAAGAATGAGCGAGTCGCCGCCGGCATTCGGGAGCCGTTTCCAGGTAACCCGGGCGACCCGTTGCAGTTTTCCATTCGCATGCTCCCATCGTTCCAGGGCCGCTTGGCCATCAAGGATGGCGGAGGGACGGTCGCCATAACGTGCAAGGACAAGGCGTCGAAGGAGGCGCTGCTCAAGGCCATTCAGGACGCGCTCAGCCAGCGGGATTTGGACGAGCGTCGGTGGAGGGACACCGATGAGGCCCTGGAGCGTGAACGAAAGGAAGGTACCCGATGAGCTTACCGAGCCAGGCAGTGCGCGCGTGCGCTCACTGCGCGAGCCCACTTGTGTCCGTTTTCCGACGGTTCGTCGCTGGCGTGTTGCTGGCGACGGCCGTTTCTTGCAGTAGTGGGTGCGGGCTGACCCAGCCGACCTACATGGATATATCGCCGGCGCAGCTCGACCAGATCGCATCGCGGTTGGGTTCAGACGTCGGCACGCTCTACACCGAGGGGCGTGAGTTGCTGAAGACGGAGCTGTCCCAGGAGCTGGGTCTGAAGGTCGATGCGATACACGTTCCGACGCCGGAGGAAATCAGGGAAGTACTCGACCTTCCCGAGGGCGAGCCGCTGACCACGGCGCAGATTGTGACGGCGATGCGGGAGGAGGGCGTGATTGTCGAGATTGAGCCCGCGTCGACGGCAGCTCTTGGCGAGGTGGCCAAGGAGGGGATGAAGAATCCCGTGAGCAAGGAGAACTGGGTCGCGGGTGGGATTGGAGGAGCGGGAATACTGATCGCGGGCGCCCTTGGTCTTCGTGGTCGTCGGAAGCGGAAACGTGAGGGAGTGACCACCCCTCCGCAGAACGAAGGAGCTGTGGCATGAGTGCACCTCAGAAAGAGGGAACGCCCGAGACGAAGGGCCTTCTCGGTTCGAAGACGGTTTGGGGTGTGCTGATTATGCTCCTGGGTCCGTTGGTCTTGAGATGGACGGGCATCGACCTTTCCAGCGAGACGGGCGTCGAGTTGGCGGACAAGCTGCCAGAGTTGGTCGGCGCGTTCCTGGCAATCTACGGTCGCGCGAAAGCCGATGGGAGAATCGATGACATCTTCTGAGGCGGCCGAGGTCGACACCACAGCAACCGACGATGCACCGGCAGCCGTCCGCTCCCGTGTGAAGGAGTTGCGCCACGTTTTGGCTCGGGACCTCGTTTCGGACGAGGAGAACTGGCGTACACATCCGGCCGCGCAGGAACGGGCCATGAAGACCGTTCTGGGCAACATCGGGTACGCTGACGCGCTTTTGGTCCGGGAGCTGGAGGATGGGCGCTTGAAGCTCATCGACGGCCACATGCGGAAGTCTCTGACGCCAGACCAGGAGGTACCGGTCCTGGTGCTCGATGTCGATGCGGACGAGGCCAGAGAGCTGCTTCTGACCTTCGACCCCATCGGGACGTTCGCCGACGCGGACAAGGACAAGTTGCAAGCGACCATCAACAAGGTGAAGGCCGGCGACGACAAGACGAAGGACCTCATCGCGAAGATCGCGCGGAGCCACAAGCTGGTACCGCCGGACGACAAGCCGAAGGGCGGCAAGACCGGGGACGACCAGATCCCGGATTTCGTCAAGAACGAGATTGGCGTCGCCAGTGGCGACCTCTTCGTCTGCGGTGACCACCGCATCCTCTGCGGCGACTCAAAGAGCGCGGCGGACGTGGAACTGGTCATGGACGGCGAGGACGTCCAGTTGGTGCTGACAGACCCGCCGTACTGCTCGGGCGGGTTCCAGGAGTCAGACAAGGGCGCCGGGACCTGGGGGAACATCGCATCGGACAATCTGAGCACGCGCGGGTACCAGGCGCTCATCACCGCCGCGCTGGAGGCGGCGCGCACGCAGGCGGCGTACATCTTCACGGACTGGCGCATGTGGATTCCGCTCTTCGACGTCGTCGAGTCGTGCGGCGTCGCTGCGCGTTCGATGATTGTCTGGGACAAGAACCACCCCGCGATGGGGAATCTGTGGAGGTCGCAGCACGAGCTGATTCTGTATGGATGCCGCTCGGGTGGGACGCGCATGAAGGGCATCGGTGCCCGAGGGAACGTGATACAGTGCAAGAGAACAAGGAACGAGCTGCACTACACCCAGAAGCCCGTCGAGTTGCTTCTGGACATCTTGGACCAGGACTCCAAGAGCCAGCGCGGGAAATGCTCCGTGCTGGACCCGTTCGCAGGTAGCGGGTCTACTCTGATCGCTTGCGAGAAGATTGGACGCGCCGCGCGCTGCATGGACGTGGAGCCTGCTTTCGTAGACGTCATGGTCCGCCGCTGGGAAGAATTCACCGGCAAGAAGGCGGAGAAGGTAGAGAGAGATGTCGCAGTCAACAAAGAGCCCGAAAAAGCCGACGCTGAAGCCTGAGACCCTGAAGCGTGCCCGCGCTCTGATCGTCGAGGGCATGAAGAAGGTCCAGACCAAGTTGCAGCTTGCCGAGGAATACGGCATCACGCCGCGCACTGCGCAGGTGTACTACGACAAGGCGCGCGAGGAGTGCCTCGTCCTGGCGACGCTGCGCGCGGAGCAGGTCCGCGTCGCGGAGGCCATGCACATTGGCGGGTACCGCCAGAGCCGCATCACCGCTGCGCTCCTGGAGAACTGGGGGGCGGGCGCCAACAACGAAGGCGCTGAGACCCTCGACGAGGAGACGGCAGACCTGGTGGTGCAGATGGCCTGCGACCGCGTGGCGGAGGAGAGCCCGAAAACCAAAGAGGACAAGCGCACTTGGATGAGCCTCTGGTTCGAGGACAAGATGATGAACGCCGGCAAGGACCGCGACCAGATTCGCGCCGCCGCGCTCCTCATGCGTCTCGAAGGCCTCGCGGACACGACCGAGTACGAAGCCCCCACCGACGACATCGTCATCGAGCTGGGCGGAGACTGGCGGGAAGAGTACCAGGAGAAGCTGGAGAAGGGAGAGGCGCCCACGGCGAGTACTCCTCCTTCCCCAGCCCCGGTACCAGCAAACGGGACGAAGCCGACAAACGGCACGGCGCCATGAATGGTAATGGTAGCCAAAGGTTACCATTATCCAGCCTCGCTCCCAGAGAACAGATGGCGGCACTCCGTCGGCTCTTGTTGAGCCAGGCCGTGGCGGAGCTGCAACGAGACAACCTCTGTTTGAAGAGCGAGGTGCTGCGGCTCGAAAATGAGCTGCGGCTGCGCGGACAATGAAGGACGCATGGCGACACGAGGCAGACGACACATACGGCTGAAGTTCGATCCCTTCGACAAGCAGATCCCGCCGCTTGTGTCGCAGTCTCCCGTCGTCATGGCCGTTGCCGGTGCCCGTGGTGGGAAAACGCAGGCTGGCGCGCCCCGCATCCTGATCGACTCCATCACCCAAGAGGACTACCACCCCGACGACATCGCCCGGGGTGACCCCTACCTCTGTGCCATCGGCGCGCCCAGCTTTCCGATGCTCCAGCGCATCATTCTGCCCGCTTTTCTCTCGATGGTGCCCGACGAGCTGATGATTGGCGCCTACCACCAGACGCGGAAGCGGCTGCGCCTGCGTGGGAAAAAGGGCGAAAGTCACATCTATTTCCTGTCCGGCAAGGCGTTCGAGAGCTGGATGGGCATGAAGCTCTACCGGGTCTGGCTCGACGAGTTCGCCCAGTGCAAGGAGGCGCTCTACGACGAGATTCGCGTCCGGCTTTCTGATAGGAAGGGCAAGCTCCTCCTCACCGGCACGCCACAGGGTCCGAACTGGGCGTACTCGCGTCTCTACAAGCCCTGGGACGAGTACCGCAAGCTGACGCCCGAGCAGCGCGCGGCGGACCTGGACCACCCCGGCGCGGAGGTGGATTTCCACACCTGGAGGACGGTCGACAACCCGCACATCGACAAGAAGTTCATCGAGCAGAAGCGCCGGGCGATGTCCAAGCGCTACTTCGAGCGGACATTCGAGGCGAGCTGGGCGACGTTCGAGGGCCAGGTCTACGAGGAGTTCCTCGAAGCGGTCCACGTCAAGAAGGCGCGCGACTTCACCTTCAAGCTGCCGAACGGCCGCAAGATTGGTCGAGGTCCGAACCTGGTGCCGCTGGTGAGCGTCTACGCCGGGGTCGACTGGGGCTTCGCTCAAGGCCACGCCGGCGTCATCCTGGTCGGTGGCCTGGACACAGCCGGACGTTGGTGGATGTTGGAGGAGTCCGTCACCGAGGGCGTCCTCGTCATGGCGGAGCCAGGTGTCGACTCCTGGGTGACTCGCGGACAGACGCTGCGGGCGAAGTGGGGCATCGAAAAGATGTTCTGCGACACGGAAGCGCCCGACAAAATCGCTCAATTCAAGCGCGCCGGCCTGCCCGCCGTCCCGGCGCAGAAGGACGTCAAAGACGGCATCCAGGCGGTCGCGAAGTACATCAAGGTCGACGCCGAAATGAACGAGCCGATGATGTATTTCCTCGACTCGTGCCCGGTTTCGATCGACGAGCACACGTACTACCACTGGAAGGAAGGCAAGGAGGCGCCGGAGAAGGTCGCTGACAATACCTGCGACGCCAACCGTTATATGATCTATACTGCCGAGACTCGCGGACGTTTCCGGAGAGAGCCGGCATACTCTGGATAGTGTCCGGATGGAAGGTGGAGAGAGATGGCCAACTCAGCCCTATTCGAACGACTCAACGCAAAGCACCCCGACTTCGTGGCGTGGGAGGATGAGTGGGCACGGTACAGGGACGTCGTCGGGGACGCCCTGGCGGACAAGATGGAGTACCTGCCGCGCAACAAGTTCGAGCCCGAGCCCCAGTACGAGTTCCGGGTCGACCTGTCGCAGTTCGTACCAGAGTCCGGTCTGGCCATCGACCGGCTGCTCGGCGCTCTCTACAAGGAGAAACCCAAGCGAGACCTTGGTACCTACCAGGCGGATCTCAAGGTTTTCATGGACCGGGCGACGCGCCGGGGCGACTCGTTCAACCAGGCGATCGAAGAGGTCGCGCACCGGCTGATGTCCTACGGGACGACGCGAGTCTTGGTGAACGTCCCGCCGGTCCAGCTCGCAAACGAAGCAACAGAGGAGGGTGGTGGAGCACCCTTGACGTCGGACGGTGGCTTGACCCGCGCTGAGGAGCAACGGGCCGGGCTCCGTCCGTACGTCATTAACTACTCCCCCTTCGCGGCGATTGACTGGGAGCACGATGAGGACCGGGTCCTCACGTACTGCCGCATCAAGGAGGAGCGGACTGTCCGGGCTCCCTCGTCATCCGAGGGGAAGAAAACCCACCTCAAGTTCGTCCGCTTCCTCGAATACGACCGCATGACCGTCAAGTGGACGGATTTCCGCGAGAGCGACAAGAACGATGGCGAGATGGAGCCGGTCGGCGCGGAGAAGACGGCCAACCACGACCTCGGCCTCGTGCCCCTGGTCGTCGAGGACCTGCGCGAGGTGAAGCCCTTCATCGGCCACAGCTTCATCCGCTACGCCTCGCGGGCGGACATCCGCAAGTTCCAGGCCGAGAGCGACCTGGCGTACGACACCTACATGCACGCCCACCCGTTTCTCGCCATTTGGAGCGAGGACGAGCTGAAAGAAATCGGCGTCGGTTCCTCGACGTACCTGAAGCTGAACCCGGGGACGGGCAGCCAGGGGCGCGAGGACGCGCGATACATCGAGAGCCCGGCGAACGCCTTCGAAGCCCTCCAGCAGGTCATCGAGGAGAACCGGACACTCATCTACCGCCAGGCGCAGGTCGACCCGCTGGGTCAGATTTCGTCCGGCAAGAGCACCCAGAACTTCCAGGCCTCCGGCGTCTCGCGGGCCTGGTCCTTCGGCACGTCAGAGGCGCGAGTCCTGAGCAAGATTGCTGACCGCATGGAGTCGGTCGAGCGCCAGGTCCTCGAAATCGTCCTGCGTTTCCTCGACCGGTCGTCCACGAAGGACCCGTCCGAGCAGGTCTTCAAGGGGGACATTCAGTACCCCGAGGAATTCGACCTCTCTTCCACGCACCAGCTCATCGAAGAGCGAGCGACGATCGCCATGCAGGTGAACTCGCCCACGCTCATCAAGACCCTCGACAAGCGCATCGCCGCGTCGAAGGTTGGTGACACCACCGCTGAGGTGCTCAAGAAGATCGTCGGGGAAATCGAGTCCAACCCCCTCATGGGTTCAATGGCGGGCAAGAAGCTCGTCGACCCGTTCGGAATGCCCGGCTCTGAGACCCCGCCGCCGAAAAATGGTAGCGAGGAGAAGTCGCCAAGGGAAGGCGAGTCGAGAGTGTCCGGGGGGTCTCGGGTCAGTGGACGTAGCGGAACACAAGCATCGAAGCCAGGTTCGCAGAGCACCCGCCGGACTGCGGGTTCTCCGAGTTGACGGGATAGTCCTTGTCCGGAAACTCAATGCGCGCTACACTTTTTACTTGACTGCGCCTGAGAAGGCGCAACCGAAGGAGCTTTCATGGCCAAGAAGAAGGAATCTCAAGAAGGTCCCGGAGACAAGGGGGACCAGGACGGACAGGGCGACGGTACCAAAGCTGGCGACGGCGACGACGGCACCAAGACTGGTGACGGCGAAGGCGACGGCGGCAAGAAGACCGAACCTCAGTACGTTACGCCAAGTGCACTCCAGGGGGTGATGGACGCCCACAAGCGCTCGCAGGCGGAATCACAGAAGAAGAGCGACGATAAGGTCGACGCTCTCACGAAGACGATCGAGGGACTCACCGAGAAACTCGCAGGAAAATCGTCCGACGGCGATGGGGACGGAGAGGGCGACGGCTCCTCCAAGAAAAAAGTCGACCCCGAGATCGCCGAACTGAACCGCCGGCTCAAGCAGACCGAAGACCTTCTTGCCTCCGAAAAGTCGTCTCGCGCGGCGGCTGAGGAGAAGGAAGAGAACAACCGCTTCGAGCATGCAGTGAAGCAAGCGCTGAACGAAGCAGATTGTGAGAAGACCGACGCGGCCTTCCTCGTGATCAAGCCCCTGCTCAAGAAGAAGGATGACGGGACTCCGTTCGCAACGGTCACCATCGATGGTGGCCTGGAAACGGATGTCGATCTGAAGACGTACATCAAGCGGTACTTCTCAGAGGAAGTCCTTCCTCACGTTTTCAAGGGAAAGATGCGTACTGGTTCGCCCGCGTCGGGCGAAGGAGGAGACAGCGGCGGGAGTCAGGGATACGACTACACCTGGGAACAGGTGAACGACCCGGATTTCTACGCTGCGAACACCGACAAGGTGCGCAAAGCAATCGAAAGTGGCCGCGTGAAGGGCATGCCCAAGCAAGGCGCAGGAGCCGTCTAAACTTCTGACTGCTGGGCGTGAGTCCTGTCGCGTGGTGTTTGAAGTGGAGAGAGCATAATGGCCCTCGTTAGCAGCATCTATCCGCCCGAGATTTGGGCGGTCGAATCACTCATGGTCCTGCGGGACAACCTCGTCATGGCGGGCCTTGTGCATCGCGATTTCGAGGACGAAGTCGCGCAGGTCGGTAACACCGTCCGAACCCGTAAGCCCCAGAAGCTGACGGTCCAGGACTTCGCCCAGCAGTCGGGTACCAACGCGGCCCTGACCGGTCTCACCGTCGAGAACCTGAACGCCCGCGAAATCACCGTCGTGCTCGACAAGCACAAGTACACCTCGTTCATCGTCGAAGATCGCGACGAGGCGACGAGCATCAAGGACCTGCGGAAAGAGTTCATCATCCCCGCGATCGACCCGATCGCGCAGCAGGTCGACGACGACATCATGGACGAGTACCAGAACGGTTCGGACGTGGAGGGTAACCCCGTCACGCTCGTCGCCGCTGGCACCATCGGCGCCGGTAACGCGATGGACGAGAATGACATCATCGAGGCAGACCGAGCGCTGAACGACAGTCAGTGCCCGCGCGCGCCCCGTTCGATGGTTCTCGGCACGCAGCACAACGCCGACGTCATCGGTCGTCCGCTCTTCCACCAGGCGAACACGGCCGGCTCGACTGCCGCGCTGCGGGATGCCAACCTCGGTCGAGCGTTCGGCTTCGACTCGTTCATGTCTCAGAACGTCCCCGTCGGAAACAACACCGACAACGCGGCGCAGAACCAGAGCTACGCTTTCCACCGGAACGTGCTCGCCCTGGTCACCCGTCCGTTGCCGCAGATTCCCGGCGGGCTCGGTGCGACGTCGTCCGTCCAGACCATCGACAACATCGGCGTGCGCGTCACCAACAGCTACGAGCACCAGGCGAAGGGTGTCGTGGTTTCGTTCGACGTGCTCTACGGCCTTCAGCTTCTGGATCAGAATCTCGGCGTGATCATCGCGCCCTGACGCCCTGGCTGGAGTGGAGAGAATTGACGGGCCTCGTGGCTCGGTCACGGTCGGCAAACGGCGCGCTTCGGCAGAGGCGCGTCGTTTCTTTTTTGCATTCAACCCCGGGCGCGTAGCTCGGGAACCCTTCCCGGGTGGGAGGAGTACGAAGGAGGTTCGCGATGAGCGAATCAGAGAAGCGCTGTCCGCGCGTCGGGCAGTCGATCACGTACTTCGACCCGAAAGGTCGGCCGGTTCCGGCTTTGGTGCTCGCGGTCTGGACGCCAGGCTGCATCAACCTGGTCCACGTCAGTGAGGATGCTGCTCGGCAGGATTCCACTGGCCGCCAGATAGAGCGCCAGACCAGCCAACAGCACTTGCACGAATTGCAGGTGCACGGCGGCGGGTGGCTGTTCAACGACGAGCAGGCCCCAGCGTTCGTTCCGCCGAAGGAGTCGTAGCAGGAGGCGGTCGACCGTTGGGAACCTGGACCCCGGGGACCTGGAGGCGGCCGGTAACGCCTATGAAACGGATAATTTTCTTGATCGCTCTCTTGGCCTGGGGTTGCCACGGTTCGGAGCTTCGGGTCGGTGGCGGCAACCAGTTCAACGACTTCAAGGGCAGCCACTCGACGGAAGGAAAGCACCATTCCGACTCGCTCGGATTCAAGCAGGACGACAGCGCGATGGTTTGGGCGGAGCTGGCGTTCCAGCTCACCCCGCAGTCTGTGGTCATCGAGAACGAGAGCCCGACAATCTTCGATCGGGGGCGCTTCTACCCTTTCGAACCCCCAGCTCCGGCACCGACACCGGTGACGATTCCCACACCCGCGCCCCCGGTCGTTCCTGCTCCCGCTCCTGCTCCTGCTCCCGCTCCTGCTCCCGCTCCTGCTCCCGCTCCTGCTCCCGCTCCTGCTCCCGTGGTGGTGGACCTCGGTCCGATCATCGTGCGGCTCGACGGCATCGAGGGGCGCCTGAAGGTGATGGAGGAGGAGACCGGAGACCACATCTCCTGGACCGATATTGGCGTCGGTGGGGGGTCCGCCGGAAGCGGCATCGGTCTGCTCTGGCTCGCGTACCTTTACTGGCAGAAGCGCAAGGGGAGCGGAAGCGAACCCGATGTCCAATCCTGAGACTGTCCCCCACGCCCTCGACTGCAACGCCGGTCGCTACCGCTTCCTGGAGGCGAAGCTGACCGAGGAGGAGCGCGAGCGCGGGATAACCGAGGTCGTCCCTGTAACACAGCCGGACCGAAAAGAGCGCCGGGCTTCGCGCCTGGAGCGACGAGAACGCGAACGGCGTATTTACGCGGACCTCCGCGCACGGTATGCTGCTGTGGCTGATACAAAGGAGATCTACAACCCCGGAAGAGAATGAGGAGCCGACCATGCATGTGATCGTACTGGCAGCGGGAATGGGGACGCGACTGGGGGACCTCGGCGAGGTGACGCCAAAGCCGCTTCTCCCCCTGGGCAAGGGCTGCGTCCTGGACCAGGTCGTAACCTCGGTCTGGGTTGAGGGGATCACCACCGTGAAGGTGGTCCACAACAACCACCGCAGCCGTGCGACCGGTGACTGGCCGAAGAAGTTCAAGAAGTGGCTGGCCGGCGTCAGCTACACCGCCGACCCGGGCAAGCGGCGCGAGTCCCCCTACATCCGGACCCTCAACAACGGGATCTCCGACCCGTCGGAGCGGCGCGGCGCCGTCGGCGACCTCGCCTGGGCTATCCGTCAGGGCAACCGACGGGACCTGCCCATCCTGGTCGTCTGTGGTGACGACCTCTTCCCGGATCCGCACCTGGAGGACCTGAAGGGCTTCGACGGCAAGACGAGCGCCATCTCCGTGCGCTCGACGAACGACCTGGACCCGATGGTTCTGGCGGCGAATCCCTCCCAGGTCCGCGTTGACGCCGGCAACGTCGCCGAGATTGGCCCGGATGTCCCGGACACCCCGTGGCGGTACTGCGGCGCGTTCTACGTCGCTGGGGCGGACGTGGAGTTCGTCCTGGAGTACGCGGACACCTGGAAGACGGCGGGCGTCGTCGCTGACGACATCGGCGGGCTCATCGACTCGATGGTCAACGACGGCCGCGCCGTCCGCGCCGTAAAGACTGCGACGCCCTTCTGGAGCGTCGGGACGAAGGAGCTTTACGAGGAGATTCGCCGCCGCAACATGCCGAAGGTCCGGACGCAGGGGCCGCGCGGTGGCAAGAGTACGCTCCTCAACCAGATGTCCAAGTCCCTGACCGCTGCGGACGTGCAGCGTCTCCGGGGGGTGGCTCGTGGCGAGAAGGTGAACAAATGAGGGCTACCGAAGACAGAAGGGGGGTTTTTGGTGAACAATCGCGCGGATTCACGCACGGAGCGGTCACTACCGGAGACTGGGAAGCGCTCTGCCGAACGATGCACGACGCCCACGTCCGTTTCGGTGATCTACCCCGGCCCGGACTCGCTGTGGAGGTCGGAACCCTTGGAGGACGAACCACCCTCGGAATCTGTCAGCTCCTCAACGCGCTGAAGTGGGATGTCCCCGACGTCCTGACTATCGACACGGACGGGAGCTGTCTCGGGAAGGCCCACGATCTGTGCCGTGGGAAGCCGAACGCCCTGCGGACGTTCCACGGTCGATCGACTGACTGGAAGCCCGTGGAGCCTATCTGGTGGGCTTTCATCGACGGCTGCCACTGCCACGACTGCGTCCTGGCGGACCTCTGGCACCTGTCGCCGCACGTTCCCGAGGGCGGCATCATCTGTCTTCACGACGCGGGAGATCAGCACGTCCGTGGTATGCTGGTCCACGAGAGGTACCACGGACGCGATGGCGTGGAGCGCCTCTACGGTGTAACCACGGCGATCGAGGAGTTTTTGGACCAGGTCGACAGCTCTTGGGAGCGTGTCGAGCACGTACCGGCACAGGTTCGCCCGAGGGGCGCGCCGACGCCGCTCTTCGGTGGACTTCAGGCTTTCAAGAGGAGGTGACGAGAGATGGGAAGCAAAGCGAACGACGACATCAACGAACGCAGACGGAAGAAGATCCGCGAGCAATCGGGCATCACGGAGGAGGGCGCGGAGCCGCCAGTCTCTGAACTCGGAGTCTACGGGCAGGGGTACATCGACACGGTCATCCCGACGAAGGACTTCCAGCCCGTCCACAATTACAAGCCGCCGATGTGGGACATCATCAAGGAGCACTTCGGCGACAAGGAGCCCGGCATCGCTGTCGAGGTCGGATCCCGTCGCGGCCACTGGGCGCAGGGCCTCATGGCCAACACGAAGAAGACGCATCTCTTCTGCGTCGACCCGTGGGCTGGCCGCCAGGGCCGGCAGAACTTCGCCGTCTGGCTGAAGCGCTGCCCGGAGATCTTCACGCGCTGCCACCCGATGATCGGAACGTCGATGGACTGGTCGCGCTTCTTCCCGTATCAGGTCGACCTGCTCTTCATCGACGGGCTGCACGACGCCAAGAGCGTGACGCTGGACCTGACCCGGTGGGCTCCTCGGATGAATCCGGGCGGCCTCATCATCGGCCACGACTACAACCAGGCCGACGTGAAGGTCGCGGTAGACGAGTTCTTCCCCGAGCTGACCGGTACGCAGAAGCTGGGACCACAGCACGCGGTCTCCTTCTGGAAGGCTGTGTGAAGCGACCCCTGGTCGTTATTCCCACGCGCCGGACGGCGTTCGTTCGAATGGGCAGACACCTGTTCGTGAACGCCGTCCGGCAGGTCCTCACCTCGATCGGTTACGACGTCCGAGTGGTCCCAGACGTTGAAGTAAACATTCGAGCCCTGGGGTACGACGACCTCCTCTTTTTCGTCGACCACACCACAGCGGTAACGGTTTTGTCGAAGGGGAGGCCGAGGAAGCCGACGATCCTTTACTTCAACACGGAGCCCGTGAAGGCGCTGGAGTGCTACCCGGAGAAGTACCGCCGACGCATTGGTCGGTACCAGCTCGGGGTCACCGCGCTCGCCCCTGATCTCATCTTCGATTACAACCTCCCCACGTCTCGGTTCTGGAAGCGCAAAAGTCTGGTCGCCTATCACTGCCCGATGGGCTACCACGACAGCTACACGCTGCCGCCGGGTCCGTCCTTCAGTGCAGCCGTGCACTCTCTCGGCGAAGAGCTGTTCGACGCGAAGCCTACCCGGCGCCCCCCGGGGCTTCGGGGCAAGGGCCGAGAGTCAAAGCTGCCAGACCTCAAGACGCGGCGAGGCTACATCTGCGATTCCCTCCGTGACGCCCGCCTCCCCTGCCGGTCGTACGCATTCCGCGAAGACTGGCCCAGCGTCGAGAAGCTGAACCGCTCCCCAGGTGTCCACCTCAATGTCAACCAGGTGCTGCCGCCGTTCACGTTCGGGCCTTTGCGCGTGATCTCCTTCTGTCTGGCGAACTCCCGCTTCGTCCTGTCGGAGCCGTGCAACTGGTACCCCAAGGGATTGCGGGCCGGCTACCACTGGGACGTCGCGCCTCCGGAAGAGTTCATCGATCGGGTGTGCTACTGGTGGGCGAGGCCGAAGGAGCGCGACGAGATTGGTCGCGCCGGATTCGAGTTCATCCGGAACCATCACAGGCTGGATGTCCATCTCCCTGAGACTCTGGCGAAAGCGGGGCTGTTCTATGGCTAAAGGAAAGGTCCGCGTTTTCTTCCCGATGCGGAAGCACATGAAATACTACGGCAAGCACCTCTTCGTGATCGCCGTGAGGGAGATCATGGAGGGCTGGGGTTTCGATGCTCGCATCGTTCCTTCGGAGCGCTACAAGGAGTGGCCAATCCGCAAGGGCGACATCGTCTTCTACGCTGACGCCGGCTCGACGCGGACCAGTCCTCCCTGGGCGAAGAGCCGGGGGGCGTGGACCTACTACTTCAACATGGAGCCGGCGGATCCCCTGCCGCACTACCCGGAGCCGAACAGACACCGGGTGGCCTCCTACGCCCGAGTCTTGCGGGCGAACTTCGACGTGGTCTTCGACTACAACGGCAACACGACCGAGAATCTGCGGAGCCTCGGAGTCAACGCCTACCTTCTGCCCATCGGCTACCACGAGAGCTTCGAGCGCCCCAGGCTGAAACCCTACCGCGCGGGGGTGCACTTCCTCGGGAACGAGATGGAGCCGGAGTTCAAGAACACGAAGCCTGGGAAGGAGCGAAACCTGAAGTCCCGGCGAGGCAAGATGTGCGACGAGATCCGTAAGCTCGGCACCCCCTGCCACTCGCACAGCTTCAGGGTTCGGACGCAGGAGGAGTTCGATCGCTTCCTCTGGACTCCTGGCGTGCACCTGAACCTCCACCGGTTCCCTCCGCCGTTCCAGTTTGGTGGCCTACGGGTGATCGCGATGCTGATGTCCAACCAGCGTTTCGTCCTGACGGAGATCTGCAACTGGTTGCCCCCGGGTTTGGTTCCCGGTGTACACTGGGACGTCGCCCCTCCCGACGAGTTCGCGGAGCGGGCCGCATACTGGTACTCGAAGCCGAGGGCCTGCAAGAAGATGGGCCGAGCTGGCTACGAGTTTCTGAAGAAGAGCCATCGGCTGGATGTTGAACTGGAGAGAGCGATGACGGAGGCGGGGATTCTGTAGCGATAAAAGACGCCCGGGTGTCGTTGTTTGCCCGGGCGAAGGCGTGTCTCGTGGACACGCTGGGACCGACTGGGAAGCCCTGGGACCGACTGGGAAGCCGGCCAACAACTATTCTGATCTGCGCGGGCGTATAGCATGGCGCATTGAGAGGATGATACCGAGAGCCGACCGGGAATTGGAAGTAAGAACATGGCCAGAGTGATTTGTTTCGACATCGACGGGTTTCTGACGGTAGACACCAGCACCAAGCACAACGACCTCACCGGCAGTTACATCTACCGGGAGCCTCGCCCACGGGCGCGAGAGGCAATGCTGAGAGCCTACGAGTCGGGGTGGTACGTGCTTCTCTTCACCGGCCGAAGGGAGGCGCAGAGGAGAATCACCGAGGACTGGCTCCACGCGAACGGCTTTCACTACCACGCCCTGGAGATGGGCAAGCCGTACTTCACCTACATCATGGATGATCGGATCCTCGGAGCTTCGGTCGACGAACAGTTGGAAGCATTCGAGAAGATTCTCGATGGTACAGAAGGAGAACCCGCAGGCGGAGATTCTGCACCGGGTGCAAGCGACGGTTGATCGCCTGGAGCAGGAGATCGCGGAGCTGCGAGCCAGCTCGAAGGAGCCGCCGGCTGCCTCGGGTGAGGGGCTTGAGGACCTCAGAGGCAGCCTCCAGATTATGTGGCGGTTCTTCATCGAGCCGGCATGGCAGAAGATTTACGAGCTGGAGACGCTGGTCTCCGAGGCCCCGGATCCGAACGCCCGTCGCATCTACCCTGGGGAGGATCCGGGACAGTTCCCGGAATTCCCAGGCAAGAAACTCTACCCGGGCGAAGAGCCGGAAGAGGAGGAGGAGCAAAGCGTCGTGATTCGCGGGCTGCCTGCGGGGCTGTCCGCTGACGAAGTGAAGAAGATCTACGTCTTGAGGGATCTGGAACGCCTTGGCGGAAACAAGATGAAGACCGCGCGCTCCCTGAAGATGAACATCAAAACCCTCTACAACAACCTCCAGCGTTGGGGACTGAGAGAGGGAGTCGAAGAGAGGAGGTCACCAGATGCCCCTACGGCGGGAAAGCTCGAAAGAGCAAAGGAAGAGGGAGAAGGACGCGCGCCTGGCTGTAGCCCAGAAGCGTAGGCTGCTCAAAGAGTCGGTCAGACCCAAGAGGCCACCAGAGTCAGTTCTGGTGAAGGGGGCCAGGGGGAACGTCCACATGCGCCGTCGTGTCAGTCACTTCTGGGGACACTACGAGGGGCAAGATGCGTTCGTCTGTGGAACAGGGACGAGTCTGTCCGGATTCGACTGGACGAAGCTAAACGGAAAACTTACGATAGGGCTCAACGACGCGCTCAAGGTTCCCGGGTTTGCGCCAGCATTTTCTATCTTCAGCGATATCGGAATTTGGTCCAGATATCGTGACCTGACGCTCGACGACCGCACGGTGGTCGTCTGCCAGGGCCGGTCGCGCGACCAGTTTGTGAAGTACGAAAGATGCTCGTTCAAGGATCAGGTTTGGCATTTCAACCAGCAGGCCACCGCGAAGGCCTGCAAGCCCGGCAACGACGATCTGTTCTGTGCCAGGACAATCGCCTGCACCGGGATAATGATGGCCTGGAAACTTGGCGCGCGGCGGGTCTTCCTCCTGGGAGTCGACGGCTACAAGCTCGCAGGCGGAAACGGCGGGACCTACTACCACGACGGCTCGGGCAAGGGTCCAGAGCGTCGCAAAGAGAAAGGCGTTCCCGGAACAACGATGGTCACGCAGGACCGTCACACTTGGTGGAACGACAACATGAAAGAGCTGCGCGAGTGGTTCACCGCGCAGAAAGTGTACATGGACCCCTTCGTTCGCCGCGAAGGGAAGCTCGTCTACGGCTCGAACGTCTTCAACCTGTCGCCGCTCTCGACGATCACTGAGTGGCAGAAGGTCAAGGTGAAGACGGTCCTGGGAGGAGGCTGCTTCGATGAAAAGAACAAAGGCATCCGGCACGCCGTCGTTTCTTGAGCGCTTGCTCATCGTCTCCGTTACGGCAATCCTGACCGGTCTATTCGCTGGCCTCCTCATGTCTTTCGTGGCTGGCTGCTCCCCGGGGCTGCAAGAGTACGGCCAGCCGGGCCGCCCTGTCATCGTGACCTGGGACGCCCCGACGCTGAACGCCGACGGGACTGAGCTGACCGACCTGGCGGGCTACCGCGTCTACGCGGCGGCGATTCCAGGCGAGCACTCCGAACCGCCCCTCGACGAGACGGAGAGCACCTCGGCATCTCTCGCGCTCCCCTACCCGGGAAGCTACATCGTCGTCACGGCCATCGATGAGTCCGGCAACGAGTCCGACTGGTCGGAGGAGCTGGAGGTGCAGCCTTGAACTTGAAGCTGTCTGTCGACGAGGTCCTCGGCAAAGTCAAGAAGCCACAGTGCCACGAGCGGGAGTTCGGGGTCTTCGTCCGCTCGATTCTCAGCACCCTCCAGAGCGGCGTGCCCGGCGCGATGGTCGAGATCGGATCGAACAAGGGGAAGAGCCTCGCCTGCCTTCTCCAGGTGATGCAGCTCGCCGAGGACATCCGGCAGGTCTTCAGTGTCGACCCCTACGGCAACGCGGAGAAGTACGTCCCCCACCGCATCGAGAAGTTCTCGGGCGACATCCCCGTTGAGCACATCCGCCTGCCGTCGCAGGACCCCAAGGCGCTGGAGCGGGTGAACATGCCCATCGCCTGGCTCTTCATCGACGGCTGCCACTGCTTCGATTGCACCTGGGTCGATATCGACTCCTGGGTTCCCAAGGTCATCCATTCGGGCACGGTCGTCTTTCACGACTTCTGCCCTCGCACGAACTACCGCAAGCGCGACTACTGCGCGGCGGCGGATGCCAAGCGCCGGTGGGGCGTCTGGCCTGCGTTTCAAATTGCCAAGGCCGCTCGCGAGCTGGAGAAGGTGGAACAGAGTGTCCGCCATACTCCCGGGATGGCCGTTTTTAGAAAGGTCACCTAATGGTCGCAGTAGCCCGGTTCGCTGGTGCAGTGTTGACGGGGATCCAGAACCTCAAGGGAAAGCACAAGGGTGCTCGTGTCGTCATCTGTGGCTCCGGGACGACGCTGAAGGATTTGGACCTCGCGAAGATTCCGGAACACTGGGTGGTCATCGCCGTCAACGAGGCCATCCGAAAGCTCGGCTCGCGTGCTGACTACTGGGTCCTCTCCGACGAGCCCATCGTTCGAGGCTACGCGCAGCACTGCCCCAAGGACGTTGTCGTCCTGGCAATGCACAACGCGACGGTGACGATCCCGAAGGCCCTCCCCGACAACGAGTGCTACACCGTCAACTCGATCAACAAGGTTTGCACCCCGGATGACGGCTTCAACTTCTTCAGCCGAGGGACGGTGCTCATCGGCGCGGTCGAGATGATGCGCTACGCCGGGGCGACCCGGTTCTACTGCTTCGGACTCGACTGCTACCGGACGGAGAAGGTGTACTACTACGACGATCGCAAGCCGCCGATGGTCACCGAGCAGCAGTGCCGTCCCGAGGAGATGGGGCGTGGCCTTCCGCCGGGCGTCCGCATCTACGTCACCTCGCGTCTCAAGAACATGGTCCGCAAGCTCTCCGAGCTGAAGCGTGGCGGCCTGTGGAACGACGTGGAGATCCACTGCGTGAATTCCCCGTACTCGCAGCAGGATGTCGTTCCGAAGCTCTCGATGGAGGATTTCGAGGAGCACGTCAAGCGGGACGTCGAGAGTCAGAAGAGAAAAGACAGGAGGAAGCGTGCCAAACAGAAAGGCGTTCAGACCGGACAGGAGACTACCGAAGCCGAGGGAGCCGGAGAAGCTGGTGGACCTGGGGACGAAGGGGGGTCAGCTCACGAAGACGGACCGCCTGACGCTCCTGTGGTCGATCGAGGCGGCGATGGAGGCGGCGGAGATTCCGATAGATCCGAAGGCGGACACTCCGCTGATGGAGACGCTGAGGCCTCCGACGTTCGTGGAGATCGGGACGCACATGGCGGGGACGTCCCTGATGGTGATGGCGGCGCTGGAGAAGCTGAATCGCCCGGCGACGTTTCGGACGATTGACATCGACTTCTTCAATACGCCTGGCGTTCAGAGGTTCTACCCTCGGGACCGCTGGGCTGCGAAGGGCGCGCCGTTCGCCGAGAAGCTCGCACCGATGATTGACTGCGACTTCATCGAGGCGCCGGCGGTGCACGCGGCGGCTCTCGTTCCGGATCCTATCTACTGGGTCTTCTGCGATGGCTGCCACTGCCACGAGTGCGTCGTCGGAGAGATCGAAGCCTACGCCACGCGCATCGCTCCTGGCGGCTTCATGATCTTCCACGACTGCGGCGAGGAGTACCGAGACTACCCGCCGGACCAGGAATACCACGGCGACGCCGCGCGACAGTTCGGCGTCATCGAGGAGGTCACGACCTCGGAGGTTCTCAAGAACGAGTTCGACCTGGTGGCTGTGTCGACCAGCCGGCCCATCCGTGAAGTCCACCACTTCGGTGGGGCCTACTTCTACCAGCGAAAGGGGATGGAATGAGCACGAACCCGAACCAGTGCAGCGGCGGCATGGCTATGGGCAACACGCGGCGCCCGAGGTTTCCTCGGATGGTCATCAGTCGGGTGCCGCTCCGCATCTCCTTCGTCGGTGGCGGCTCGGACCTCCCCGGCGCTGGGTCGCCAGCGCCCGGGCTGACGATCTCCACGGCCATCGACCAGTACGTCTACGTGATGGCGAAGTGGCGCAACGACGGCCGGGTCATCATGAACTGGCGGGAGAAGGAGACCGTCGCGCTGTCCTCTGAGCTTCAGCACGAGCTGGCGCGTGAGGCACTCCAGATGCTCGGAATCCATCAGGGCATCGAGATTTCTACCTTTGCAGACGTTCCCGGCGTTGGTTCGGGCCTCGGCAGCTCCGCCGCCACGACCGTGGCCATTGTCCAAGCTGCCTCGGCGCTCACCGGCATCTGGCTGGGACCTGAGCGCCTGGCCCGGGCTGCCGTCGAGGTCGAGCTTGAACGGCTCGGTCGGAAAGGAGGCTCCCAGGACCAGTGGATATCGGCCCTGGGTGGCCTCTGCCGGCTCCGTCACGAGGACGGCCGGTGCGTCGAGTGGACACGGCACGGACTCTCTCCGGCGAACCTCGGACTCCTGGAGCGCCATTTCGCTCTCTTCAGTCCGCCGGACCACGACCCGGGCCGGAACGCGGACGACATCCTCGACACGAAGGATCCAGACGATACCTCCTTCCGGAAGTGCTGCGCGGACCTTGTCGGGCAGTTCGAGCAGGCTTTGACCGAGGACGACTGGCCCTCTCTGGGGAACCTCCTCGGCCAGCACGACAAGCTCAAGCGCGGGACCTTCGGTGGCTACTACCCGGAGTCCGGGCCAGAGCTGGACAAGCTGGACGTCTTCTGGAAGGTTTGCGGCGCTGGCGCGTCCGGGCACCTCCTCGTGGCGGTGAAGCCCGAGACCAGAGCGCAGACGGTTCAGGCGGTCGAGGAGATCTGGGGGCGCGAGCTTCCCTGGTCCATCTCCGACGAAGGGGCGCAGGTGATTCATGCCTCGTAAGTCTCCCCGGCGACGTCCGGCCCCACGCGACATCTCCCCGGACTACTGCCTGGTCTCAGCGCCGACGAAGCTTCCGGACAGGTTCCGTCAGGGTCGGCCGGTCTCCAAGAAGATCATCGATTGCAGGGATACGATGTTCGACTGGATGGAGCCCGTGCGGACCCCCGACGGTCAGAGCATCGTCGAGGTGGGCAGCCAGTGGGGCTGGTGGGCGCACCGCGCCGCCAAGCAGCTCCCGCACGCGACCATCTGGTGCGTCGACCCCTGGAGGGAAGACCGGAAATCTCACGAGCACTGGGGCGCGAACAACTTCTACGAGTGGCAGCTCAACGTCGGCCAGTGGCTCGGGGAACGAGTCTTCGGTCTGCGTGGCACGTCTGAGGAGGTCGTCGATTACTTCCAGCCTGGGGAGCTGGACATGGTCTTCATCGACGGCGACCACACGCCCGAGGGCATCGCCCTCGACCTCAAGCTCTGGGTTCCGAAGGTGCGGCAGGGCGGGCTCATCCTTGGTCACGACTGGGATGGCATCTGGGGGAAACACGTCCGCCCGGCAGTGACCGAATACTTCGCAAGGCTCGGGGAAATCAAAGCCGAGCTGGGCTATCTGTCGAGCATCAAGGCATCCGCCGTTTGGAGGGTTGAGAAGACATGGCCGTAAGCCAAGAACAAATCGACGACGCCGTCAAGCGTGCGAAGAAGCGCCCGCTGGGGGTTTGCGTTCATGAGAAGCTCGGCCACCTGGTCGGCATGCCTCCTGGGCTGCGGGGCTTCCGTGACCCGATCTTCAATATCATGCCGGGCACGATTCACGTCGCCGTAGAAATCGGAACCTGCCAGGGCTGGTTCGCTCACCGGATGGCGACGCACTTCGACGAGACGACGAAGATCTTCTGCGTCGACCCTTTCTACGACGACGAGGGGGAGAAGTACGACGGCGAGTACAACCTGCGGTGCTGGAAGAAGAACACCCGGAAGTGGTTCGGAAAGAGCGTCTTCCTCAAGCGAGGCGAGAGCTACATCGAGTCGCAGCGTTGGGGCGAGGGGGTGCCCATCGACTTCCTGTTCATCGACGGTGACCACGAGTTCGAATCTGTCCTCCTGGATCTCCAGGGGTGGTGCCCAAAGGTCCGCCCTGGCGGCCTCATCGCCGGTCACGACATCGACGGCAAGTGGGGCGACAAGGTGAAGAAGGCCGTCGAGAACTACTGCTCGAAGAACAACATCGGCACCGTGCACGTCGGCAAGGTCTACAGCTTCACCGGGAGGCAGACGACGAACTGTTGGTGGTTCTATCAGCCGGAGCCGCCAAGACAATGAGACAGGAACCCATCGAGCTTGAGCTTCAGCCCTGGAGGGACGCCCGCAAGGGAGAGACCGCATGGATTCTCGGCAGCGGTCCGTCCCTCGATGAGCTGGATCCGGCGAAGGTGGGACCGAACCGTTTCGCGCTGAATCTCACGATTCTGATGGAGGACTACCGCGACTCGTGGTGGGTCTGCCGGGACGGTCGCTGCATGCAGAAGTGGAACCTCAGCCACCAGCGGGCCTGCATCGGAGAGGATCGCCGCCGCGCTCACACGCTGTTCACTGATGGCGTCGGTGCGAAGCGCGTGAAGCAGATGGCCTTCCCCCGCAGGAAGGTCCAGCGCGTGGTCAACTGTCAGAAGCGCTTCTTCACGGGCGAGACCGTCCTCGTCTTTGCGCTTCAGGTGGCCGACTACCTGGGCTTCAAGGAGATCATCCTCGCCGGCGTCGACCTGAAGGACCCGGGCGGGGTGGCTTACGCGAAGGAGATCGACTGGCAGTCGAAGTTCACCGTCAGGGCCAGGCTCCACAGATACAAGAGGATGCGACAGGAGGTCGCGCAGCTCTCGACAGCGATGAACGCTCGCGTGCTGACAACCTCCCCGCATCTGGAAGGCATTTTCGAAAGGGTGGACGTCTGATGGTGAGGGAAGCCCGATCGAAGTACCCCGGCAGCATGTTCATCTCCCACCCGAGGAGCGGGCTCACCTGGTTCCGGTGGATGTTCCACGAGCTGAGGAAGCGCCACGACCCCGAGAATCTGAAGAAGCATCCGAACGACGGCGAGGAGCACAACCCACTCATCGCCTACGACCATGACGGGATGGGCTTGATCACGACGAACCAGCGACACCGGATGCTTCCCTGGAGAAGAGGGAACAACCGGTGGACGAAGCGGAAGGTGGTGTTCCTGGCAAGAGACCCCCGCGATGTTCTCCTGTCGAACTTCTACATCCTCGTCGTTCGTGGCGAGTACCTCGCGAGCAGGAGGCGCTGGGTTGAGGGGCTCGACTTGAATGCGTTCTTTCGGCACAAGGCGTGGGGTTTGAAAATCCTCGTCGAGTGGCTGGTCTGGTGGGAGAAGAACAAGCGAGGGTGCCGCGACTTCATGCCGCTCTTCTACGAGGAGACGCTGGCGAACCCACTCAGCGCCCTGAGCTGCGCCGTGGAGATGGCGACCTCAGAGGAGGTCCCCATCGAGACGCTGGAGTGGGTCGTCGGAGCTTCGACCTTCGAAGTCATGAAGCAGCAAGAGCAGCAGCACGGCCGTCTCTTCACTGACCAGCGCGGAGCGATCAACGGCGACGAGCGTACGGCGATCATCCGCAAGGGCAAGGCCGGCCAGTGGAAGGACGAGCTGTCGGAAGAACTCCAGGACTGGTGCGACGGGGTGATGGAACCGCTGCGCGGTACGTTCATGGAAAGATACACCTGGAGGTGCAACCAGTGAAAATCCTCTACACGTCAAAGACCCCGCTCGCTGGTGTCTGCGAAAAGATGACCCGCTCGGTCAACAAGTATTTCCCCGAGGAGCACGAGGCTCGTTGTCTCAACAAGGGACCGGGGAAGCACCGCTGGTACATGCGCGACAAGGAGCTTTGCCCGAGCTACTCGGTCATGGACCCGAAGCAGGTCGCCGAGTGCCTGGAGTGGGCGGACGTCATCCACTGCATGGCGAATGTCGGCGTCGTCTTCTTCGATCGCGAGGACCTCCTCAAGAAGAAGGTCTGGGTCTACCAGTGGCACGGCGCGCAGATCTGGCCCTTCGAGCGAGTCTGGAAGCCGAGGCACTACAAGCACGTCCGCTTCATTCACATCGGCCAGGGCTGGGTTGAGAGCGACCAGTCGCAGTCGAAGTTCTTCAAGCCCTTCTTCGAGGAGCACGGGGCCATCATCGTCCCGAACCTGATCACGGGTGACGACCCCATCCACACGCCGCTCCCCTGGGACAAGCGAACCCGAGGAAATCGCGTCGCGTTCGCTCCGTCCCAGCGAAACCCCGGAGCCGTGAACAGGAAGGGCATCGAGGAGGTGAAGCGCGGATGCCGTGGCGCGAGCCTGGATCTCATCTGCGGCGTCCCGTTCAAGGAGTGCCTGAAGCGGAAGCAGCAGGCGAAGCTCGGCATCGATGAGGTGGTCACTCCGATGTACCACCTGAGCGGGCTGGAGTTCCTGGCACAGGGTACGCCTTGCATTTGCAGCTATACTGCCCAGACGCGCGACGTGCTCTTGCAGGCTACCGGCGCCGACAGGATGCCGTTCCTGAACGCCAAGCACAACACGTTGCAGTCACGGATAGATTGGTGGCTGGAGCTTTCAGAAGAAGAGAAGAAGGAACTCGGCCGGGATGCGCGAGCCTGGTTTGACGAGTTCTACCACCCGCGACAGATAATCGAAAAGCACCTGGCGGTGTACAGGAGTTGAGAGAATGGCCAGAGGAGTAGTTCAAGACCTGAGTAGACCGACGCCCGGTGGCGAGAACACCATCACCCTGTCGACTGGCATCCGGTTCGCCAAGATCATCTCGCGGAAATTCATCTGCCCGAACTGCAACACCTTTTGCGGCGAGCTGGTCCCCATCGTGGACGGCAAGGTCCGGGGCTGGATGAGGAAGAACAAGAAGAACCTCTTTTCTCCCGAGCTTCAGACGAAGATTTTTTGTTACGCGGGGTGCCACGACAAGTCGACGTGGGGATGGAAGGAGTTCGACTGGAGCAAGAAGGCGATGGACGGCATCACCTCATGGCCCCAGCAATGGATCACAGACAAGGGCGCCCTCGATACTGAGCGTGTCGTCCGTCAGGAACAAGACAGAAGAAAGAGAGAAGGCTAATGCACGAAGCGAATCGAGTTTTCTGGCGGAAGGTGGCGCATTCCTACCCAGGCTTCTTCAAGGGCGCCGCTCGGGTCCTGGAGGTGGGCAGCCAGTTCGTGAACGGCTCCATCCGTGACCACTTCGAGGACGTCGGGGAATACATCGGGGTGGATTGGAGGGAGGGCGAGAACGTAGATCTGGTCTGTGAGGCCGCGCGCATGTCCTTCGATGAGCGCTTCGACAATGTCAGCTCGGCATCGATGCTGGAGCACGACCCGGAGTGGCAGCTCTCGATCGTCAACATGGTTTCCCAGATGAAGGAGTCGGGCATCCTTTGCCTGTCGTGGGGCGCAGGCCTCAACAAGCCGCACTGCCACGACACGGCGATCGACAACGAGTTTCACCCCCGGCCGGCGGGCCAGGTCATCAGCCTCCTGGAGAAGCTCGGCTTGACGATCCACTACTTCCGCTACGAAGGCAGGATCACCCAGAAGGAGCGCGACAAGCGGGACGCCAACCCGGAGCACAGCCCCGCCGGGATGGGCGAGGTTTGCCTCATCGCATTCAAGGACGCATCTCTCGCCGTGGGGGAGCCGGAGATCGACGAGCTTATCCCCCAGGATCGGCTCGATTGGAAAGAGCAGTCGAACCTTCCCCAGCAGGGTGGAACCAGCGCTCGCAGGCAGGCGAAGAGAGAAGCTGCCAGGAAGGCAAGGAGAGGCTAATGACGGCTCAATTCCGAGAGAAGATCGGTCCCCTTGAGGGGACCTGCGAAGGTCTGCGGTGCTGGATTGTCGGGGCTGGCCCCAGCCTTGACGACGTGCCGATCGCCGCCTTGCGTGGCAAGTACATCATGGCCCTCAACGCGGCCGTCCTGAAGTTTACAAACGTCCGAGCGTTCCCGGACGCCTGGTGGGTTTGGTGCGACTCGCGGACGCTGCGCGAGCTTTGGGACAAGGTCCGTAAGACCTGGAAACGAACGCAGTGCCTTATCCACAAGAAGGGGATGGAGGACATGCGCTCGCACCAGGGGGCCGGCCGGTACATCGAGTACGTCAAGGAGGAGTTCAAGGCGACGCGCACCGTGGCCGAGACCGCCATCCTCCTGGCGCAGTTTCTCGGATTCTCCGAGATCGTCCTTGTCGGCATTGACGGGATGCAGGCTCGCGACGGCAAGGCCTACGCCGACGAGTTCAACGAGTGGAAGCAATGCCACTTCATGAAGAACGGCACCCAGGAAAGCTGCCAGCGGTCGAGCGACCAGATGGTCGAGGCGATGGAAGCTCTCAAGAAACGGATGGGGGATCGCGGCGACATCCCCCGAATCATTCAGACGTCGGAACTGTACCCGGCGCGTTCCCAGTTCGAGTTCATGCCCTTCGCGGAAGCGGTGAAGTTAGATGACCGTCCTACGAAAAAGCCAACAAGAGCACACGCGAAGTTTTGAGCGAGCCTACCTGGGCGGGTGGAGGCCTGAGCCGACAACTCACCACCGCCTGATCTACAGGGCAAAGCCGGACTTCAAGAAGCGCGGCATCGAGAAGATCCTCGACGTCGGGTGTGGTCGTGGTTTGGTCGTAGTGGAAATGATGCGCGACGGGTTCGACGTCACGGGCACGGAGATTGTCCCTTGCTTGCTGTCCCGCGAGCTGAAGCGTCTGCCGGTGCTGCCATACAACGTCGGCGGCCTCGGTCAGTTCGACGACAACGAGTTCGACCTCGTCTTGATGGTCGACCTCCTCGACTACCTCCGCGACGAGCAGGACGTGGACCTGGCTCTTGGCCACGCCAACCGCCTGGCGCGGCAGGGAATCATCGTCACCCTGGGAGGGGACTCTCCGCACCAGTGCATCAAGGAAGAACGCGAGTGGTGGCGCGGCAAGCTCGGTAACTCGATCGAGTTCCCTATGGAGACGGCGACTTGTGACGGCGGCGTTTGTCGCTATACGTTCTGGAGGCCGAGCGAATGAAGATCTGCCACTTCGTAGGCCACAGCCTTGTCCGATACACGCCGGGCCGCATCGCAACTCTCTGGGGCCGCCACACCGGATACGAGGCGCGGGCCTTCGCCTGTCGCCGCACCGGTGGCTGGCTCTTCAACGAGCCGCTGAACCCCTACGGTTTCTACTGCCCGAAGCAGCACAACAAGGGACCGTTGAAAGAATGGGTGGAGTCTGCCGACGTGCTCCACTTCCACGACGACAGCTACCCGGACAAGCTGGAAGGCTGGAAGTACGACCTGCGCGGGAAGGTGAAGATCTACCACGCGCACATCGGGAACATTCCGGAGCGGTTCTTCGGCACGGGCAACCGCCTGAAGTGGCGCAAGGACGTGGCCTACGCTGGCATCACGAATGGGTACGGGCACCTCTTCGACGAGCACGAGAGAAAGCACCCAGGACGGATCTGGGGCCGACTCCCGGACATCCTCGACCTGGACCACCCGGTCTACCGCCAGGACCCGAACCTCTACCCTGACCCCAACGCCGACAAGCTGAGGGTCGCCTACACGTACTCGAACAATCGAGAGGACGGAAAGATCAACGCGAAGCGTCCGAAGGCGCACGCGCGAATCCTCGCCGGCATTCCAGGCGTCAACTACATCGCGATCTGCAACCGCCCGTTCGAGGAGGCCCAGGCCATCAAGGCTTCGGCTCATGTGGTTCTGGAGGAGTGCTTCACGCCGTACCTCCACCTTTCCGCACTGGAGGGTGCTGCAATGGGGAAGCCTGTCGTTACGAGCTTCAACACTGCGACGATGGGTGAGACGTCAGGCGCCGTCGGCGCACCGTTAGAAGAATGGCCTTTCATCAAGGCCGACCGCCGAAGCCTTCAGGAAGTGATCGAGCGCTTGCGCGACAATCGCGACCTCCTCGCTGAGTGGGGGAATCGTGGCCTGCGCTGGATGGAAACCTATTACAACGCACCGGCGCTGCTCGCCAGATATGAGGAGTTCTATGCCGAAGCAAGAGCTGCCCAGCTTTAACTGGGCGAACGTGCAGCAGGCACTCGACGACCTGCCGCCGCACATTCGAGACCGCATCGAGATACCGCTGCGTGCGTCGAACCCGAAGATGTTTCTTTCGACGCTGCGCAGATTGAGAGATCAACTCGACAAGGCCATCAAGACAATGGAGGAGGCCACTGGTGACGATTCCGGCACTGATTCTGGCGCGCGGGGGTAGCAAGGGCATCCCCGGCAAGAACCTGAAAGAGGTCGGCGGCGTGTCGCTGCTCGGCCACTGCGTCAACGTGGCCATGCGGAGCCGCCTCGCCCCGGTCTTTGTCTGGTCCGACGACCCCGACATTCGAGCCGAAGGCGAGGCGCACGGAGCGACGTGCCCACCTCGGCACGGCAGGTTCGCGACAGACTCAATCACGTCGGAGGCCTCCGTCGCTGCGTTCCTCAAGAAGCACGGGTCGAAGGACTGGGAGGGCCTGGCTCTCCTTCAGTGCACGACGCCGTTCCTTACGGCCGAGGCGTTGGACGAGTGCGTCCGGAAGTTCCAGGAGGGAAAGCGCGACGCCGTGGTCACAGTGAGCGACGCGACCCAGCGGTACTTCGGATACCCGCAGCGCGGCAACGGCAAGAGCGAGTTCGTGCCGATGCGTCCCTACCGGGCTCTGCGCCAGGAGGAGGCGATGTCGCTGTACATGGAGAACGGCGCCTGCTACCTGGCGAAGCTCGACCTCTGGATCTCTGGGCGCCGGCTCGGGCGGAACAACGGTGTCGTGGTCATGCCGTGGTGGGACGGTCTGGAGATCGACGAGCCGGACGACCTCGCGGTCGCTGAGGTCCTCGCTCCGCTTCGCAGGCCCCAGGAGCAGCAGCCTGTGCGCTTCGTCCACGAGGAGGTACCACAGTGACGCATGCAGTCTTGAAGAGGTACCTGGAGCTTGGCCCGGAGAAGAACAAGCACACGCGCCGACGGGACCGATTCTCGGAGGAGTGGTTGACGGCTGGGCTCTCAGAGAAGACGCCGTCGGACTGTCCTCTCGACCTGAACGGTCCCTTCCCTTTCGGGGACGATCAGTTCGAGCTGGTCTACTGCTCACACGTCATGGAGCACTTGGCCGACGCGCTGTTCTTTCTCTGCGAGTGCCTCCGCGTCGTCAAGCCTGGAGGCGTCGTCCGGATCGCCGTCCCGTCGATGCCCTGGATCATCAACCGGTACGTCAGTAAGAAGTGCGACCTCGACGATGTCCTGAACTGGGCGCGGCGCTTCTCTCCCTTCATGCATCGCGACGGCTACGACGAGCCCAAGATAGAGGACCTTTTCCGTGCGGCGGGTTTCGAGGACGTGACGGTCCTTCGCCCGGGTCACTCGCATACGAAAACCATGAAGGACAATTATTTCTCGAACCGAGCGGAGAGGACCATCCGCTGTGAAGGGAAGAAGCCATGCCCGAAGTAATCGCCGAGATCGGCATCAACCACAACGGCGACGTCAAGCGAGCCTGGGACCTCATCGAGGCTGCGAAGAAAGCAGGAGCGCATCACGTCAAGTTCCAGAAGCGGGACGTCGATGTCTGCTACACGCCAGAGCAGCTCGCCGCGCCGTGCGAGTCTCCGTGGGGGACGACGGTCGAGGACAAGGTGCGCGGCCGGGAGCTGTCCTGGGATGCGTTCAACTCCATCGCGGACAAGTGCGACGTCGAGGATATCGGCTGGTCCTGCTCCTGCTTCGACCTGAAGAGTCTGCGCGAACTGGAGGAACAGTTCGGCGAGCGCATCTCGTTCCACAAGGTCCCCAGTGCGATGGCGAAGCACGAGGCCTTCCTCTGTCAGGTCGCTGCGTTCGGGCGGTTGACCCTGGTTTCTGTCGGGCTCGCCGAGGGGCTCACGGAGGTCGGCGGGGTGGCGGCGGTCTTCGAGACGAAGGCTTGCCCCTACGTCCTGAACGTCACGACGGCGTGCTACCCGACACCGATCGAGCGCTGCCACGTCGAGCGAATCAAGACCTTCGCCACCCTTGCCAAGGAGTTGCGATGCTGCGAGTCCATCGGTTACTCCGGCCACGAGGTCGGCGTCCTCCCCTCCGTTGTCGCGGCGGTCCTCGGCGCCCAGTACATCGAGCGGCACTTCACCCTCGACCGTTCGTGGTACGGCGCGGACCAGTCGGCAAGCCTGGAGCCCGAAGGCCTCCGTCGTCTCTGCCGAGACGTCGCCCAGATCGAAGACATCGTAGGGCTCGGCGACATCGCCCTCTTCGGTGACGAGAAGAACCCGGTGCCGACTCTCCGGGAGGACGTGTGAAAACGAGGAAGAGCAACATCAGGTACATCGGCGCGCTGGTCGGACACCCCCGATCTGGGACTTCGTACTTCAAGCGCGTCGTCCACTTTGCCTCGGCTGTGAGCCCGACCTTCACCCACGCTTACGGAAGCATCGTTGGTCGCTGGGATCAGAGGCAGGCGTACGATGAGCGCTTCGTTTTCGAGGTCAACTGTCCGCACAAGAACGTGGTTCTCTTGGAGCGCGACGCCCGGGACATCTGCGTCTCGGGCTGGTTCTTCATCAAGTATCGGTTGCAGGCCGAGGACATCGGTACAGAGCAGGAGTTCGTCGATCGAGCCATGCCATTTATTACGAACTGGCAGGAAGGGGCGCGGGTGTTCGTCCCTCCCGAGCGGCGGATACAGTACACGGAGATGACCGAGCACCAGGCTGTCACTCGGGCTCTCGCCGGCATGGGTGCTCGGGCGTCGAACCCGGAGTCCATCCAGGCGGCGATCGACGGGCTGGCGTTTACGAAGATGCAGAGGCGAGACAGGGCGGGTGGCTTCACCCGTGGTCGCAGCAATCACTACGAGGCAGCCGGGAATGATGACCGGGCTTTGAGCTTCCGAGCCGGGAAGTCTGGAGCCTGGGAGACATTCCCCGCAGATTTTTCGAGGTGGTCATGAGTGAAGAGAAAAGCCTGTTCCCAGCGATGGAGTCGTCGGTCGCTGATCTCCAGACGAAGCACAAGCGCATCAAGTCCTTCTTCGTAGACGACCGGATCTTGGTGGAGGTCGCATCTGCGATCGTGCACGGGAAGCCCGGACATCAGATCCGGGGTCTCCCGGAGGACGTCGAGGTCCTCGGTGTCTGGTACGAGCATCAGCGCAAGAGCTTCCGCTTTCACTGCTGCTCGATGGAGTGGCCCATCCACGGCGGCCAGTACATGGTCGAGGACATCGAGATCGAGGTCGTCACAGCTCCGACCGAGGAGACGCAGTTCGTCCTCTGGAAGAAGATGTGCGACGGGCTCAACGCGAAGCAGCAGGTCATCGAAGCACCGAAGGCGCTCGACGTCGTCGTGGAGGGGGTAGATGAAACCCTTCCGTCTTGATACCGCAGAAGGCACGCTCCTCGATGCTCACCTGTTCTGGAACAGCAGCACGAAGAAGCGAGACGACCAGGCGCACCACCTCGGCCACGGCCGCTGGACGCCCCGGGCGTGGCGCAAGCACGGCCAGGCGTACTTCTCCCTCTTCCGCGAGCACTTCGGTGAGGACTTCACGGGGCGCATGCTGGAGTGGGGTTGCGGCGGCGGGGCGAACGTCGTGGCCTTCGCCGAGCAGTTCGAGCACATTGTGGGGGTGGACATCTCACCGGACAGTCTCCGGCGGTGCGCCCAGGCTTGCGAAGAAATGGTAACTAAAGGTTACCATTTCGAGCCATTCCCGATCTCCATCGAGGATCCCTTCGCCGCTCGCGCTCTGAAGAGCGAGGGGAACCTCTTCGATTTCCTGCTCTGCATCGAGGTCGTCCAGCACATGCCATCGGCCCGGTACGCTCGCGACGTGATGGAACTCTGGTCGGAGCTGTGCTGGAAAGGGGCCGGGGCGATGGTCCAGTTCCGGACGCACTTCCGGTCTCGGGCGGCCCACCGCTCCCCGACCGTCAACTACTCGGACAACGTCTCCCGGTGGCTGATGCTGAACCCGGCCGTCTTCGCGGACATGGCCGTCAGCGCCGGCTGGGAGGTCGTGGCTATGCGGGGGACCGGCCTGACGGAGTTTGACCCTCAGCGTCCCACAGGCTACGTCGACGCATTCTTGAGGAACATGAGGGCATGAAACTACACGAGATGGACTTCAGGCACTGGGAGGACGACCACACCGCTCTGCTGAGGAAAGAGCGCGGCCCAGGGTCCGGACACAAGGAGGAGGACGCCCGCTGGGCTGACGACCCCCGCTGGTACTGCCAGCAGCACTTCCACAAGGACCGCGACGGCGGAGGCCCCTACTTCCTCAATCGCCGCTGCAACGCGCTCCTGAAGCAGGACGGCCCCTTCTCCGGACACTACAAGGACGCGGACAGTCTGGACGCGACAGCGTACGGACAGGACGTGTACCTCTTCTGTCCGGGTCCTTCGCTGGCCGACGTCCCCATCGAGGCGTTCGACCAGCAGACGACGCTCGCCGTGAACTCGGCCGGCTTCCGCGTTCGGTCGACCTACTGGGTGATGGCGGAGAGTGCCTACGCCTTGTGGCTCATGGGCGAGGTGCAGAAGTACCCACTGAAGCGGCAGATTATCTCGACGGCCCGGGTGGCGGTGGTCCTGCGGGCGAAGGAGCGCACGGCGCGCCAGCAGCTCTTCCGGCGCGTCTTCGTGGCTCGCTGGGAGGAGGAGTTCGTCGTCCCGGCTCGCGTGCCGGCGGTGTCCGTCTTCAACGCGCTGGTCGCGGCCTGGCAGTTCGGCGCCAAGCGCTGCATCGTCTTCGGGCTCGACCTCTCCCGCCCCGGCGGGCAGGCCTACGTCTCCGACGTCCAGTACACGAAGGAGGGCGCGACGAATCCCTTCGACGACCAGGTCCGGGCGCTGCGTCAGTTCAGCCTGCCCGGCATGGAGGTGGTCAACTGCTCGCCTCACAGCCGCGAGCTGCTGCCGAACTTCACGGCGGCCGACTGGCAGGAGGTCCTGCCGTGAGCCAGAGAGAGCGAGAACACACCGCCGAGAGCCTGATCGATGTCTACGACCAGCTCTACCGAATCCAGGGGAAGAAGCAGCATCCCCGGAAGGTCCGGAACGGGAAGCTGATTACCCTGGGTCGCTACGGGGACGCGAAGTCTCGGAACTCTCGCTTCACGGAATTCATCGGGAAGCACGTCCCGGCCGGCGCCTCGATTCACGACGCCGGCTGCGGTCGGGGCTACATCCTGCGGAGCCTCGTCGAGATGGGCTACGACGCGACCGGCTCGGACTGTGCAGCGTCGCTGTTCTTCCAGGAGCTGAGGGACCTGAACGCCAAGAAAGTCGACTACGCCGATCTTCGAGTCTTCGGGGAGGACCGCTTCGACGTGGTGATCTCCAACGACGTGCTGGAGCACCTGGTCGACGAGGACGCGGTCGCGGAGGCTATCGCCAACCTCGCCTTCATAACCAAGGACTGGCTGCTCATCTCCGTGGGCACGGGGCGCGCCAGGAACTACCCATCCACGCACAGGAACCTCGACATCGTAGACCTTCATCGCGTCCGCCGTGCTGGCGGATGGTGGAGGAAACAGATCACGCCCCACATGGACGTGGTCGCCACGCAAGAGACCAAGGTCAACTGGTACCAGTTCGGGAGGAAGAGCCGACCATGAAAGCGATTATCTTTGGAGCCGGATTCATAGGGACAGCAACGGGAAACCGCATCCACGAGGACGGCGGTGAGGTCGTAGGCGCCGACAACTGGATGATCAAATCAGGAGAGCGCCAGCTCTTCGATTGCCAGACGGTCGATGTCAGGAAGCCGAAGAACGTGGAGGCCTTCATCTCCGCGTACCGCCCACCGGTCATCTTCTGGTTCCCTGCTCGGCAGGGCTACAAGATGGACCACGCGGCGTTCGCGGACGTTCAGGTGCGGGGGACCTACTCACTGTTCCAGGCACTCGACGCCCTGAAGGAAGACGGATACCGTCCCGACCGCATCGTCCTGGCGTCCTCCCAGGCGATCTACTCCCCGGGCGTTGACGCTCCGGAGGGGCACCCGAAGGACCCGCCGTCTGTCTATGGGTTCTCAAAGCTCCAGCAAGAGGAAGCCTTCCGCTGGTTCTGCCGCAGCCGCGAGATCGTCTGTCTGGCCATGCGTTATTCCATCGTCCTGGGTCCGGGCCAGGCGCTCCAGTCGACGGAGTCTGGCCTTCTGAGGAACTGGAACCGCTGCCTGAAGGACCGGAAGGCCCCGGAGATCTACGGGGACGGCGAGCAGCTCCGAGACTTCGTGCACATCGACGACGTGGCCCGGGCCAACATCCAGGCCGCGAAGTACCCGGTTTCTGAGTCGTTCAACATTGGGGGCCAGACCAGATCCGTCAAGGAGATGGCCGCTGCCTTCGATTCCATGACGGATTGCAAAACGCCGGTGGTTACCGGGAAGGCTGAAAGGCCCGGAGGTGAATACTCGATGACCTCAAGCTCCAGCTACGCAAAGGAGCGCCTGAAGTGGGAGGCGATAGCTGATCCGGAGGCCTGCATGCGGGACTTCCTTGACTACGCGAAGTGAAAAGAACACACTGGGGCCGACAGATACGTCGCGTCCCGGGTAACTTCGATCGTTTCATAGCATTGGTCGCATCGGCTCCCCCCACCTCCTTACCCGGGAAGGTGACGTGTCGTGTCGGTGCGGCCTTTTTTCGTATTACAGGAGTGAAGAACCATGAAGAGACGCGAAGCGTTGAAGACCGGAGTCCTCGGTCTGGTTGCAGGACTCCTTGGCCGTCGTGCGAACACGATGGAGACGACCGAAGCGGAGCGGCCTGACCCTACCGGCTCGACCATCCCGCACCCCGACACGTTCGCCGAGGTGAACGTCCACGAGTACACCGGCTGGCGGGTCACCGAGACCATCCGGGAGGACGGTACGCGGTCGCTGCACTACGACCAGGCGTCCGAAGTTCAGCCCAGCTTCGACGAGGTGAACGGCTCGAAGGCCGCCATCCTTCGGAAGCAGAGGACGGGTAGATGAGGGACGTCCTTTATGCGTGTTGCCCCATGCACTCCACCATCCTCGGTGGCAAGGTGGGAGGGAAGTGTTCCTATTACGGGAGCACTCTCTTTCTGTCTGATAGCTTTGGTGCACCGCTGAAGGTTGACCCTTTCGACTTCTCCAGGCTGCCGGCGTACCGCGACCCGATGTTCGAGATGAACCCAGGCGCCCGAGTCTTCGTGGAGCTGGGCACGCAACGAGGCTTCACCGCGCACCGGGCGGTCATCCATCTGCCGAAGGCGACCGTCCACTGCGTCGACCCTTGGTTCAACTTCGCCGGCAAGCCGGAGTACGTCGGCGACATGGACCTCTGCCATGCTGTCTTTCAAGAGCTTCACAAGGAGAACCTCGCCAGCGGACGAGTGATCGCGCACAAGGGATTCTCCTGGGACATCGCCGAGACGTTCGACGAGCCCATCGACTTCCTGTGGATCGACGGCGACCACACCTACGACGGTCTCATGAAGGACCTGGAGCTTTGGGTTCCGAAGGTCGTCCCTGGCGGGCTGATCGTGGGTGACAACCACGAGATGCCGGAGGTCGCTGGAGCCCTGAAGACGTGGGCGGAGAAGCACGGGTACACGTACGAGGTGGGAGGCGCTTTGAAGAAGGCGCGTGGTAGACGCAAGCAATTCTGGTTTAAGAAGAAGGGATAGAGATGCCGAAAAGACCGACCAAGCCCCGAGTTGCCATCTTGACCTCGCTGGTGGATTTCTCCCCAGCGTACAGCCTCGTCGGGATCATCCTCGACCAGGCCCGAGCGCTGAAGCGTGCCGGGTATGAGTACGACCTGCTCTGCCTGAAGCACTTCAACAAGAACGATGCCGAGGTCATCGAGCGTGAAGGCCTCAACATCAAGTACATCCTCCCGCAGACTCGCCTCGTCGATTACCGGGCGAACCAGCCAGCGGAAGAGGACCACGTCGAGAAGAAGACGAAGAACCGCGTCGAGGGGTTCGAGACGCAGGTCGCCGTTCACTTCGAGAGCAACGAGGAGAAGGGGTGGGTCGGGTACCGCGAAGCCCTGGAGCCCTACGACACCATCATCGACCACGACTTGATGTTCTTGTCGTGGCACCTCCCGCAGAATGCCGCGCTGCGTCGCTGCATCGACCTGTGGCCGGAGAAGAACTGGCTCCACTGGGTCCACTCCGGGCCGTCGAACCCGCCGCGCGATCTCTGCTACCCCTCGGACCTTCGCTTCTCCTGCGCGCCGCACTCGACGTACTGCTACCTCAACCACTCGCAGGCGAGCGAGTACGCGCTGATGATCAACGCCCCGGCGAACGTCGTCCGGACGGTCTACAACCCGAAGGACCTGCGCGACGTCTGGGGCTTCTCGAAGCTCTCGGACGACATCATCGATCGCTACAATCTCATGGACCATCAGATTCTGGTGGTCTATCCGTTCTCGACTCCGCGCTGGCACGACAAGGGTGTCCGCCAGCTCATGCGGATTTTCGGGAACTGGAAGGAGATGGGCGTCCGCGCGAAGCTCGTCCTCATCAACGCGCATTGCAACTCGCCCCAGGACCAGGCGGACGTCGATGGCATCGAGGCCTACTGCAAGGTCGCCAAGCTGGAGCTGGACGAGGATGTCATCCTGACGTCCCGGTACGGCGACGAGATTGGCGAGAAGAAGCTCCGCTACACGGTGCCGTTCCGTACGGTCCGCGAGCTGGTGATGCTCTCCAACACGTTCATCTTCCCCTCGGTCTCTGAGTGCTGCTCACTGATTCAGGCCGAGGCCTCGATGGCCGGCAAGTTCATGGTCCTCAATCGGGACTTCCGTCCGATGCTGGAGTTCTGCTCCGAGGGCGTGATGACGTACGAGTTCACGCAGAACGACCCGAACTCCAACCCGGAATACTACGAGTGCGTCGCCAAGGAAATCTGGGCGAACCTCCAGGCTGAGTCCTCAATCATGAATCGCACCGAGGCGATCACTCGGGTCTACAACCGCGATTGGATTTTCAAGAACCAACTCGAACCGCTGCTCTATCTCCGCTTCAGTCTTCGCAAGGACGTCCCGGCCAAGCCAGCGTCGCGCGAGGTCCTCCGGCCCGAGCTGGTCAGCGACGACGAGATGGGGCACAAGACGGAGCCGGCCCCACAGATGGTCATCGAGGGACCTGGCGGACAGACCATCCCCCTCCGGGTGGCGCTGCCGACTGAGACAGTTCCGCCGGAATCCATCGTCGCCGAGGAGACGCCGCCCGGGCCTGACAGTGAGAAGCCCAACTACGAGGATCCCTGGGACGGCATGGAGTGCTCGGTCTTCGGGACGTGCTCCAGCGAGCAGAAGGTCCAGTGCTACGAGCAGGCCGGGCACTGCCTGGTCCTCGACGAGATCGATCACCGCGAGCGAGTGGCAGAGGCCCGTAGCGGCCAGAAGAAGTGAAAGAAGAAGAGGCTGCCGCTGGGCCAGCGGCCCACGGCTGAGAATCTGGCGAAGGCGCCATGCGCCGAGAGGAGAGCTGACCGATGAAGAGAACCGTATTCTTCGACCTTGAGACCGGGGGACTGGAGCCAGGTGTCCACCCCATCATTCAATTCGCAGCGGTGGCCGTCGACGAGAACTTCCACACGCTCGAAGAGCTGGAGCTGAAGCTCCGGTTCGACATCGGCGTGTGCACCGGCGAGGCCCTGGAGGTGAACTCCTTCGACCCTGACGTCTGGGAGAAGCAGGCCATCGACCCGCGTGCGGCGATGGTTGCGATCACGTCTTTCCTGAAACGCCACAACACGGTGAAGCTCATCAGCAAGCGGGGCAACCCGTACTACGTGGCGCTCATGGTGGGACACAACGCATCGAACTTCGACGGCCCCTTCCTCCAGAAGTGGTACCGTCAGGCCGACGAGTTCCTCCCTGGGTTCTTCCGGGTGATGTGTACTTCGCAGCTCGCGCAGTGGCACTTCTACAACCACCCGGAGCCGCCGAAGGACATGAAGCTCGGGACTCTCTGCGAGCACTTCGGCATCGAGCTTCCCGAGCACGCGGCGCACGACGCCCTCGCGGACGTCCGGGCGAATGTCCAACTGGCGAAGGTTCTCTTGGAGGCACGAGGCTGATGGGCGGAGAATTCAGCGAGGTCTATCACCACCGGATGCGGTACTTCCTGACACCGCAGTTCGATATGTACCGGCACATCCGCGAGCGCATCGCGGCCGACACGCCCGGCAATCTGATCGTAGACGAGGCCCTGGCCGTGCTCGATTACGGGTGCGGGAACGGCGTCGGCTGCATCATGCTCAAGCACGACGGCTGGCAGATCGTCGGCATCGATTCTGACGAGGAGGCCATCGCGTTTGCCCGTGACTCGTGGGGGCACCTCGCCGAGTTCAAGCACCAGGACTGGGCCGCCCCTGCCGACGAGGCGAGCGACGAGCATCGCTACCGTCGGCAGTACGACATCGTCGTCTCCCTGGAGGTCATCGAGCATGTCGACAACCCGGTGGCTCTGCTCCAAGCTCTCCGCGACTCGTGCCGGAACGGGGCTCGCGTCTTCGTCTCGACGCTGAACCACAACAGCCAGTACCGCAAGAACCGGGGTCACGTCGGGAAGTTCTGCGTCGAGGACTTCCGCGTCCTCTGCGCGAAGGTCTTCCCGGGTGTCCGCATCTTCAACTACGACTTCAGCGAGGAGCTGGACGACGAGTCCACCCTGACGCCGATGGTCGCAGTCTGGAAGGAGGGCGCCGAATGACTGATGCCATCCTCGATGCCATCGAGCAGGCCAGCCTCATGACTTCGGACCAGCAGAAGGAGAAGGCCGAGGCCGATCGCGACAAGGCTGCGTCTGAAGCTCTCATGGCGAGCCTTCGCCGGGGCGCTGAGGACGACGCCAAGCGCTGGGAACGGTTCGAAAGGCTCCACGGCAAGATCCCCGAACGGACCGACGTGGAGTATTTCCCAGAGGGTCATCCCTACGCTGGCTTCGCGATGACGACTCACACGACCCCTGACCCCCTCAGAGCCCGCAAGTGCCGCGAGGGGGCCGAGCAGTGGCGCAAGGACACCGACGCCTGGTGCGAGCGCCTGGTGGGGCCTCCTCGTCCTCGTCGTAAGAAGAAGCGCAAGAAGGAGGCCGAGGCTGACCCTGAGCGTCAGCTTCTGGCGGCCAGGCAGAATGAGATTTTCTGACGTGACGAAGCAGTACAACGAAGCCCAATGGAACATGATTCGGGAACAGTGCCCGAGGCCTCGCGTCGCCGTAGAGCTGGGCAGCTACTGCGGTCTCTGGGCCGGCCAGCTCCTCGAAGAGCACCCCGGCGTGGGCGAGCTGTACTGCGTCGACCGCTTCAACAACAACCGCACCTGGAAGCTCTGGCGGGCCGCCGTGGCTCCTCACAGGGAGAAGGTCACCGTCCTCCCCGTGGAGCTGGAGGTGGCCGAGCACATCTGGACGACGACCATCAAGGAGAAGATCGACATCCTCTACGTGGACGCCGATCACCACTTCAAGGCCGTGCTCCACGACCTGAGCTTCTGGGTTCCCTGGGTCCGGATGGGCGGGCTCATCCTCTGCCACGACTGGCAGATGTCCGGGCCGCGAGGAGCCATCGGGCGCTTCTTCGGGCAGGAGAACGTCACCATCGAGAAGTTCGGGCCGCGCGCTTTCTGCGAGTCCGCCTGGATCCGCAAGCGGAAGGAGTACCCCCCGTGCGAGTCTCCTTAGTTTGTGTCACAGGATCCACAGAGCTGAACAGCCGCCTCCGTGCCGAGCTGCTCTGGCGAATGGTGAACAGTGCCCACCTCAATCCGGGGCACCCCTTTGAGCTGATCCTCGTGGACAACTCCCAGGGCGGAGCGCACCGCAAGGCCATCCGGGACATCTTCGACAGCTACCGGTCCGTGACTCACATCGTCCAGAATCGCATCAACGAGTTCCACGGTGGCGGCGTGCGCCAGGGGCTTCAGCTCGCCGACGGGGACATGCTGGTTCAGATTACCGACGACCTGGAGCTGAAGCCTGGATGGCTCTCGGCACTGATTCACCCCTTGCTCATCTACCCGGAGGAGAAGTTCGTCGGCGGGCTCGTGAAGGGTCACAACGTGCGCGCCCCGGTGATACGTCGGTTCGATCTGGAGGGCATCAAGTACGTCGTCCGGCCAAAGTGCGCCGCTTACTGCTGGGCCTATTCTCGCAAGACCTACAAGGAGATGGGCGATTGGAGGCGGGCTCATTTCGCCGACACTCGTTTCTCCAAGAGGCTCCAGCGTGCCGGCTACGTCTTCACTCTTCCCGAGGAGAGGTACGCCGACGAAACGAACCTCAACTATCTCCGTCCCTGGGACTACAAGAACGAGCGAGGCATCCACGCGCAGCAGCTCAAGCACCAGCACCTCGACCACGTCTGGCCGACGGGAGTCTGTGCCAGTCTCTTGCATCCACCGGTCGTCCCGACAACCGAGCACCCGCTGAAGAACCCCGAGGGCATCGGCCCTGGAGCCTACCCCGAGGACTGGCTCGCAGAACAGGAGATCGCCGGTGATTCATGAGGTTCGGAACATCTACGATCTGGAAGGAACCGAGGAGGGCAGGCGCCTTTGGATTGTCGCCCCCGGTCCGACCTCTCGGGACCTCGACAAGTGGGGCCACCTCATGGTCGGCGAGACGGTCATCGCGCTGAACAGCGCGATCGAGATCGTCAAGAAGCCGGCCTTCTGGCTCTACGCCGACAAGCGTTTCTCCTGGCTCTACGGTCACGAGCTGCATGGGACCAAGGCACGGATGAAGCCTGGCGTCGACACGCCGCACCGCGTCATCGTTCCGCACCACCAGACGAAGAAGCTCCGGCTCTACTTCGCCGGCCAGGAGGTCTACTCCTTCCACTACCAGATGCCGATCAAGCGCAGGCTGCCGGAGGAGGAGCGCGAGGACAAGCCGTTCTGGTACGCCCCGGACGACCGCTTCATTCCTGGGCATGCCTCGGTGGCTTCTACGGCTTGCAGCGTCGCCTGTCTCCTGCGGCCTCGTGTCGTGATTCTCGTCGGCATCGACTTCATGATTCCTGACGGCGTTTACTACCACCCGGACGTCGTGAAGAACAAGGGACCAACAGAGAAAGCGAGGAACCTCGGGGCCGGCCTAAGCTGGTTCAAGGGCGCGCTGACCAAGAAGGGTGGCATCTGGCCTGGACTCAACATCGTGACGCCGTCGGTCTATCTGGCTTCCCAGGCTCCCGTGAGGCATCGGAACTGGGAGGAGATCGCACGCGGTGAGGAGTAAGATTCCACATTGGGACGGCTGGATGAAGAGCCACTCGAACGACGATGGACCGGTCGACCCGGACATCGTGGCCATCCAGAAACAGCTCCGCACCGAGTGCCACAAGCGGAAGGGGGTCTACACCCGATGGATCCGCAACGGCGTCCTCGCGGACAAGCCGGTCGCGACTTACTCCTTCGGCCCCATCAACCTCCCGGCCCACCCTGAGCTTTTCACCTCCTCGCGCTGGAACGAGCGCCGGACGAACGTGCCTCTGCCTTACGACGAGGAGACCTGGCGCTTCGTTCATCGCTACTGGAGAGGTGCGAATAGCTACCGAGGGATCAAGGCTCACATCGAGCAGTACGGCATGCGTCGACCGCTCATCGCTGATATGTTCACGAACTACGACCCGGACGGTGGCCAGCTCGTCCACCGGACCTTTGCCTGGCGAGGAGAGAACCTGGACGCTCCGTGCCTTATTCTGCGCACCGGCAACGAGCGAATCATGATGGCGATGTTCGAGTGGAACTGGGTGACGGTGCCCATCGTCGTGCTCGTTCGTGACTGTGGGTTCGACCCGGCGATGTCCGCTGTCTGGAGACTCCTCCAGGAGACCAGCGGCCTCGGCGGGCTGTCCCGAGAAATCAACCGACAGACCGAGGACAGGGGCAGCTTGGACCTCGGCCTCGAAGCACTCTTTACAGAAGGGATCATCAAGTGACAGATTTGAAGGCTGGAGCCGGCCACATCGACATGCTCGTCAAGGACTCGGGGCAGCGCCCCAAGGTCTCCGTCGTCTTCGGAGTGCGGAACGAGTACCCCGTCATTCTCGGCACGATGTTTTCGTTCATCGACGAGCTGGAGTTCTGGGGCTACGAGTGGGAGGTGATCGTTGTTGACAATATGTCAACGGACGACACCCGCCACATTCTCCGGGACAAGTTCCGTCGCTGGGTGAAGGCCGGGAAGCTGAAGATCATCGAGTTCGACGAGCGCGGGGCGAACGTCACCGTCCGGAACATCGGCGCCCGTGCCGCTACCGGGGACGTGGTCTTCCTGGCGGACGGACACATCGCCGTGGCCCCGGGCACCTGTCACGGGATGATTCAGGGCTGGCTGGAGCGGGGCGGCCTCTGGCACTCGGCCATCCACATCTGGGGCGACACCCGCGACATCCGGTGCTACGGCTACGACTTGAAGCTGCGCGAGCGCTTCTGGGGGAACCTCTCCCGGGGCGTCCCGAAGGAGGTCGCGGTCAAGCCGGAGGCCCGCTACTCCTCGCCGCGCGTCCCGTACTACCGGGTGCCGATGGCGAGCCACTGCGCGCTCATGGCTGGGCGCGAGGAATACCTCGACTTCAAGGGATACTGCGAGGATTTCAAGTGCTACGGCGGCGGCGAGCCCTACCTCGACATGCTCTGGTGGCTGATGGGGAAGGAGGTTTGGATCTTCGGGCAGGGCCTCATGCGTCACGCCTTCGGGACGAATCCTCGGTGGGAGAAGCAGGGGAAGGCCGCCGGGATGAAGGACTGGCCGACCCGGGGTTCGAACCAGGTGGGGCCGGCTCTGGAGCTGCTCTTCACCAACCCTGCGGACAAGGACGTCCGGGGCCTGCTGAAGAAGTGTCCGGAACGCTTGCACCCGCTCATCCGTGGCCTCATGAAGGACGAGGCCCTGGACACCACGGAGAAGATCGCCGAGGTGGCGAAGCAGATTCCCAAGCGTGTCCGCTCTCACGTCTACCACCGCGACGGCCACACGAGTGCCGACCTCCACCCGGGCGACGAGTATCTCCGCTACGCTCGCGGCTACGCCTGGACCAACGACCAATTCCAGTTCAATTTCATGCTGTCCGCCTACTGCATCGGCGGGTACGACTGGCTCACCCAACGCTACGAGGTCTACTACAAAGACCGCAAGGGCAACGAGCGCTACGTCGAGGAGCTTCAGAAGATGCGTCAGGAGGTCCTGCGCGTCGGCGCGCCGTGGAGGAAATTCATCTCAGAGCGCCAAGTCATGACCCTGGATGAACTTCTGGAAAGGAAACCCTGGTTGAAGTTCGACGATTTGGTATAGAATTGGTGGCAGTTCTCCAGAAAGACGGGATACGCGGACCCGGCAGGAAGTGAAGAGAGAGGAGTAGGTCGGTCCGCTTGTGCGAGGCGTCCTTCCTTCCAGCCGGTCCGTCAGGACTCGGGAGGGATCCCATCGATGGCGTGGATCGGTCAGCCAGTTTACTTCTTCGACTACGTCGAGACGGATGACGACTTCATCCGGCGTCCCGCCATCGTCCAGGATTTCTCTGGCCCCCAAGACCCGGAACACCGAGACGTAGACCTCGGCTATGTTCGTCGGTCGAACGGGACACCTGTCCGCCGAAACAACATCCCGAATGTAGAGACCGCCGTCGTCGATTCCAATGGTCGGGTGGTCGAGAGCTACTGGGCTCGTCGCTTCACTGGTTGGAGGGGGCGAAGCCACCCGAAGAAAACGGAGGTGCCCGTAGTCTCCCAGGCAATTGTTTACTGCCGCTGGGTCGAGACTGACAGCGCCCACGAATCGCTCGCGGCGCTGTGCCGAGCCATCAACACTGGTGGCGAGCATCCGAGGATCAACCTCCTTCGCATCGAGTCGGACGGAAGCAGGACCACCGTGCCGGACGTCAGGTCCTATGAACGTGTCGGCGAGACAGACCTCGACGGGTCGGACTTCTGGGTCTGGCAGCACTCCCGCAGAGGCGACTGGGGAACAAAGGGGCCGAGGTCTTAGACGATGGCTTTCTCACACGGACCATTCACCTTTGACGACGCCGGGAGCGGGGACGTCGACGAGTTTCTGTATACGGACCCCCTCGCCACCGACGCAACTCTTCCGCAAGCGGCGAACACCGCGCGGCGTTGGTGCTGGACGGACATCGACACGGTCTCCTCTGGCGTTGGTCCCGAGTTCGGAGTCGGCGGCGACCCGGATGGCTACCTCTACAACGAGATGTCATCTCCGGGCGCGTTCAATGATGAGTTCTACCTGGAGTTCGATACGACGCTCGACGCTTCTTCGAACGACATCGTGGTCAACTTCAGGACGTGCCAGCGCGGCAACAACTGTGACGCGACGTGCGTTGTCGAAACGAACGAGAACGGCGCGGGCTGGGTCGAGCGCGGCACGACGTTTGGAGGCTCCGGCGACCCGGACAAGGTCGGAACCAACGTCGCGCAGATTTGGAGCGTACGCTCGGTCGACCTCACCGGGCTTATCAGTCACGCCTCGACACGCATCCGCATCAAGATTGTCGCGGCGTCGGCGGGGACATCCTGGCACAACGACTACGGGCTCGACGAGATCGAGTTCGTCGGTACCGACCAGGTCGATATCGAGCAGAGGGCCTACCGTTTTCGTGAAGATGACGGGGATGAGGACGGCGCGACTTGGATTGCTGCCGAGGATACGAACATCACTCGCGGCAAGAACGTAAATACCAGGCTTCGAATTCAGACAGACGTCACCGGTTCTGCGTCAGCCGAGACGACCGATGATGCCCAGAAGAAGCCAACTCTCCAGTACCGAAAGGTGGGTGACCCCGACACTGAGTGGAGAGACGTTCCGGAGGCTGGCGCCTGATGGCAATAACATTCGTAGCAGCCACTGAGGCGACTTCCGCAACCGCGACAGTCACGATCAATGTCCCGAGCGGCGTGCTCGACGGCGACCTCCTGCTGCTCGTCTGCGTCCAGTCGGACGGTGAGGACGGAAGCTGGAACAGTCTCTCCGGCTGGACGGAAGAGGTGGTCGACGCCGTCGCCGGCGGCTCTGCCCCGTCCAGCCCCGAGTGTTCGGTCTTCTCCAGGATCGCAAGCTCCGAGCCGGCGAGCTACGCTCCGAGCGTCGATAACCCTGCGGGTGTCGGTACCGTCGCGAAGATGATGGCGTTTCGGAATCCCGATGCCGCGACGCCGATGGACCAGACGCCGACAACGGCGACAGGGTCCGGCAACGCGACACCCGATCCTCCATCCATTACGACCCAGACACCCGGAGCGTTCGTTGTCGCTATCGGGTTCATGGATGACGACCTGGCGACCCTTGCCGGTGTCCCCACTGGCTACACGGACCCGGACGGCCTGGGAATCATCACCACCGCTGGAGGTGGCAACGGTTGCTCCCTCGGTGTCGCGTATAACGAGATCGCCAGTGCGGGGCCGGAAGACCCGAGCGCTTTCAACTTCAGTGACTCGGACGAGTGGGGAGCAATCTCCGTCGCTCTCCGTCCTGGTGGTGGTCCCTCTGTCACCTCGATCGACGTAGACGATGACGTAGACGACGGGCAGACAGACGTCATCATCGGTGGGCTTAACTTCCTCGACCAGGGCACGGATTCAAAGGTCGAGTTCGGTACCCATCAGAACTACGACGACACCGACCAGATCCTCGTCGAGCAGACGGGGATCAATTTCTGGAACGAGACCGACGGCACGATCTCTATCGACGTCTCTGCTGTCGATGCTCTGGGCGGTCCGGGTAACTACTACGTTTTCGTCACCGACGCACTCGGGCAGACGAATACCTTCGGCCACCTCTTTGCTCTCCATCGGGCTCATGCGTTCCGGATGTCCCCGTCAGGGAACGTCTCCACGGACGGAGACCCGACGACCCGCCAGCTCACCTTGCCGGCAGGCAAGGACGACACCGACCACTTCGCCGGCGGCCGGCTCGAAGCGATTGACAACCCCGTCCAGGTTCCCATCGGTGACCCTTGGCCGACCGATGCGGTCCGCGAGGATGAGTTCTGCATCGAGGCTGTCGACGCAGCGGAGGTCGACACCGAAGGGGACTACGAGTTTCGACTCGTCTACGATGGTGAGCCGGCTCTTCCGCTTACGGATTTTCCGAATCCGATAATTTCGATCACGGCGTTCGTCGCGACGAGCGCATCGACTTCGGCCTCGTCGACAAAGTCGACGACGAAGTCAACGTCTCGGTCCTCGTCAGCCTCTACCACGAGGTCGTCGTCGGTCTCTACGACTCGTTCAACCTCTGCGAGTACGACCCGGAGTTCCTCGGTCAGTACGACCCGGAGTTCCTCAGCCTCGACGACTCGGAGTTCCTCAGCCTCGACGACCCGCTCGTCCTCGGTCTCGACGACCCGCTCGTCCTCGGTCTCAACGACCCGGTCCTCGTCAGTTTCTACGACTCGGTCTTCGTCAGTCTCGACGACGCGCTCGTCCTCAGTCTCGACGAGTGCATCGAGCACGCGATCGACATCGGCGACGTCTTTCGTTCCGCCGGCTGACGAAGTCATCCTGATTCGAGACACTGCGACGATCTCCGATATCGACGGAGACGGCTCAGAGGTCACGGTCCAGCTTTCGGCGACGTTCCCGAACTCGAACCTGAAGGTCGGGCAGGACATCCGCATCTTCGGGACGACGTCCTACAACGGCGTCTTCACGATCACCGTCGTGGACTCCCAGACGCAGTTCCGGTACGCGGACACCGTGACTGGCTCGGAGACCGGAAGCGCTGGCGGTCACTATACGAACCTCGTCGCGGCGGAGGCGGGCGAGCAGCAGGACGTCACCCTCATTGGCGCCCACCTCGTCTTCGAGCTGTACGACGACTTCCCGAATGGGATGACGGAGACGGCGCAGGTCCGCTTCGAGACGGCGGACTGGACGACGGACCGCAGCAGTTTCATCGTCATCCGCTCTGCTCCTGAAGACATCGGCTCTCCGTGGATTGAGCACGACGGTCCGACCGTCCGCATCAATGGTGTGACGTTCCCGGCCGACGGAACGACGCACGGAATCATCCACTTCGACGACGACCTGGACTTCTTCCTCCAGGACTTCGAGATTGACGGAACCGAGGACACCGACCACTCCGGCCACGTAGATGAGTACGCCGGAGTCACCTTCCGGGGCGGAGTAGGCGGCGGCTCGTTCCTCATGGAGAACATGAGGATCCACGGCTTCCAGGGGACGGGAGCCCAGCGCGACTGCGTCAGGATGATGTGCACAGGGTTCGACACCCTGTACCAGTGGCGCAACGTCGCCCTTTACGACGTGGACGATGAAGGCGTCCAGATGGATGCCGACGGCGGCTCTGCTTCCGCCGTTGATGACTGGCACCCGAACTCGTTCTGGGACCACGGAATCTGCCACGCCATCACCGACATTGGCATCGCCGTCGCCCTCAACAACTCCAACGCTTCCTTCCGGAACGTCTACAGTTCTTCGGTCGATATCAACTTCGACGACCGGGCGACGAACCGAATCCTCCAGGGCTACGGCTGCGCCTCGGAAGACACCACGGCTTCAACGCTTCCCGGCGGCGGAGGTAGCAACCCCACGAACGTCGACCCGGTCGAGCACCTCAGCGACCCGGACAACGGCGACTTCCGTCTGATCAACCGCACGGACGGGAACCTCCTGTCCAACCAGGGGTCGAGCTTCGACCTCGGCATGACAGACTTCGGGGGTGACCTCCTCGACCAGATGGGGCATGGGTCCGAGCTGGACATCAACGGTGACCTGTGGGGGACCGACCGCGACATCGGCATCTTCTCCTTCTCGCCGTTCGTCCCGACCAGTGCCTCGACGACCCGCAGTTCCTCAGTCTCAACGACGAAGTCGACCTCCGCATCGGTCACCGCCTCCAGCGCGTCGTCCTCGGTGTCAACGACGCGCTCGTCCTCAGTGTCCACCACCAAGTCGACATCCGCATCGACGACGGCGACGGACTCACCGTTCTTCGGGACGACGGACTGCGTCTACACCGAGATCGACTCGGGCGACCTCTCCAGCGGTGGCACCCAACACCCCGAGAGTTCTGGCCTCTGCTACGCTCCGGACCGCGACTACATCGTCAGCGTCTCCGATGACTTGTTCATCCGTGAGTTCGAGCGCGTCGGTTTCACTCCCGTCCAGAGCGACGTGGCTCTGGGCAATGGGATGCTCGACGTCGAGGGCATCTGCTGGATTGGTGACTGGTTCACCGACTTCGACTACGCCATCCTCGACGAGGGCGCGTCCGGCGGAGCGCTCACCCGTATCCACCTGGTCCCGTTCGCGGCTGGACAGACCAGCACCCCGACGGGAGTGGTCACCTTCTCCCTGCCTGACATCCCACGCCACACTGGGACGTACTCAGGGGAGGGCTGCGAGGGCCTGGCGTACGATCCGAACAAGGATCTCTTCTACGTCTCGAACCAGGCGGACACAGAGTCCGACGCGGGCATCTGGGAAGTCAACCTCAACGTCCTCAACACGGACGGCTTCCCGACGCAGCGGTTCCTCTACGACTACACGACCGCCGGGATTGTCAACGGCGCCGCGCCGTCGCCCCCGAGTCCGGTCGCCTTCTCGGACCTCTTCCACGGCGCCCAGATGGGGTCGGCTCGACCGGACGGCCCGTTCAACCGTTCGCTCTTCCTGCTGACTCGCGACACGACGGCCAGTCGACGGCTGGTCATCCAGCTCGACACAGAGTCCGGCGCCATAATCTCGGTCTTCACCCACGCCGAAGCGGCCCAGGTTGAGGGCGTCTGCTTCGACACGCTGTCGTCGCGCGGGGATATGTTCCTCTCCAAGGAGGAGGCCTCCGGCGGAACACCGAACGTCTTCCGCTACTCCTGCCTCGGACCGGTCACCACCTCAGCCTCGACGACGAAATCGACTTCGGTTTCCACGACGCGGAGTTCCTCGGCCTCGACAACGCGGTCCTCGTCTGTCTCTACGACTCGCAGCTCTTCGGTTTCAACGACCCGCAGCTCGTCGGTCAGTACGACCCGGTCCTCCTCGGTCTCGACGACCCGCAGTTCCTCGGTCTCGACGACTCGGTCATCGTCCGTCTCTACGACGCGCAGCTCGTCCGTCTCGACCACGAAGTCGACCACCAAGAGCACGACGCGCAGCTCCTCCGTCTCGACCACTCGCAGCTCTTCCGTAAGTACAACCCGTAGCTCCTCGGTCTCGACAACGCAGTTCACCTCGAACTCGACGACGCGCAGCACCTCGGTCTCGACGACCCGGAGCACGTCGCACAGTTCCTCGGTCTCAACCACCAGGAGCACCTCGGCCAGCTCGACCCGCTCTTCGTCTGTCTCCACGACTCGAAGCTCCAGCGTCTCGACCACCCGCAGCTCGTCCGTCTCAACGACCCGCAGCTCCAGCGTCTCGACCACCCGCAGCTCCAGCGTCTCGACGACCCGGTCCTCGTCCGCCTCTTCGACGCGGTCCAGCTCTGTCAGTACGACCCGGAGTTCTTCGGTCTCGACGACGCGGTCCTCGTCTGTCTCGACGACCCGGAGTTCCTCGGTCTCGACAACCCAGTTCACGTCGAACTCGACGACGCGCAGCACCTCGGTCTCGACGACCCGGAGCACGTCGCACAGTTCCTCGGTCTCCACCACCAGGTCGACAACGAAGAGCACGTCGCACAGCTCCTCGGTTTCGTCCACCAAGAGCACCACGAAGTCGACGACGAAGTCGACGTCGGCATCCTCGACTCGCAGCTCCTCCGTTTCTACGACTCGTTCCAGCTCGGTCTCTTCGACCCGCAGCTCGTCGGTATCGACGACGCGGTCCAGCTCGGTCAGTACGACAAAGTCGACGACGAAATCGACAACGAAGAGCAGCTCCCTGAGTTCGACGAAGTCCAGCTCCGTCAGCTCGACGAAGTCCACGACCCGGACGTCCTCTCATAGCTCTTCGGTCTCCTCGACGAAGTCCACAACCCGCAGCTCGTCCGTTTCTACGACCCGGTCCTCGTCCGTCTCCTCGACCCGTTCGACTTCAGTGTCGACCCCCATCCCGCCCGATGGCGCCTTCAGTCTCATACTGACGGACATCTCGGATGAGCTGGAGCTGGAAGACGTGTCGGTCGATCTAACGGTGAAGGACCTGTCGGTCGATTTGACTGTTGAAGTTATTTCCTCAACGGAGGTGTCCTGATGAGTAGAGAAATCAAAACGTGCCTGAAGTTCAACGTCGACACGGTGGCCATTCGAAAGTTCAAGGTCAGCGACCTGAACAAGTCGACGGCCTTCGTGTTGGCCAGTGGTACCTGGAGCCTGAAGCGTCGCCCCACGGGCCTCGAAATCGGGACGGGTTCCGTCACCATCAACAACAACGACGTGGACGGGTTCGGTAATACGATCAAGACCATCTCGATGACGATCGACCTGAGAAACACCGACGCCTACGAGCTGGGTTCCTACTACCTCGTGCTCCAGACCGCCCTGGCGACACAGCAAACGGACTTTTTCCGTGTCCCCGTCGAACTGGTCGACTACCGCGAGAAAGGAGCAGCCTGAAACATGGGACTTTTTACCGACCCCGAGAAACTCAAGAGCCGGAGTCGGCTCGATGAGATCAAGCAGATGGATACGGAGGACATCGAAGACCTCCTCATTCGTCCAGCGGAGCGCCGCCTGGAGGAGGCCTTCTGTCTGGAACTGAACTCGGACGCGCAGCCGTACCACCTCGTGTCGTTCTTCGAGCGCAGGCCGACGAAGCTGACCGAGTTCAATCGGGACATGGAAATCTGTGTCATCTTGCTGGTCGACCGAATGGAATCGAACCCGCACGGCCACGTCAACCAGCAGGTCCGAGGTTCCTCGGTCACCTTTGGAAGGAGAATGCCGCAGGAGATTACCTCCATCATGCGGCAGTGGTCTGGAGGCGCTGGAAAGACTGGACGAGTGGTCCGGACATAACAAGGAAGGAAGCCGGTGGCTGTCACTGTACGTGAACAGGAGATCCAACGGCTCGTCCGGTTCTATAGGACCGCAGTGCAGGACCTGGCAGTTCTCATCACGACCGTCGACTTCGACCGGCCCCGGATGTTCGCCCAGGTACAAGCCGCCCTGCTAATCCTCGAAGAACTGGACGAGCGGACGGTGCGATGGGCCAGGCGAAATATCGCCGCGCTCTACCGCTCCGCCTCCAAAGAGGCGCAGGCAGACCTGCGTCGTCTGGGGATCACCGTGGACGACAGGCGACGCACCGCAGCCTACGCCCTCATCAACGACCAGGCCATCCGCGCCTTGCTCGTGGACCCGCAGTTCGGCTTCCTGTCCGCCACCCGAGAGGCGACCCAGCAGATAAAGGACCGGATGCGGACAATCCAGGGCCAGGCCCGCCGGCTGGTCCAGCACCAGCGCTTCTTCGACGAGACCATCGCCCGTGTCGGCTTCCTGGAAGGCCGCAGCGTGGCGGAGATTCGCGACAAAATCGTCGATGAGATGGCCAGCCTGAAGAACGTGTCCGAGCTGGAGTTTACAGCAGCGGCCCGGAAGTTGCCGCCCACCGAGATTATCAAGAACGTCGCCGACCTCCCGTACGTGGAGGTCCCGTCGCCGACCTCAGCCACCGGGGTGACCCGCATCCGGGCGGACAAGTACGCCGAGATGCTGGCACGGACCAAGACGTCGCAGGCCGCGAACCTGGCCCGACGCAACCGGGGGCTCCAGCACGACCAGCCTTTGATCCAGATTTCGAAGAACCGCCCCTTGGACAACGACGCCTGCTCGCTCTACATCGGCAAGGTCTTCGCCCTGACTCAGGAAGCGAAGACAGAGTGGGGAGTGCCGATGGTCTCGGAGTTGCCGAACGGAGGCGCCCCGTTCCACCCGAACTGCACCCACCAAGAGCTGCTTTTTGTACCAGAGTTCCGCCAAGAGTCAGAAATCGAGCTGGCTCTGGTGCCGCCGCCGTCCTGGGCTCTGAACCGTCCTTACGGCGCGGTCCAGAAAGAATATCAGCGCCGGGGCGGGTTCGCGAACGCCGCTCAATTCAACAAAGCTGGTGCAGAACTTGGTCGAGGCACGGGTGGGAGAGTCAGGAGAGGCAACATCGACGGAGACGAATCGGAGCCCCGGATCCCAGATGAACCACAACGTCCACGTAAACGGAGACGCCGAAGATAGAATCGGGTAGAATGCTCGGGAAGGAGTCAAGGAAAATGTCGTCGGCCCTGTTCAGAAATAATGCTACGGTCTCCAGCGTCGAGCGGAAGCTCGGGGTGGACCGCTACGGACAGCCCCAGAGGGGCGTGGTCCCGCACTTGACGGAGTTCCGGTGCTACTTGGACAGGTCCAGCCGGCGCGTGGTCGGGACCACCGGCATTGTTTCGACGGTCGACGGCACCGCCCTGGTTCCGACGCGGTACGAAATAGAGGAGGGCGACCTCCTGGAGATGAACGACGGCTCGAAGTGGGTCGTCTTCGGAGAGGCCGAGGCCCTGGACATCGTGAACTCCAGGCCGGTGCACAAGGAGTACACTCTCACGAAGGAGAGGAAGACCAACTGATGGTGAATATCAACGTGACCATCGAGGACGAGAGCATCAAGGAGGGCATGCGTGTGCTCTCTCGTGGACTGTCGCCCGAGGTCACCGTTGACGATATGGAGCTGGTGGCCGAGGAGATCATCCGACGCGCCATCGACTCTCCCATTCCTTCGGACACCCGGGCGTTGGCGCACTCTGCCGTCGTCGTTGCCGGGAAGGAGAAGGTCACCTTCGGATTCAGCAAGATCTACGCCGCCTTCCAGGACGCTCCGGGCCAGGTGGCCCCGCATGTGATCGTCCCGAGGGTGAAGAAGATCCTCTACATCCCCATCAGCGTTCGGGGACGGAGGAACCACCGCTACGGAAACAACCCGAAGGATGAAGGCTTGGTGCGGGGTGTCGACTACGTGCTCTCGCCCCGGGTCACGATTCCGATCAAGGCCTACAGTTTAGCCATCGGGCCGAACCACTATTTCAGCGAGACTATCAAGAGGAACACCGAGTTCATCTTTGAGGCAATCAGCGACCGGACCGCAAGGCGGCTCGGCAAACGATTCCCGGCATCCAAGAAGCGGCTGCCCGGTGGAAAGAAAGGGAAGCGCTGATGCCACTCGTTGCATTGAACTGGGCCGAAGAGGTTCAAGACTACATCGCCGAGAATTCAGGGCTCGGTCTCGTCGTCCCTGGAGTAGGACCCGTGGGGAATCTGACCCTTGGGAACTTGCTAAACGTGGACAACCTGGACGCTCTCCTTGGCAGCGAAATCCGTTGCACGATTTTCGAGGAGGGGGGTAACCTGAATCGAACAGGCCGAAGGCATCAGCAGGAGCGGAGCCTTCGGTTCGTTTTCAAGGGAGAGCACGGGCAAGAAGCGGTGAACTCATGTCTGGCTCTTCTCCAGTTTCTGGAGAATGGCCGAACGTTTTTGACTTCGACGTTCAGGACGTGGGTTGCGCGCACCGACAAGATGCCCACGGTTATTGCGGCGGACCAGGCCGGGACGCACCTGGCGGACTTCGTGATGACCTTTCTCGTTTACAACCGCACCGGCTAACGGTGCGACAGGCATCGAAGTAGTGGAGAGACGATCATGGGCCAGCAATCCTTTAACTCTACCGAAAACATCAACATCGCGCACAACGTGTCGATGTGGTTTCAGCGTGACTTCACCGGCGACTTCGTCGAGCTGGGAGACCTGCTCGTCGATGGCGTCAACCTGGCGCCGGAGTTCGCGGAATTCCGGTCCTACCGCAACGGCATTAACGCTCTCCGAAAGAAGCTCCTGACGAGCCGAACGGCGAGCATCACGGCGACTCTGAACGAGCCGAACATTCGAACCCTGGAGCGCGTGCTCTTTGGTTCGACTCCTACGACCGGCGACTCCGTCACGGCTTTCGAGGGCAAGCACCTCACGGTGAAGGTCGGAAGCGGCGGGCTGGTCAACGTGGACCTCAACGATGCTGGCGAGTCCGACTTCTCTGCCATCACCGTCAAGGCCATCTACGACGCGGACGACGTACTCGAAGCGACGAACCTGATCGCGGCGGACATTCTGCCGGACACCGATGGGCTGGTTGCTTTCGACGAGACGGACACCGGGCTCGACATCGGAGACATCGTCTATGTCCGATACGAGATCGCCGTCACGACGCTGTTCTCGACCGAGATCTACGGAGCGTCCGGCTCCGTCGTCGAGGGTGCCGCTCGCCTCCAGGCGCGCAATCTCTCCGGCGGCGTGGTCCAGCTCTGGGAACTCGCGTCGGTCAGTCTCGCGCCGAACGGTGACCTCACGTACCCGTTGGACGCGATTCAGACGGTGCCCATCACCGCAGAGTTGCAGGAGCGTTCCGGCACGTTCGGGAAGGTCTACACCAAGTAAACGCCCAGGGTGGAGTCGCCCCGCCCGTTCGGCGTTTTGAAGTGAGGAGTTTATGGCAAAGGTAACCAGACACCAGAACTTCAAGCTCGAAGGCGGTGAAGGAACAGAGATCCGGCTCAAGAAGTGGAGTGCCGGGAAGCTGTTCCTCATCGTCCGCGAGTTTTGGGGGCTTCTGGAAAAGTCTCTGGACGGCGTCGACCTTCGACAACTTGACGAGGTTCGCCTCGTTCGGCAACTCGTGGCTACGTTTATCGAATCGGACGAGATGGCAGCGGGCCTGATCGGACGGTCCATCGACCAGCCTGCGGGCCTGAAGCCGGAGGACATCCTGGAGTGGGATGCTGACGACTTCATCTGCGTGCTGACGATGATCATCCAGATGAACATCCACGAAGAACTCGTAAAAAACTTCCGAAGCCTCCTGGAGAGCTTCGCCCTGGCGAAGGCGAAGAAGGAGGCGAAGAAGACGACGACGGGTTCGCCGCCGAAGAAGTCGAAGAAGGAGACGGTACCGGAGAGGGAGCCGGAACCCGAGGAGGCATCGCCGGTCGGCTCGACCGCCTAAGAAGCCACCTCGAAAGAATCGAGGCTTCGTTGTTTGGAATCGTGGCCTTCCTCGCGTCAGAGGGAGCCGGCACGTTTGCCGAGCTTACTGACGTGGAGGATGGTCCGACCTTGTCCCAGCTTCTCACCCTCAACGTCGAGGTGGGGCGCCTCTCTCTGGCAAGGGAGAAGGCGACCGTGAACGCAACAGTGATAGCGCTCACATCCATACTCGATGCGAAGGTGTTGACAGCGTTCAACAAGAACATCGACGATGCCCTGGCTGCTACCGACGTCCTCGGGACGGCGAAGCAGAACGGGGCGCGTGCAGCTCGTTTTTCCTCCAAGGGGAAGCGAGCTGGTGGTGTTTCTGGCGTTAGCAAGAAGGGCCAAAGGAGTGCCGTGCAGAAGACCATGCACGAACTCAACAAGCTCAACGTGCTGATGGGAGGGTAAGGACAATGGCCGGAAGTTTTGAAGTTGGTTCGATCATCGCCCGAATCGGGATCGACGACTCCCCGTTCGTGAAGCAGGGTCGTGCCCTTCTGACGAAGGCCAAGAAGCTCGGGAAAGACCTCGGCGCGGCTCTTCAGGGTTCAGGTCTCGGCGCGGCTGCTGGTGCTGCCGCAGGGGCGGCGTCAGGGGCGGCAGGGGCGGCCGTGTCAGCAGGCGTCGGCGCAGGGGTCGGAGCGGCGGTCGGGGCCGGCGTGGCCGGCACAGGGCGCGAGCTGTCCGTCATCCCCTCCTTCTTCGAGGATCTGGAGGCGGGCGGCGGGACGGAGCTGGTCCGCAGGGCCGAGGCGCTCGGCGTTCGCATCAGGGACGCGCTCCGCCGTGGGTTCTTCGGTGGAGGTCTGGGCGGTGTCCTTTCCGCGAACACTCCGCTCATCGAGGGTGGGGGCAACGCTCTGGTGCAGCGCTTCCGGACGCTCGGGGAGGAGATTGGCGGGGGCATCCGCGATGCCGACTTTACGGTCATCTCGTCGTCGACCCCCGTCCGTGCAATCGACGAGATCAGGAAGGCCGCTCGCGGCCTGGCCAACTTCCTGCGGGGGCCGCTGAAGCTCGCCTTCTTCGTCGGCTTCAAAATTCCCCTGAAGACAACGCTCCTGGCATTCAGGGCCATCCGTGGGTCGGCGAAGCTGACCGCGAAGGCGGTCCGGGGTATCGGCGGGGGCATCGGGTCCGTGTTCAGAGGCCTGAAGCGCACCCTCTTCGGGCTACCCGCTCTCATCACGGCGGTGGTTGGCGGCCTAGGAGGTGCTGCCCTTGTCACCCGAGCGAAGGAGGTGGAGAGTCTGCGCATCGCGTTCGAGAACCTGACCGGTGCGGTCGGGGAGAACGCTCAGTCTTTCATCGTGGACCTCAGAAAGGCGACGCGCGGCGCCGTCAGTGACATTGATCTCTTCCGCGTGACGAATAACGCGGCGCTCCTGGGCGTCGTGCAGAGCCAGGAAGAGTACATCAAGCTCGCCACGGCGGCGCGTCGTCTCGGTCGAGCGGCCGGACGCACCACCGTTGACGCCATCAACGACCTGTCCATCGGTATCGGTCGACAGTCGCGTCTCATCCTCGACAACCTCGGCATCGTGGTCCGGGTCGACGAGGCGAACCAGAAGTACGCGAACAGCCTGGGCAAGACCGTCTCGCAACTGACGGTCGTCGATAAGCAGCAGGCGTTCCTGAACGCCACGCTCGAAGCCGCCGACGACAAAGTCGTTGCCCTGGGGCCGGACGTCGAGACTCTCAACGACGCCTTCGGTCGCTTCACTGCGCAGCTCTCCAACACGGCGACCTTTGTCGCTGAGGCTTTTGTTGGCCCCGGCCCATTCTCGGCTATCGCTGACTTCCTGGAGACCAACGCAGCGCGCATTCAGGCCTTTGCGAAGCTCGTGGCCTCCGTCGTCCAGACGCTCTTCCGGACGGTTGGCAACCTCATCCAGAATGTCTTTAGTGGGGGCTCTACACGAGACCTCGGCCGGCGAATCTCTCAGGTCCTGAACGGCTTGGCACGATTCACCTTTCGTGTGATCTCCTTGCTCCTGTCGAACATCTTCGGGGAACTCGGGTTCCTCATCCTGAAGCTCTTCACTGGCTTGCTTGCTTCGGTCGGCAACGCCATCATCGTCGAGATCGGGTCCTTCTTCCTGAAGATGGGCGCCGAGATTGATAAGTTTCTCGTCCGCACGGCGGCGAAGATTCCCGGCCTGTCCTCGCTGCTCGGCCTCGACGACCCTGAAGAGGTGCGGCGCATCGAGGAGGAGCTGGACGCTTCCGCTGCCGGCCTAACCTCTCGCCTGGAGGCTTTCGGAAAGGAGAACCAGAGGGTCATCGACGAGTTCGTGGCCGAGTCCACCGAGCAGGTGGTCAATCGTTCCATCGAAGCAGTCGAGGAAGCGAAGGAGTCCCTCTCTGACCTGGCCGAGACTTCGAAGGACGAGGGCTCTGTTGTCGGCGCGGAGATGGTCAAGGCTTTCGACGAGATTAGCGCTGCCGCCGAGCAGTTCGACAAGGACGTCGAATCGAACACCATCAAGCCGCTGCGCGACCTGTCTGCTCAGTCTCGCAAGGCGCAGAAGGCATTGAACGCCATCGGCGATGAGTTCGACAAGCTCCTCGCCCCCTTCACCAAACGCCTCCAAACCTTGCGCATCGAGGTAGACACCGAGGGGCTCTCGGACTCGGCGGTGGAGCTGGCGAAGTTCGATGCGGCCTTCGATGGAATCAAGAGCAGCCTGGAGGCCACGGACCTCGCGAAGATTGACGCGCTGCGCGAGAAGCTCGCAGCCCTCCTGGCCGAGCGCGACGCCGGCGAGCTGGCTCTGGAGACCGTCGAGAGAATCAAGGCTCTGGACGAGGCGCTCGTGGCGCTCACTGATTCTGCCGACCAGCTCAGTGTTGGCGAGCTTGCCATCCAGTTCCGCAACCTGGGTCGCGAGTTGGAAGAGGCTCTCAAGGAATCGTCAGCGGACATGGCTGGCGAGATCACTGAGAAATTCAAGGCGATGGATCGGGCGCTGGCCGAAGTAGAGGTCGCACGGGTGAACTCGGAGCTGGCACAGCTTGAGGTTCAGCTCAAGAACGTTGAGGCTTCGGGTGCGGAGCTGCGCATCCGAGAGTTGGAGGCGGGCTTCAATCTGTTCGCCGCAGCGCTTCGCAAGTCTGGTCTTGAGGCCACCGAAGTCACCGCAATCCTGGGGCGAATGCGTACGGCCGTCAGCGCCCTCCAGAAGAAGGAGGCCTTCGCTGACCTCACGAGGACAGCGGTCGGCCTGCGCAAGAGCCTGGCCGATGCCCAGTTCGAACTCGAACAGATAGGCCGCACGGATGCTGAGCAGACGATTGCGGAAATCAACAAGCAGTTTGCCGAGCAAGTCAAAATCGCCGGGGCTGCTGCTAAAGCTCTCAAGAAGCTGCGCATCGAGAACGGTGCTGGCGACGATGAGATTCTGGCTGTCGACCAGAGCCTCCAGAAGCAGATAAGAACCCTGGAGGAGCTGCGCATCGGCCTGGTCAAGACAGCGCAGGCCACCGAGATCAAGGCGCAGGCTGACGCGCAAGCGTCCATCATCGCCAGCTCCATCGAGAAGAACGTCGGTGGTGCGATCGTGGCTGCCCTGGCCAAGGGTGAGAGTGTCGGTAAGCAGTGGGCCAACATCCTCGGCGGCTTCCTCAGCGACGCGCTGGAGCGGGCCATCAAGGACCTGACTGGACTCCTGCAAGGCGCGCTGTCCAAGCTCTTCGAGGGTATCGGTGGTGGTGCTGGCGCTGGCGCTCTTGCCAGTGGCCTCCTGGGTATCGGCGCTGCTATTCTACAGAACCTGGACTCGAAGAGTCAGAGCACAGTCGAGGACTTCGACGAGGCCATCAATAGTTCCGAAGCGGTTCGGGGCGTGGTCGCGGGTCCAACCAACGTCGCCATCTCGAAAATCGGCGACAGCCTCAAGCAAGCGATGCGAACCACGGAGATTCTGCTTTCCGAAATCCTTGGGACGCTCCAGACCGGCGGAGCCGGTGGTGGCGCGACGCTGGAGAGCAACGCAGCGCTTCCGCTGTCTACGAGTTCTACGAGTTAGGAGTAGATCATGGCACAAACCCCGGGATTTATCGGCGACATCAGGAAGGGCGACTGGATCCGGTTCGCCGTGGACAACTACGGGCTCCCGACTTTCGAGCCGCAGTGGACGCCGGCGTTCTTTGACGTCATCGACAACCAGACGATGCTTCCCATCATCTCTGACGCGGTGGTCGAGGAAGACACGGACACGCCGCCGAACTATCACTTCGTCAGGTTCAAGCTGGACGACGACTTCGACACCAACGGCGTCCGCGTCCAGACCTACAAGGAAGGGCAGATGTACTCCATCCGCGTCAAGAGCGGAGAGGGGAACCCCCCGACGGACGGCGCGTCGTTCACCGTGAACTTCCGTGTCCACCCCGAAGACCGCCGCGCCTTCATCGGTACTGTGGAGAAGGGCAAGACGCTCTACTTCATGCACCGCGAGGAGAACCGCGACGCGATGTTCTTCGACGTCTGGGACTCGAAAGACGACGTGCAGCTCCTCGGGAACGTGCCGATGTCCAACAGCGGACAGCCCGGCAACAACCTGTGGAAGGGAGAGATTGACTCCGAGGGCACGGACGACCTGGTCATCGGCCAGACCTACTGGATCCGGGTGAAGGACCTGGCGGCCGACGACCCCAACCTCTCGGCTCTCTACTCGTTCACGGTGCTGCCGCGCCTGGAGGCCGAGCTTCGCCGCCTCCTCGCCTTCGCCGGCGAGAACTTGGTGATGGACAACTACACTTACGACCAGGCCGGGAACATCCTGACAATGCGCGTTCGACTTTTCACGAACGCGACCGACGCTGCCAACGCTACGGCCGGTGTCACAGAACCCGAGCCAGGGGAGCTGGCGGACTACCTCGTGACGCAGGAGCACAACGTCGCGAGAAACATTCGGACCTTCCACAAGTCGGTCACGGAGTTCGTCAGCGGTGACTTCCCACCGCCTAAGTGATCGGAGTTGGGTTTGGACTACCTTGAGAAACTAATAGAGCAGGCACCCTGGGCGGCGGCGCTGACCATCGTGGTCATCGTCTTCGTTCGGTACCTGAAGTCAGAGTCTGATGCTCGGCGTAAGAGGGACGAGGCGCACGACAAGACGGTCAAGCAGCTCATCAAGGACTTCGAAACTGGCACGCAGGAGTGCCACCAGGTCCAGCTCAAGACCGTCGGCACGGTAGAAGTAAACAACGAGCGCCTGGAGACGAACACAGGGATCCTTCGAGAGGTGAAGGTGACCCTGGAGAACCTCAACCGACCGAGGGGGGCCGCATAGCGTGTCGATTCTGGGAGTCCTCAACAGAGCAGACCACAACAACAAGGGTGCCATTCCCTACGACCACGGCACCGGTCTGTTCCCATCGCACAAGGTGCTCCTGAATCCCTACCAGGCCGTCGCTCGAATCAAGCGGGCGACGAAGTTCACGGTGCAGTCCGCCGGTGGCTCTCTCGTTCTCTTGGAGTTGGAGAACCACCCTTTCCCGCCTGGGGCTGACGAACAGAACGACGAACTCTCCGAGCAGAACCCCCTCGGCCTTTCAATCTTTGGACTTTTTCAATCGCCGACCGGGTTTGCTGACGTGGTCTCGGTCGCCGGCACCGACAACTTCAACGGAGAACACACGGTCCTCGCGCTCGATGGAGTGGTTGGGCAGAAGACCGATAAGGGCCTCATCATCTTCGACACTCTGAATCCTCCGAACGAAAGCGAGGACGACGACATCATCGAAGAGGACGTCGGATGGCTCTATCTGGCACCACTTTCTAAAGTAGGAGAGAAGCTCATGGACCCCGCTCGCGTGATGAGCCACCCGAGCTTTCCGCAGCGGGAAGGCGAAGGGATTTACACGTACCCGTTTCCGCCCGACGTCACCCGGAACTTCGTGTTCCACCCGGCGACGAAGCTCGACGGCTCGGTGCAGCGCACCCTGGGCACCTCCGTGCTCGTGGCGCAGCCCCAGGTCGACGAGGACATCATCATCACCGAGTCATGGCTCGGCGGGAATCGGGAGCTGTCGACGCTGACGGAAATGTTCCGGCTGTTCTGGCAATACTGGACGACGCTTCCGGCCCCAGGGAAGACGCTCGGCTGGGAGCCGCGTGACCGCACCGGCGACCGCTTCCACATTCAGATTGTCCAGGTCCAGCTCGGCGGCCTGGACTTTGAGTACAACGAGGTCCGCGAGTTCGTCGACAGAAACGACGGCTCCTATCTCGATGTTCAGTTGACGGTGAAGTTCAAGCTCGCGAGAATCGCCCGTCCGCCTATCCCCAGGATCACAATGGAAGGCAGATGACCCGACAGGAACAAGGAAACCCCACGCACGACAAGATGTCCGCCCGGCTGGAGCTGGCTGGCGCTGACGTCCTTGGACCCATTCTGCGAGGCCTCGGGGGCCGCGTCGAAATCGAGATCCAGCGTGGAGAAATCCTTGAGGACGTCCGCATCTTCAGCCTGGGCACGAACGACTTCACGAAGGACCTCCTGACTGTCGGCACGTTCTCGAACCTCGACGACGGGCGCCGAATCTTCACGGCGGACATTGTCTACGGCATCGACACGGACTACGGACTGACCGGGGCGCCGGCGGTGAGGAACTACCTCCAGTGGAAGGTGAAGCGCAAGGTGCCGGTGAACCCCAGCGGCGCGCGCTTCCTGGAGAAGGCCTACGCTGATGACGACGACGCCATGAAGAACATCGGCGATGCGGTGCTGCGCAGGGACCGGAGCTTCTTCGCCCCTCGTGACTATTCCCAGCAGCTCGTCGGCAGCGCCATCCCCGGCGGCTCTGAGGCGTCCGGTCTCGCCTGGCGCGAAGACAACCAGACGCTCTACGTCCTCGGCGACAACCTCACGATGATCGTCGTGAACCGCGAGGGCGTCACCGTCCAGGGCGACATCAGCCTTGCAGGTCTCGGGATGACAGACACCGAGGCCATTGTGTACATGGGTTTCGACCGCTTCGCGGTATTGGATGAGGGTGCGTCTGGCAGCAGGCCGGTCCGCCTTCATCTTTTTCACCTGAAGAAGGGCGGGGACACGATTTTCCCCTCGGGAGTGAAGACCTACACGCTCTCGGACATCGAGGAGTTCCCCGGCGGCAACGGCGCCGAGGGCCTGGCCTACGATCGCGTCGCGCGGAAGTTCTACATCGGCACGCAGCCGGTGGTGGACGGAGAGGGTGGCCTGTGGGAGGTGGACATCCACAACCGGAACACCGACGGGGAGGCGTCCCAGTCGCTCCTGTACCGCTGGTACGACGTGCTCGTGGAGCCGGGCCACCTGGGCGCTGGCGCGCTCCTGGGCGACCTCCACTTCTCCCACGACCTGGGAGCGGGTGAGGCGAACCAGAGCCTGCTGTGCCACTTCAGGACGCCCGACGCCGGCGGCCCCGCTTCGAACCGCAAGGTCATCCAGATTGACCGAGAGACCGGCGCCTACGTCGCGGAGTACGACCACACGCTCGCCGGCAAGTGGGAGGGCTTCACGTTCGACGACGACTCCGAGTCGATGTTCTTCGTCAGGGAGGGCGGCGGGGCGAACTTCACCCGGCACGACCACACGGCGTTCGAGGACGTCGAGATCTTCCGCCGTCAGTTTTTCGTCAAGGACAAGCCGGGCAAGGGGGCCATCTACCTGAACGGCCAGGAGGCGCAGGCTGGCGAGGCCTGGGTCTTCATCAACCCCAACGACGCGAACCGCTTCGCCGCTGACGCCACGCTGGGCATCGGCATCCTCCCCGTCTTCTCCGACGAGCTGTTCCTCGGTGGCGAGTACGAGGGCACCCTCGGCAAGCAGGTCGGCTTGAAGGTCTTCACCGGTCCCGGCGTCCTGACCGCCGCGATAGGCAAGAAGCGCCCGAACCGCTACGCCACGACAATCAGGAACCACGGCGGCGCGAAGACCGTCGAGATTTTCGCCGACAGTCTCTTCGGCGGACCAGTCATCCCGGAAATCGACATCGAGGACCTCGGTGGCTACTACTGGCCGACGCCCTCTTTCGGCCGTCACACCATCACCGCCCGCCTCCGGGCTGCGAAAGGGTCGCCGCACTTCGTGGATCTCACGGGGTTCGTTCGGTTCAAGCAATTCGACTGCCCTGAACCGGAGGAGGAAGTCTGATGCCACAGGAACGCCCCTGGCTGAATCACGGAGGAACAACCCAGGACAACCCGCTGGTCTTCGGCGCGCCCTTCACGCTGCGCCTTTCGAAGCAGGACGTCAACGAGACGCTGCGCAAGGTCTGGGTCAACGTGGGGAAGTCGGTCTTCTTGAACCTGACGAGCCTGGCCAGCGTCGGCGCTTACGAAATCACGCTGCCCCTCGTCGCCGGCGAGCACCTCCAGGCTGGGTCGCCTCCGGTAAAGAACGTCATCCACTTCACGACGTCGCAGCACCGACACGCGCGCGCCGTCGTCTGGGTAGCCTCTCGGCCCCCGGTGATGGTGACGCTCGACGGCTACAACGCAGAGGACCCCGACGCGCCGCTCATCTATCCCCTCTTTGATCCAGAGCAGGGGGCCGTGTAGATGGCGACTGACCAACGACTCATCCTCATTCGCGACAACGTCGCCATCGACCGAATCATCGGTGACGGCTTCGAGGCTGAGATCTACCTGGCGGCGGACTGGCCGAACCTGAACCTCAAGGCCGGCCAGTCCATCGACATCTCTGGCACTGCCGACTACAACGGCCGCTACTCCGTCAAGGAAGTCACTGCCGCCAACCGCTTCATTATCGACCACACGGAGAACAGCACCGAGGCGACGACCGACGGCATCGCGGGTGGCGACTACACCTCACTCGAAGATGCGGAGTCGAACGAGCGGGCGAACCTTGTCACCGATGACGTCGACCTCGTCATCGAGATGTACAACGACTTCCCGAATGGGATGACGGAGACCATCCAGGTCCGGTTCGATACTGCGAACTGGACCACGGACCGCGACCACTTCATCATCATTCGTGGAGCGCCCGAGGACGTTGGCCGTCCGTGGATTGAGCACGACGGCGTCACCCTGAGAGCGAACGGCGTGACGTTCCTGGCGGGTGGCACGGAGCACGGGATGCTCCACTTCGACGACGACCTCGATGTCTTCCTCCAGGACTTCGAGATCGATGGCTTCGAGGACGCCGGGCACAACGGACACACGAACCCGTACGCGGGGCTGACCTTCCGGGGCGGAGCCGGTGGTGGTTCTCTCCTCCTGGAGAACATGCGCATCCACGACCTCCAGGGTGGTGGAAGCCAGAACGACTGCATGCGCGTCGCGATGCAGGGGGCGGGGACGACGCTCTTTCAGTGGCGCAACCTCGTTCTCTACAACACGAACGACGAAGGCGTCCAGATAGATTCGATTTCTTCGGGCAACTGTCACCCGAACTCTTACTGGGATCAGGGCGTCATCTTCGATGCGGGCGACATCGGAATCGCCGTCACGCTCGACAACTCGAACTTCAATCTCCGGAACGTCTACAGTTCCTGCCCGGCGGACATTGACTTCGAGAACCGAGGCACCGTTCGAATCAACCTCGGAATCGGCTGTGCCTCGGAGGACTCGACAGCGACCGACCTCTCGGGCGGCTCTGGCAACCCCACTCTGGTGGTTGCCGAGGAGGTCCTGAGCGACCCGGCTATCGGCGACATGCGGCCGATTCACCGGACGGACGGCAACCAGCTCTCGAACTCTGGATCCAACTCGGACCTGGGGATGACGGACTTCGGGGGCGACGTCATTGACCAGCTCGGTCACGGCTCCGAGCTGGACATCAACGGTGACCCCTGGGGGACCGACCGGGACATCGGCGTCTTCGCCTACGACCCCACAGGCTTGAACCCGACGTCCATGTCGACGTCGGTCTCAAGCTCGATGTCGACGACGCGCTCCTCGTCGGCCTCGGTGACAGCTTCCAGCGCCTCAACTACGCGCTCGACGACTCGTTCCACGTCTGTCTCGACGACGCGCTCAACGTCGAACTCGACGACGCAGACGGACATCCCGTTCTTCAACGACACGGACCGGAACTACGTCCAGATCGACTCGGGCGACATGACCGAGGGCGACGGCGTCACGATGAACGAGGTCTCGGGCATCGCCTATGCCGAGGACCGAGACTACATCGCGGCCGTCGATGACGAGGGGTTCATGCGGGAGTACACCCGAGCCTTCGTCGGTATCCAGGCGGGCGAGGTCACTCTGCCCACTGAGATCGCGGACGCCGAAGCCATCGTTTACGTCGGGGCGTACTTCACGGACTTCGACTACGCGATTCTCTCCGAGACGACGGGGACGCAACCCTGCAAGATTATCCTCTTCCCGTTCAGCCCCGGGCAGACGACGCTCAGTTCTGGCGACCTGACGATCTACGAGCTTTCGAAGATTCCCAGGTTCACGGGTCAGACGTACGGAAACGAAGGCCCGGAAGGTCTCGCGTTCAATCCGGACACGGGGCTTTTCTATGTCGCCCACCAGGCTGACACCCAGACCGAGAGCGGCATCTGGGAAGTCGACATCTCGCAGACTGACACCGATGGCGAGGCTGTCCATAATCAGCTCTACGACTGGTCTGGTCTCATCGGTGGAGCCCTCCCGGCAGCGCCCATCGACATGGGCAAGGACCTGTTCGACGGGTCAATGCTCCCCGATGCCTTCGGTGGTCTGACCTGGCATCGCTCGCTGTTCATGCTGATTCGAGACACGACAGACAGTCGCCGTCTCGTGGTTCAGATTGACCGAAAGTCTGGAGCGTTCATCTCCAGCTTCGAGCACGCCATTTCCGGTCAGGTCGAGGGCTTCTGCTTCGACACCCTGGACGGCCGTGGCGATATGTACATCGCCCAGGAAGAGCAGACAGGGGACGTCGTCCCCAACATCTTCCGCTATTCGTACCTCGGCCCGGTCACGACTTCAGCCTCGACGACGAAGTCATCGTCTGTCTCGACGACGCGGTCCTCGTCCGTCTCGACAACGAAATCGACGTCCAGGTCAACCAGCGCATCGAGCACGAAGTCGACGACGAAGTCGACGTCCCGCTCCTCCTCTGTCTCGGCCA
>Ga0255048_10000071_pt1 | contig 67659 bp, 83 predicted proteins | sample JV7_2_2_MG_FD_183619 | JGI IMG/M metagenome (GOLD analysis project Ga0255048, IMG submission 183619) | Seawater microbial communities from Jervis Inlet, British Columbia, Canada - JV7_2_2 | ecosystem: Environmental > Aquatic > Marine > Inlet | place: Canada: British Columbia | collected 2016-10-06 | reverse complement strand
GGCGGCGGCGAGGCCAAGGCCGACACCGCCGACGGCATCGCTGGGAAAGCCGAATCCGAGGCCCATTCCGGAGATCCCGACGAGAACCACCAATGCCCAGGCGAAGCGACGGACCGGCCTGGTCAGGTGCGGCCCGGCTACGGCGATCACCGAAGTCACGGCAGCCACCCGCAACACCGGATAGAGCGGTTCCGGGTCGGCGCTCGACAACTCGGGGAAGATCAATGGCAGCTCGCCGGTGAGCCACACCACGAGACCGAGCGCGATACCGACGGAGGCAACGAGGGCGAGCACCATGTCGCGGAGCAGATCGAGGCGCTTCCTCCCTTGGGCAATCACCGAGACGAACAGGGCGACCACCAGGATGAACCCGAGGAAATAGCTGATCCTGTAGAGCTGCTCGAACCACGTGGGGAAGCTCTGCACCAGATCGACCAGGGCCGACTCGATCGAAGAGACTTGCTCATGATTCAGGCCCGCCCACACCAGAAGAAGCAGCCCGCCGATGAGTCCTACGACGTCGGTAGCGCGCCGCACACGCGGCTGGTTCGGGTCATCGACGAAGTAGGGAGTCACGTTTCCATGCTGGCACGTCGACCTTCCCCGCGCCGGACCATCAAGTGAACGCGTTGATCCCCGTGATCGACTGTCCCATCACGAGCGTGTGGATCTCGTTCGTCCCCTCATAGGTGTACACCGACTCGAGGTTGTTCATGTGGCGGATGACCGGGTATTCCAGCGTGATCCCATTGGCTCCGAGGACGTTCCGAGCCTCCCTGGCGATGGTCAGCGCCTGCCTGACGTTCTCGAATTTCCCGAAGCTGATCTGCTCGGCGCTGATCGTCCCCTGGTCCTTCATGCGGCCCAGGTGGAGCGCCAGCAATGTCGATCGATTCACGGCCACCATCATCTCGACGAGCTTGCGTTGCGTGAGTTGGAACGATGCGATGGGCCGCCCGAACTGCTCGCGCTCCTTGGAGTAGTCGAGCGCAGCTCGGTAGCAGGCCCGAGCCGATCCCGTCGCACCGAAGATGATGCCGAACCGTGCCTCGGAAAGACACGACAGCGGCCCCTTGATGCCGACGACCCCAGGGAGCGCGGCGTCTCCCGGCAGGCGCACATCATCCAGTACCAGCTCGGACGTCACCGAAGCGCGCAGGCTCATCTTCTGCTTGATGTCGTGTGCGGAGAACCCGGGTATGTCGGTCGGTACGACGAAGCCGCGGACCCCTTCGTCTGTGGTTGCCCACACGACGGCAACGTCGGCGATGGAGCCGTTCGTGATCCACATCTTGGCGCCGTTGAGCACCCAGTCGTCGCCGCCGCGTTTGGCCGCCGTCCGCATCGAGCCCGGATCGGACCCGGAGTCTGCCTCGGTCAGCCCGAAGCATCCGATGGCCTCTCCTGCTGCCATTCGCGGCAGCCATTCCTGCTTCTGCTCTTCGGAGCCGTACTGCCAGATCGGATACATGGCCAACGATCCCTGCACCGAGACCATCGAACGCACGCCACCGTCTCCGGCCTCGAGCTCCATGCAGGCGAGCCCGTACTCGACGGAGCTCGTTCCGGCGCAGCCGTAGCCGTCGAGGTGCATGCCGAGCAGGCCAAGTGCTCCCATCTCCGCCGCCAGCTCGCGAGCGGGGAAGTCCCCGGTGTCCCACCAGTGTGCGATCTCGGGTAGCACCCGATCGGAGACGAAGGAGCGGACGGTGTCGCGGATCATGCGTTCCTGATCGTCGAGCAGGGAGTCGACGTCGAGAAAGTCGAGCGGGTCGGGGTTGCCGGGACGGATGGGTTCAGACATGCGACCGAGGTTACTGGTCTGTCTCCTGATCCCCAGATCCGTCGCCGTGCCAAATCACCCGCTGCGGGAAGGCGATGACGATGCCGTCGACCTTGAGGGCGCGGTCGATGCTGCGAGTCACGGCATCGGTGACGACGTAGCCGTCACGAATCATGGGCGCGTGCCAGTATCTGACCACGAAGTCGATCGACGAGTCACCGAACTGCGCGGCATAGACCTCGGGCTCCGGGTCGGCGAACACCCCGTCGTTCGCCACGACGGCCGCTTCGATGATGGCTCGAGCACGATCCAGGTCTGTGCCGTATTCCACACCGACGGTGACGTCCGAGCGCCGCTGTCCCTGCGCGGTCAGGTTGACGATGGGGTCACGCAGAATGTCTCCATTGGCGATGTGCACCGTCTTGCCGTCCGGCGTTTCGATGATCGTGGTTCGCCCGTTGATCTCCATGACGACACCCGTGTGGTCGCTGTGGACGATCTGATCGCCCAGGCGAAACGGTGCTCGGGTCTGCAGGATGACCCCTGCTCCGAAGTTCTCGACCAGACTCCGGCCGGAGAGAAAGAGCACGGCACCAATGATCACGAGAAAGATGACCATGGGGCCGGTATTGAAGCCGAGGAGGAGCGCGCCGACGACGATGCCGAGGAGCACCACCAGCCATCCGACCATGCGGGCTGCGATCGTGGCGAAGCCCTCGGTCATGTCGGGGAAACGACGCAGCGCCCGTTTGGTGAGTCTGCGGGCTATGCCGCCGAGCGCAAAACCGACGATGACCGCAACGATGGCGCCGATGACGTCGCTCCACCCGATCGAGGAAGCGTCGATCAGATCATTGGTGTCGACCGAGACCTGAGCGGCGAAGCGTCCCAACTCAGGAAAGCCGCAGCAGGCCGAGTGAGGCCAGGGTCAGGCCGACCCCGCTGGTGAACTGGACGGCGATCCAAGCGCCCGTATGGCCGCCGGCCCAGCAGACCACGGCGGCGCCCACCAGGGCGAGGCCGCCGCCGATGCCTGCGATCAAACCGAACCGACGACGCATTCCGAGACCGACCGCCGCGGCGAGCAATGCGCCGTGGAAGGCGATCCCGACGAGCGCGGCGCTGACAGACAGCGGTGTGTCAGGATCAGCTGGTGCCGGTTGCACGGCCCACGAGATCGCCAGGAACACGACCCAGGCAGCTGCGGCGAATGTGACCACCGACCTGCTGAGGACATCTTCGGCAGAGACATCCCTCCGGGCTCCGGTCGTTGTGGTGCTGGTGGCGAAGGTCATGACGCTCCTCAGTGGCTGCCCCGGATTATCGCACGGCAACCGCCCGGTAGGGTCCTTCGCCATGGAAGATCCGCGGAGCGCCCTCGCCTTCGATCCTTCCGCGGGAACGGTGGTCCGGGAGCCCGAGGGCACCGGATACGGCTTCTGGGTCGGCGGCAAGGTGTCATACGACTCCGATTCCGCCACCTTTGCGCTCTTCTACCGGCAGCGCCATCCCCTGGAACACGGTCGTGCCGGGCGCTGCGTCATCGCCGAGTCTTCAGATGGGATCGTCTTTGAGGACCGCTGGGAGGCGTCCCGGGACGACCTCAACGCCAACTCGATCGAGGAGGGTCACGTCGTGCGCTCCGACAACGGGTGGCGGGCGTACGTGTCATACGAAGTTGCGGGATCGGCAACGTGGCGCATCGATGTGCTCGAGGCCCCTGCGCTCGATGCGTTCGATGCCCAAGGGCGTCGCACCGTACTCCACCCGGGCGACTACGGCCTGGCGTGGATCAAGGACCCCTTCGTCGTGCGGAGAGAAGGGATGTGGTGGGTCTACGCCGCAACCAACCCGCGCACGGGCCCAGTCGTGAACGGAGATGAAATCACGGCTGGTCCGCTCGACGCCACCGTGCTCGCCGTCTCGCACGACGGACTCGTCTTCCCTTCGGTCCGGTACGTGTTCGAGGCACCAGGGGACGGCACGTGGCACGGCAATCGCGCCCGGATCAACTCGGTGTTTCCCTCGAGCAGCGGCTACGTCGCCACGTTCGACGGCGGCCGGACCTTCTATGACAACTACGAAGAGTGGGCCGGGCTTGCGGTCTCTGCGGACGGGATCGCCTTCACCCGCATCGTGGGAGACGAGCCGTGGGCGGTGTCTCCCCACGGCTGCGTTCGGTACGTGTGCGCGGTCCCGTGCGGTAACGCGATCTTCCTCTACTACGAGTACACCCGTGCGGATGGAAGCCACGACTTGCGGGTCGCCGTGGTTTCGTGAGTCGCTCAGTCGAAGAGCACGCCCTGGGCGTCCGGGCGCACGTAGCGCCGAACGCCTCCCCACGCCAGCGAGTCCATGAAGGCCCAGCTGCGGCGATGGATCCGGGTGGGACCGAACGCCGCCAGGGCGGCACGGTGGCGCGGGCACGGATAGCCCTTGTTCTCGGTGAACGCGTATCCGGGAAACTCGGGAGCGAGCGCCCGCATGAGGCGGTCTCTGGTCACTTTGGCGAGGATGGACGCCGCAGAGATCGTGAGCGACGTGGCATCTCCACCTACGATCCGCGTCGTGTTCCCGGTGCCCACGAAGTCCCAATTGCCATCGATGAGCACCTGATCGGGAACGACGCCGAGCGCGTCGAGCGCCCGCCTGGCGGCGAGATGCTGGGCCGCGGACATCCCGAGCTCGTCGCACTCGTCGTGACTGGCGTGGCCGACGGCCCAGGCTTCGCACCATCCGGCGATTCGGTCGAACATGACTTCGCGCTCATCTTCGGTGAGCATCTTCGAGTCGCGCACCTTGTACACCCGGCGGTCCTTGGGCACAACGGCCGCGCCGACACTGAGCGGACCGGCCCACGCCCCTCTGCCGACCTCGTCCACACCGACGACCGCGAGATTCCCCGTCGCCCACAGGGCGCGTTCGACGGAGAGTCCCGGGGATCGGGCCCGGATGGCTTTGCGCAACTTGGGGACGACCGTCGTCATCGGTTGCGAGGTTAGAGACCTCGAGGCGTGCGCTCGGGGACCCGTCAGTTGAGGTGCAGGTCGTGGGGGAAGTCGGCGTACCACGCGGCGGCTCCGCGCTGGCGGCGGAGCACCAAACGCCACAGAGTCTGCGGTGAGGCGGTGAAGACGTCACCGTCTTCGACTTCGAGCGAAAGCCAGGATCCGATCGCCAGTTCCATCTCCAGCTGGCCAGGTGACCAGCCGGTGTACCCGGCGAAGATGCGGAGTCGGGCGACACCTGGGACGTCGTCCGGATCCATGCTGAGGTCGATGACACCGACCCCAGAAGGCAGCGGCTGCCAGCTTTCGGAAGGAGCCGCGTCTCGTCTGGCCAAACCGATCGCGACCGCGCGCTCGACCGGACCGCCGGAGAAGACAGCGGCCGGTGTCGTGAGGTAGGGCTGCCATGCCGGCAAGACGTCGCCGGACTCCAACTCGAGCGGCCGCGTGAGGTCGAGGCCGAGCGCCCCGTCATCGGTGTGCTCGAGCAGCAACAGGACTGATCGCTCGAAGTTGGGGTCGAGCATGTCGGGCGACGCCACGAGGAGCCTGCCTCCCACCTTCTCTTCCGGCATCACGAAGGGTCCTCCTTGGGCTCCAGCGTACGCCGCCTCCCGACTCGCTGGCGCGCTTGGAAGAATCGCTAACGTCGTGTTGGGAGGTGACCATGAGATTGTCGAGTAGCGCTTTCGCTGACCAGGCCGCGATTCCCGAGGAGTACGCGTTTTGCGCTCCCGATCCCGAGAGCCACGTGAGCCTCGCTCCGAATCGAAACCCAGATCTTGCCTGGTCCGGTACCCCCGAGGGCACCGCGAGCTTGGTGATCATCTGTGTCGACGGCGATGTCCCGACGAAGCCGGACGACGTCAACCAAGAGGGCCGCGAGGTTCCTGCGGATCTGCCGAGGACCGACTTCTACCACTGGGTCCTCGTCGGCGTGCCCCCCGGCGTTACCGGCATCGAGGCGGGGTCGTTCTCCGACAGCGTCGTGGCTCGCGGGAAGGGTGAGCAGGCTCCGTTCGGCCGGGTTGGCCGCAACGACTACACGGCGTGGTTCTCGGGCGACCCCGACATGGAGGGAACGTACCTCGGCTACGACGGCCCCTGTCCCCCGTGGAACGACTCCATCGTTCACCACTACGCGTTTCACGTATACGCGCTGGACCTTGCACAGCTCCCCGTGAGCGGCGACTTCGGAGGCGCAGAGGTGATGGCTGCCATGGCGGGCCACGTGCTGGACGAGGCGTCGATCACCGGGACCTACACGCTCAACCCGCGTCTGCGCTGAGCGCCCCTCGGTAGGCTGCCGGCCCTCATGGACACCACGAGCCTGCGCGCCCTCCCCAAGGCAGAACTGCACGTGCATCTCGACGGCGGCCTGCGTGTGGAGACCGTTCTCGAACTCGCTGCCGGCTATGGATACGTGCTCCCCGCTGCCGACGCCGACTCGCTGCGGACGTGGTTCCACCGAGGCCGGTCCGGCTCACTCCCCCGCTACTTGGAGGCCTTCGAGCACACCGTCGGCGTGATGCGCGACGCCGAAGCCTGCCGGCGCGTGGCGTATGAGGCAGGCATCGACCTTGCCGCCGACGGCGTGGTCTACGCCGAGGTCCGCTTGGGGCCGGGCCTGCACGTTCCGTTCGGCATGGCACGCGAGGAGGTGATCGAGGCGGTTCTCGATGGCTTTGCTGCCGCACAGGCCGAAACCGGGACGGTGCTGTACGCGATCGTCACGGCCCTCCGCCAGATGGATGATTCGGCGGCAGTCGCTCGAGCCGCAGTGCGCTTTGCAGGCAGCGGAGTCGTCGCCTTCGATCTTGCAGGGCCCGAGGCCGGGTATCCGGCAGACGACCACCTGGAAGCCTGCCGGATCGCTTCGGAGGGCGGGCTCGGCCTGACGATCCACGGCGGTGAGGGCGACGGCCCGCACTCCATCTGGCGGGCGTTGGCGATCTGCAGGGCTCAGCGCATCGGCCACGGGGTTCGCATCGTCGAAGATACGACGATGGTCGACGGGGAGATCGTCGCGCTCGGTGCCCTTGCCCGTCGGGTGCGCGATCACCGTGTCCCTCTTGAAATCGCCCCGACTTCCAACGTGCAGACAGGTGCCTTCGCCGATCTCGCCTCCCATCCCCTCGGAGCGTTGCACCGCGCTGGGTTCAACGTTTCGCTGAACACCGACAACCGTCTGATGTCTGGTATCGATCTGACCCATGAGTTCGCCGCCGCCACCAACCACATGGGTCTCAGCGTTGCCGACCTAGCTTCAGTGACGCTGAACGCGTTGCGTGCTGGCTTTGGTGATTGGAACGTGCGGCGCAGGCTCCGTGGAGCGGTGCGTGCGGCCTACCCCGCTCACTGATCTGCGATCGTCCTCTCGATGAACGCAGCCACGTCGGAGAGGCACGTTTCCGATTCGGGCTCGTTGTGCAGCTCGTGGCGGACGTTCGGGTACAGCTTGCGGTGCACCGCGTCCGACGAGGCGAGCGGTGCAGACGCACGTGGAGGGACGAGCTCGTCGTCGGCCCCGTGGATGACCAAGGTCGGAACCGATATCTGGTCCACACGCGGTCGATAGCGGTCCTGCGCACTGAAGATCTGCTGGCCCAGCCGCGCTGAGGTATTCAGATCGACGAGCGGATCGGCGAGATAGGCCACACCCACCTCCGGGTCTTTGGACAGGTGCTCCGGCTTGATCGAGTTGCGCATACGAAAGCCGCCGGCGAACCGACTCAGCACCTGGGCTGCCACTTTCATTGCGCCCGGCACGTCCGAATCGAGGGCAGGAGCGCTCAGCACCGCAGCATCCGGCTGCGGATGGTCCGACAGCAGGTAACCGATGCCGATCAAGCCCCCCATCGAGTGGCCGTAGAGAACCCACGGAAGGTCGTTCGGTAGGACGTCGAAGCCTGCGACGAACGCGACATCGGTGACGAAGCCTTCGAAGTCGTCCACATACTGCTTCTTCCCCCCGGAACGTCCATGACCTCGCAGGTCGAAGGCGTACACATCGAGGCCGCGCTCGGCGAAGAAGGAGCCGACATGACCCCAGCGACCGGAGTGTTCGGCAAGCCCGTGGACGATCAGCATGGCGGCCCATGGATCGGTCGCAGCCCAGCGACGCGTGGTCAACACCACACCGTCCGGCGTTTCGAGCGGGGCGATCACTGCGTCCATCACCGTGTCTCCTTTGCTGCCAGTGCGGCGCCGACGATGCCAGCATTGTTGCGCAGTACAGCCGGCACGATGTCGGCGGCACTGCGCAGATCGCCGCCGAACACCTCGAAACGTTTGCTGATCCCCCCGCCGAAGATGATCAGATCGGGACTCAAGATCCTTTCGACATGGGCGAGGTATTCGTTGACGCGCCCGGCCCATTCGTCCAACGTCAGCCCGTCTTCCGCCCCCTCCTCTGCGAGGTGTTGTGAAGCCGCGAAATGCTCTGCCGATGCGCCGTGGAGCTCCAGGTGGCCCAGTTCGCTGTTGGGGATCAGCGTTCCGTCGTGGATCAGTGCGCTCCCGATACCTGTGCCGAAGGTCAGGAGCACGACGAGGCCCCCGCGGCCCCTGCCAGCGCCGAACGTTGCCTCGGCGAGGCCGGCAGCATCAGCGTCGTTGATGACAACGACCGCGACGTCGAGCCGAGCGGCAAACAGCCGGCCGGCGTCGAGACCGATCCAGCCATCGTCGATGTTCGCGGCCGTCGCGACGACACCGTTGTGCACGACGCCAGGAATCGTGACACCGAACGGTCCCGACCATCCGTGGGCGGCAGCGACGGCGGCGACGACATCGGCAACCGCGTCTGGAGTCGCCGGGTGAGGGGTGGCGATGCGGTGGCGGTGAGCGGCGAGTCGTCCGGTCATCAGGTCCACTGGAGCGCCCTTGATCCCGGAGCCACCGATGTCCACGCCGAGAACCTGCATCTCATCCACCCATTGCCGCTGCGAGCTCGGCAGCATATTCACGCGCAGCATCGGCGGTGGTGCCGGGCTCGATCACGATGCGGATCCCGCCGGGAAGTCCCGGCTCTGCGATGTGCAAAGCATCCGGAACTGGAGAAGGGTCGGGCACGAGCACGACGGCGATGGGCGTCTCGGGAACCCATGGCACCACCACACCACGGAGCTGGGCGAGGCGTTTGACCATGGTTCGAGCCAGCGCCGTGCGCTCGGCAACATCAGGGGCCGTTCGCCCGTATGCAATCACGCGTCCTGGGGGGGCCTCGGCCAGCGAGCGATCCCACAAGTGGAGCACCTGGCTTCCGTCCGATTCGAGCCTTCCCAGGCCGTTGGGCCAACCGAGAACGGCGAGATCGAGGCCGGGTCGGACGACGGCCGCACCGTTGAGCAGCGGCAGCCATTCGACTCGACCCGAAGCCACCTCGATGGCCGTCGATCGCTGGGAAGCGGGAATCCCGGACGAGATCCCGATCGTCCCTTCGCCGACCCCGGCCAGCGCCTCGGCGAGGCTGCCGGTCACCGTGCGATGAACGGAGGGGTCACCCGCTCCGTCGGCGTCCACGATCCCCGGATCTCGACCTCGATCGCTTCACCGCTGGGCGGCGGGCCCAGATAGCCCATGCCGATGCCACGGCCCAAGACCGGACTGAAGTTCCCACTGGTGACGGCGCCCAGAGCGGCGCCTGCCCGCAGTCGATGCCCGTGGCGCGGGATGGTCCTGCCCTCCGTCCGAAACGCCACGAGCTCTTTGGCGATGCCGTTGCTTCGGTGCTGCTCGAGGGCGGTCCTACCAACGAATTCATGGTCCCATGCGACCACCCATCCGAGGCCGGCATCGAGCGGCGTGGTTGCCTGGTCGAGGTCCTGACCCCACAGGAGGTACCCCATCTCGAGCCGCAGCGTGTCGCGTGCGCCAAGGCCACATGCCGTGGCCCCGGCGTCGAGGAAGGCCGCGAGCAACTCGGCGCCGGCCGCGGCAGGAACGGCGATCTCGGCGCCACGCTCCCCGGTGTAGCCGGTTCCCGCTGCGGTATACCGCGCACCGCGAAAAGTCCCGGATTCGATCCGAAAGCGTCCCGGTGCGCTGCCGAGGACCGCGACCAGCAGCTCATGGCTGTCTGGACCCTGCACCGCGAGAAGTGCCGTCTGCGAACGGAGTGCCGAGACCGAGACGGTCTCTGGTGATGCCTCGCCGAAGCGCCCCATGACGTCGTCGAAGTTGGTGCCGTTCGGCATCACCCAGAGCAGCTCGTCTTCGAGCCACCACACAATGATGTCGTCTTCGACGCCGCCGTGCTCGTTGAGCGCCATGGTGTACTGCGCCCGGCCCGGAGCGACTCGGGCGATGTCGTTGCACAACTGGTTCCTGACGGCCGCAACGGCTCCGGGACCTGACACCGAGAACCTGCCGAGATGGGAAACGTCGAACACACCGGCCGCGGAACGCACGGCCTGGTGCTCGACGAGGACGCCGTCGTACTGCAGAGGCATGGTCCATCCCCCGAAGTCCGTGAACCGAGCCCCCAAGGCCTCGTGGGCGGTGTGAAGCGGGCTCTGTGCCACGTCAGCCGGCGACGGGCTCGTCGTCGCGTGCGAGGTTCACGATTTCTGGCGGGCCCGGGATGCGCGTCGGCGCCGGGACGCGCTCGTCTTCTTGCGGATCCTCGAGTCCGTACTTGACCAGCAGATTGAGGTAGTCCCGCTGGTAGAAGATCTTGCACTTGACGTCGGGGTACAGCTCGCGCAGCTTGCGCACCTTGCGGTTCTTCTTCGTGACCAGCTTCTGATTCATCGTGGTGATCTCGAGATAGAGATCCTCGTCTGGCAGGTAGAAGTCCGGCCGGAAGAACTTGGTCGGCTCTCCTGCCTCATCCCACTCCACTGCGAACGCCCGCGGCTCGTACTCCCACTCGATGTCGTAGAAGTCGAGCAGGCGACCAAACTCCCGTTCGCTGGGGTGGGCGAAATCGGTGAGCTCAGACTTGGTCGGTCCGAATTCGGGTGGGGTGGTCAGGTGGCAGTGGCCTCTCGTTGCGTCACGGCGACGATGTCGACGTCGTGCTCCGGAAACAGACGGTGGATCTCGCCCACCAGCTCTTCCTGGACGGGCCCGACGGCGATGCCGAACACGCCCTGGCCGCGTTGGAACACGTCGACGACCTCATCGGGGCTGCGCGCCGCGTAGATGGTCGTTCCATCCGACAGGAGGGTGACGTCGTTGAGCGGATGGGCGCTCTCGAGTTCGAGACGCAAGATCGTCATTGCCTGCCGGATCTTCTTCAGGCTCATCCCGGCGTCGAGCAGTCGCTTGACGACCTTGAGTTGCACGATGTCCGCAAAGGAGTAGAGCCGCTGGCTCCCCGAGCCTGAGGCGCGCTGGACCGACGGCGTGATGAGCCCGGTGCGGGCCCAATAGTCCAGCTGGCGGTAGGTGATCCCTACCAGGTTGCACACCTGTGGGGCGCGGTAACCGGGTTCGACATCTGCGATGTCACCGTCCTCGATCACCGCTTGGCGGGTTACTTCGCTCACGGGGGGCCTCCCTCTCCCGAACAGCTTACATCAGCGTAATTCCGCCCGCCGAATTCCGGCGAGGAAGGTACGCCGCCCTCCCCCACTTGTCAACAACCCTGTGGATAAGACGACGGTCGCTCGTGGTCCACCGCTCAGAACAAAGACCGCTCGCTCGCTTCAAGAAGCAAGACGCGACCTTCTCGTGTCCTCCGTCCTGCACGTCGCTTGTCGCATCACTCCACCAGACCGCGCAACGCCTCGAGTTGCTGTTCGGTGCCGACGCCAATGATGATCTCGCCAGCCGTGAACACGTGGCCAGGGTCCGGGTTGAGCGACAGCTGACCGGAGAGGTCCCCCACGGCAAGGACGAGCGCTCCGGACGTTCGCCGCAGATCGAGCTCGCGCAGGCTCTTGCCCGCAATCGAGGCCCCGTCGACGACAGAGAACTCCTCCACCTGAAACTCAACGGTACGTCCGCTGACGACCAAGTCGACGAACTCGGCGAGATTGGGCCGGAGCGCCAACGTCGCGAGCCGCACTCCGCCGACCAGCTGCGGAGCGACCACCCGATCGGCTCCCGCCAGGTACAGCTTCTTCTCGGCCTCCTCGCTGAACGCCCTAGCGACGATCAGGACGTCGGGACGCAGCGCACGGGCCGACAGTGTGATCACCAGGTTGTCGGACTCGGTTGCCACGGCAGGGATCACGACACTGGCCCGCTCGACGCCTGCTGCCTTGAGCTTGTCATCGCTGGTGGCGTCACCTTCGAGGGCGAGGGCTCCGGATTCGATTGCGGCATCGACCCGTTCCGGATCGCTGTCGATCACCACCACGGTCGCACCCTGGCGGGTGAGGGCCAGCCACGCCGTCCTCCCGACACGGCCGTATCCGCACAGAACGACGTGGTCGGTCACGTCCTCGATACGTTTCTTCATGCGCCGCTGCCATCGCTTCCCGCCGATCACAGCGTCGGCGAAGTACTCCAGGCCCTGGATCGCAGTGTAGAGAGCGGCCCCCATGCCGGCGATGAGGACGGCCATCGTCCACAGCTGGCCTGCCGTGGACAGCGGTGCCGCGCCGGGAGCGAATCCCAATGTCGTGATCGTGAGAACCGTCAGGTAGAGGGCGTCGAGGAAGGACAGGCTCTCGATGATCATGAACCCGATCGTCCCCGCGCCGAGGGCCGCGCCCAGCAGAATCAGCCCTGCGCGAAGATTGCGCGGCACGTCAGGGCTCCTTCACGAAGGAGAGCCGGCCTCGAAGTCCTCGGGACTGACATCTTCGAGGAATTCGCGGAACTTCTCGATCTCGTCCTCATCTTCTTCGTCGTGGATCTCGACACCGGCCTCGTCGAGCAGACTGCGCTCGGCAACGATCGGGCTCGATGTTCGAGCGGCGAGCGCGATAGCGTCAGACGGGCGCGCAGACACGGCAACCTCGCCGTCGCCTGTGGCGAGCACGAGATCGGCGAAGTAGGTGCCGTCTCGCAGATCCGTGACCTGGATACGGACGACGGAGGCCCCGAGCAGCTCGACTACCGACTTCATGAGGTCGTGTGTCATCGGGCGCTGCGGCTCGACACCCTCGAGGGCGAGGGCGATGGCGGTGGCCTCCGGAGTACCGATCCAGATGGGCAGGTAACGCGCCCCGTCGACCTCCCGCAACAGCAAGATCGGCGTGTTCGTGGGCAGCTCGATCCGAACTCCGACGAGTTCCATGGGCACCGGATCGCTCATCCGGTCAGCCTATCACCGGGCCACAGATCGGCCCGCGGCGCTCGTTGTGGCCGCAAACACCGCTGCTATGGAACGATCGGGATCGTCGGTGAGCGCCTGCATGTCCATGACCGCCCACAGCGAGCGTAGGTTGCGAAACTTCCCGTTCCAGTCGAGTCCGTAGCCGAGCAAGAACTCGTCTCCGACCTCGAAGCCGCGGTACTCCACGTCGACATCGACGATCCTCCTGGCGGATTTATCGAGCAGGGCGACGGTGCGGACGTCGCGGGCGCCCTTCGCTGCCAGCATCTTGCGCAGGGTCACGAGAGTGAGCCCGGTGTCGACGATGTCCTCCACCAGCAGCACCCGGCGGCCGGCGAGCGCCAATGAGGTGTCCATGTTCACGGAAACCCGGCCGTGTCTGCCGAATCGAGTCAGTGACAGGAAGTCGATCTCGAGCTCTGGTTGCAGGTGCATCGACAGGTCGGCGAGGAAGGGAACGGAGCCGTTGAGCACTCCGATCGCCACCGGAGCCTCATCGGCATAGTCGGCTGCGATCTCGGCTCCGAGCTGTCCGACCCGCTCTTGGAGAAGGGGCTCGGAGACGACCTCGACGATCTCATCGATTGCCCCTGGTGCGCTCACGTCAACCGTTCCCCCCGACACTGCGGGGAAGCACATCCTTCAGCCATTCGCCGATCAGAGCGGCCTTGGGCAAGTCCTCGAGGCGTGACATCCGCCAGCGGCCGTCGTCGAGCGCCGGCATTGCCGTCAGGCGGCGCTCCTCGCTCTCTGTGAGGTCCAGCGTTGCTCCGGAGACGGCGCCCCCGCCCTGGTCGGAGAAGAAGATGCGGAGCATGCGGTCACGCAGGCCGTACGTTCGAAAGGCCCAGTCCATCAGCTCGCGGCTGTCCGCAAAATGGTCGTCCGAGTGCATGACAACGGTGAGAATCGTCCGTGAGCCCCGTTCAGCGACGCCGAGCAGCACCTTGTCCGCCCACGGTGTGTCTCCGGTCTTGAGCCCGACTACGCCGGGGTACGTGCCGAGGAGGGCATTCGTGGTGTGCAGCTCGCGAGTCTTTCCCGTCGGGTCCTCCGGGAGCTGCAACTGGCGGATGCGGGCGATCCTGCCGATATCCGGGTAGTCCAGGGAGGCCTTCGTGAGCGTGAGCAGGTCGGTGGCCGTCGAGTAGTGATCCTCCTCGTCGAGCCCGTTCGGGTTGGCAAACTTGGTCGCCGTCATCCCCAGCGCTGCGGCCTTGGCATTCATCAACTGGACGAACGCGTCCACCGAGCCGCCGCCGACGTGCGACGCGAGCGTCAGCGCGGCGTCGTTCCCCGATCGAACCAGCATGGCGATCAGCAGCTCGTTGACCGTTCGTTCCTCCCCGGCGACGAGACCTGCAGACGAGCCGCGCGCTGCAGTGGCGGCAGCAGGAACCGTGACGAGCTCGTCGACATCGGCGTGCTCCAGCACGACGATGGCCGACATCACCTTGGTCACGGACGCCATGGAGTGCTCGACATTGGCGTTCCAGCGGGCGAGCACGACATCGGCCTCGAGGTCGTAGACGATCCAAGAGTCCGCCGTCACGGATGGAATCTGCGGTCCGTCGTCTGCCAGTGGCGGCGGCGGAGTCGCAGGAGGGCCGAGCAGAGAGCCGGCGAGCGCGAGTGCGGCGAGAAGCGTCGTTGGGAGCATCAGCGTTCCAGGAGCCTGCGAAGCCTACCGCGCACCACACTTTCCTGGAGCTGGGCCGATGCTTGAGATGTGTCGGCGAGAACCTCGGCGGCACGCCGCCGGTTGTCCGGGTTGCGGTGGCGGAGCAGCGGGGCTGCAAGCTGGCCGATGAGGTCGGTCTGGCGATCTGCGGCGAGCCGGATCGTGCGCAGATGCCGCACCTCGAGACCGCGGCCCAACAGGCGATGGGCGGCGCGCGCCGTGATCAGATCGTCATCGCGGAACACGAGCGTGCCATCGGGTAGGGCGAAGGGCTCGAGGATCCCCACACCGACCAGCTGGTCGAGCTGCTCCTTGCTGAGACCCGAGGCGCGGATCAACTCGTTCGACGTGAGCGACACCCCTGACGCGGCGAAATACGCCTCGGGTGGGGGCCCCGACTCCGGGGCAACAGGAGACTCCTCTCCGTGCTCCCACGCGGTCAGCTTCGACTTGATCACCTTGAGCGGCAGGTAGTGGTCACGTTGCTCTTTGAGGATGTAGTCGATGCGACGAACGTCCTCGTCCGTGAAGATGCGGTATCCGCTCGCCGATCGTTCCGGTGTCACCAGGCCTTGGCTCTCCAGAAAGCGCAGCTTGGAGACGGTGACATCCGGATACTCCGGTTTGAGCAGGTTGATGACCTCGCCGATCGTGTGCGTACGGGCGGCGCGCAAGTGGCGCTCGGCCATCAGGAGCTGCCCGAGACGACCAGGAGCAGGTACTTGCCGATCATCACCTCGTCATCGGGAGCCAGCGCAAATGCGTCGCCGCGTGACCCGTTGACGTAGATCCCGTTCGTCGAACCCAGGTCCTCGATGTGTAAACCCTCGTCGTTGACCACGAAGCGGGCATGGCGCCGCGACACGGTGACATCGCCGAGGAAGATGTCGGATTCCGCATCCCGGCCCGCAGTCGTCTCTCCCCATCCCAACACGTACGTCAGGCCTGCGCGCGGCCCACGCTCCACCACGAGCGCCCACGAGAAGGCCCCGGCGAGCCTTGCCTCGCGCGCTTCGTCGGTCTCGGGACCGCCCGGCTCCCAGTGAACCGTGGGGTCGTGTTCCACATGAACGTCATCGCGATCAGGCTCCATGTCCCCATCGTACCGAACCCTCAAGGGCACGTTGAGGGTTTACCGGAGTGCGGAGTACGCGGCACGAGGTCAGACGCACGACGGACGGAGTTCTCGTCACTCCTTGGTGTACTCGGCGTAGGCCGCCGCGTCCATGAGGCCCTCCAGCGATGTCTCAGGGGCGGGGACGAGGGTGATGAACCAGCCGGAGCCGTAGGGATCCTGGTTGACGAGTTCGGGCGTCGCGTCGAGGGCCTCGTTGACCGTCATGACGGTGCCGGCTGTCGGGGCGTAGACGTCCGAGACCGACTTGGTGGATTCGACCTCGCCGAAGGCCTCCCCGGCGGCGACCGCCCGTCCGACGTCTGGCAGCTCGACGAACACGATGTCGCCGAGGGCGTCCTGGGCGTAGTCGCTGATACCAACGGTGAGGGAACCATCGTCTTCGCGTCGCACCCACTCGTGGTTCTCGGCGTAGTGCAGTGCTTCGGGGATCTCCACCTCAGGCTCCTCATGCCGGCAACGGCCGGCAGCTTACCGGCCGCCGGCCTCCGCTTCGGCTGCTATCGCCTCTCGCATGTCGAAGAAGTACTGGACCCCGACGATGTAGTACATGACGAGCCCAGGGATCCCGGTCAGGTACCCCAGCCAGGTCAGCGCGTCGATCTCGAAGCCCTTGCCCAGGTAGATCAAGGTGATGGAGACGTAGAGACCAAGGGTGGCCGCCTTCCCCAGCCAGCGCACGTCGAGCCTCGTTACGCCCCGGGACCAGCCCCACAGCGCTCCGAGGCCGATCGCGCCCTCGCGGATGATGAGCGCCCAGGCGAACCAACCGGGGAGGATCCCCTCGATGAGACCCACGATGACCGCAACGATCACTGCCAGGCGGTCGGCGAGCGGGTCGAGGAACTTGCCGACCTCGCTGACCTGGTCCAGGCGCCGTGCCAGGTAGCCGTCGATCCAGTCGGTGGCACCGATCACTCCCAGCAGCACCCCTGCCCAACCTACTTCGCCGATGAAGACGAGCCAGACGAAGAAGGGCACGAGCGCCAGGCGCACCACCGAGATGATGTTGGGGATCGTGACGACGCGATTCACGTCACGTGGACGACACGGAAGCGGACGCGACCGAGTTCCTCACCTTCGAATCCGACGGTGAAGGCATAGCCCTTCGCCTCGGGGAATCGGATGTTGTAAAAGGGGCTCACGATCGGAACGATGGACGCAGACCCCGGAGGGAGGTTGGGCGGTGCCCCCACGCGAAGCTTGCCTTTGGCCTCCACGTCGAGCGGGTTGCCGTCCTCGTCGATGAGTTGAATCGCGATCTCGAGATCACGATGCCGTTCGTCCGGCTCGACCTCGGCGACCATCGCCAGAGTCAGGCTGCGATGGACGACGGGGATCGTCCGCGCGCTGATGGTGTCGAACCCACCACCGAGGACGAACAACTTGCCGCCCTGCACCTGTGCGGCATCGGCAAGCATGGCGGTCGTGAGGCGCATCTAGGCGGTCCCTTCTTCGAAGCAGTGCACACGTCCTTCCGGGTCGGTCACCCGGATCCAGCGCGTGCCCCAGTGCGTGTCTTCCAGCGGCGTCACGAGTTCGCCTTCCGGTCCGGGATCGACGTGGTCCTCATCCATCGCGAAGAAGACGTGGTACGCCGGGGCGCGGTCGGCCGGTACCTCCGCCAGCACGACGATTGCCGACCCGGAAGCCGGCCTTCCCGCGCGGTGCCCTGCGGAGCCCCAGCGATCGGCGAATGAGAACCCGAGCGTCCCCCAGAAGGCCACAGACGAGTCCCAGTCGTGGGTTTCTGCGTAGACATGATCGAGCCCCGTGACGGCCATGGGCCGAGGCTAGCCGTGTGGGTCACGGCCGCCGTGCTCCGCCGCCGCGTCCTACGTTGTCCCGTACCGGGCCTCGAAGGCGTCGGCGCGTCGAGCGAGGCGGGCGGGCAACGCGAGGATCTTCTCCCGGTACTCCTCAGCCTCTGGGGTGAGTCCCGTCAGCTTGTCGATTCCCCAATCGCGGATCACCGGTGTGATGACCCGATCATGGTGGATGCGCATGTTGTAGACGCCGGCCTTCGCCATCTCCACGGCACGTCGCATGAACTGGGGGATGCCGGTACCCGGCATCTGGAACTTGGAGAGGACTCGGTGGATCGGCTCCATCATGATCGAGGGGTTCTCGACGAGCATGGCCGCCGTGACGCCGCGGTAGAACATGAAGTGGTGGTTCTCATCTGCGGCGATGCGCGCCATGACCGCGTATGCGGCTTCGTCGTCTGCGATCTTGCCGGCGTTGCGGTGACTGACCCTGGTGGCGAGCTCCTGGGCCGACGTGTACACGAAGACGGCAGCCGGGTCGTCGTGGTGAGCCGCGAAGCCCTCCTCCATGGTCGCCATCCGATCGTCTTCGAGGGATACTGGGTCGGCGTTGCGCGACGTCAGGAGGTAGCTGCGGAGAGCGATCGCGTGCTGACCCTCCTCGGCGGTCCACAGGTTGTTCCAGCGGGTGAACGCCGAGTCCTTCGGCATCCTGGTGGCGATCTCCGAGTGGTAGTACGGCAGGTTGTCCTCGGTGAGGAGGTTCAGAACCAGGGAGGTACGCACTTCCGGCGACACCGAAGCGTCCGTCTCCTGCCACGGCTCCGCTACGAAGCTCCTGCCCTGCTCCCACGGAACCACCTCGTGGGCGTACCAGTGCTCGCGGCGATCACGATGCTCCGCCATCAGCTTCTCGACCTGAGGTTCGACCCAGGCGAGAAGCTCGTATTGCTCTTCGTAGACCATCGCATGCTCCGTGGGTGGGGAGTGCCGCGAACTGTACGTCGATCCCGCGCCTGTCACACGATTCTCTGTGGCTCCGTCCCGGACCGTCACCGGTACACTCGCCCAGCCGGCTGGAGAGCCGGGTAGCGGGCTGTGGCGCAGTCAGGCAGCGCACTGGTCTGGGGGACCAGGGGTCGCCGGTTCAAATCCGGCCAGCCCGACGGTGGGCAGCCGCGCGCTATCCCCGCACCTGGAGCGACAGGACGCCGAGGAGTTGGTCGGGCTCATCGGTGCCGATCCGGAACACCGAGCCGGTGGCCAGCTCCAGTTCCACGGCGTCCAGGCCCCACACGTTGTACATCCACCCGTTGGCCACTCGGCGGATGCCCCAACCGTGCCACCACCGGTTGCGAACGCGGCGGACCGCCGTGGCCGTGTTGAGATCGATGATCTTGCGCGGCCATCCGAATCCGAAGGTCACCGCGACGACGCCCTCGCGGACGAGCACCTCCATGCGGCTGAAGATCAGCACGATGCCGATGATGGCGACGATGGCGACAACGATAAGGGCCCCAACCCATCCCGACGATGCATCATCCGCGGTCGCGACCGGAACGGCGATCACGGCGAACAGCACCAGAACGGGCAAGGCGACGTAGCCCCATTGCACGTGGCGGTATTCCACACTCGCAGTCTGGCACCCGGCGCTGCGATCGCAGGCTGTGGCGACGTGTACCGTTGAGCATATGGACCGTCGCCTCTCCCTCGGCCCAGATCCGCTGGCGGCCGTCACCCTCGGCGGCATCTCCCTCGTCGTCGCCGCCGTCTTGTTGGCGGCATCGTCTCTCGACGGCGCAGGCGTCGGCCCTGTGGAGGTGATCGCTGCTCTCACTCCCCTGCTGGCGTTCGTTGCGTACGTGGCGTGGGCGAGCACGCAGCGACCGGCGACGGCCGCGTCCATGGAGGACACCGCTGTGGCGATCCTGCTCTCCGACATCGATGATCCGCTCCAGGTCCCTGATGACGACCTGTCGCGGGCAGCGGCAGAGGTCCTGGCTGCGATCTCCCAACTCGAGCGCGAGGCGGCAGCAGTACGGCTGGCGGGGGTACTCGCCGCCCGCCGTGGCGTCAGCCCCGAAACCAGTCGAAGAGCCAGCCCCCCATCTGGATGAGCCGCAGCAGCAGGTACAGCCCGGTCGCGACAATCAGCAGGACGAACCCGATCGGCCATCGCTGCTGTTGGGGCTCGTGATCCGTCACCGCGGCCTCACACTGGAGGGACGCCGTGGCGGCGATCCGAGAAGGTCCGTACCTTCCGCTTTGCGTGGTCGAGCCGGGCGATGAGCTCTGCGCGTAGATCGCCCGGCTGGACCACGGCGTCCACCACGAGTTCCGCGGCGAGGTGGAGTAGATCGACGTCTTCGTTGAACTCGGCCCGCTTCTCCGCGATGAACGCCTCGCGTTCCTCCTCGGGGAGCTCTTGGATCTTGTTGAAGTAGACCGCGTTGACCGCAGGCTCCGGACCCATCACGGCGATCTCTGCGGTCGGCAAGGCGAGGGACACCTCCGGGCGAAGGCCGGGGCCGGAGAAGGCGTACAGGCCCGCTCCGTACGCCTTGCGAACGATGACGGAGATCCGAGGCACGGTCGCCTCGGCGATGGCGGTGATCATCTTGGCGCCTGCGCGGATGATGCCCTGGCGTTCGACCTCGGTGCCGATCATGAACCCGGGGACGTCTGCGAGGAATAGAAGCGGAATGTTGAACGCGTCGCACAGCCATATGAAGCGAGCCGCCTTGTCCGCGGAGTCGACGAAGAGCACACCCCCGAGATGACTGGGCTGGGACGCCACGACGCCAACCGACTTGCCGTCAAGCCTGGCGAACGCCGTGATGACCTCCCTGGCGAACAGTTCCTTGATCGAGAACACCGAGCCTTCGTCGCAGATGGCTGAGAGGAACTCCATCATGTCGTACCCGGTGCGCGGGTCTTCCGGAATGAGATCGGCTGCCCTGTCACCCGTCGCCGGCGGCTCCGCGGCGAACTCCGGTGGTCGAACGAGGTAGTGGTCTGCGACGTAGCTGAAGTACTCGCGGGCCCAAGCGATCGCCTCCTCGTCCGACTGGACGAGCGCGTCGCCGCAGCCGGACACCTCGCAGTGCATCCGAGCGCCGCCCATCTCTTCGAGGTCGGTTGCCTCGCCGATCACCATCTCGGCCATCCGCGGCGATCCCAGGTACATCGAAGCCCGACCTTCCACCATCACCACCACGTCACAGAACGAGGGGATGTAGGCACCACCTGCTGCAGAAGGACCGAGCAAACAGCAGATCTGCGGAACCCGGCCGGAGAGGCGCACTTGATTCCAGAAGATCTTCCCGGCACCGCGGCGCCCTGGGAAGAGCTCGACCTGATCGGTGATGCGGGCACCTGCCGAATCGACCAAGTAGAAGACCGGGACCATCTCGTCGTAGGCCGCTTCGAGGGCCCTGATGATCTTCTCGACGGTCAACCGGCCCCACGATCCGGCTTTCACCGTCGGATCGTTGGCGATGATGATGACGGGCCTGCCATCGACTGTGGCGCGGCCGGTGACGACGGCGTCGGCGGCGAGACCGGGTTCGAGAGCGTTGGCGAGCAACCCGTCTTCGCGAAACGATCCCTCGTCACAGAGCAGGGCGATGCGGTCGCGCACAAACAACTTCCCGCGGCGGCGCAACGCCTCGTGGTACTTGTCGGCTCCTCCGGCTGCCGCGTCTGCGGACGCCTTCTCGAAGCGCTCGTACACCGATCCGTCCATCAGGGCGTCCTCCCGGAGTGCCGGCGACGGGCCACCACGCGCACCGGGGTCCCGGTGAAGTCGAACTCTGCCCGCAGCCGGTTTTCGATGAAGCGTAGGTAGTCGGGGCCGAGATCGCCGCCACGGACGAACAACACCATGGTGGGAGGGTCGGTCTCTGCCTGGGTGGCGTAGATCACGCGGGGACGCTTGCCCTTGCGCACCGGAGGGGGATGCGCCTGCTGCCACGACGTGATCAGGCGGTTGAGCTGAGGCGTTGGGATGCGTTGCCGCCTGTTCTCGAGCACGAGGCGCACCGCCTTCGGGAGCCGATGGAGCCGCGACCCGGTCTTTGCCGCGATGCGCAAGACCGGAGCCCACGAAACGAAGGCGAGGCGATCACCGACGCTGTCTTCGGTGTGGAGCCGCTCATCCTCGGTGATGTCGTCCCACTTGTTCAGCAGGATGATGAGCCCTGCTCCGGTGGTGGCGATCTCTTCGGCCAGGCGCTGGTCCTGATGCGACGCTCCTCGACTGCCATCGATCATCAGCAAGGCGACGTCAGCACCGCGCAAGGCGTCGTGAGCGCGCAATGTGGCGTAGAAATCGATGTTGTCACTGATCTTCGTCCTGCGCTTGATCCCTGCCGTGTCGACGATTTCAAAGGGCGTTCCGTCGAGATCGACGACCAGGTTGATCGGATCGCGCGTGGTGCCTGGGATCTCGGAAACCAGAACGCGGTTCTCCCCAGCCAGCTTGTTCAGCAAGGTCGATTTGCCGACGTTGGGCCGACCGATGATGGCCAGCCGAGCAATCGCCTGCTCCTCTGCTGCGTCTTCGTCAGGTTCGGGAAGGGTTGCGACCAGGGAGTCGAGGAAGTCGCCGGTGTTCCGGCCGTGGAGCGCGGACACTGCGAACGGCTCGCCGAGTCCGAGCGACCAGAGGTGGCCTGATGTCAGCTCCTTGGCTTCGGAATCGACCTTGTTGGCCACGAACAGGAACGGGAGCTCGCTCTTCTGGAGAATGCGCGCCACACCGATGTCGTCATCGGTCAGGTCGGCAGTCGCATCGGCAACGAATACCACGACGTCAGCGCCGGTCACGGCGATCTCGGCCTGTTCCCGGATCCCTGCAGTGATGCCGTCCTCTGGAGAGAACTCCCACCCGCCGGTGTCGACGACGCGGAACGAGCGACCCGCCCACTCTGCGTCGAACTCGCGGCGGTCGCGGGTCACACCGGGCTGCTCATCGACGACCGCAGCCTTGCGCCGCACGATCCGATTGACGAGGGTCGACTTGCCCACGTTCGGCCGACCGACGACCGCGACGATGGGAAGCCGGCTCATGGGGCCACCGCCGCAACCAGCCCATGGGCCGTCGCCGGCGCCACGATGACCGGAGCCGGAGCCGCCTCCGCCACGTCCTCGAGCGGAACGTCGTCCAGGAACCGGTCTCCGCTCAGGGCAACGTCCGGCAGCACGTAGACGCCGGCGGGCGAGGTGTCACCGCGCACGGCGGCGATCACGTCTTGGCCGACCAGCAGGCCGGACACCGCGGTGTTGCCTCCGAAGAACGCGTTGTCCACCGCCAGGACGCGAAGGGCACGTCCGGCGAGGGCCTCGAGTCGAGCCAGGACCGGTGCCATCGCTTGCGCCCCGTACGCACCGGTCACAACGACACCGGGCCCTGTGACGGGCTCGGGATCTCCGGATGCGTGGCGGCTGGCGCGATACCCCTCAGCAGGTGCTGCGGGAACGGTGCGCCACTCCCCCGTCACGGTCGGCACACCCGAGGCATCACCGTGTTCCATCCGCTCGATCTCGTCATAGAACGTACGCACCATCCCGATGCCGTTCTCGTGCTGCTCGAAGCCCTCGTAGGTCTCGCTCGGCGGAATCGGGACGCCGGCAAGCAGGTACAGCTCGTCAGAGGCTGAGAACAACCGCCTGCCGAGAAGGTCATAGGCGCGATCCTGCCAGAAGTCGACCGTCTCGAGATCGGCTGCTGCCTCGGTCGCGCTGTGGACGCGTAGCCGGGCCTCGGTGTTGAAGCGAGAGAGCCCCAGCGGCACGATGCCGACCGTCGTCAGATCGGGATAACGGGTGAGCACCTCGGCGCAGGTTCGTTCGAGCACGGCTGCGTTGTTGATCCCAGGGCACAGGACGACCTGGCCGTGCACCGTCATTCCGTGGTCGAGCAGGGCGCGCAGCCACCGCAGGCTCGTCGCCCCCCTCGGATTGCGCAGCATGTCAGCACGCACGGCAGGGTCTGTGGCATGGATCGACACGTAGAGCGGGCCCAGGCGCTCTTCGGCGATCCGCGCCAGGTCGAGTTCGGTGAACCGGGTCAGCGTGGTGAAGTTTCCGTAGAGGAAGGACAGCCGGTAGTCGTCGTCCTTGAGGTACAGCGAGGATCGCATTCCCGGAGGCAGCTGGTAGATGAAGCAGAACTCGCAGTGGTTGTCGCACGTCTGGACGCGGTCGAAGATGGAGGCGCTCAACCGCAATCCCACGGGAACGCCGGCTGCCTTTTCAGGAACGACGACCCACTCTTCGCCGAGCCGGCGCAGCCGCAGCTCGGGATCGGGGTCGTCGATCAGCTGCTGATACTCGATTACGTCGGCAGGGACCACTCCGTTGACCGCGATCAGCTCGTCGCCCGCGGTAACTCCAGCGGCAGCCGCAGGGCTGCCGGGGACGACCTCGAGGACGGTGGGGAGTGTGGCCATGGCGCGGAATGGTAGGAGGGTGTCTCGACTCCTCGGGGCCCGAGTGCGCGCCGGCTCCCTAACCTCACGCTCATGCCCCGACGAGTGCTGCTGGCCGAACCTCGCGGTTTTTGCGCAGGCGTCGAGATGGCCATCAAGGCACTCACGTGGATGGTGCAGGTCTTCGAACCACCGGTCTATTGCTACCACGAGATCGTGCACAACGCCGCGGTCGTCGACGTGTTCACCTCGGCGGGAGTCGTGTTCGTCGACGACATCGCTGCCGTGCCCCACGGTTGTCCTGTGATGCTGTCTGCCCACGGCTCGTCGCCTGACGTCGTCGCCGCGGCGGAGGCACGCGCCGCGATCATGATCGACGCCGTGTGCCCCCTCGTCACCAAGGTCCATCACGAGGTGCGCCGTATGGCGGACCAGGGGTTCGACATCATCTACGTCGGTCACGAGGGCCACGACGAGGCGATCGGTGTGGTCGCCGAGGCCCCGCAGGCGGTGACGCTCATCGATCCGGAGGTGGGTCTCGACGCTTTCTCGCCACACGACCCGGGAACGGTCGCGTTGCTTGCGCAGACCACCCTGGGGCTCTATGAGTGGCAGGGAGTGCTCGGCGACGCCGCGGCCCGGTACCCGGACCTCTGGACTGCCCGCAAGTCCGACCTCTGCTACGCAACGACGAACCGGCAAACGGCTGTCCAGCAACTCGCGGATCGCTCCGATCTCATCCTGGTCGTCGGTTCGGCGAATTCCTCGAACACCCAGGCCCTCGTCCGGGTGGCGGCCATGGCCGGCGTGCCTGCCCATCGCGTCGATGGACCCGCCGACGTGGATCCGGAGTGGCTGGTGGGTGCCGAAGACATCGGCGTGACGGCTGGGGCGTCCGCTCCCGACCAGCGAGTGCGCGAAGTCATCGCAGCCGTCGCCCCCGAGCGCGGCGTCGAGGTGGTCGCCGTCACGGAAGAGGGCGAGTACTTTCCGCTGCCGCCCCAGCTGCGCCGGTTCCTCACCATTCTGCAGAACCTCGTAGAGGGGGCCTTTGCGGTACGGCGGCGCGGCGTGCGCGGTGCCGTCGACGACGATCGGAACTGGGGCGCCGCTCGTGCCCTCGAGCTCCTCAGCCCTCCACCCGAAACGCGGGACCGGCCCGGCTATTAGGGTCGTTCCCAGCCGAGCAAGGAGCACGATGGGCACCGAAGCCTACGAGGTCATGATGGCGACCTACCCGACAATGGACGGAGCCGCCGAATCCGTTGCCACCCTCGAAGAGATGGCCAAAGCCGGATCCATCGAGATCATCGACGCCGCCGTCCTGACGCGCGACGAAGACGGCTCGACGTCGGTCGAAGAGTTGAACCTGCCCAAGCCAGGAAGCTGGGCCGGGAAGGGTGCGATCATCGGCGCAGTGGTCGGTGTGATCTTCCCGCCGTCTCTGCTCGCCGGCGCTGCGATCGGAGCAGGTCTCGGAGCCGGCTCTGCGGCGCTGGCCAAGGCGGCGCTGAAGAGCGACGATCTGGCTGACGCTGCCGAGGATCTCGAGCCCGGCACGTCCGCGTTCGTCGCGGTGGTCGATGCCAAGTGGGCTCGCCAAGCCAATGAAGCCATGAAGGGCTACAACAAGCTGGCTTCGCAGGCCCTCGACGCTGACGCCGCCACCCACCTCGGACTCATCGCGGACGACGACACCGGTACCGCGGCGATGACTGCATCCGCGTTCGAGCGCGACGCGGAGACCGGTGCCGTTGCTGCCCAGTCCCTGCAGGCGGTATCGGACGCCGAGTCCGGAGTCACCGTGGCCTCGGGCGCAGCAGCCGTGGTTGATCCGGACAGCGGCACGGTGGCCGCTGCCGCCTTCGAGGCCGTTGCCGTCGAGGGAGACGAGGACAGCGAGGACGACGCAGAGGAGGAGTGAGCCGCCCCCGGCTGGCTTCTCCCATACCTCACAGCGGCTGAGGTGTGACGTCTTCGACCAGTCGCAGAACGGCTGCGATGACCCCATCGGCGTCCCAATCCGACGTGTCGATCACCACGGCGTCTGCTGCCGGGGTCAGTGGAGACGCAGCTCGCGTCGAATCGGCGCGATCGCGCGCGGCCAACTCGGACGCGATGCGGATCACCGGACGCCCCGCTGCTTCGACGTCTCCGGCGCGCCGTGCGGCGCGCACCTCTGGTCGCGCCGTGAGGAACGCCTTGACGGGAGCGTGGGGAAACACAACCGTCCCGATGTCCCTGCCTTCGACCACCGCAGCTCCCCCGTGATGCCCGACCCACGACCGCTGGAGGTTCACGATCGCCGTGCGCACGTCGGGGTGGGCTGACACCTCGGAAACGTCTGCGGTCACGGTGTCCGAGCGGATGTCGGTTCGGACGTCGCGGCCGTCAAGCTCGATGTGTCCGTCGACGAAGTCGATCACCGAGGTCGTCACCGCGCGATACACGGCAGCGCCGTCGCCCGGGTCGACGCCGGCCGACTGCACCGCCAGCGTCGCTGCGCGGTAGTACGCCCCCGTGTCGAGGTACGGCAGCCCGAGGCGTTTGGCGACCCCGCGCGCCACCGTGGACTTGCCAACGCCGCTGGGGCCATCGATAGCTACGACCACGCATCCTCCAGCGTTTCGTAGAAGCCGGGCCACGACACATCGACCACCTCGCTCCCCGCGATCTGGACGGGACCGTAGCTCCGCGTTGCCGCAACAGCCGCCGCCATGGCGATGCGGTGGTCTCCGCGGGGATCGACTGTGCCGGTCTCGAGGAACCCCGTGCCCACGACCGTAAACCCGTCATCCCGTTCCTCGGCGCCACCCCCCAGGTCACGGATCATGTGCACGGTGGTCGCGATGCGGTCGCTCTCCTTCGTGCGCAGCTCACGCGCATCGCGTACGGTCGTGATGCCCTCCGCATACGCCCCGAGCACCGCCACGAGGGGGAGCTCGTCGATGGCAGCTGCGACCAACTCCCCGGCAACATCGATCGCGAGCAGCGCAGCTCCGGTGACGGAGATGGTTCCGACCGGATCGCCGTGGAAGGCCTCGGTGACCTCGCCCTCGACGATCGCACCCATCGTCCCGAGGATCTCGAGGAATCCCAGCCTGCCAGGGTTGAGCGAGATCCGAGGCGTCGTGACCCTCGCCTCCGGGACGAGCGCGGCGGCTGCCCAGAGGAACGACGCCGATGACGGGTCGCCTGGGATCTCGTAGCGTGCGGCGGGAACCTGACCAGGCAGGACCTCGAATCGTGTCTGGGTGAGGCGGGTCCCGAGTCCGAACGAGGCCAGCAGACGCTCCGTGTGATCCCGGTATCCGGGCGGGCTGTCGATCTGGGAAGGACCGGCTGCTTGGAGTGCCCCGAGCTCGAATGCAGACCGGACCTGAGCGCTTGGGATCCCGAGCTCGACTGCAGTGCCGGTGAGGGCGCCCCCGGTGACTTCCAGGGGTGCAGCCGATGTGGTCACCACCGTGGCGCCGAGGCGCCTGAGCGGTTCGGCAACGCGTTCCATGGGCCGGGTCGTCAGGGATTCGTCGCCGGTGAGGATCGTGGTGAATGGCGAGGCGGCGAGGGCGCCCGCGAGCAACCGCATGGCGGTACCACTGTTGCCGCAGTCGACAGGGCCGTGCGGCGCAGACCATCGGCTGACCCCGGGACTCACCACGGCGTCTGCGTCCCAATGAATACCGAGATCCCCAACGGCGCGCCGCGTTGCCGCGACATCGGCACCGGGCCCGAGTCCTGTGATCTCGCTGCGCCCTGCCGCCATAGCCGCCAGGATCAGTGCGCGGTGCGAGAGCGACTTGTCGCCAGGCACCTTCACCTCAGCCGTGAATCGGCCGTCCGGTGGGCTCACCGTGCGGGCCGTCACGGATCACCGTCGCCGGCGGCTGCGGCGTAGAGGGCGCGCACCTCTTCGATCGTCAGGTGCCGGTAGGCGCCGGGGGCAAGCGATCGATCGGTCAGCGGGCCGATCGCGGTCCGCACAAGACGTTCGACCGGGTGTCCAGCTGCAGCACACATCCTCCGGATCTCGCGCTTCCGTCCCTCACGCATGACGATCTCGATCATGGTCGACTCCCCGTGGCGGGCGATTTCGCGGACCCGCACCGCAGCGGCAGGTCCGTCATCGAGCTCGACCCCGCCTCGCAGCGCCGCCAGGGTCGCCCGGGTCGGGCGGCCGGCGACCAGCGCGATGTAGGTCTTCTCGACACCGTAGCGGGGGTGGGTGAGACGCAGCGTGAGGTCGCCGTCGTTCGTCAGGAGAATCAAGCCCTCGGACGGAGCATCCAAACGTCCCACCGGGTGCACCGTTGCGGACTCTGGTACCAGATCCACGACGGTCTTCCGTCCGTGGGTGTCGCGTGTCGTACTCACGACGCCGACTGGCTTGTATGCGAGGTAGTAGAGGAGGGAAGGCCGCACGGGAAGCGGGAGTCCATCAACGGTGATCGCGACCTGCTCAGGGTCGACCTTCTGTCCGATGGCGGCCGGGGTTCCGTCGACGGTGACCAGACCCTGCTCGATGAGCGTGTCAGCTCCTCGCCGCGAGGTGAGTCCCGACCGGGCGATCAGCTTGTTGAGCCGCTCGATGATGGCTCCGGTCGGAATGGTCGTTCGAGGGTCTCCACGATGTCAGCCGGGGGCACGTGGTCGGCCAAGGGCGGCAGGTCTGACAGTGACGTCAGGCTCAGGCGCTCCAAGAACAGGTCCGTCGTCCCGTACAGAACCGCCTGACCAGGTCCCGGCGCCCGAGCGATCTCGACGATGAGCCCGCGGCGCTCCAGGGTCCGCAATGCCCGATCCGAGTCGACACCGCGGATCTCGGTGACCTGACCCCGCGAGACTGGCTGCTGGTAGGCGACCACCGCAAGCGTCTCGAGCGCGGCGTTGGAGATCCGCGCAGACCGCTCCGACTGGACGAACCGTTCCAGGTACTCCTTGGCGTCCGCCACGGCATACATGCGCCAGCCGCCGGCAACCTGACGCAAGCAGACGCCCCGATCATCCACATCGAGGGCGAGTTGCAGCTCGATGAGGGCAGCCTGGACCTCGGTGGCAGGGCGCTCGACCAACTCGGCGATCTCATCGACTCCCACCGGCTCTTCGGCCACGAACAGGATCGCCTCGATGATTGTCGTCACCTTCGTCATGCGTCTCCTCGGAGCATCGCTTCCATCGCAGCGCCTGCCGACGACTCGTCGTAGGACACGTGGATCGGGTCGTGGATCGTCTGTTGCTCGACAGCAACGATCCCCCAGCGCGCCAGCTCGAGGAGAGCCAGGAAGTAGGCAACCACCTCAACGGATCTCGTGCAATGGGCGACGAGGTCTTCGAAATCCGATTGAACCATGCCGGACATGCGGGCCCTGAGGTCACTCATCGCCGTCTGGACCGAGGGCAACTCGAGGTCGAGGTGATCGATATCAGGCTCGTCGCGGATCGCGGCAAGTGCCCGGGAGGCAAGGGCAGCCAGGTCATCGGGGTCGACCTGCAGGACGACCGGCGGTAGGGCGGGAGTGAGATCGGCGTCGAGTCCCACCGAGCGCGGCACGAAGCGGTCGCCCGCCTCCAGGCGGTGGCGGAAGACGGCGGCTACGTCCTTGAACGTGAGGCAAGCGAGGAGGCGCGAAAGCAGCCGATCGCGCTCCTCCGCGAGCGCCAGCTCCTCGTCGATGTCGATCTCGCGATCGTCTGGAAGCAAGTGCCTCGCCTTGAGCTGGACGAGAGTCGCCGCGATCAAAAGGAACTCCGACGTGACCTCGAGATCCAGCGACCGCATCTCATCGAGGTGGTCGAGGTACTCGGCAACGATCGTGGACAAGCTCAGCTCTGTGATCTCGACCTGGTGCGATGTGATCAGCTGCAGGAGCAGGTCCAACGGGCCCGTAAAGACCCGGGTCTTCACCTCATACGTCATCGGTCGAGATGGTACGGCACCACGCCGGCATGATTGCGGACCTCAGACATCGGCCCGCAGCACCGCCTGCCAACGCTCGCTTCCGGCACGATGCTCTCCGTCGGAGTGGTGTGCGGCGAACGCCACCACGAATTCCGAGCTCCCCGCCGCTGCGAGATCGGCAGCACCGATGGCGCCATGGTCCCAATAGGACCGCATCCGATCGCCGAGCGGGAGGCCGAGGTGGCCCAACACGGTTGCTAACGACCTGCGGAACGCACCCAGCTCGGAATGTCGCTTGCCGACGTCATGCAGGAGAGCCGCACGGACCGCTTCGTCGTCGCCGGGAATTGTCTGCATGACTCGACTCGCTACCGCAAAGGAGTGTCGCTGATCCTCCGGTTGGAGATCCCAGAACAGGGCCGCTTCCGCAGGCAACAGCTGCCCGTGCACAACCTGCTGCTCGCGCGGCAGCAGCGGCTCCAGCCTGAAGAAGCAGAGGAACCGTGTTGCGTAGTGCCCGAGCTTGTCGACAAGGGCCCGCACGTCAGCCTGAGGTCTTGCACGGCACGCAGCGGACGGAGGTCGGGCGGAACTCCATCCGTGCCGCACCGATCTCGCTGCCGCACGATTCACAGATGCCGTAGGTGCCGCCCTCCAGGCTCGCCAACGCGGTGTCGACCCCATCCAGCATGCGCTTCAGTCCATCAACGATTCCGAGAACCTCGGTGCGCTCTGCGGTCGCGGCACCGGCGTCTGCGAACGTGTCGCCGTAGTCGGTCTCTCCCGTCAACCCGCCCGATTCGTCTGCGCCGAGCTCGGTGAGCTGGTGGACGAGCTTGGCGCGTTCCGCGCGAAGCGTGGCCTCGGCGGCCGTGACGTCGATTGTCATGGTCGTGCTCACCTCGCCGGCCGTTATCCCCTGGCGTGCTCGCGTGGGTGCGAGGTGGCGAACACCTCGAGGAGGTGCCGGGGGGAAACACGGGTATAGACCTGCGTTGTGGAGATACTAGCGTGGCCGAGCATCTCCTGGACTACCCGCAGGTCCGCTCCCCCCTCGACCATGTGTGTCGCCGCCGAGTGGCGCAGGACGTGCGGGGAGACCCGGTCGGCCAATCCCACGGTGGCGGCATGCTTGCGCACGATCTGCCACACCCCTTGCCGGCTCAGAGCACCCCCGCGAGCGTTGACGAACAAGCGCCCAGAATCGCGGGCCCCGGCAATCAGCGTGCGGCGAACCGGCAGATACTGCGCGATCGCGTCCAGTGCGTGACTCCCGAGGGGAACGACCCGCTGTTTGTCGCCCTTGCCCGTGACCACAACCGTCCGTGTTTCGGAGTCGATATCCATGGTGTCGACTCCGGTCGCCTCACTCACCCGGCACCCGGTGGCATACAGGAACTCGAGCAGGGCGCGGTCGCGGACTCCGAGCGCCGTGGTGTCGTCAGGCGCCTCAACGAGACGAATCGCCTCATCGATCGTCAACGCCTTGGGGAGAGCTGCGATGCGGCCTGGGGCATCGAGCAACATCGTCGGATCGTCGGTGACGAGGCCCTCCGCGACCACGAACCGGTGGTAGCCGCGAATCGCGGCCACCTTGCGTGCGATGGTGGACTGCGCACGTCCGCGAGCCCGCAGGTCGGCAACGAACCCGGCCACCGCCTCCTCTGGGGACGTGCCGGGCGAGGCCGCGACGAACGCCGCGTACTGGGCGAGATCCGTCCGATACGCAGTGACGGTGTTGGCGGATAGACCCCGCTCCAGGGCGAGCGCCCCGAGGAACTCCTCGATTCCGCCAGGAGTCACGATGCTTCGCGGGCGGCGAACAGGCCGATGATCGTCTTCGCATCGGTGATCTCGCCAGCAGCCACCGCGTCCAGCGCAGCATCGAAAGACATCGTCACGACCTCGGCAGCCTGCTCCTCGGCACCAACGGGCCGCGAAGGCACGGCGCGCAGCTCGGTTGCGCGGAAGATCGCGATACGTTCGTTGGCAAAGCCCGGCGAGGTGTGGATCGTCATCAGATGATCGAGGTTGCCTGCCTCGAGACCGACCTCCTCGACAAGCTCGCGGGTCGCTGCCGCGTGCCACGACTCACCGGCACCATCCAGCTTCCCCGCCGGGATCTCGAGCAACGCTGCGGAGATCGCAGCCCGATACTGCCGAATCAGAACGACGTCTGAGCCGTCGAGAGGAACAACGGCCACGGCACCCGGGTGCTCGACGGACACACGCACGATCGCCCCGTCAGGCGCTGCCAGGTGAAGGCGGTCCAGACGGACGAACCCAGTGTCTGCGACCGTCCGTCTCCCGATGACGCGAAACGCGGACTCCACCTAGCGAGCCGACTCGGCCACCGCAGCGTCGATCGGCGCCGCGGCACCATCCACTCGTCTGCGGTGTTCGCCCGCAGCGCCGATGAACCCGGCGAACAGCGGATGCGGGTCATCCGGTCGCGACTTGAGCTCCGGGTGGAATTGGGAGGCGATGAAGAACGGATGGTCGGGAATCTCGATCATCTCGACGAGCCGCTCGTCCGGCGAGATCCCAGACATACGCAGGCCGGCTTCCTCCATCTCCTTCCGGTACTTGTTGTTGACTTCCCAGCGGTGCCGGTGCCGTTCGTAGATGAGCGGCTCGCCGTACAGCCGGGATGCGAGGGAACCGTCCGCGAGTCGGGCCGGGTAGATCCCGAGCCGCATGGTCCCACCCATGTCCTCGACATCAGCCTGGGAATCCATCAGATCGATCACCGGATCTGTGGTCGTTGGATCGAACTCGGACGAATGGGCTGCCGTGCGCCCGACCACATTCCTGGCGTACTCGATGACGGCGCATTGCAGGCCGAGGCACAGGCCCAAGAACGGGACCCCGTGCTCGCGGGCGTGCCGGATCGCTTGGATCTTGCCTTCGACACCCCGAATCCCGAAGCCGCCTGGGACCAGGATCCCGTCGAGGCCCTCGAGGTACGACTCAGCGAGGAGACCGTCCACGTCGTCGCTCGGGACCCAGCGGATGTCCACCGCGACGTTGTTGGCCGTTCCTCCATGACGGAGGGCTTCGACCACCGACAGATAGGCGTCCGGCAGATCGACGTACTTCCCCACGATGCCGATGGTGACCGTGGACTCCGGCGTCGCCATCTTGGCGACCATCTCCCGCCAACCATCGAGATCAGGTTCGTCGGTTTCGAGGTTCGTTTCTCGACACACCACGGCATCGAGCCCGGCTGCATTCAGTGCCAGCGGAACGTCGTAGATGTTGCCGACATCGAGTGCGTTGATGACGGCATCCGGTTCGACGTCACAGAAGAGGCTGATCTTGCGCCTGGCCGAATCGTCGAGCGGCCGATCGGAACGCACGACGATCACGTCCGGGTGGATCCCTCTGCTGCGCAACTCGGCGACCGAATGCTGGGTCGGTTTCGTCTTGAGCTCTTCGCTGGTGGTCAGGTACGGCACGAGCGTCACGTGGATGTAGCACGTGTTTTCGGCACCGACGTCCTTGCGGAACTGCCGAATTGCCTCGAGGAAGGGCAGGCTCTCGATGTCACCGACGGTGCCGCCGACCTCGGTGATGACGACGTCGATGTCATCGTCCTGCCCGAGCTTGCGCACCCTCGCCTTGATCTCATTCGTGATGTGGGGAATGACCTGGACCGTCGCTCCGAGGTAATCGCCGCGACGCTCCTTGCGAATCACCGAGCGGTAGATGGAGCCGGTCGTCACGTTGGAGTCACGCGAGAGGTTCTCCCCCGTGAACCGCTCATAGTGACCGAGGTCGAGATCGGTCTCTCCCCCATCATCGGTCACGAACACCTCACCGTGCTCGAACGGGTTCATGGTGCCGGGGTCCACGTTGATGTACGGATCGAGCTTCTGGAGAACGACGCGGAGCCCACGGGACTTCAGGAGTCTGCCGAGGGAGGCCGAAGTGATGCCCTTCCCCAGACTGGATGTCACCCCGCCGGTGACGAAAACGTGTTTGGCCACGACGTTCCTTCGCCTCGGAAGGCCGCATCATAGGGCGAGGGTGGTTCAGTGGCGGGGCATCCTATCCCGTCGCGATTGCCAGCAGCTCTTCGGCGTGCTCCCTGCCCTTCTCGCTGTCTGGAAGGCCAGACAGCATTCTGGTGAGCTCCTGGACCCGCAGGGAGCCGGTCACCGCGGCGACCCGGGCAACCGCGCCCTGTCTCGTCACCACGAAGTGGCGAGAGGCGAAGGCCGCCACCTGTGGCAGGTGGGTCACACACAGCACCTGGCGGCTCGCGGCCAGCTCGGCCAGCTTCTTCCCCATTTCGAGAGCGGTGCGGCCGCCGATCCCGGCGTCCACCTCGTCGAAGGCCACGACATCGGTCGCCGCACCGCCAGCGGCCAGCCGCAATGCCAGCACGGCCCGGCTCAGTTCACCGCCGGAGGCCGTCGATCTGATCGGCCCCGGCATGAGGGCCTCGTCCGAAGCGAACAACAGATCGACGTCGTCCAGCCCGGAGGCCCTGGCATCCCGCGGCGCGAATGAGAACTCGACCACGGGCGACTCGAATCCGAGGGAGACCAAGGTCAGAACGGCCCCGGATTCGATGGCAATCGCCGCCGTTTGCCGCGCCGAGCGCAATTCCAGTCCGGCGGCATCGACCTCGCTTGCGGCAGCCGCCAGCTCGTCGGCGAGCCCTGCCCCCCTCTCCAAGAGCTCCTCGATCTCTGCAGCACGCGCCGCAGCGGTGGTCCCGAACTGGAGGATCTCATCGAGGGTCTCTCCGTACTTGCGCCGGAGACCGTTGAGCATCGCCACGCGCTCCTCTGCCGCCTGAAGGTGGGCGGGGTCCGCGTCCAGCTCCGCGACCTCACGGCCGATGTCGGCGCACAGTGCGGCGACCTCTCGGGCGAGTACTTCGGCGCGCGTCGCCAGTGGACCCACATCGGGATCCTGCCTGGCGGCGGAGTTCAGCGACCTGGCGGCACCATCGAGCGCGATCGCGGCTCCGTCCTCTGCCAGGAGGGCCCTGGCGATCTCCAATTGTTCCGTCAACGAACCCGCGTTGCGCAGCCTGCGGACGGTGGTCTCGAGGGTCGCATCCTCTCCCTCAGCAAAGCCAGACGAAGCGATTTCGTCTGCCTCGAATCGCACCATCTCGAGCTCGCGCTGGAGTGCCCGCGCGTCTCCTCCGAGGAGCTCTGCTTGGGCGCGCAGCTCGGTCAGATGGGTCCAAGCTGCTGTGTAGGCCGCACGAACGTCCTGGTCGATCAGGGCGGAGTCGAGCAGGTCGAGCACTCCGGCACGCTCTGTCAGGCGCATGTGGTCGTGCTGGCCGACGATGTCGATGACGCCGTCGAGGGTCTCCGCCAGGGCTCTGGCCGGAACCATGGCGCCGTCGCGGTAGGCCCTGCTCCGCCCGCCGGCGATGCGCCGCGTGAGCACGAGGTCTTCGTTGCCTGTGGCCAACCGGGCCTCGACGACCGCCGAGTCATCTGCGGTCCCGATCAACCCCTGCGACGCCGCCTCGCCGCGCAAGAGCCGGAGGGCGCCGAGCAGGAGGGTCTTGCCGGTTCCGGTCTCTCCCGTGATGACGTTCAGACCAGGACCGAACTCGATACGAGTTTCGGCGATCAGCGCAAGGTTGGTGACCCGTACCTCGTCGAGGAGCATCAGGCGTGGTCCAAGCCGAACTGGTGTCTGACCGCCGTGGGGAAGGGATGTTGACCGAGGGTCAGGAATCGAATGGGCAGATCGCTCGTGCGGATGGTCACGACGCCTTCCGGTTCGACCGTCCACGCCTTGTGCCCATCGACGTTGACCTGCGCGGGACGGCTGCCTTCAACGGTGAGACGCACCTCGGTATCCGGCGAGAGCACGAGCGAGCGTGACAGCAGGCTGTGTGGCGCTACGGGGGTCAGCACGATCGCCTCGAGATCGGGCTCGACGATCGGGCCACCGGCCGACAGGGAGTAGGCGGTCGATCCGACCGGCGTCGCCGCGATGATGCCGTCCGTGCGGTAGCGGGCAAGGCGGTGCCCTCCGATCTCGACACCGATCTCGATGATGCGCTGACTGACGACCTTCTCGACGACCACATCGTTGACGCCGTAGCGGGAAGCGCCACCGTGCTCGGCAACGATCGTCATGCGTTCGACGATGCCCAGGCGGTCCTCGGCGATGGCCGCGGCCAGCCGATCGATCTCATCGATCTCGAACTCGGCGAGGTATCCGACGCGACCGACGTTCACTCCGGCAACGGGGAGCCCCGCCTCGAGGGCGAGCGCCGCCGCCTGGAGCACGGTGCCATCCCCTCCCACGCCCACCAGGGCTTCGATTCCGTCGGCACGATCGGTGACGCCGGTCGCAACCACGCCGTGCTCTGCGCACTTCGCTATCAGTTCCTCCGCGGCGCTTGCGGCCCGCGCCTTGTCGTGGTGGACGACCACGCCGATTGCTTTCATCCCTCCTCCTCCACACGCCTGCGCACTTCCTCCGGGTCGAGTGCTTGCGATTCGTGACGCATCCACAGCATGAATTCGAGGTTGCCAGAGGCACCCTTGATGGACGATGCCGTCACCCCCTGAGGGGCCAGCTTGTATTCCGCGAACGCTGCGACCACACCGGCAACGGCATCGGCACGATCCCCGGCGTCGATCACCACGCCGCCTCGGGGAACTCGATCGGGACCGACTTCGAACTGCGGCTTCACCAGGACCAGCCAGTCGCTCGTGTCGTCACCGCAGGCGGCCAGGACCGGAGCGACGACCCGCAAGGAGATGAACGAGAGGTCGGCAACCACGATCGCAAACGGGGCACCGACCGCTGCCGGATCGAGGTACCGCAGATTCGTCCGCTCGATGACCGTGACTCGGGGATCGGTGCGGAGGTCCCAGTGGAGCTGCCCGTACCCGACATCGACTGCGACGACCGATCGAGCCCCGCGCTGGAGCAGGCAATCGGTGAAGCCACCCGTCGAGGCGCCGGCATCCAGAGCAGTGCGTCCGGCGACGTCGACGGAGAACTCGGCGAGTGCCCCGTCGAGCTTGTGGCCCCCGCGGCCGACGAAACGGTCGGCGCCCGCTGTGACATGCAGCGGATCGGACGGCGCCACGAGTGTGCTCGCCTTGGGGGCAGCCACACCGGCCACGCGGACGCGACCGTCATCGATGGCCCTGCGGGCGGCCGTGCGGCTTGCTATCAGGCTGCGCCGTACCAGTTCTTGATCGAGGCGGCGTCTGGTCAGTGGGAGCGCCCTTCGTCTGCGTCCAGTTCGTGCTGGAGCCGCTCAGCAATCCGCTCCGCAAGCGGAGGCGCTTCTGCCGGGTCGACGGACTCGATATCCTCGAGGTCCTCGTCGGGCTCTGGGGGAGGGTCGTGGTGCGTATCATCCATGAGCCCATTATCGCCTTGCCGGGGACCGGAGCGAGACCTTGATCCCGATCCGCGATATCAACCCCACACGAACCGCACCGGTGATCACGCTCGTCTTGATCGCCATCAACGTCGGGATCTTCTTCTTCGTGCAGCAACCGCAGGACGCGGCAGCCGAAGCCGAGTTCCTCTACGAGCGGGCCGTGGTTGCGTGCGAGATCACCGACGGCGGCCCGGTGTCGCTCAGAGAGGTCGAGACGGCTCGGTGCGGGCTGGCAGGCCCCCCCATCTTCCCCGACAAGAACGTGTATCTGGCAGCCTTCACGTCGCTCTTCCTCCACGGCGGGGTACTCCACCTGCTGGGCAATGTCTGGTTCTTGTGGATCTTCGGGAACAACGTCGAGGAGGCTTTTGGCAAGCCGGGCTATCTGCTCCTCTACCTTGCGGCAGGCCTCGCAGCGACTGCCGGGTTCATCGTGGGGAACCCGGGATCGACGGTGCCGCTCATCGGGGCCTCTGGGGCGATCGCCGGGGTGCTCGGCGCCTATGCGCTTCTGTTTCCCCGGCACCGCGTTTTGGCGCTGGTCTTCGTCGTCTTTGCTCCAGTGCCGTCCGTCGTGTTCCTGGCCATCTGGTTCGGGACCCAGTTTCTCGTACAGAGCGCCGCCGTTGCCTGGGAGGCGCATGTCGTCGGGTTCATCTTCGGCATGGCCGCGACTGCCGTCCTCCGCAGACCGCTGCTCGTGCGGCTGGCCCGCATCCACCAGCCGATCTGACGGTTCTAACCCGCCGGGAGGGCCGCAGGAAGGTCGGCTACGGAAGCGACGACGATGTCAGGCGCCCATTCGTCCGGTACCGAAGCCGGATCGGAGACGACACCGCTGAGCGTGAGCACGGTCCCCCACCCCTCGGCCTTTCCCATCGCTACATCCGTCTCGGGCCGGTCGCCCACGACCCATGCCGGCCCGGTGCCAACGCGCTCTCGCACCAGCCGGCGCATCGGCAGATGCGGCTTGCCGCACACCACAGGCGCAACCCCCGTCGCCTTCGTCACCGCGGCCACGATCGCTCCTCCACCCGGCAGCAGACCCTCGGGCGTCGGATAGGTCGCATCGACATTGGTTGCGACCAGGTCGGCACCATTGCCCACGGCGAGCACGGCAGCCGAAAGGCGCTCGTAGGTCAGGTGCACATCGAGACCGACGACCACGATCCGTGCCTCCTGCCAGTCGGTGGTCAGGGCGGCGCCAGACGCAGCCAGGGTCGCGGCGAGCATCTCACCGCCAAGCACGAGAAGCGGCCCCCGGCCTCCCAGGTGAGCAGCCGTCGCCATACCAGACGTGACGACGTCCCCGGGGTCGGCGTCCCATCCGGTTCGCTCGGCGATGTGCGCTACGACATCGGCTGCGGACTTCGTCGAGTTGTTGGTCGCGTACACGAAGCGGAATCCAGCTGCCCGCAGTGTGCCGAGCGCGGCCCCCGCCCCAGGGATGCCCTGGTCGTCGAGGTAGAGCACACCGTCGAGGTCGAACACGATCGTTCCCGTTTGGGGTGGCGACTCGGAGCCCGCTACAACTTGTGCCATGTTCGCCCCATTCCGCGGCTTGTTGTTCGACCCGGCGGTCGTCGGCGACGTCGCGGCAGCGACCAGTCCGCCGTACGACGTGATCGCTCCTGGCGAACGTCGGGCCCTGGCGGAGCAGTCGCCCTACAACGTCGTTCGGCTCCTGCTCCCCGACGAGGGCGCCGGACAGTACCAGGCAGCCGGAGCGCTGTTCTCCTCCTGGAGGTCGGGCGGGGCCCTCAGGCCAGACCCCATACCGCAGTACTACCTCTATGAGATGGAGTGGCAGTCCGAGGGCACACCCCACCTCGCCCGTGGGGTCGTCGGCTCGCTCGTGGTGGAACCACTCGGATCCCGAATCCTGCCACATGAGGCAACGATGGCCGGCACGAGAGCCGACCGCTATGCAGTGATGGAGTCGATGATGGCGAACCTGGACCCCATCGTGGCCCTGTCGGCGTCTCCACGCCTCGGCGCTCTCCTGGAGACCGACGGGCTCGCTCGCGTCAAGGTCACCGCGGGCAGTGTCACCCATCGCCTGTCTGACATCACAGACGAAGCTCGGATCGCCCAGATCGCACGCGAGGTCGCCGCACATGCGGTGTCGATCGCAGACGGCCACCACCGCTACACGACCGCCCTCGCCTTCGCTGGGGATCGCGGAGGCGGCGGGTGGGATGCGATCATGGCGGTTGTCGCTCCCGCACAGGGGTCGGGGCTCACCGTGGCGCCCTACCACCGCTTCCTGGAAGACACGCTGTTCGACCCAGAGGCCGTCGCCGATGCCTTCTTCGTCGAGTCCGCTGCGCCACGGGGCCCCCAGGAGCCGGGAACCCTCGTCGTGGTGGCGAACGGCCTGGCCTGGCTGCTCACCCCCCGGACGAAGGCCCTGGCAGGGCTGGCAGACCCGCTGCGGGTCGCATCGGCAGCGGTGGCACGCGACGTCCTCTACCCGCTCCTCGGCGTGGACGAGACGGCAGCGCGGTACTCGCCAAACGCCGCAGATGTGATCGCCCGGGCGGCCGACGGCGGCACTGGCGTCCTCGTCGCAGCCGTCACCGAGCACGCCATCGCCGCAGCCAGCGAGGCCGGCATTCGATTCCCGCAGAAGACGACCTACTTCACACCGAAGCCGCGCGCTGGTCTGGTCATCCGGGCCTTCGACGTAGCCGACGATCAGCCTGAGCGCCGTCCGTAGGCGGCGATCACATCGGCAAGGAAACGTGCGGTCATACCGACGGATTCGACGCTGACGCGCTCGTCGATCCCATGGAATAAGGACAGCATCTCGCCGAAGCTCTGGCGATCATCGAACCAGGCGACGCCGTACGAGGGAATCCCCCGAGCCCGGAAGAACCTGGCATCGGTGGTGACCGGAGTCATTGCCGGGATGAGCTTGCGATGTCCCGTCACCCCTTCAGCGGCATCGGCGATCGCCTCCCACAGGAGCCCTTCGGTTGGAGACCCGTTCGCCGGGAAATCGAGCACGGGCTCGATGTCGATCTCCTCATACAGCCGGGGACCGAGCGCCTTGCGGAAATGGTCGTCGAGGCTCTGTTGATCCTGGCCGGGCAGAAGCCGGATGTCGACGTCGCCGGTTCCCCGGTCGGGAATGACGTTTGCCTTCACTCCGGCGTGGGCGATCGTCGGCGAGATCGTGAGGTGGGTACAGGCGTGGACCCACCGAGCGAACGGTGGATCGCTCAGAGCAAGCACGTCGATCGCCTCATCGACGAGGTCCGGATCGACGAGCCGCTCCCTGAGGTCCTGCGGAACGGGAAGCGCCGCGACGAACGCTCGCCACTCGTCGGAGATGAGGACCGGTGACGGCTCAGTGCCCAACCGGGCCAGCGCAGACGCCAGCGGCACCAAGGCGTTCTCCTTCCCGTACGGCTGGCTCCCGTGACCAGGAACGCCTCTGGTCACCACCCGCCGCCATGCGGGACCCTTCTCAGCGACCGTCACCGGGATGATGGCTTCGTCTTCGGTGCGAAACGCCGGGGAGCCGACCTCCGTCAGAAGGTGGTCGCAGGCGACGAGATCCCAGCGTTCCTCGACGAGGTGCACGACGCCGAGGTCTCCGCCGCCCTCTTCGTCTGCCACGCCGACGTACACCAGGTCGCCGGGAAGCGGCTCGGCCTCGCCAGTGAGGTACGGCTTGAACGCTGCAGCCATCGCCGCCGTGACGTTCAGCATGTCGAGCGTCCCCCTTCCCCAGACGAATCCGTCGGCGATCACGCCGGCGAACGGCGGATGGGTCCACTCGCCGGTGTCGGCAGGAACGACATCCAGGTGGGGAATCAGGAGCAGCGTCGGCGCCTCGGGACTCGTCCCCGGTACCCGAAAGACGAGGGACTGACGACCGGGGTGGGGCTCGACGATCGTGCCAGGAGCGTTGAAGTACTCCTGGAGCGTGGTCACAGAGCGGTGCTCGTGTCCCGAATCCGGAGTTCCGTCATTCACGCAGGCATTGCGGACGAGGCGGACGAGGAGGTCGACGACCTCTTCGGTGGAAATCGGGTCAGCCATCGTCAGCCTCCTGGTCGGCATGATGCATCACGATCAGTCGTGCGGAGAAGCCGTGTGCTTCGAAGAAGTTCTTGGCGTTGCGGTGCCCAGGACTCACGCGGGCATCGAACAGGACAAGGCCGCGGCTGCGGAACTCGGTCAGGATCAAGTCGATCATCGCGGCGCCAACTCCGACGCCTCTGGCCTCATCGAGGGAGTAGATCAGCCGGACGGTGCCGACCCGCTCCCCTGCCGCCTGTGCCAGCAACTCGTCGGTCGTCGCCAGCGCGAATCCCAGCGGAACACCGTCGAGCATCCCGACGACGACCAGGGTGGTCGCGTCGCCGATCGCCGCGCCGATCGCCTCTGCAATCGGTTCGTCGAGCCCGTCTGCGAGAGGCCACAACGGGCGCAGTGCGGCCTGCTCCTTCTCCAGGAGCCGGTAGAACACCCCGAGGATGGGCACGTCCTCCGAGGTCGCACGTCGAGCGGAGATCTCCATCGGCGGCGAGCGTAGCCCCGATCATCGTTCGAGCCGTCGGCGCACTCCCCAGCGGGTCACGCCCACCATCGCTTCGAGAGCGATTGCGGCCGACATCTTCGAACGCCCGCGGGTGCGCTCCCGAAAGGTGATGGGGACCTCGACGACGTCGACGCCCCTGGTGATGGCCCGCCACGCCATCTCGACCTGAAATCCATACCCTGTCGAGGCACACGTCGCCGGGTCCGCGAGTGTCAGGGCTTCGTCGCTCCATGCACGGAACCCGGCTGTGGCGTCCTTGATCGAGATGCCGAGGATCCAGGTCGCGTAGCGATTCCCCCAACGAGACAGCGCCTGCCGGTGGGCCGGCCACCCCTCCGTGGCACCGCCCGGCACGTAGCGGCTCCCGATTGCCAGACCCGCGCCGCGCTCGATCCGGGAGATGAGCTCTGGGAGTTCGGTCGGGTCGTGGGACAGGTCGGCATCCATCTGGCAGATCACCGAATGTCCCGCAGCGAGCCCTTGGGCGAACCCCGCCGCATACGCGGGGCCGAGGCCGACCTTCGCCGGTCGCCGCAGCAGGGCAACCCCCGGTACACGCGTGGCGCGGTCGGCGACGACGTCTGCCGTTCCATCCGGTGACGCGTCATCGACCACGAGGAGGTGGAAACCGAGTCCGGTCACCGCCGTCATGACCCGGCCAATGTTGTCCCGCTCATCGTACGTGGGAACGACGACGAGCGGGGGAAGGCTCATCGAGACCGAGCAGCCTCGCGCCGTCGGCTCATCCCGCGCAATCCAGGCAGATCTTCTTGCGGGGGTTTGCCAGCTGGCTGACGCGCTTCACGAGGTAGCAGCTGACGCAGACGAACTCGTCTTCGCCCGCCTCAGACGCCTCCTCGCGATCCATCGCGATCTCCGCGCGACGGATTGCCCGCATCTCGGCGGCTTCATCGGGGACGATCGTCTCGGATGCCTCGTCCTCTGTGAGCATCTCGAGCTCTTCCGCCTCGAGCTCGTCGAGTGCCTCTTCGTCGGACCCGCCCGCTCCGTCATCGTCATCGCCGTCGGCGGCGTCGTCATCGCCGTCGTCACCCTGGAGGTCCTCGGCAGGGACGTCCTCTTCTGGGACCGCCTCTTCGAGTTCTTCCGAATCGACGTCCTTGTCGTCGTCGAGTTCTTCCTTCGAAGGCTCGATGTCGTCGTTGTCGATGGTCATGTCCTGGCTCTCCTGGAAAGCGCCGGGAGTATACGGCCGGTGCGGGCCCGCGGCGCCACCCAATCAGATCTTGAAGCGAATCGCGTGCTGCATGACGGAGACTTCGACAGCACCCGTGCCGAGCTGCTCGCCGTCTGCTTCTACTGGCCACTGGTCGGGAACCCGCACGGTGATGTCCGATCCCGAATAGCGGCGCACCGCCTTGTGCGTGAGGTGGGCGCCGCGCTTGACGCGAGGCAACACGCTGAATGCGAGCCGGCGCGGCCCGGAGAAGCATTGGACATCCAATTCCCCGTCGGTGACGGTGGCTCGCGGCGCAACGTTCATTCCCCCACCGAAGAACTGCCCGTTGGCGATCACCACCCCGATGAGCTCGTGCTCGTACCTGTGGTGATCCACTGCGACTGTGCACGAACCTGCGCGAAAGCCCGGAAGGGCCAGCCAGAACCCGGCGGTGTACCGGACCGTTCCCAGGCGATCGGGCAGGCGAGCCCCCGCAGCGGCAGACGCCGCTGAGATTCCGGTACTGACTTCGTTGAGGAAGAGCCGGGTCCCGAACGATCCGCGGACGACGCCAACGTCAGTCGGGTACGTCGAATCGCCGTGGAGGTGGTTCGCCGCCGACTCCAGATCCGGAGGCAAGCCGAAGGTCCTGATGAAATCGCTGCCGGACCCGGCCGGAAGGATGGCGAAGGTCGGCGGCCGCTCCCACGGCGAGGCCAGCAGCGCATTGACGACCAGATGGGCCGTCCCATCGCCGCCAACGGCTGCGAATTCGGTGGCACCGAAGGCGCGCCCCTCCGCGACCAGTTCGCCAACGTGGGTGGCCGACGTCGACTCCCGAATCTCGTAGGCCACCCCGGCACCAGTGAGCGCAGCAGCTGCCCGATCGTGTGCCGAGTACCCGCGGCCAGCACTCGGGTTGACGACGACCCACCACGTCACAGCCGGCCCCCGGCGGCCACAATGCCGCGATCCACGGCCCTGACCGCTCGAGCGGCCGTCGCCGCGAGAGGAGGGAAGGCGTCGCGCAGCTGGCGAAGGAGATCGAGGAGCTGGCGGCAGTTGCGGACGAAGTCGCCCGCGGCGAACTCGTCATCGCCGAAGAGGTCGTCGAGTTCGGCACCGAGTGTCCAGGCGTGCACGAGCTCAGCGAATCCGGGATCCGGCTCCCGGGTCTGGGGCACTCCCCGGCGCTCCTCCTCGATGGCCAGCTCCTGCCACAGCACGGCAATCTGTTCGCCGCGTTCGGCGACGATTGCATCCGGCCACCCTCCCGGTTGGTCGAGGCGTCTGGCTTCGAACGTGAACAGGCTGGCTACGGCGGCGAGCTGGGCCGGTGCGAGACCGGTGAAGGAGCCTCGGCCGACCGCCTCCGTGAGCAGGAGGTCGAGCTCGTTGTAGACCCACCGCAGCTCCTGGCCCCGGTCGGTGAGCCGCCAGCGGTCGAGGTATCCAAAGTGGGCGAGTACTCCGAGGACCCCCTCGAACTGCTCGACGAGATCCGTGCCCTGCCGGTCGATGCGCCTCCGCAACCGATCGGCGTCTGCCTGGGCGCGCGCCGCACGACGCGCATTGCGCTGGTGGTCGTCGAGCCGTGGGCAGCTCGCGACGGGATCCTCGAGCGCCGCAATGTCGTAGTGGTCGGCCGGAGCGCCGCTTCCCTTCCACTCTCGCAGCAGCAGGGCCACCTCTCGCTGGTAGTCGGGGCTGCGGGGAGTGAACGGCTCTGGCAGCTCCATGGTGCCCAAAACGGTCACCGCAGAGGACATGTCCTTCGGTCGGAGCTGAACGAGCTCACCACCGTCACTGAGGAGCAGCAATCGCGGAGTCCGGCCTCCCCAGGATCTCGCCAGCAGCACCCACCTCCCCGGGACGCTTCCCTGCTCGATGACGTCACCAGGTTGCATGCGTCTCAGAAGGGCCCACAGGCCCGCCTCGGAGTCGGCCGAGCCGGCGCGCTCGAGGTAGGCCCACAGATCGCCGCGCTCGCAGGTTGCGGCGTCGCGAAACTCGGCTACCTGACGTTCTCGCTCTTCGAGTCGTTGTTCGAGGGACCGGCGCCGCTCCCCCTGGCGATACCCGGCGAACGACGCCTGGAGGAGTCCAAAGGCATCGTTGCGTCCGTAATTGGCAGCCAAGTTCACTGCCATGTTGTACGTGGGCTGGAACGAGGAGCGCAACGCGTGGCTCCCCGTACCTGCGATCCCGGCAACCCGCTCGAACGGAACGTACTGGCTGTAGAGCACGACTGCAGAACCCCGCGAGTCGATGCCCCGCCGGCCTGCTCTGCCGGTCAGCTGCGTGTAGTCGCCGGGCTGGAGCAGTTCGTGGCCCTCTCCGCTGAATTTGCTCAGGTTCTCGAGCACGACCGAACGCGCCGGCATGTTGATGCCGAGCGCAAGCGTCTCGGTGGCGAATACCAACTTGACGAGCCCTGCGGCGAAGACATCCTCCACGGCCTCCTTGAACGCAGGGACCATGCCGGCGTGGTGCGCCGCGACCCCGTGTTCGAGCTGCTGCCGCCAGGAGGCGAAACTCAGCACGGCGAGGTCGTGTTCGCTCAGGTGGCTCGTCCGCTCGGCGACGAGGTCGCGGATGGCGGCCCGCTCGTCCGGTGTTGTGAGCGGAAGCCCTGCGGCTCCCACGGTTGCCGCAGCCCGATCACATCCGGCGCGCGAGAAGATGAAGTAGATCGCGGGCAGCAGCTGCTCTTCGGCGAGGCGCTGTGCAACCTCGAGCCGGCGTGGGGTCGCGAACCGGCGACGTCGACCCCGCCCCTTGCGGAGCAGACGAACGAGCTCCGGATTCGGTCGGTCACCGCTCTTGGAGAACACCGGCAACAGCGGCAGCGTCCCGTGATGACGATCCGTGACCAGATAGAGGGACTCCAGCGGCACCGGGCGTTCGTGTTCTGCGACGAGCGCGGTGGTGCCCCGCCGCTCGCGGATCCACCCCGTGAATTCCTCAGCGTTGGCGATCGTGGCGGACAGCGCCACGATCGGGATGTTCGCGGGCAGATGGATGATGACTTCCTCCCACACCGGACCTCGGTAGCGATCCTGCAGATAGTGGACCTCGTCGAGGATGACGACACCGAGGCCGACAAGGGCCGCGCTGTCTGCGTAGATCATGTTGCGCAGGACCTCGGTCGTCATCACGACGACGGGGGCGTCGCCATTGATCACGTTGTCTCCCGTCAGCAGACCGACGCGCCCGTCCCCGTGGAGGGCACGGAACTCGGCGAACTTCTGATTAGAGAGCGCCTTGATGGGCGTGGTGTAGAACGCCCGCGATCCCGAGGCCAGGGCGCCTTCGACGGCGCCCTGGGCAATCAGCGTCTTTCCCGACCCGGTGGGGGCGGTCACCACCACAGAGGAACCAGCGACGACGTGGTCGAGCGCCTCACGTTGGAACCGGTCTGCGGAGAATGGCTGGCGGTCGAGGAAGGCGGTCACGACCGCGGCGTCGCTCATCGCTTGAGCAAGAAGCGAATCGCGAGGATCGTGATCTCGTACAGCAGATACATGGGAACGGTCAGGAGCAGCAGTGTCAACGGGTCGCCGGTCGGGGTGATGAGGGCGGCGACCACGAGGATGATCACCACGGTCCACCGGCGTGCCTTGCGGAGGCGTTGGCTCGTCACAGCCCCGACGGCGGCGGCAGCGAACACGAACACCGGGAAGCAGAACGCGATGCCGAACGCCAGGAGGAATCGCATGGCGAAGCGCAAGTAGAAGTCTGCCCCGATGATCGGCACCAGAGCATCGCCACCGAAGTCGAAGAGGAACGTCAGACCCCTGCTCAGCGACCAGTACCCAACGAGGATGCCCGTCAGGAAGAGTACGACGAACACCGCGACGAGCGGAATCGCCCACTTCTTCTCTCGCTTCGAGAGCGCGGGTGCGACGAATCGCCACAGCTGGTAGAAGATGACAGGGCTGGCCAGGATCACCCCACCCCACAGCGACAGCTTCATGACGAGGCTGAAGGCCTCGGTCGGCCGGAAGAACGCCAGCTCTCCGTCTGGCACGGCGAGCTTGTACGGCTCCGAAAGGATCGCGAGGATCTCCTCGTTGAACGCAAAGGCGATGATGGCGCCGATGGCGACGGCGATCAGCGCCTTGATCAGACGGTTGCGCAACTCGGCGAGATGCGACATGAACGGCATGGCCCGACCGGTCATGCAACCGCCTCGGGATTGGCATCGTCTTCCGGTGGCTGCGGGGTCGCCTCACCGTCCTCGCCATCGGGGGGCGGCGGTGGGTCGGCCTCACTTTGGTCCCCCGTCTCGTCTTCCTTCGCGGTCGGTGGGTCCTGGGGCGGTGCGGTCGGATCGAGCGAGCCCATCGAAGTGACCGCGTTCGTCAGGTCCTTCTTCACGCCGTCGTATTGGTCCTTCAGCTCGCGCAACGGCTGGGCGGCATCCCCGTACTCGGATTCCAGCTGGTCGGTGAACGAAGACAGCGCGGCACGAGCCTGCGTGATGAGCTTCCCCAGCTTCCTGGCGAGTTCGGGAAGCCGGTTCGGCCCGAACACGATGAGGATGACGACCAGGATGGTGAGGATCTCGGAGAAACTGAAGCTGCCCACGTACGGATGGTAGGAAGCGCGGTGCCGAACGACAGGTCGCAGACGAACGAGCGCCCCCGGGGTGCTTCCCCGGGGGCTGGGTTCGGCCCCTTACCTCCGGCCCGCCGTCAGTCGGTTGCCGCCAGCTCACTGAACCAGTCGCCCTGGTTGAGCTCGCGTACGAATCTCTCGATCTCCCGTTCGGTGATCGGCGACTCATCTGCCACAATCTCGCAATCGACACCGGTCGCCAGCAGGATGCTGACGACACGGTGGTTCGCGGGGCGCCGCTCGGTGAGCCCGCAGACCGGGCAGTTGAAGCGATACCGCCCTTCACCGCCGTGACCGACCAGTTCCAGGCCCACGTCGTCGGTCGTCAGCTCAACGTCGCCGCAGCGGCTACACGTCGTCCTGATCGTGGTCATTTCTGTCGCCCTCACTCCGTCGGGGTTCCTCTTGGTTACCCGTTTGACATCGGCAGAGCGGCACCGTCCTGAATGACTATTTCACCGCTAGTCACCCTGTGCCCGGGCGGTGTAGCACGCCAGGATCCTGCTGCGGAGAGCACCGAGAGTTGCGGCGACTTCGCCACCTTCGAGGAGCTCGGCCTGGGGTCCGAGGCGCATGAGGAGACGGGCGGCGACTGCCGGATCGGAGGCGCTGAAACCGATCACCAGACCGTCTTCGTCATCGGCAACCACGTCGACCGGGTAGTACTCGGCGACCCAGCGCGCCGCAGGACGCAGACGGATGAGCGCATGGACATCCGACTCGTTCGGCGTGTAGCGGACCACCGGCTCGACCGGGTCGGATCGAGGCGTGAAGTGCTCTCCAGTCGGCTCGGCACTTCGGATGCGGTCGAGGCGAAACACGCGCTCGGCACCGGCCAGCCGGCAGTGGGCCGAGACATACCAGTTGCCCATCGTCGAGAAGACGCTCCACGGTTCGATGTCTCTGATCTTGGTCTGGCCGGTCGCAATCGCGGCGTGGTCGATCCGCACCACATCCCCTGCTGCAGCGGCCGTCCGCATCTCGGAGACGAGCTCCGGCTGGCTCAGGTCGACGACGAGCGAGTCGTCGCCTTCTGGAAGCAGCACCCGTTCGAGCTTCTCGACGCCCCTGCGAAGGGCGTCCGATCCCACACCTGTCGACAACAGTGCCCTTCCGGACGCGATGAGGGCGAGCGCTTCGTGCGGAGCGGGTCGCAATGGGCGGGAGAAGTAGTCCGCCATCTCGACGACGACCTCGTCGTCATCGATGTAGGCAACCATCAGCTCTCCTGGGCCGTACCCGGGCAGCCCGCACACGAAGACCGTGTTCAGGTCGACCACGAGCTGGGATCTCGTGTAGCCGAAGCGGCTGCAGACCTCGTCGACATCAGCGCCGGGATTGGCGATCACCCACGGGAGCATCGCCAGCAGTCGGTTGAGCCGCCTGGCCGTCTTGGGGCTGGTCATGCCACTCCCTGGACCCTGTCGATGAACTCCGTCCGCAGCTGGGGCGGGCCAAGCACTTCCGCGGCGTCGTCGAAGCCGATGATCCACCCGATGAAGACCTCGCGAGCGGCAACAGGAGTCTTCACGGTGATCGATCCGTCCGTCGTGCGCTCTATCGACGCCGCAGGGCTCAGCGATCGCTCGGCGAGCCACGACACCCGCTGGTCGAACCGCACCGTGGCGACGAGATCATCGGCGCCAGCTTCCCAGGGAGCCTGGGGTATCGCCACAGCAGGATCGAAGTCCTCTGGCCTGATGAAAGCGTCCGCCGTGCCCTCCACAGTCAGCAGCCCCGCCCGGTCCAGCCGGAATGCCTTGATCAGGGCGCGGTCTGCGGTCTCGGGACCGACGAGGTACCAGTGGCCGCGGCGATGCACGAGACCGTACGGCAAGACACGGCGCTGCCTGTCGGAGTACTGGAACGCCGCCACCCTCCGCTCGGACACTCCGCGATACGCCGCCTCGAGCCGGCCGGCATCGAGCCCCAGGTCGGCAGCAAGCGGTTCGCCGCCGACCCCGGAGGGTGCGCCGCCCAACTTGAAGAGGGCGTCGGCCCCAGACGCCTCACCCCCGAAGCGAACCGCCTGGGCCGCGAGGAGAACGGCCGTTCGCTCCTCGTCCGTCAGGCCCGGATCGTCGAGGGCCCACTCGTCGCCGGGGATGACGTACCCGAACTCGACCTCCCAGCCGTCTGTCGGTGCCAGCTGGAGGGGTACGCCGAGCCGGCGCAAGAGATCCTTGTCCCGTTCAAAGGTGCGCCGAAACGCCTCATCGCTCTCCTGGCCGTACCCGGCAACGGTCGTGCGCACCTCGTCCGCGGTGACCGGACGCTCGGCGGTCAGGAGGAACGCGAGCAGGTTGAGCGAGCGTTCGATCACCTTCTGCATGACGAACAGCAGCGTACGGAGGGTCGCGAGGAAAGTACAGGCGTGTGATTCAGAGGCCGGAGATCAGCTTGTCGACCCGCTCGTCGACGGCGCGGAACGGATCCTTGCACAGCACGGTGCGTTGCGCCTGGTCGTTCAGTTTCAGATGCACCCAATCGACGGTGAAGTCACGCTTCTTGGCCTTGGCGGCCTTGATGAAGCCTCCGCGCAGGCGGGCTCTCGTGGTTGCAGGCGGCTCGGTCATTGCGGTGGCGATGACGTCGTCAGTGACCACCCGCTCCACCATTCCCCGGTCCTGGAGGAGGTAGAACAAGCCGCGGTCGGTGCTGACGTCGTGATACGACAGGTCGAGCATCGCCAGCCGAGGTGAGCTCAGCGGCAGGTCGTGCTTCGCCCGGTAGCGCTCCATCAGCTGGTACTTGGCCACCCAGTCCACTTCCCTGCTCAGCGACAGCGGGTCCTTCTCCAGACCCGTGAGGAGGTACTCCCACATGCCGATGGCTCGCTCGACCTCAGGGGGGAACCCGGCGGCTCGCGAATACCGCATCGCCCGTTCCAGGTATTCCCACTGTACGTCCAGAGCGGACAACTCTCTGCCGTTGACCAACCGCACCTTGCGCCTGCACGTCATGTCGTGGGAGATCTCCCTGATCGCCCTGATCGGGTTCTCGAGGGTCATGTCGCGAAACACCACATCATCCTCGAGCATCTGGAGCAACGCCGCTGTGGTGCCGACCTTCACGTAGGTCATGTACTCGGACATGTTCGAGTCGCCTGCGATCACGTGGAGGCGGCGGTACCGCTCGGCGTCGGAATGCGGCTCGTCACGGGTGTTGATGATCGGCCTGCTGCGCGTCGTCGCCGACGAGATGCCCTCCCAGATGTGCTCGGCGCGCTGGGCAAGGCAGTAGACGGTCCCCCTGGCGGTCTGGAGGAGTTTGCCGGCACCGGCGTAGATCTGCCTGGTGACGAAGAACGGAATCAGCGTGTCGATCGTTCGCTGGAAGTCGCCCTGGCGGGCAACCAGGTAGTTCTCGTGGCAGCCGTACGAGTTGCCGGCCGAGTCGGTGTTGTTCTTGAACAGGTAGATCTGGCCGCGGATGCCCTCTTCTTCGAGGCGCTGCTCCGCCGAGTGCAGCAGGCCCTCCAGGATTCGCTCGCCGGCTTTGTCGTGGGCGACCACGTCGTAGAGGCTGTCACATTCAGGCGTCGCGTATTCTGGATGGCTGCCGACGTCGAGGTAGAGACGGGCACCGTTCTCGAGAAAGACGTTGGAACTGCGTCCCCACGACACGACCCTGCGGAACAGGTACCGCGCCACCTCATCTGGCGACAGCCGCCGCTGGCCGCGCAGCGTGCAGGTCACGCCGTACTCGTTCTCGATCCCGAAGATGCGCCGTTCCACGACAATCAGGGTACCTGGGTCCTGCCGAGGATCGGGCGTACCGTCAGATCCGGATCGCGACCAGAATGGTGACGATGGACACGGTGCCCGAAGACGGCGGTCTCCGCTCGGGGTTCGTCCCGATCACACGGGTCGGCGACGCGACTCGGGCACGCATCCTCGCCGCACTTCTGGAGTCCGAAGGCATCGAGGTCAGGCTCCACAGCGAGTCGTTCGGGCCCTACCCGGTCACCGTGGGTGACATGGCGACCACCGAGCTCTGGGTCCCGGAGCGACGCGTCGACGATGCGCGCAGGGTGCTCCTGGACTCAGAGATCCTCGACGCCGTCGGCGAGGACGACGGAGCCGCGGCCGGAGGGCCCATGCTGGAGCTCCGTTTCGTCGCGGCGCTGCTGATCGTCGTGTTCGTGCTCGCCGTGCTCGTTGCCCTGCGGGTCTTCTAGCTGCGGGCGCCTGCGATCTCGTCCGCGGTCAGCCTGCGGAACTTGCGGCGACCCAGGCTCCTGTCCAGCACCGCCGCTTCCCAGTCATCCGGCTCTGTGCCGTTCTCCTCGACCGTCTCGATGGCCTCGGCGACGAGCGCGACGGCCGCGGCGAGATCGAGGTCAGCATCGCCGTAGGCCGCGGCGAGGTGCTCGCGCAGGTCGTCGTCTTTGCCGCCGAGCGCCGCAAAGTCCGGCTCGTGACGCAGTGTCCCATCGAACTGCACCCGGAAGAGCGCGTCGTCGTCCGCATCCTCCCCCACCTCGGCCACGAGCACCTCGACTTCGTACGGTTTGTTCTCGTGCGTGAAGATCTGGCCGATGGTCTGCGAGTAGGCGTTCGCCAGGCCCTTTCCGGTCACGTCGGTGCGGCCGTACGAGTAGCCCTTGAGATCCGCGTAGCGGATTCCTGCGACCCGCAGCGTCTCGAACTCGTTGAACCGTCCAACGCCGGCAAAGGCGATGCGGTCGTAGATCTCGCCGATCTTGTGCAGCGACCCGGAGGGGTTGGCCCCCATCAGGAGCATCCCGTCGGCGAAGCGCAGCGCGACGATGGCACGGCCGCGGGCGATTCCCTTGCGGGCGAAGTCCGCGCGGTCCTTGATCAGCTGCTCGGGCGGGACGTAGAAGCCCATCGTCATGGTCTCGCCTCCAAGACGGCGCCGGCGATTTCGGACAGCCGCTCGTCACCGACTTCGGTCAGCCCAGTGGAGGTCACTGCAACGACATTGGGAAGGATCCCCCGCCGCAGATCCGGCCCGCCCGTCGCGCTGTCCTCTTCAGCCGCTGCCACGAGGGCCTCGACCGCGATCCGTAGCGCACCAGGCTCGTCGAGGTCCTGTTGCCATGCGGATTTCAGGAACGCCCGCGCCTCGGGGCCGCCCGATCCGGTCGTGGCGTAGTCCTGTTCCTCGTAGCGACCGCCCACCACGTCGAACGAGAAGAGCTTGCCGTCCTCGTCCAGCTCGTCGTAGCCCGCGAACAGGGGAACGACGGCCAGACCCTGGAAAGCCAATGCCAGGTTGCCGCGCACGAGCCTGGCGAGGAAGTTTGCTTTGCCCTCGAGGCTGAGTCTGGTGCCTTCGATCTTCTCGTAATGCTCGAGCTCGGTCTGGAACAGTCTGATGAGCTCGACGGCCATGCCGGCGGTTCCCGAGATGGCGACTGCAGAGAAGTCGTCTGCTGCGTAGACCTTCCTGACTCTGTGGTGGGCGATGACGTGCCCCGCCGTTGCTCGCCGGTCGCCTGCCATGACCACCCCGTGCGACCAGCGCAGGGCAAGTACGGTGGTTGCCTCGGGGACCGCGGGCGTTTGCGACGTGCCGACATCCCAGGTGGGCAAGAGGCCCCGTGACTCGAGGAGCCCGGCAAAGCTCCCGTCAGGGTCCACTTCGTCGAGGGGAAGCGGCCCCGGCTTCCGTCGGTGCGGGGTGGCGCTCACTCCCCGCCCTTCTGGACGTAGTTCTTGACGAACTCCTCAGCGTTCTCCTCAAGGACCGAGTCGATCTCATCGAGCAGGTCGTCGATGCGCTCGGTGAGCTCTTCACCCTGGTCGGACACTTCGACGTCTTCGCTGTCCTGACCGGCGTCGTCGGAGCGCTCGGTCTGCTTGCGTTCTTGGTCAGCCATCTTCGCCTCCTAGCCCGTGGAGCAACGCCGCGGCGTCAGGGCTCGCCTCGAGCAACGTGCCGACGTGGTCCCGTGTTCCGCGCAGCGGCTCCATCATAGGAACGCGCTTCAGGGTGTCCTCGCCGACGTCGAAGACGAGGGAGTCCCAGTTGGCGGCGACGAGGGCGCTCCCATAGCGGGCGACACAGTTCCCCCGGAAGAAGGCCCTGGTGGTCTCGGGCGGGTCGGCAACGGCTCGGTCGATCTCGGCGTCGCTGAAGAGGCGGCGCACCCGGTCCCTGGCAACCAGCCGGTGGTACAGGCCCCGCTCCGGATCGACGTCGTGGAACTGGAGCCCGAGCAGGCGCAGCTTGGGATCGGTCCACTCCAGCCCATCACGATCGCGGTAGCCGTTGAGCAGGGACAGCTTGGCGGTCCAGTCGAGACGGTCGGCGGTGCGCATGGGATCGGACTCCAGATCGGTCAGGACCAGCTCCCATTCGGCGAGGACCTGCTCGAACACCGAGTCGAGATCGGATGCGCGGACGTACTTCGTGGCCCACTCGAGGTATTGCCACTGCGCCTCGAGCGCCGTGAGCGTTGCGCCATCGTCGCGCGTGACCCGGTGCCCCAGGGTCGGATCGTGGCTGACGCTCCACACTTCGGAGACCGGGTCGGCCAGCGTGATCGTGTCCGGGAGTGCTCCGTCTTCGAGCGCGGCGAGGACGAGTGCGGCAGACCCGAGTTTGAGAAACGTCTGCACTTCGTTGAGGTTGGCGTCGCCGATGATGACGTGGAGCCTGCGATATTTCGCGGTGTCGGCGTGCGGCTCGTCGCGGGTGTTGATGATCGGGCGCTTCAATGTCGTCTCCAGCCCGACCTGCTCTTCGAAGAAGTCGGCCCGCTGGGTGATCTGGTAGTCGACGGCCGGTCTGCCGTTCTCCGCACCGATCTTGCCGGACCCGGTGAAGATCTGGCGGGTCACGAGGAATCCGGTGAAATGCTCGACGATGTCACCGAAGGGCAGGTCCCTGGCGACCAGGTAGTTCTCGTGGGCTCCGTACGAGTTGCCTTTGCCGTCGCTGTTGTTCTTGTGGACGACGAGCCGCTCCCCCTGCTTGAGGAGCCGTTGCGCCGCCTGGACGGCGCTCCACAACACGGCCTCTCCTGCCTTCTCGTAGCGGGCGGCCTGGAGCGGGTCGGAGCATTCCGGCGTGGAGTATTCGGGATGGGCGTGGTCGACGTAGAAACGTGCCCCATTGGTGAGGACCGCGTTCACCAATCCGGATTCGATCTCGGCCACCGGTGCATCCTCAAAGCCGAACCCGCGGGCATCACGTCCCGGCGATTCTTCGTCGAACGACCACTGGATGCGGGCCCTTCCCCCGGCGTATGAGTTGATCACAGCGCTCGAAGCGAGCACCGGATTGAAGTCGGGCTGGTGGAGCACGGTGATCCCGTACTCGGTCTCGGAGCCCAGCACCGTGGGAACAGCCATGGGTCTCCCTACAGGTACTGCCCGGGCGTGACGGCCTCGATCGACCGTTGGTCACGATCGCCTTCGAGCAAGGTCCTGACGAACACGATGCGCTCGCCCTTCTTGCCCGAGATCTTCGCCCAGTCGTCCGGGTTCGTGGTGTTGGGGAGATCCTCGTGCTCCCGGAACTCCTGGGTGATGGCACGCATCACGTCATCTTTGCGCAGGCCGCGCGGCCCGCCAGAGATCTCCCGCTTGATCGCGTCCTTCTTCGCACGGCGCACCACGTTCTCGATCATGGCGCCGGACGCAAAGTCCTTGAAGTACATGATCTCGCGATCGCCGTTGGCATACGTGACCTCGAGGAATCGGTTCTCCTCGCTGGTCGCATACATGCGCGCCACGGTGTCCTCGATGACTGCCTCGAGGTACGCGTCGACGGAACCGCCGTTGGCGGCGAGCTCTTCTGCGTCGTAGGGCAGCGATTGGGACAGGTAGATCTTGAAGATGTGCTTCGCCGCCAGTTCGCCTGGCCGCTCGATCTTGATCTTCACATCGAGGCGCCCGGGACGCAGGATCGCCGGATCGATGAGATCTTCACGGTTCGAAGCTCCGATCACGATGACGTTCTTCAGGGTCTCGACGCCGTCGAGCTCTGAGAGGAGTTGCGGCACGATCGTGGACTCGACATCCGAAGACACCCCGGTGCCGCGGGTGCGGAACAGGGAGTCCATCTCATCGAAGAAGACGATCACAGGGACGCCTTCGTCCGACTTCTCCTTGGCCCGTTGGAAGATGAGGCGGATCTGGCGTTCGGTCTCTCCAACGTACTTGTTGAGCAGTTCGGGACCCTTGATGTTCAGGAAGTAGGACCTGATGTCCTCGTTGCCCTCCTTGCGGCCCACGGCCTTGGCAAGACTGTTGGCAACGGCCTTGGCGATGAGTGTCTTGCCGCATCCGGGTGGCCCGTAGAGCAGGACCCCTTTGGGAGCGGCCAGCTCGTACTCGGCAAAGCGCTCCTTGTGGACGTAGGGCAGCTCGACCGCGTCGCGAATGACTTCGATCTGGCCGCCGAGACCTCCAATGTCCGCATACGTGATGTCCGGCACTTCTTCGAGCACGAGCTCTTCGACCTCTGGCCGAACCAGCTTCTCGTGAACCAGCCCGGTTCTCGGGTCCATGCGAACGTGATCTCCGACGCGGAGGAAGGCTTCATGGAGCGGTGAAGCCAGTTCGACAACCCGCTCCTCATCGGCGCGGCCAAGGACGATCATCCGCTGATCCGGCAGGATCTCCTTGATCGTGACGACCTCGCCAACCAGATCGAAGGTGCGCATGTCCACCACGTTGTACGCCTCGTTGAGCAGCACTTCCTGGCCGATCTCGAGCGCTTTGATCTCGATCGTGGGTTCGACGTTCACCCGCATCTTTCGTCCAGACGCGTGGACGTCGACCGTGCCGTCCTCGTTGATACGGAGAACCGTGCCGAACGGGTTCGGAGGCGCCGTCAGCTTCTCGACCTCTTCGCGCAACAGGGCAAGCTGGTCGCGGGTCTCCTCCAGCACCGCTTGGAGCTTTTCGTTCTGCGCTCCGGCCTGCGCGAGCTTGCCCCGAGCCTCGAGGAGCCGCTCTTCGAGCACCCGCACCCGACGCGGGGCGTCCTGGAGCCGACGGCGCAAGACAGAGATCTCTTCTTCGAGCGTCCTGATGGTCGCCTCGAGCTGCCGGCGGTCGCGGTCGGTCACGATGCGCCTCTCGCCGTCGATGGTGGTGCCTGACCCATCTCGGTACTCATTGTTCGAGTGTAGGCCCAACCCGCCGACAGGCGAACGCATGACGTGATGCACATTCCGCCGTGACACGCCGTAGCCTGGTGCGCAATTTCGCGTAATGAGGAATGATGAAGGTTTGGATCGATCAGGACCTGTGCACGGGTGACGGACTCTGCGAGGAGATCGCTCCGGATGTGTTCGTGTTGCTTGACGACGGGCTCGCCTATGTCCGTGAGGGTGACAAGATCTTCGCCGCTTCGGAGAACACCTCCGAGGGTGCAGAGGGACTCGCCGAAATCCCCGACGGTCAGCTCGACCTCGTGGTCGAGAGCGCCGAGGAATGCCCAGGGGAGTGCATCTTCATCGAGCCCTGATCGTCAGGCCCCTTCCAGCCGCGTCCTGGCGACGGTGATGAATCCGGTGTGCCCGACCATTCGATGCTCGGGACGCACGGACCGGCCCTCGACGGCCCAGTCCCGCATCAGGATCTCGAAGGTCGCGGCGTCGAGGAACCGATCGGTCTCGGCCAGCGCCTCCCGCACCTCCTGGACCTGGGGGACCGTGGGTAGGTAGCAGCTGAAGATCCCGCCGCCGGGGAGGTGCTCGGCCGCGCCGGGCACGGCGTGCCACGGCTCGGGGAGGTCGAGGACGATTCGGTCTGGCCGGACGACGCCGATCGCTTTCTCGACGTCTCCGATCCTCAGCTCGAGCTGCTTCGGGATCTCCCCGAAGAAGCCCACGATCCGTTTCCGAGCGATGGCGCCGTGGTCCGCTCTCCGCTCCACGCTCACGACACGCCCGCCGGAACCAACCGCTCGGGTCAGGGCCATCGCAAGTGCCCCAGAACCCGTCCCGGCTTCGAGCACGGTCATGCCGGGCCCAATATCCGCCCAGACGAGGATCGCTCCGGCATCCTTGGGGTAGAGCACGGTGGCTCCCCGCTTCATCTTCACAACGTAGTCGGCGAGGCGGGGACGCACCGCGATGAGATCGACGCTTCGACTCGATTGCAGCACCGCTCCTGGGAGGCGCCCGATGATCGCCGCGTGCGCGAGCATGCCGTTGTGGAAGTGGAACTCGCCGTCTGCGCGCAATGTCAGCAGGAACGTGCGGCCCCGGTCATCGAACAGGAGACACGACTCTCCCGCCGCGAACGGAGTGCGGTCGTCCATCAGTTGAGCGCGGGCAGCACCGCCACCACGAATGCCAACACCATCACCACGACGATGAACCAGATCACGATCTTGGTGAACGCCTGACGCTTGCGGAACACGTCAGATCCCGGTGCCGCGCTCGGTGACGATCTGCGACGCCTTCACAACCCGCACGCTCATGCCGTGCGGGGCGTACACGTCGAACCCTCTGGTACGCAGCCGGCGCTTCCTCCGACGCCGTTGGAGCAGGTAGCCCACTGCGAGGAGTGCCCAGCCGACACGGGCATCCGCGACACCGCTGCCGCGAACATTCCTCCACCCAACGCGTATCAGCCAGTGAAAGCGGCGCCACCACAACCAGGAGATCGCCTTCGTGAAGAAGCTCACTGCGGCGGCACCACCACGACGCGCACCCGCTGGCTCCGCCGCCACGCCCGATAGCCCACGTACCCGACCACCAAGACGGCCACGCCGATCGCAACGTAGACGCCGACTCCCCTGGCTTTCTCTTCGGTGTCGTCGACGACGGTTTGTATCTCGCGGAGCTTCGCTTCGAGATCGTCGCGGTGGATGGTCACGTGTCTGCTCCTTCCGGTGCTCCGTCGATGTCGAGCGCAGGCGGTGCGTCGGTGTGGAGGTCGTACACCGGGACCGCCCTGGCGATGGCGTAGGTGATCAAGCCAAGGATCAAGGCGAACAGCACGTAGCCGAGGGCCTCCCAGTACGGGCTCGCAGGAAACAGGTCGACGAAGGCGCGCAGGCCGGCGACCCCGAGGAAGATGATGCCGGCCGCCCAGGCTGCAGCCGCGCCAAAGGAGAAGCCCCCGAACGTGGCGAGCTTCTTCGCGGGCTCCAGGGTCTCCTGCAGCAGGTAGGCGCGTGCCATGGCGATGAACTCTGAGATCATGCTGGGCAGGTCCCCGAACTTCGCCATCACGGTCCTCTCGTCATCCGGCGCCGGCTCGGCGGTTCCCCGCCGGGCTGCATCGGCGAGGCTACCCGATCCGGAGTCTGCACATGTTCGCCTCGCGCCTCCCGCAACCGTGCGGCGGCCCGGGGTACCATCGCCGCCGGCACATGAGCACCGTCGAGCAGACCGAGCGAGGCCCAGACGACGGTCGCCCCGTGGCACGCCGGAATCTTGGCGCGATCGTGTGGGGACAGGCCGTCAGCCTCTTCGGCGACTACGTCGCGATCTTCGCCTTGCCGTACTTCATGGTGGCCCTCACCGGCGAGGCACTCGACCTGACGCTGGTGTGGTGGTTCGAGAACCTGCCCATGCTGCTGTTCGGTCTCGCTGCAGGGGTCTACCTCGACCGCAGGGCGCGTCTGCGGTTGACGCTCATCACCGTCGATCTCGTGCGGGCGGCCATGTTCGGCCTGCTCGCCGTCGCCGCAGCGAGCGGCGTCGCCGGCAAGCCGATGATCTTCCTCGTGGCCTTCGCTGCGGGCTCCATGGCCGTGCTCTTCGACTCGGGGTTGCAGGCCCTGATGCCTTCAGCCCTGCGTGAGGAGCAGCTGATCACGGCCAACTCCCGGATCGAGCTTGCGCGCACGATCATGGGCAGCCTGGGCCCCCTCGTCGCCGGTCTCGCCGTCGCCGTCTCCGCGGGGTTTGCGATCGCCTTTGCGGTCAACGGAGTCACGTTCCTGGCCTCTGCGGTGTTCCTGGGGGCCGTCAAGCCCAAGGCACGTGTCCAGCCGACAGAGCGCGAACCGTTCTGGGCGTCGTTCTCGTCCGGCGTGCGGTACCTGTTCTCCGAACCCCACCTGCGGTGGGCGACCCTTGGAGCGAGTGCGACCAACCTCGTGTTCGCTCCGCTGGCGGCGACGATCGTGCTGTTCGTCGCCAGCGTCATCCTCGGCCTCGACGTCGGCGCCGGTGGAGACGAGCTGACCGAGAGCGGCGGTCAGATCGGACTGTTCTTCGCCCTCATGGCCCTCATCGGTGCCGTTGGAGTCGCGGTTGCTCCCGCTGTGGCCCGCCGCCTCCCCCTGGGGACGATGTACGTCTTGGGACTCGCCCTGTTCGGCATCGGATTCGTGCTGGTATCACGGTCAACGTCGATGCTCGCCGTGATTCCCGCAGGCATCGGCCTGAGCGGTGTCACCTGGGTCAACATCGCGTTGGTGACGTTGCGGCAACGACTGACACCGCCGGAGCTGCTCGGGAGGGTGATCACCGCATCCCGGTGGATCGCGTGGCTTCCCTTCCTCTTCGTCCCGGTTGCCGGTCTGCTGGCCGACGCCCTCGGGCTCCGCACCCTCTACCTGCAGAGCGCGGCTGCGCTCTTGGTCGTCGCCCTCGCCCTCACCGCGACCAAGCTCTACAGGGATCCAGTGATGGCCGATCCCGGAGAGACCCCCTCACACCCAGTCGGGTGACGAGGAGACTTCGACGAGCGTCGGACCCGGGTGGGCGATCGCCTCGGAGAACACGGCTTCCAGATCCGATGGGTCGATGACCCGGAACCCGGTTCCTCCACAGAGCTCGGCATAGGCGGCAAAGTCGGGGTTTACAAGGGAGGTCTGCCAGACCGGCCGGAGCGCACCACGCTGTTCCCGACTGATCTTGGCCAGCTCGTTGTTGTTGAGGACGATGTGGGTGATCGGCATCTCGTACTTGACCGCGGTCGTGAAGTCCGCGAGGTACTGACCGAGCCCACCATCACCAGAGATCGATACGATCGGCCGCTCCCCTCGCGTTGCCGCCCACGCTCCGAGGGCTGCGGGCAAGGCGAACCCGATCGAGCCGAGATAGCCGCTCATCAGCACGTCTTGGCGGCCGCGGCACTCGAAGTAGTGACCGAACGCATAGGTGTTGTTGCCAACGTCGACGGGTATGACGGCGTCGCCGGGAATCACCGCAGAAAGGGCGTCGAACACCGAAGCAGGGTGCATCCGGCCGGCCTCGTCGCGGAGCTGACGGCGCTTGGCCTTCTCTGCCCGCCAGTCGGCGCGGCGGCGCTCGAGCCCCGCGACGACCTCAGGGCGGTCTGCCGGGGTGAGACGATCCATCAACTCGGCCACAGTGGTGGAGATCTCGCCCCAGATCGGCACGTCGACCGGATGGAACTTGCCGAGGGTCATCCGGTCGAAATCGACCTGAATCGTCGGCTTCTTCTCGGAGATGCCGGTGTGGTTCGAGAACGTCGCCCCGAAGACCAGGAGACAGTCGCTCTTGCCCATCGTCGCCGAAGCGACCCGGGTCCCCGACCGCCCGAGGACCCCGCAGGCGAGCCGATGGTCATCCGGTACCGTGCCTTTGGCCTTGAACGTCGTGATCAACGGTGCATCGATCCGCTCGGCAAGCGCACACACCTCGTCCCGGAAGGGCCGCGCACCGTTGCCGACGATGATCGCCGGGCGCTCTGCTCGGTCGAGCAGCGCCACGGCGCGGTCGATCTCCTCGGTAGGCGGCCTGATGAGGTCCGGGCCAATCCTGCCTGCCCGAGGCCGCGGTGGAGGATCCGAGCGGCCGATCAGGTTCTGTACCTCGTCGGGGAAGATGAGATGGGCGACGTCGCGCTCGACCGTGGCGTGCTTGACCGCGAGGGCCATCAGGTCGGTGGCGTTCGCCGCAGTCAGCACGGTCTGGCTCCAGCGCGCCACCGCGGAGAAGGCCTCGGCCAGTGGGATCTCCTGAAACGCCCCAGGGCCCAGCACTTGCGTGTTCACCTGACCAGTCAACGCCAGGACGGGCGCGCGATCCACCTTGGCGTCCCACAAGCCGGTGAGCAGATTGGTCGCACCCGGTCCCGCGATGGACAAGCATGCCGCAGGCTTGCCGGTCAGCTTGCCGTACGCCGAAGCGGCGAACGCCGCGGCTCCTTCGTGACGGATGCCGAAGTAGCGCAACCGGTCGTCGCCCTCCGCCTTGCGCAGCGCATCGGCCAGACCCAGATTGGAGTGCCCCACCATCCCGAACACGGTGTCCACACCCCACGCGGTCATGACGTCGACCATCTGGTCCATGAGCGACGTCTCGGGGGCCAGCACGGGGAGCTCGACGTAGACACCGTCAGCGCGCTCCTCGATGCGATAGCAGGGTGCGACGTCTCCGTATCCCTCCGGAGGCGTGCCATCGAGCGGGTCATACTCGTAGCCGTGCCAGGGACAGATCACGTAGCCGTCCTCGATCGTCCCTTCGCCAAGCGGTCCGCCCTGGTGCGGGCACCGGTTGTCGAGCGCGCCGAGCCCTTCAGCCGTCCTGGTGATGCACAGCGCCCGCCCGTCGGCGATCACGGCTGTGACGCGGCCCGGTTGCAGATCGCCGGGATCGATTCTGTGCCATTGGTGCTCCATGGGGCGAGGCTATACGTCTCCCCGCGGAGGCGCCGCGCCTCAGAAGCGGCGCCTGGCCGTCTTCACGGTCGCCGTGCGCCTCCCCCTGGCGAGCCATCCGACGATGAAGCCGAACAGCACGGCCAGCACGATCCACAAGATGATCTGGCTTGCTACGAAACTCATGTTCACTCCAACTCGGCGATGAATTCGATGCGTCGGTTGCGGGCGCGTCCTGCTTCTGTGCTGTTGTCGGCGATCGGACGGGTGTCGCCGAAGCCCTCGATGGTGAACCGGTTCTCGGCTGCTCCACGACCGACCAGGTAATCGCGCACTGCCGTCGCCCGCTCGACCGAGAGCTCCAGGTTGCGTTGCGAGCTGCCCTCGGAGCTGGCGTGACCTTCGACGCGTACCGGAACATTGGGGAACAGCCCGAGGGCGATGAAGATCTCGTCGAGCAGGGCGGTTCCGATCTCAGTCAACTCAGCGGAGTCGCTCTCGAACTCGACCACCTTGCCCTCGATCAGGACATCGAGGTCGTCCTGGAGTTCTTCGACCTGTTCTACGGTCACCACGGTGTCGGGAAGGCTGGGTCCGGGGATGTAGTCGAGGCTGAAGGCAAGCGCCAGGTCCTCAGCGCTGGTGTTGACGTCCTTGCGGAGCTGGCGGGACTCGGTCTCGCCGCTGATGCCGAACACTCCACTGCGAGGCACGATGTAGAACTCGCCGTCCGGGATCCCGGGAAGCGCCAGAGCGAGGAGCACCCCGACCTCGTCGATCCACTCGGCTTCAGATGGCAGGCCTTCGAGCACGACAAGACCCTCGGCCTCGACGACGCTGACGGTCGGGGTCGACTGCACGGCTTCGATCAGGGCCGACCGGGTCGAGCTCGACGAGACATCACCGGTGATGGCGACCGACCCTTCGCTCCACGCAACCATGACCCGACGGCCGACGATCTCGCGCTCCACCGGATCCGGCGGGGGCGCAACCGAGAACAGCTCATTGGCATCGACGGCAGACACACCGCGGATTCCAGCAACCGCACCAACGGCCTCTGCAATGGGCTCGCCCTCGACGTATGTACCCCGCAGTTCGATCTCGGTGCCGTCTGCATGCGCGGTGACCTGGTCGAACCCCGAGGCGACGATGGCGTCGTTCGCCGCCTGCTCCAGCCCCCCTTCGATGGACCTCGTCCCGAAGACGACGGCGCCAGCGGTGAGCGCGACGAACGCGATCACCGCCATCAGGATGAAGTTGAACCACGACACCCTGATCTCGTCGTCGGGATTCCCGGAAGGGAATCGGGGACCCGAGGGCCCGGCATTCTGCCGGTTGAGTTCCTTGAGTCGTTTGGTTGCGTTCCTGGCCATCGCTCACCTCGACCCGGCGATGGTACCGGCGGGCCCAGCTCGTCCTCCCGCATTCATCGGCGCTGGGGAGGGCCGCCTACAGGGATCAGCGGACGGCTTCTTCCGGGCTTTCTGCGAGTCGTAGGTCGGCGCTCTCGCTGTCGACCACGATCCGGATCGTTTCACTGTCCCGCACGCCGGACCGCAGCATATCGCCGACCGCCGCTCTGAGTGTGGCGAGCGCAGTGACGATCTCCTGGTGCTCCTGCTTCGTGGCGGCGATCAAGCCTTCAGACTCGCGCTGACTCGACTCCATGACGGCGATGGCGTCCCGCCGGGCGGCCGATCGGATCTCGTCTGCCTCGTCCTCGGCCCGTGCGATGACCGCTTCGGCTTCGGTCCTGGCTACGGCCCCCATGTCCTCTGCCGCCGCAATGGCTTCCGCACGGGTCCGCTCGGTCTCATCTGCACCAGCGGCTGCGGCAGCCGACGCACCCGCTTCGATCCTGGCGGCTTCGGCCTCTGCTCCTTCGAGACGGGCCTTCGCCTGCAACAGGATGTCTTCGGCCTCCTTCCGGATCCGCCTTGCCTCGCGACGGGGCTCGGCGAGGACGTCGCCTGCGGCGCTCTCAGCACCACGAACGATCTCGGCGGCGCGTGTCTCGGCCTCTCCGAGGAGCTTCTGTTTCGCCTCGGCGGCTGCCATGTAGGCGACCTCGATCGAATCCTCGGCATCACCGGCAACGGCGAAGCGCCGTTGCAGCGCGTTCGCCCGCAGTGTCTCGGTTCGCAGCGAGTCCTCGAGAGAGGCGATTGCCTCGGCCAGATCGGCCAGGAAGGCGTCAACCGCGTCCGGGTCGTACCCGCGCTTGGACGCACTGAATTCGGCTCGCCGGATTGCGGCCGCCAAGGTGTCCATGTCGACCCCTTCCGTGGCGTCGCCGTCCGCTCGCACGTCTGCCCTACATCCATCCCTGGACGCTACGCACAGTGTATGGCGCCTACTCTCCGTGGTCAAGAGGCTCCCCGGATACCCCCAGGGCCACCGTGAGCCGGTCGACGAACACCCCCTGGCCGGATACGAGGCGCTCCTTGCTCCCCGCGGGATTCGTCCACACCACTCGGTCGATCTCCGGAATCGTGATCGTGCGCCCCGACCGGGGGGGCCAGGCGATCTCGATGCGGTTGCTGTCCAACCGCTTTGGGTCGAGGTCGCCTTCAGCCCCAAACCCGTGCACGATCTTGCCGGAACGCTGCGTGATCGTTCCCAGATCGATCAGCCGTGCGGAGACGTCGTGTCCGGTCTCCTCGCGGAACTCCCTGAGGGCACCGGCCATCGGCTCCTCGCCAGCATGGAGCTCTCCTTTGGGGATCGACCACACGCCACGATCGCGGCGCGCCCAATACGGGCCCCCGGGGTGGGCGATCAGCACTTCGAGGGCGGAGCCGAGCCCGCGGAACAGCAGGATGCCGGCGCTCACCTTCATCTCCCACACCGGCCGCGTAGCGCCTCGTTCATCGCCTGCAGCCCTGCGGCATGCTCCGCAGCGATGAACTTCCATACGGCGGCGACGGCGACCCCAGAGAACCGCTCGCGGTTGACGAGACGGCAGTGGGTACGGTCGAGGGCCGTCACCGCCAGCGTGTGCTGGACGTCGAACACACCACGCACCCCGGTCGTGGCCCGCCATTCCAGACGCGAGGGAGCCTCGACCACGATGAGCCTCGGGCGAAAACGGAAGGTGCGGCCGTCCGCACCCGAGAAGGTGACCAGGAGCCGCTCACCGGCAACCGGGCTCCCCGCGACCGCGACCAGGAACGGATTCCACTCGCCGTATCGAGCGAAGTCGACGAGCTCGTCCCACACCCGCGTTGCGGACGCCGCGATGGGGGTCTCAGAGTCGATCGTGCGAGCCATGGCGGCCGAGCCTACGGCGGTACGCTGGCGCCCATGACCCGACTCCTGTACGCCGCGCTCGGCGAGAGCGACTGTGAGGAGCTCGGGAGCGGCTTTCTGGCGCAACCCGTCAACGCCGTCTCCAGCCTGGCGTTCAGCGTGTTCGGGCTTGCGATCATCGCCTGGGCACGGAGCGCCCCCGGCCTGGAACGAACCATCAGAACGTGGTTCGGCTGGCTCATGGTCGCAACCGGCGTGGGGTCCTTCCTGTTCCACGGGCCGCAGTGGCCCGGTGCACACTTCCTCCACGACATCACGTTCCTGGCCGCCGTCGTCTTCGTGCTGACGTTCAACGTCGTTGCCGCCAAGGGCTGGAATCCCCGGCTGGGTTGGATCGGGTTCTTCGCGACCACGGTCGGGGCTGCTGTGGTCCTCCTGATCGCACCGTCGTCGACCAATGCTCTCACGGTGATTGCCGTCGCCGGCTTGGTGGCGTCTGAGGTCGTCGTCCATCGCGTCGGAGGCGTCGACGGCCGCTGGTACGCGACCGCGTTGGTCCTTCTCGTTCTGGCACTGGCCGGCAACGCCGCGGGCCGCACCGGATCGGCGCTCTGTGATCCGGAGAGCGTCTTCCAGGCCCACGGCGCCTGGCACGTGCTCGCGGCCGGGTTCTTGACGGCGTACTTCGTCGCCACGGCAGGCGTCCGGGCGCACGCGATGGCGCGATGACCGAGGTCTCCGCAGACGACATCGCTGTCGCCGCCGAGCGCATCGCCCCGTTCATCCACCGCACCCCGGTGATGCGCTCTGGCACCGTCGACCGCGAGCTCGGCACCAGCGTCTTCTTCAAGGCGGAGAACTTCCAGAAGGTCGGGGCGTTCAAAGTCCGCGGAGCGATCAACGCGATTCGCGCGCTGCCTGCGACAACCCGAGGGGTCGTCACGCATTCGTCCGGGAACCACGGCCAGGCCCTGGCCTACGCCGCGGCGGTGAACGCCATCCCGGCATGGGTCGTCATGCCAGAAGACGCCAGCGAGGTCAAACGGAGCGCGGTGCGAGGCTACGGCGCTCAGGTCGTCCCGTGCCATCTCGCCGAACGGCAGGCCGTCGCCTCGCGCGTCGTGAACGAGACAGGCGCAACCTTCATCCACCCCTTCGACGATCCCCGGGTCATCGCAGGCCAGGGCACCGCAGCCCACGAGCTGCTCGAGGACGTCCCTGGCCTGGATGTGCTCCTCACCCCGATTGGGGGCGGGGGTCTCCTCGCGGGCACGGCCATTGCCGGCCGATCGGTCGCTCCTGGCATCTCCATCGTCGGCGCCGAACCGACTGCGGTCGATGATGCCGCCCGATCGTTGCGCAGCGGCGTCCGTCAGCCCGGAGAGGCCGAGCCGAAGACCATCGCCGACGGCCTGCTCACGGGCATCGGCGCCCTCACCTTTCCGATCCTGCTCGCCGCCGAAGCCGAGGTCGTGACCGTGACCGAGGACTCCATCCTCGCTGCGGCAACCTTCTTCTTGACCCGAATGAAGATCCTGGTGGAACCTTCCGCGGCGACCGTGCTGGCAGCGCTGCGCACCGAGCCCGATCGCTTTCGCGGCAGGCGCGTCGGCGCCGTGATCAGCGGTGGCAACACCGACCTCGGGTGGTTGCGCGCTAGGTGAGTGCGCTGAGGTGGGTCAACGCGTCGGCAAGCTCGCGTCGCGCGGTGACGAGGTTCTGGCCGGTTCGTACCTCGCGGTCGCGTGCCTCGGCCAGGGTTCGTCCCCGATCCGGATCGTCTGCAGAACCGGCGGCGACCGTGCGGTAGTTGTGCCTGGCATCTGCCCTGGCATCCAACGTCTCCCTGGCGGTGTTCAGCCGGCTCACCACTGCGCGGGCGAGTTGTGCGGTCTGGGCGTCTGGCGCCGCAGCCTCGAGGCCGTAGAGGGCGTCGCGTGCTCCGTCCATGCGTCCGGCCAGTGCTTGCCAGGTGTCCGCCTTGGCCGTGTCCGCCGTCGAGCCCGGCGCGGTCGTGCCGTCGAACTGTGCGTTCCCCCGCCAGATCGCGATGTCCTCATTCATCGTGTCGTACAGCCAACGGGCGTCGGCGTACCCCTTGCGGGCATTGGGTTTCCACCCTGGATCGGGGGCAGCGACGTGGACCGTCTTGCGCTTCCCGCCCCGAGCAATAGCGGCGATGAGGATCACGATGGCCCCAACGATCAACAGCAACAGCCAC
>Ga0255048_10000069_pt1 | contig 68042 bp, 81 predicted proteins | sample JV7_2_2_MG_FD_183619 | JGI IMG/M metagenome (GOLD analysis project Ga0255048, IMG submission 183619) | Seawater microbial communities from Jervis Inlet, British Columbia, Canada - JV7_2_2 | ecosystem: Environmental > Aquatic > Marine > Inlet | place: Canada: British Columbia | collected 2016-10-06 | reverse complement strand
CGAAGAAACCAAAAAAGAAATCCAAAGTTATAGAGAGAAAGGTTATCCAGTATTATTAATGCACGACAAAGGTGGTCGCACTATAGTAGAATAATCCAAACCAAGTAATTTATAGCATTTTACTAAAGGTGCGGACTATTTATTGAAGACCACTGTAATTTTTTAGGAGAAATAAATGTCATCAACTATGTTAGACCAAGCCGTCATTGACGCCGAAGCACTTCGAGAAGCGGCGATGAAAAACGCAGAACAAGAAGTTCTCGAAAAGTATTCAGGCGAAATCAAAGAAGCCGTCACATCCCTTTTAGAACAAGAGGAAGATATGTTTGGTATGGAAGACGAGGAAGGTCTTGATGCTGAACCCGGCATAGCCGATCAAATGCCGATTGCTGCCACTGATGGCGAGAACATGTGTCCGTGCCCCGAAGAAGAAGAGCCAATGGTTCTTGATCTAGATCAGATTGTTGCTGCGGCACAAGCAGCAGAGAGCGAAGAAGAAATGGATCTTGGTGGCGATGTTGCTGCCGATGAAGAAGAACTCTTTGAGGTAAACGACGACAATCTTCTTGAGGTAATTGCCCAAGCACTGAACGAGGAAGAAGATGACGAAGAAGCTGAAAAAGATTTTGATGGCGATGGTGAGGTAGAATCGAAAAAAGCCGAATGGAAAGGCTCGCGTGATAAAGCTATTAAAAAATCTAAAGAAGAAGAAAAGAAAGACAAACCCAAAAACGAGGGTGCTGAAAAAATCGCCCCTGAAATTTTTGAGGATTCAGGAGAACAAGAAATTGATGAGAACGAAGAACTTGACGAAGAACTACTTGATGAAATCGTCGAGGCATTAGTAGTCGATATGAAGAATGTTCCTTCCGGGGATATCTTTCATACACACCCAACTATGGGACAAAACGAACGAGGTCTTGATATTGCTTTAGCGCAAGAACAAGACACAGAATTTGCAGAGGAGCAAGAACAATTGCGCCAAGCATTAAAGAAGTTGCAAGAGCAAAATAAATCTCAGAAGCTTAAATTGAATAAGCAGAAAAAAGATTTTGATAATCTTAAGAGTATTGCACTAAAGGCAACAAAGAAGTTAGAAGAAGTTAATTTTTCTAACGCAAAATTAATCTACACGAATCGCATCCTGAAAAGCGACTCCTTGAATGAGCGACAAAAAGAAAAACTTGTCGAAGCAATTTCAAAAGTTGGTTCAGTAGAAGAAGCCAAGATTGTTTATGATACATTGAATGAAAATCTTTCGTCCAAGAGCAAAACTGCTCCGAAGACATTGAACGAAGCAGTGAATAAAAACAATCCGCTTATATTGAAATCAAATAAAGAAAAACTACCCGCTGGTCAAAATCAAGTCGATAGACTGAAACGACTTGCGGGCATTATTTAAGGAGAAAAAAAAATAATGAGTATTATTGAAAAACTAACCGAAGGAATCATTAATCGTGATCTTTCGCGTGAAGCCAATGCTCTCTTATCAAAATGGGAGAACACTGGACTTTTAGAAGGAATTGAGGGCGACCATAATAGAAATAGTATGGCATGTCTTCTAGAAAATCAAGCCAAGGAACTTCTTCGTGAAGCTTCCACAATGGCTGGTGGTGATGTTGAAGGATTTGCAGCAGTTGCATTTCCAATCGTTCGTCGTGTATTCGGCGGATTGGTAGCGAATGAGCTTGTCTCGGTTCAGCCTATGAGCTTGCCGAGTGGTCTTATTTTCTTCCTCGACTTTACAACTGCAAATACTAAACTCGGCTATGAAGCTTGTGACTCTATCTATGGTGGTGGTGTCGTTGGTGCCGAGCTTATCAATGGTGTAAACCTCAGTGGTGTCTCGGAATCCGGCGAAGACAGTTTCTATAACCTTAACAATGGTTATGGTGCAACGACTGGTTCGGTTGCTATTACTGTTTCTACAGTGGCGAGACGCGATCAAGCGGGAGGCTGGACTGCTGGTACTGATGGAGATCGTTCTGACGATGGAGATCGACTGATACGATTTGACCCAGACCTTTCTGGATCTTCTCTTGCGGTTGGACTTATCAGCTTTGCAACCTTGACCGCCGCACAATTTAACGTTCAAGATGATGTTTCCATTGTTTTGACTGCCGGGGGAACTCCTCTTAATACTGATGGTGGTAATCTGCAAATTCGTCGATTAACTTCACCAGATTTTGCAGATCCAGCGGGCGCTCCACCAGTCAACCTTTTGGTTGTCTGCTCTGGCTCCACTGGTCCGCTTGCGGACGCGGCTTTAAAGACTATTAATAGTACATCCTTTGTCATTAATGATAACTTCCAACAAGTCGCTGGCGTTCCTGGTGCCATTGTTGGTGCTCCTGAATGGGATTTGGAAGGTCTAGGGAACAATAACCCTTGTGCTGATGATAACTCTGGTTCTGCGATTGCTGAAATCGACATCAAGGTTGATAGTGTTTCTATCACCGCGATGACTAAAAAGCTTCGTGCTAAATGGACACCAGAACTACAGCAGGACATCAATGCTTATCATAATTTGGATGCTGAAGTTGAGCTTACCTCGATTTTGTCTGAAGCGATTGCTCTTGAAATTGATCAAGAAATCCTTGAAGACCTTATCAAAGGCGCGACTGCTTCTACCTTCTATTGGTCACGACGCCCCGGACGCTTTGTAAATCGCGACACGGGTGCAGTTGCAGCCGGTGGAGCATTCACGGGTACTGTTTCAGAATGGTATGAGACTTTGCTTGAGACTGTCAATGACGTTTCAGCACAGATTCATCGTAAGACGCTTCGCGGTGGAGCTAACTTTATTGTTACTTCTCCTGAAGTTGCGAACATTCTTGAATTTACCAACGGCTTCCGTGCTGACACAACCGCAGATGAAAATCGCGGAACTGCTGGTGCCGTGAAGACGGGCTCGATTAGCAAGAAATGGGATGTGTATGTTGATCCATACTTCCCACGCAATCTCTTGCTAGTTGGTCGCAAAGGAAGCGGATTCCTTGAATCTGGATATGTTTACGCGCCTTATGTGCCACTGCAAACAACTCCGACCATCTTTGACCCCGAGAACTTTACGCCACGAAAGGGTGTAATGACTCGATATGGCAAGCACATGGTCAGACCTGATATGTATGGTCTTGTTGTTGTAGAAGATCTCTTCGGCTAATATTTATTAGTTAGGAGATTATCTCAAAGTTTGAAATGCTCCCCCTTTCTTTTTGAGAGGCGGGAGCATTTCTTTTTGTTTTCTATTAACAAATTACTATTTACCATACAGGAGATATATAGTTTATGGCCCTTCCAATACTAACCCCTAAAAGTCAAATGAGCAAGGTTATATTGCCCAGTACGGGTAATGCGACGGATGTTACAACCGACAATTTGCCTTATGGTGTTTATCTGGACACCCCTGATTTTATTTCCGGTGCAGTGGATCAAGTTGCCTTTACATATAAAATGTTAGGTGGAGATGTATTAGACATTGAATTGATGCCGGGAAATGTTTATACCTCTTATGAATTAGCTGTTTTAGAATATTCTTCAATCATCAATTCACATCAAGCTGAGAATGTTTTATCTGATTTTCTTGGTGCAACTACTGGAACTTTTGATCAAGATGGTGAGTTGAAAGCAGGTCCACTTTCTGAAAGTCTTGATGGAACGTCTGTTGCCTTAAAGTTCCCTAAATTAGACTTTACTTATGCAGAACGCATTGGTAATGGTCTAGCCCAAGCCGCAGGGTTTGGCGATAATGTTCGTATGTATTCGGCATCTTTTGCAGTGACGGGAGGAGTCCAGGACTATAACCTTCAGCAAATTGTTGCAGACTCACAAGCTGGAAATGTCTGGAATAATCTGGTTCAAAATAAGAAAGTAAGAATCGAACGAGTTTATTATAAATCCCCCGCTGCGATGTGGCGATTCTTTGGATACATGAATATTGGCGGCGGAGTTTATGGAAATTTAAGTTCTTATGGAATGTATGCCGACGACTCCACTTTCGAGATTGTTCCCGCATGGCAGAACAAATTACAAGCACAAGAATTTGAAACAAATCTTTATACACGCGCAAGTCATTATTCTTATGAGCTACGAGACAATTATTTAAAAATATACCCACCACCCGGCAAACCCAATTGTGGCTCCACTCCTCGCAGAATGTGGTTTAACTTTAGCATCCCGCAAGACACATGGACGGAAGATCCCAACGCTAAAGTTGGTGTGGACGGTATCAACAATATGAACACCCTTCCGTTTTCCAACTTGCCCTATAACAGTATCAATAGCATAGGTAAACAATGGATTAGAAAATATGCCCTTGCTATAGCGAAAGAAATGCTTGGTCAAATAAGAGGCAAGTTTGCAACCATTCCAATTCCAGGCAACGATATAACCTTAAATGCTTCGGAGCTTTTGTCCCAAGCGAAAGAAGAACAACAAGCACTCAAAGAAGAACTAAAGGCTCAATTAGAGAAACTAACTTATGGTGCGCTCATTAAGGGTGATGCTGAAATGGCAGCGGACGCAGAAGCAGTAATGACTCATGTCCCAATGGGGATTTATACAGGGTAAATAAATGGCTGATGAAAAAGATAAATGGTCACGGCCGGATGCACCACCACCACCGCTGTTCCTTGGGCGACCAGAAAGAGATTTAGTCAAACAAGTCAATGATGAACTCATTGAACGGGTCATTGGTCAAACTATCGTGTATTATCCCATTAGCATGGAGTACACAAATTTTCATCCTCTTTATAATGAAGCTATAGAAAAAACTTTCTTGCCCCCAATTCGAGTAATGGCACTTATTGATTGGAATGGATCAGAAACAACTTCAGTGGACTATGGCGTTGATCGACAGTCTACTATTCAAATTCATTTTCACAAAAGAAGATTGACCGAGGATCAAAATCTTTATGTGCAAGAGGGGGATTTTGTATTATATGGTGGAATTCTATATGAAATAGTAACACTTGGTCAACCACGCGCCCTTTTTGGACAAATACCTTATAAGGTTGAGATTTCAGCCATGTGCATCCAAGCAAGATCAGGAGTGTTTAACGCAAAATAAAAATGGATACCTATGACATAAAACCAGAACTCCCCTTCAAGCCTTCATCATTGGAGACAATAGATTTTGCTCTTTTTGAATGGCTCAACGAAGTGATGGATGTTCACTGTACGACTAATGAGGGTTGGAAAAAAGTTCCTGTGATTTGGGTTCTCGGTGAAAGATCGGGACAGCGATCAGAGAGAATAAGAACAAAATCTGGTTTGGTTTCGTTTCCACTTATAACCATTGAAAGAAAATCAGTGGCTAAAGACCCTGGTTTTAAGGGGGTCTACTATGGGAACATTGATCCCATCGGAAATCCTAAAGGCGGCTCCATTACAATTGCCCGTCGCATTAAAGGCGACAAAACACAAAACTTTCTCAACGCATCTTCAGCAAAGCAGTTTGGTGTCAATGGAGTGGTGAAGCCAACTGGTGGACAGCAAAATTTTCCTAGTGATGCTAAGAATAAAAAGGTTGTCTATGAGACGTTGACTATTCCTATGCCAGTTTATCTCACAATGATGTATACGGTAACAATCCAAGCAGAGTATCAACAACAAATGAATGAGATACTGGAACCATTTGCCTCAAATCCAGGTGGAATAAATTATTTTATTGCTAAAAAAGATGGCTATAATTATGAGTGCTTTATTGATGCAGACTTTGGAACACAGAACAATGTTTCAAATCTTGCCGAAGATCGACGACAATATATTTCGGCAGTCAATATAAAAACTTTAGGATATATTATTGGTTCGGGAAAAAATCAAGAAACACCCAAGATCGCCATTCGCGAAAATGCCGTAGATCTTCAGACCCCAAGAGAGAGAGTTATTTTCGGTGATGTCCCACCGTGGCTCAATGGAAAGTATAGACAATAACATTTCCTGTGCGATTCGTTGCCCTACTTACTATTTATTAGAGATTAAAAAGTATTTATTCATACAAGGAGAAAACCATAAATGCCCATCAATAAATTTAAATTCGTATCACCAGGAGTTCAAGTAGCAGAGATAGATAATTCTCAACTCCCAAATGAAGGTGTAGGAAGCGGTCCAGTTATCATCGGACGCGCACAACGAGGTCCAGCGATGCGACCCGTCCTGGTCAATTCTTTTTCTGACTTTGTAAGCACCTTCGGGATGCCTTGGCCCGGAAAAGATACCAATGATATTTGGAGAAACGGAAATCAGATGGCTCCTTCATATGGTGTGTATGCGGCTCAAGCCTATTTGCGAAGTAGCTCTCCTTTGACTTTTGTTCGCTTATTGGGTGAAGAAAATGCTGGTGCTGGCGCAACTCAAGCACTAGGCGCGGCTGGATGGAAAATCGGTGACGATTCCACCGATATAACTGCCGGTGGTAATTATGGATTGTTTCTTTTTGAGACATCTTCCGCCTCCCCTACAACCGGAACCCTGGCGGCTGTTTTTTATTGTACTGGCTCTACTGTTATTCTTCGCGGCGACGGCATCGGCGGGACAAATACAAGCGGAACATGCGGTCTTATTAGAACCCGTGGAACAAGCTTTGAACTCCAAGCCCAAATTGTAGATAGTGCAGGAGCCGATGGTGTTCTTGATACTATCAACTTTAACTTTGATCCTAACTCGCAGAAATATATTCGAAATGTCTTCAACACAAATCCTACGACTACAAATTCTAGAATTTCTGCTGTCAAGGGAAGTGAAGCCACATATTTCTTGGGCGAGACATACGATGGGATGGTTTCTAGACTCAACCCAATGGGTGATGGAATTTCCCAATGCGCGATGATTGTCCGCTTGGCAAACCTAGACGCAGATGCCCCTAGCCAAAATACTCAATTGAGAGGCGCAAATCCTGCCGAGACTGGTTGGATTCTTTCACAATATTTGGGCGATAACGCCTCTTTCGAACCACAGAATACCAACAAGGTACAGCGGCTCTTTAAGATAAAAAGCCTGAACGCTGGTGCTTGGGAAAGTCAAAACTTTAAAATTTCGATTTCTGATGTTGCTGCGCCGACATCACTAGCCGACCCTTATGGAACATTTACAGTTGAGGTGCGTAAAGCAGACGACAACGATAACGCGCCACAATTTGTGGAACGGTTTGCTCCTTGTAATCTAAATCCCACTTCGCCCAACTATGTTGCGCGGAAGATTGGTGATAGATATACGATTTGGGATTCTACAAATTCTCGCTACAGAGAATATGGAACCTATACCAATAACTCAAGTTATGTCTATGTGGAGATGGCTGAGAATGTGACCAACGCGATGATAAACGAAGCATTGATTCCATTTGGTTTTGATGCTCCACCCACTTGGGATCGGTGGACATTCAACTCAGGCACCTTACAGGGTGCAATCACTAGCCAAAACGCTTATGCGGTCGGCGGCCCTACGATTTCTAAAAGACTCGGAAGTTTGGGCGGTGGCGCAATTTGGACGGACGGTTTAGATGGCTTCACTGGATCAATACATTATCCGCAGATTCAATTCCGTTCCACAAGCAAGCAAGGTTCACCGGCAAGTCCTGGTGACGCTTACTTTGGATATACCACGGGTCGCTCTGGTTCTTATAATACTTATGATGAATCGAACATTGATGTAGTGCGCCCTTTCCCAAGTGATATTGACGCATATGGAGATACAACCACATATCAAACAGCTAGTTTGCTGTACGATGGCAACTTTGTTCCAAACGTATTTACTTTGGATGAGCTAGAGTGGCTTGACGCAACGGAGACTAACGCAAAGTGGGAACCAGGATGTCATGTGGCTGGAACAGCAATTTCTACACTTCCCGACAAGTCCTGGCAAACTGTTTTGACTGAAGGCTTTGATCGCTTCACTCTACCGTTCTTCGGTGGGTTTGATGGCGAAAATATTGTGGAGTCAAATCCTTTCAATTCGCAAGTGTGTATTGATAACGCAGATGCAGAAACAAATTATGCTTACAACTCTGTGAAAATGGCTATTGATTCAGCCGCAGACCCAGAGTTGGTTGACTCCAACTTGATGGCTGTCCCTGGCAATTATTGCCCTGGATTGACTTCACACTTGTTGAGCACCTGCGAAGGTCGTGCTGATAGCTTGGCGGTATTCGAGTTAGAGGGCGGTTATGTTCCAGAGGAATGTGACCTACCAACAATCACGAATGGTGTTCCACAAAATCGTGGCTCAATCACAGCGACAATCAAGGCACTAAAAGCGCGAGGAATAAACTCAAGTTATGGGGCAACCTATTATCCTTGGGTACAGTTGAGAGATGAACAATCTTCCCAACTATTTTATGCTCCGCCTTCGATTGCGGCAATTGGAACATATTCTAGCGCACAGCAAACCTCTGAAATTTGGTTTGCACCAGCGGGCTTCACAAGAGGTGGGCTGACTGATGGTGATGCTGGGCTTCCAGTGGTGGGTCTGACAGAGCGTCTAAACTCTAGTGACCGAGATACTTTGTATGAAGCAAACATCAATCCTATTGCGACTTTCCCAGCGGAAGGAATTGTAATTTTTGGACAGAAGACGCTTCAAGTAACTCCGTCCGCTTTGGATAGAGTAAATGTACGTCGCCTGATGATTCACGTCAAGAAAGAAATTTCTAAGATGGCTGCAAGGTTATTGTTTGACCAAAATGTTTCACAAACGTGGGCAAGATTTACAGGTCAAGCAAATCCATTTTTGGAAAGCATCAAGCAACGATTGGGACTGGAAGCGTATAAGGTAGTATTAGATACAACCACTACAACCCCGGATCTCATTGATAGAAATATCATGTATGCGAAGATTTTCTTGAAACCAGCAAGGGCAATCGAGTTTATCGCAATTGACTTTGTGATTACTAACGCAGGAGCCTCATTTGAGGACTAAAACTAAATAATGATACTAATTAGAAAAGTAAGGAGAATTAGATAAATGGCAGGAACAATAGGAGGCGGAACAGATTTTTGGCAAAATCCAGCTCTAGAACCGAAACGAGGATTTAAGTTTGTTTTACGGGTAGCGGGAACCGAAACGTTTGGCATCAAACAGTTTCTTGTAAAAAAGGTAACTAAGCCAGCTTTCACCGTAACTGAAAGCGAACACAAATATTTGAACCATTCATTTTATTTTCCTGGCAAGGTTCAGTGGAACGAAGTTGCTTTCACCATTGTGGACACCCTAGGGATGGCTGATGGTACAGTAGCCATGGTCGAACTCTTTAAGCAAATGGGATATACGCTCCCTGCGAACCCGGACGGTCCTGGCCCTAATTTGGGCACGATTTCAAAAAAGAGTGCAACTGCTGCGATGGGACAGGTTGAGATTGTTCAACTTGATTCTGATGGAGACGAACGCGAAGTTTGGACATTGAACAATGCTTGGTTCAAGGATGTGAAGTTTGGCGAACTGGATTATGATAGCGAAGACATGCTAAACGTTGAGGTATCACTTCGATATGATAATGCATCGCTTCGTAGCTCCGGTGGAACCAATAGCAAAGGACTTAAAGATATTCTAGGATTCTAGAATTTTAACATAACATATGAGAGGTATATATGTCACGAAATAACGAGGAACGACTCGGTATTATAGATGAAGGACAAGCTCCGCCAATTTCGGCAACAACCAGTGGAAATAATTCCCCTTTACAATTTGTAACTCCCACAGAATTTGTGGATCTCCCAACACAGGGTAAGTTTTATCCTGAAGGGCATCCACTATTTAATCAAGACACTGTAGAAATTCGTTACATGACGGCAAAGGACGAAGATATTCTAACTTCTAAAACATTACTCAAGAAAGGTATTGCAGTAGACCGAATGTTAGCAAACATTTTGGTAGATAAAAATATTAAAGTTGAGGATTTATTTGTAGGAGATAAAAACGCTATTATTATTGCGTCTCGCATTAGCGGCTATGGTCCTGAATATAAAACAAATGTAACGTGTCCATCCTGTGGAAACACAGCAGAGAATGAGTTTGATCTAAATGCAATTCTTGAAAAAGGTTTAGCAGAGCCCTATGAAGATATAAAGATTTCACCAGATGGAACATTTAATATTACTTTGCCTAAAACAAAGGTCATCGCCCAATGTAGATTGGTGACAGGCAAAGACGAAAAGAGGCTTGAAGCAACTTCAGCCAAACGGAAGAAACATAACCTTCCAGAAAATACACTGACTGAATTAGTCAAGACTTTAATTGTTTCTCTTAACGGAGAAGCAGACCGGGCGGTGGTTGAGAGATTTATTGATCAAATGCCCGCACTAGATTCCAAGTTCCTAAGAGCGGCTTATAATAGAGTTGTTCCCAATGTTGATATGAAACATGTATATGGATGCGAATCGTGCGGCGTTGACACATCTCTTGACATGCCCTTTTCGGTCAGCTTTTTTTGGCCTAACGAATAACTATATGGAAAATGTTTATGAGCAATTCTTCATGCTTAAATATCATGGAGGTTGGTCATTCATTGAAGCATATAGTTTGCCGATTGGATTGCGTTTGTGGTTTATAAAAAGACTTCAGAAGCAATTTGAGGACGAGAAAAAGCAATACGATGCAGCCGAACGCAAAGCGAAATCCGGCTCTCGAAGATAAGAGATTGATAAAGCCTCTGCATAGTTGTTATGCGGGGGCTTTTTATTTGTTTTTTACACTATTTATTACTACATAAGGTTACGGAGGGGTTTATTATGGGCGAGCTAAACGAAGAAGAAATATCAGAAATTGTTATAGATTTATCAAAAGGAAATGAGCTTGATGAGAGTTGGCTCAAGATGATGGGATTTGGAATAAAGTCTATTCTCAAAAGTATGTTTGGCGGGGGTTCAATGCCCGTAAGCGTTAGAGGAAGCCGAAGTCAAATAAAACACTTCACCGACACAATTGGTAAAGAAAAGAAATATATGGAGCAAGCTATGAAATTTGGCTTGGATAATCCTCACACCTATCGCAGCAAGTCGCAACTCAATAAAGCGGCAACAAACTTTACACGACAAACTGGAATACCTTGGCCGTTTAAATAAAGTGTATTTGTATTTTTAATTTCATCAAAGGGGGTATTGAGTTATGGCTAACGACAACAAAGTCACACAACAAAAAGAACTAAATAGGCTCACCCTAGAGTATGAAAAACTCAAAAAGAAGGGCTTAGAGAAAGACGAAGGCACCAAAGCCCTCAAAGAAAAGATTTTATCTCTATCAGACGAGATCAATAAGTCAGCCACAGATCGACTTGAACTAGCCGAAAAAGAACTTGAGAACGCTACACAAAACCACGCGATTATGGAAAAGATCGCCCAACTGGATGGTGATCGCGAAGGTTTACAAGACACCCTTATAGCCCAACAAGAATCAATAGTAAAACTCAAAGAAGCTGAACTTATAGCTCTTGTGGAATCAGTTAAACTGGGCAAGCAAACAGAAGATCAAATAATAAATCGCAAGAAGGAACTCCAAGACGAACTTAAGTTAGAGCGCGAAAAACTAAAACTTCATCAAGATCAAGCGGAGGCATATGACGCAGTAGAAGGAAAAGTGGCAGATACCGTTTCTGGTCTTCTTGGTTCTGTGGACGCTTCCAAAGGCTTCGTCGGTCAATTACTTCTAGCCTCCGAACATACCGGGGGAATGGAAGGGGTCATATCCAACATTGGCAAAGGCTTGGCGACTGCCCTCAAACCCGCAAATGTAATGGCAGGATTATTTGCGAAAGTCAAAGAATCCTCTATGGCGGCATTCCTTAGTATGGACAACTTCCGCGCAGACCTTGCTAAAGCTGGTGCATCCCTAGAACAATATGGTGGTCTTATGGCGAACACCACCGATCAAACTGTCGCTGCCGGTGTTTCGATGAAAGACGCTCAACAATCAATCTTGGCGTTGCACTCTGGTATGTCTTCGTTCAATACAATGAACAAAGCTGATCAGCAAGTCCTAACAAATACTACAGCTATAATGAATAAGTTAGGCGTTGACGCCCAAACCAGCGCAGGTAATTTAGATATCCTCACAAAGTCAATGGGTATGAATGCGAAAGAAGCGGACAAAGCAACAAAAGAAATTGCAGCCACGGCGCAAGCCTTGGGTGTTTCACAACAAAAGATGGCTGCTGACTTTGCTTCCGCTGCCCCTGTTCTATCTGCTCACGGCGAAGCCGGTGTTCAAATATTTAGAAAACTTGCAGCCCAATCCAAAGCAACTGGAATTGAGATGGGAGCCTTACTTGGAATTGCTAATCAATTTGATACTTTTGAGGGTGCGGCTGAAGCAGCCGGAAAACTTAATGCGGTTTTAGGAACTCAACTCAATAGCATCGAACTCTTAACTGCGAGTGAAGACGAGCGTATTAAAATACTTCAACAATCTGTCGCGGCATCTGGAAAGTCGTGGGAGTCCATGAACAAATTTGAGAAACAAACGGTAGCTGCCGCTGCGGGCATCAGTGATGTCAATGAAGCTGGAAAACTTTTTGGAACCACAGCACAACAAATGGAAAACGCTGCTGGTGCTGCGGAGAAAATGGCTTTGGCGGATAAAGAATTGGCGAAGCAAGCTGCCAGCGCATCGACCGCATCAGAAAAGGTTAAGATAATTATGGAGAGATTCGCGGTGGCGATGACTCCTGTTATTAATACAGTGCATTGGTTATTGGATGTTATTATGGCAACGGATCAATTTTTTCAAGGAGCTTTTATCCCCACTATGCTCGCTCTAGTATCAATCATGTTTATTGCTTCTAAAGCCCAAGCCGCCTTTAACGTGCTGTCAGGTATCGCCATTACGCTTGATAAAATAAAATCCTTTTGGGCTGCACTCAAGACTGCTGATAGTAAAAAAGAACTCATAATGAATAAGTTGCTGAAGAAATCAACTGAAGAACTAACTGAAGCAGAAAAGAAAGCAGCAGACCAAAATAAGAAAACTCAAAACACTGGTGGGGGTTTTTTAAAGTTTCTTGCAAAGCTGGGGGCAATTCTCAAGAGAAACGCAAAAGGCTTTTTGGCTTTTGGTGCTGCGATGTTGATGGTCGGCGGAGGTATTGCCATCGCCGCTCTTGGTCTTGCGGAATTTGTTAAATCTTTCGCGGCATTGACTGGCGAACAATTGATCGCTGCAACTCTTGGTCTTTTACTATTTCTTGGCGCGATGGTAGCCATCGCCTTTTTTATGTTGAGTGGTGGTGGACCAACTGCCGTCGCAGGTATGCTTGCTTTCGGCGCGGCTTTCTTGATGATGGGTATAGGCATCGCGCTCGCAGCATATGGTCTTTCTATTATGGTTCCTCAGTTTGTTATTCTAGCGGGGATAGGCGCAAGTCTTATAACCGCAGCCCTCGCCGTGGGAATGTTGACAATTGCCTTTGGTAGTTTGGGATTATTATCTTTTGTTATGTTGCCTATTATTGATGTGCTGGCGATATTAACTTTGGGAATCCTTGCTTTGGCGATAGCACTGTCCTTTATCAAGACCGATGAATTGCGGGCTGTCGCAGACATGGCACAAGGATTAGGCTCGATCACCTTAGACAGTGCGGTTGCATTTGGTAAAGCGATGTTAGAAACTAGAGAGACTATAGTTGCGATTGCTAGAGAGCCCGACGCCGCGCAAGCTCTTACTACCATGGCACAAGCTTTCGCGCCATCCCCTGCTGGCGGTGGCGGAACCACAACGACCACCAACAATATTACAGGCACGGCCGCTAGTGCCGGTGGTGACAGCGGTAATAGAGAAATCGTATTGAAATTAAATAAGGATGTTTTTGCGAGAGCAGTTGTTAACATATTTGAAAAGGAGCAAGATTTAAATAAGTTGGGATAATTATCCAAGAAGGTTTATAATAGATTATGACAAAAGAATTATTTAAAAACGGAGATCCACAAACCAATGGACTCGCCAATCGGCTGGATCAATATATTGATATTTATCATGTACCCACTAAAAACAGTGTTAAGTTCAAAGCATATGTCACAGCCTTCAGCGATCAGTATACCTCCGATTGGAATTCAGAAACAGTGTTTGGTCGAATGGACCCTATCCAGACCTTTAAAAGCACTAGCAGAAAAATTTCATTAGGTTGGGATGTACCGGCGTCTTCCTTTGAGGAAGCAAAAGATAACATGCGTAAAGCCTCGTTGCTTCTCAAAATGTTATATCCAGAATACGAGGATGGCGACGGCGGAGCTACACTAATGAAATCTCCACCTATGTTTAAGATCAAATTTTTAAATCTTATCCAAGACTCTAGTGCTCCCGAAGCAAACAGCGGGAATGCTCAATCTGCGGGGTTGCTCGGAACAATCGCAGGATTTACTTTTGAACCAGATTTGGATATAGGATTCTTCCAGCCTACTTCTCTTGGCGGGGGGATGACCGGCGTTGATAACCACAAGCTGTTTCCAAAGACTTTAAAGTTTAGTGCTGACTTCACTGTTCTTCATCAACATAAACTAGGGTGGAAAAACTCCAACAAAGGAGCCAAAACACCACCTCCATTTGATGCGTTTCCATATGGCGTGAAATCTGGGGCAAAACCTCCCGTAAACGTTGCGCCTGGAAATCCTCCCACTACAATCAATAATGCTAATGGCTCTGTTAATGTCTTTGCAACTGACTTGGCTAACGCCCCTAACGACCAATCTTATGTTATGCGAAATGATATCGCGGCATCCAAAAAAATGGGAGATAATTCGTAATGACTTCACGATATGCTGGAACCTCAATCGGTATAAACGATCTTGAACAATATGAATTGATCCTAAAAGAAAAGGGTGTTCGATTTATAAGACAATACTTTTCACCCAATCTTATTCATCCTACCGCACAAGAGGTGAGCGAGTTAGAGCTAGTGGGACACACTTGGTCCTTGGGAGATCGATTTTACAAGTTGGCTTATAAATATTATGGTGACTCTACTTTGTGGTGGGTCATCGCGTGGTATAATCAGACACCAACAGAAGCCCAAGTTCAAATCGGAGACACACTTCAGATCCCACTGCCCTTAGATAAAATACTTAGAATGTTAGGAGTGTAGTCATGGCTGATGACGAAGAAGAAAATCCAAAGCGGTTTTCACCGCAGTGTTTTTTATTAGATTTCTATAAGAACTTTACAGCCCACAATAAAGACCAGGGCTACGAAAATTTTGTAAAAATCAATGAAGAACCCTCTGAGGTTATCAACAAGCTCCTAAATAAGAAAGATGGATTTGCTTTAAATGAACTTACAACTGCCCAAATGTCTAATTTGGTTCCCAAGATCCGTCTATATAAGTCATATGCCAACGGCACTGATAAAGAATTTTATTTTGATGATTACACCTCTATAGAAAACCTTGGGGCATCAGGCACGAAAACCACTTATAGCAAGTATCAAGATTTCAATATCAATCCATCTACTAAGCCGATAGCGGTGGGGCTCAAGAGTTTTACCTGGGAAGATCTAGGGACAAATCCAGCCAACCAAGGTTTGTCTTTTAAAGCCAGCCTGGTCTTGAGTTGTCCCTCGATGCAATCACTATTCGTTAAAAGTAGAAACGGTTTATCGTTTGATGAATTGATTTGTCCTGCTGGTCGCAAGAAGACCAAGGAAAATCCCGAATATGATAATAAGCACAATCGTATTCGTGCCGATGTGGGCTGGGTTGTGCCTTCATCATTCCATACAACACCAGAAATATGGGGCTCTAAGATCAAAGAATTAAAGTCAGCAATCGAGGCGTCACAAATAAGTTTATATCTTAATTTAACGAGCCACGAATTGTCTATCAACGAGGACGGAACCATAGAGCTTTCTATTGAGTTTATGGCATCGCTGGAAGCTGGAATGTTTTCTCCTAAATCTGATTTATTTTATTTGGGACGATCACAGAACAATGAAAATAAAAAAATTGAAGCAAAGATTAAAAGTTTAGAAGCGAACCTAAACGAAGCTAAAAAAGTAGAGAGCGAAGCGGAAACAAAATCGAAGAATACCACTTGGAATCCTTTCAGTGATGATTTCAAATTAGAATCCGCGTTCAATGCGAGCGCGGACTTGAGTGGTGCCCAGACCATTATAGAGAATACCCAAGAGAAACTTACAGAGCAAAAAGCTCTGCTTGCTGATTTAGAGCAGTCTGCTCGCCTCAAAAAATATCAAAGCCTTCTTACGGCTATCGTCAAACAAAAAAGATTTTTTTCAATCAAGCTCACCCCCAAAGAAATGGAAGCATATGGGAAACTTAATAAATTATATCAAAACAGAAGTCTTACTTCTGAGCAGTTACAAACTCAACGTCGAGAAATTATTAAAGAGCTGCGATTATTTAATCCTGACTTTAGCCCCAACCAAACAACTAGCCCACCTAGTAGTGCCACAAGTATGCAAGCAGAGTTGGCTGACGCAGCATCCCGCCCAGTCGAGCAACCATGGTATAAGACAATTGTGACCATTGATAATCGCAAAGAACAGCTTGCCGATGCAGCGGAAAATATACAGGACACCATTACCGAGGCTAAAGATCCTTCTGATCGTGTTTTCAATTATATTTATATGGGGGATCTTTTAGAAGCCGCCTTTGGGATCGTAAGGAAAAATCAAGTTGATGAGGGGGATAGAGCCGACATGATATGGCGATTCATGGTGGGGCAATTAAAAATATATGATTTCGAATCTAAAAAATATCAAAACGTTAATGTGGCTGACTTTCCCATATCGTGGGAATATTTCCAATCTTTCTTTTTAGATAAAGTTATCAAGCCCGAAAAGAAAACCTATAATATTCGTCAATTTGTGAAGGACATAATTGCCGAACTTCTAGTAGGTTCTTTATCACCACTTTGTTTTGGAAAAATGGCTCCCGAAGCCCGCACAAAAGTTAATACCCAAGTGCTGACGCTTCCCTCGTATGGTGATCCTGATCAACCATTCCCGGCCGGGGGAGTGAATAAAGTTCGAAGTGGTATCTTTAATGGTGTGGGTGGGAAAGTTAAGTGGACCGGCAACAGTGCCCAATCTAGAAATTACTTATTTGTCTACCCAGTGGGAGGAACAAATTATAAATGGAAAGGAGATTATAAAGCCGACCAAAAAAATAGCATTTTGCACTTACAGCTCGGCGCTGATCGCGGCATATTAAAAAGTGTATCCTTTAAGCGACAGGATATGCCTGGTCAACGAGAAGCCAATATTCAAAAGACAGTAGACTCAGGGGGAGCCGTAGGGAATTTATTATTCAGCAATAAATATAATGCTGATCTCACTTTATATGGGAACACTTTATTTACTAATGGAACGACGCTCTACCTTGATCCAAAGGGTCTTGGTATTGGCGGACTTAATCAACCTAATTCAATGGCACAGAGACTAGGCGTGGGTGGCTATTACAATGTCGTCAAGGTTCAAAGCTCAATTGAGTCTGGAAAATTTGAGACATCACTCACCACTATTTTGCAAGGCTTAGGTAACGAGAAAAATAAAAAAGCGGATACAATAACAGAAGATCAATCACCAAGAGACAAAGCCGCTCCCGGAATAGATAACGGAGATAAAAAAATAAGTGATCCTACAGTAAAGCCAAAACCCAAAACCCCACCCAACACGGGAATATCGAAGTATCGCTAACATAAAAATGGAAGAAATAAACAATGGCTATACCTTGGAATAAATCAGTTGCTAGTAATAAGTTTGCTTCTTACGGCTTATTTTATAATAGAGAACTCTATAAAACCCAAACATATCCCGGACAGGTTTATGATGTTCAGCCCATTGATCTATGGTATGTGAGCCAAGATTATGGCAAGGTAGATTCTCTTGGAAATCCCATCGCGGTTAATCCATCCTTCTTGTCGCAAGTTCCATCGACCAATAACGAAGAACTTTTTGTGATGAACTTTGTGGCTGATGCTTTCGCGGATTTAAGAAACTACATGGGCCAAGCAGGATTCCAGAATAGGATCGAAACAGAAGATACTGAATATTATGATCTTCAACCCCATCGTGGCTGGACTTCACTGGACATAGAATTTGATAATTATATGCAAATTGCTTACGATGCTTTTTTTGAAGGCTTTATGGCAGACAAAGCCATTGACAACAAGGTGACGAACTTTGCCTCATTCCTTAGAGTTTTTTCGGGATTCATTTCGCGCATCACTCCCAAGTTTGTATTTACAAAAACTGCGTTTATTTCTTCACGCTATGGAACTCCACTGGCTTGCGGGCTGATGCTTGATCTTGCGGTTGAACAAAACGATGATGATGCTGTCAAGTATGATAAATTTATTCAAGATAAAAATTTCACATTCTTTACTAAAGCTGCCCAACAATTTGGATTTCTTATTGACAAGAACGCGCCATGGCGAATCGTTGCGGATTTAGGATCTGTGGCTATGCAAAACTATATGCGGAATTACGGCTTGACCCTTAACAATGTTTTCCGTGTGGCTTATGCCCCAACCTACAAAACAGACATCGAGACACTAAAAGGATACTTGGTTGAATTTTATAATTCCTATGCTTCTAATCGTCCAGAAGTGAGGGTAGTAAAAGATTCGTCCAATAGACAGAACGCCCTATCCACAATGATCCACAAAAGAATTTTAGTGGATGTGGTATCGCCCATTGAGTTTAATGATCTTTATTGGCTCAAGTATTATTTATTTATTCGCGGAAAAGAAATGAACCGACCTTGGAGGCAAGTAACCTTTGACCGACTTTTTCGAACGGCAAGCCAGCTTTATAAATTTCAAAATTATAGCAAAGCACTAGCCTATATTAATCGCAGAGTGAGGAATAAAGAATTTAAATTTTTACCCTTGACTAACCCAGAAAGTGCTGGTAAGATTAACTTCGATTTTTTAAATACTGTAACGACACAGTTGTTTAGATTATTCTAAAGAGGTTGGAGTGCTTTTCGAAATAATTGATCAGAAACAAAAATGCCAAAACATATATTCGGAAAACGAAATCATTACTCAACCTGATTATGATAAATTAAGAAAGACTTGGGCATATCATTCAACCCTAAAGGGCTATGATATTAAATATGCATCCCTGTACGCTCAATCAAAAACCCTTGACGAGTGTTGCCCCGATGAATTAAAAAAAGAATGGTCCACCATTAAGAAAAAATACTCGGCTTATATTAAATCTTTCCAGACTGGTTTTTGCGAACTGGATGAGGAATGTTTTTATGATTTAGTTCCACACAGTTTTGTAATTGAATATTTTAACCTCAAGAGTCAAATAACAAAGCATGTATTGTCTACTACCCCGGAACCAGAAGACTATAATTTTTTAGTTGAGTTGTCGGAATTATTAACTGATATCCGAGATCATAAATTATTAATTGAGCCCAAGGAAATTGTTGACAAACTTCACGAAACTAAAACTAGAAGTTTTTATTCCAAGCTAAATGCGGTAAGACCATTTATTGACTACAATATGTTCGGTACGATTACTGGCCGCTTAACCACACACAAAAATTCTTTTCCTTTACTTACAATGAGTAAAGATTACCGGCGAGTGGTTAAGCCAACGAATACTTGGTTTATCGAATTGGATTTTAATGCGGCGGAGTTGCGCTGTCTTCTTGCGCTGAACGATCAAGAGCAACCACAGCAAGACATACATGATTGGCATGGATCAATTTTTAATAGGTTATCGGATCACAAGTTGAGCCGTGATGATATTAAGCGCAAAATCTTTGGATGGCTCTATGGTCCTTTGGGTGCTTCTTTGGGCATTCCCCAAGTAGAAAAACACTATGACAAAAGAAAAGTATTAAATAAATATTGGGACGGAAGCGTCGTCACCAATCCGTTTGGTCGAAAGATTATAGCCGATGAGTTCCATGCTCTCAATGCAGTTATACAAAGCACCACTTCGGATACATTCTTAAGGAGAGCAATCGCAGTAAATAAATTATTAGAAAATAAAAAGTCCTTTACAATGGGGCTCATTCACGATAGCATGGTAATTGACTTTCATCGGGAAGACAAAGATCTTATCGATGATATAATTAAAGAATTCGGTGATACGGATTTAGGAAAGTTTAAAGTGAACACCAGCCTTGGAACACACTTTGGAAATTTAAAGAGGTTTAGATGACAACTAAAAAATATAACAAACTTGTGAGAGATAAGATCCCACAGATTATTAATGATCAGGGAAAGAAATGTAAAATCTATGTAGCCGTGAATGACGACTACCAACAACGACTCAAGGACAAACTCACAGAAGAAGTTCAAGAGTTTCTTGAGGAGCCATGCGTAGAAGAACTGGCGGACATTCAGGAAGTTCTTTTATCAATTGCTGAAATAAATAAATGGGATCTTGAAGGGGCACGGATTATCAAAAACCGCAAACGCGGAGGATTTTGGAGGCGTTATGTTTTACAAGAGGTTTCGGAATGAGCAAGAAATATAAATTAGTTTATATAGAAAACGGCGAAGAAGTTACATTAGTGAGCACTGATCCAGAAGCAATAATGATTGTGCTCAACGAGAAGGTTTCCAATCATGTTGGGCGATATCGCAATAGCCCCGCGTTTGAACTGGTATCATACGGCGAAACCAAAGAGAAGTAAATGGATACAGTAATCGGACTAGGCAAAGCAGGTTGCGCCATCGCAGATAGCTTTGGTGAATATTCTCAATATAAGGCATATAAAATAGACATAGGCTTGTCGCCTAGTGCGAATACGTTTAGTTTAAAAGAGGGTCAAAACATTGAAGATTATGAAAAGAACTGCCCCGATGCGTCTAAATTTTTTGAAGGAGTGAGTGGCGATATTCTATTCGTTGTTGGTGGTGGTGGGAAATCTTCACTTGCATCACTATCGCTTTTAGAATCCCTTCGGCACTGCAACATTAGTGTGCTATATATAAAGCCCGAAGAAGATTTTTTAGCAGCCGAGGGAAAGTTAATTAATAACTTGGTCTTCAATGTTTTGCAAGAGTATGCTAGGTCTGGTATTTTTGATCGCCTCTATCTTGTGGACAATGTTTTAGTAGAAAAAGCAATACCTCCTACGTCGCTCAAGAATCACTATATTAATCTTAATGAAGCGATTGTGTCTTCATTACATATGATTAATGTATTCAATCATATCCCTTCAGTAACCGACACCTTTTCTTCTTTACCTATTGGAACCCGCATTTCTACTATTGGATTTGTGGAACCAAAAAAAAATGTAGATAAGATGTTTTTTTCTCTTGACAACGTGAGTGATCGGGTATACTATTATGCTTGTAACAAGATGAAACTGGAAACAGAAAACAATTTGTTCGGAGAGATAAAGAATTCTCTTAAGAGAAAAATGGAAGCCGATGTGCGGGTTTCATACGGAATCTTTGAAACTGATTATGATGAAGATTACATTTATTGTGTCGCGCATACTTCAGCCATTCAAGGGCAAACAAAAACAATTGGGGGGTCGGAAGATTTGCCGACCTCACCTTAAGGAGATAAAATAAAATGGCATTAGATTTAGCAAAGATGCGAGCGAAACTACAGGAATCCGAATCGGGTGGAAAGAAAAGCGATAATGCTTTTTGGCGACCAACCGAGGGGGATCAAGAGATTCGACTTGTACCAACTGAGGATGGAGATCCGTTCAAGGTTTTCCACTTTCATTATAACTTAGGTGATAATGTTCGTGGTGGTGTGTTGTGTCCCAAGCGGCAGTTTGGTGACGGTTGTCCGGTTTGTGAATTCGCTTCACAACTATGGCAAGAGGGAACTGATGAGAGCAAAAAAATGGCAAAGAGCCTTTTTGTTCGTCAGAGATTTTTCTCACCCGTAATTGTGCGTGGTGAAGAAGAAGCGGGTGTTCGCATCTGGGGTTACGGAAAGACAATTTACGAAGCGTTGCTTGGTTATGTCTTGAATCCTGATTACGGTGATATCACTGAGGTACAGACGGGAGTTGATTTTACATTGACTTACACTTTGCCGAAAACTAAGGGTGCATTTCCGCAGACCAATTTGGTTCCAAAACGCAAGTCATCTGCGCTTGCTCCTAAAGGAGAGATCAAATCTCTTTTGGATTCAATTCCTGATATTGATGCTTTGTTTGCTAAGAAAAGCACTGCTGAAGTTCAGGCGATTTTGGAATCGTATCTTGATCCTTCGGGCGGGACGATGGAAGCTGTTAGCGCCACCGCACCCTCCGGCGTTGATGATGCCATTCGGGAATTATCAGCGTAGTTAAAAAAACCTAAGTGGTTTTGAAAGCCCCGTGACTTTTTTGTTTATTGGTTTGTTCATCGAGCCACGGGGCTTTCTTTTTTGTAGGAGAGGGCATGATTATGAGCAACGGAAACTTATCATCGAAAGATATTTTAAAACTAATAAATAAAAAAGCGGGAAGAACAATTGCGTTTACTGGCGATCAAGAGAATCCGGCTGATGTAAAGGATTGGATCTCCACAGGCTCACGATGGCTCGACTCCATTACCTGTCGTGGTCAACTCGCAGGTATCCCAGTTGGTCGCTGCACCGAGATCGCTGGCTTAGAAAGTTCAGGCAAGTCTTATATGGCAGGACAAGTAGCGAGGGAAGCACAGAAGAAGAATATTAAAGTTCTCTACTTTGATTCTGAATCTACAATGAGCAAAGAGTTTTTAGAGAAACTTGGTTGCACTGTAGATGGCGAGGATAGTGTTATCATAATCCAGCCTGATGATATTGAGCAGGTATTGGAATCAATGGAAACCGTTATGGCTGGTGATCCCGACACTCGTTTCTTATTTATTATTGACTCACTCGCGATGACTCCATGTCGTGCGGATCTGGAAAAGGATTTCAATCCCCAATCTTCTATGGCACAAATGCCTCGTGTCCTATCTTTGGGTATGAAGAAATTGGTGGTGTCCTTGTCTAGAACACAATCAACCTTGTTGGTGTTGAACCAACTTAAAACAAATATCAATGTCACTAACCCAATGATGATGCTTTCACAACCTTGGTTTACTCCTGGTGGCAAGGCTATGATTTATGCCTATTCATTAAGAATATGGCTCACGGGTCTAAAAGGAAAGAAGACCTTTGTAGAAGATGAAGCAGGGTTCAGAATCGGCAGCGAAGTGAAAGCCAAGCTAGAGAAATCCAAGTTTGGAACACAGGGTCGCATCTGTAACTTTAAAATTCTATGGGGAGGCGAGGATGTTGGTATCCTCAATGATGAATCCTTGTTGACTGCGATCAAAACATCGGACAAGTTAAAGAATAGTGGAGCGTGGTTTACGCTTGATGGATACGATAAGAAATTCCAAGGCGCAACCTTCCCTAAGCTAATGCAGACCGACGAAAAGTTTGCCAAACTTGTTTATAAGATTATGGATGAAGAAGTCATTCGTAAATTTGAAACCAAGACCGGCAAGTCAGAAGACTTTTATGGTGATGATGTTGAGGGGGTAAAGCAAAATGACCATTCCTAGTTGGGCAAAATTTGTTCTCGATGACAGAACCAAGCAACGACGGATAGAGAAAACGGATGCTCTCCTTGAACATAACACGCGCAGAGTAGAGCAAGAAGTTTGGCGTGAAATGAAGGAGAAGAAAGATCTACTAAATAAGGTGAAAGAATTGTGTCCCGGCCCATTTGCGCCAAATTTATGGGACAAGCATAGTATGATCAGGCTATATTTTATGGATGGCTCCTTCCTCACTCTCAACAAACAGATGGTTTTTTCTTATAATACAGAGAACTCTGCTCTTAACGTACAAGCAGTGAGTCGTAACACGGGTCAGATGCTTAGGTTTCTAAAGAAGCATTTCCCCGATAATTTCAACAAGGTCGAAGCGCGATGGCGAATAAAATCTTAATCATTGACGCGATGAATACATTCATTCGCAACTATGTTATGAACCCTAGCATTAGTGCGACGGGATCACCCATTGGTGGAACGAAAGGTTTCTTGATGTCCTTACAAAAGACAGCACGAGAGATAAATCCAGATAAGATAATTGTTGTTTGGGATGGTGGAGGTGGCAGCGCAAAGCGCAGAACCTTGGCGAAGCAATACAAAGAAGGACGCAAGCCGCTCAATCTAAACCGAGCTTATAGCGGTATGGACGCTCTAGAAGAAACACAAAATCGTTATGATCAAATGAAGCGCACCATTGAGTACCTTAACAAGATGCCCGTCGCACAATTGATGGTAGAAGACATTGAGGCTGATGATGTGATAGGATACATTTGTCATATGCCTTCACTCAAAGAAGAAATAAAGATTATTGTGTCTATGGACAAAGATTTTTATCAACTGTGTGACGACAAGACGCTGGTGTATAAACCGATCAAGGACATCTTCTTAAACAAGAATCGAATCCTTGAGGAGTTTGATATTCATCCTAACAATTTCGCGCTTGCCCGAGCCATTGATGGTGACAAGTCTGATAACTTACCGGGCATAAAGGGAGCGGGCATGAAGACAATATCTAAAAAATTAAGTTTCTTGCGGGAAGAAAAATCTTATACTCCCGACGAGGTGTTCAAGTATTGCAGAAGTGACGAGACTGGGCTCAAATTATATAAAGATATTTTAAAGGAGAAGAAAAAGGTGGAACTAAATTATAAATTAATGCAACTTTATTCTCCCTCCATTTCTGTTAAAAATTCACTACATATAAAAGACACAGTGGAACAGTTTGTCCCTACCCTCAATAGAACCGAAGTGTTAAAAATGATGGCGACTGATGGCATACATGAATACAACTGGAATCCATTATTTCAGAAATTTAGATCGTTTCTTGCGGACCACCGAGACTATTTACTCCGTGGCACTTAATAAGACTTGACACTTTTGAACCACTCTTATAAACTTACAGAATATTCAGGAATCGAGACTTATAATGAATTTAAAAACCGACACGCCTTCTTTCTCAAAATATGGTAAATCCTTTCAGGAAAAACTAGCCTTTCTTATATTAGATGATCGCGTCTTTGCTGATCGGATGGTAGAAGTATTGGATGTTGAGTTTTTAGAATTCAAACATCTGCAAGTTTTTGTTCAAAAAATATTTAACTACAAAACAAAATATGGATCACAGCCATCCACTGAAATAATGAAGACCATTATTAGATCTCAAATAGAAGATGAGAACGAAACGCTTCAGAAGCAAATAAGAGAATATTTTGCACACGTCTTATCAGATATTACGATCTTGCGTGAGGCGGAATTTGTCAAAGACACTGCTTTGGAATTCTGCCGCAAGCAGAAGTTACGAGAGGCGATGATAAAATCATCTACACTCCTCCAAAAATGCTCTTTTGATGAGATTTCTGTACTCATAAATGATGCGTTGAAGGCTGGTGCAAATGCAGATTTTGGTTACGATTATATCAAAGATTTTGAAAAAAGATTTGAACTTAGTACCCGCGAAACAATCACGACGGGATGGGAAAAAGTAGATCAGATCACCGGGGGTGGTGGTGGTCGCAAAGAATTGGGTGTCGTAATCGCTCCTACTGGTGTGGGAAAGTCAATGGTCTTAGTTCATCTTGGCGCGACTGCCGTGAAAGCCGGAATGACCGTGGTGCATTACACGCTTGAGTTGGGTGATACTGTCATCGCTGGTCGTTATGATTCATGTATCACAGGAATTCGCTTGAACGAAGTCAAGGATCGTAAAGTGGACATCAAGAAAACTTTAGATGGTTTAGATGGAAGCTTGATTATAAAAGAGTATCCCACGAAAACAGCTACCACCAATACAATTCGCGCTCATCTGGAAAAACTTAAACAACAAGGCACTATTCCAGACATGATTATTGTTGATTATGCGGATCTGTTACGCACATTGTCTGCGCGTAAAGAAAAGAGAGAAGAACTAGAAACGATCTATGAAGACCTCCGCGCACTTATGCAAGAAAATAATTGTGTTGGGTGGACAGCTTCTCAAACTAACCGAACAGGGCTCAACCAAGAAATTATCACCATGCAAGCAATATCTGAGGCTTTCAATAAATGCTTCATCGCGGACTTTATCTTTTCTGTTTCAAGAACATCAGAGGATAAGCAAACAAATGGTGGAAGAATTTATATTGCCAAGAATAGAAATGGTGCTGACGGCTTGGTGTTCTCTATCTTTATGGACCCCGCAAATGTCGATATTAAGGTGTTGGGTAAATATGAAAATGATGCGGCATCATCACCGGCACTTTCAAATGAAGAACAAGTTAAATTTATGCTAGACAAATACAAAAAACTAATAAAGGGGACGAATTAAAAATGGACATTTCAAGCAAGATCTTATCAGACATAACTGTCTTTATGAAATATGCGAAACATATGGAGGAAAAAAATCGTAGAGAAAACTGGAAGGAACTTGTTGGAAGAAATAAAGAAATGCATCGGAAAAAATATACGATGCTTAATGGAGAAATAGATGCGGCATACAAATATGTGGAAGACAGGAAGGTTCTTCCCTCTATGCGTTCAATGCAGTTCGCGGGGAAGTCAATTGAAATTAGCCCTAACCGTATTTATAACTGTGGCTATTTGCCTGTCGATGATTGGCGAGCTTTTAGTGAAATTCTTTTTTTGCTTTTAGGCGGAACTGGTGTTGGCTTTTCAGTACAAAAACATCATGTAGAAAAGCTACCAGAGATCCGCAAGCCCCGAGAAGATCGTAAGCGCCGTTTTTTAGTTGGTGACTCTATCGAGGGATGGGCTGATGCTGTTAAAGTATTGATGCGCTCTTATTTTGAGGGAACCTCCACAATAGATTTTGACTTTAGCGATATTAGATCCAAGGGTGCAAAGCTTGTAACTTCTGGTGGCAAAGCTCCTGGTCCCGAACCGTTAAAGACTTGTATTCGTCAACTCAAGGGCATCTTAAACGAAAAGAACGACGGTGATCAATTGGAGCCGATTGAAGTCCATGATATTGTTTGCCACATCGCTGATGCAGTTCTTGCTGGTGGTATCCGAAGGGCTGCTCTTATTAGTTTGTTTTCAGCGGACGATAAAGAAATGATTTCTTGTAAGTCTGGTAGTTGGTGGGAAACAAATCCCCAACGGGCGAGAGCGAACAACAGTGCCTCTCTCGTAAGACATCGCATACGAAAGAAATTTTTTAAAGAACTATGGCAACGCATTCAGCTTTCTAACTCAGGAGAACCAGGAATTTATTTTACTAATGATAAGGATTGGGGAACTAACCCGTGCTGTGAAATCGCCTTACGACCTTTTCAGTTCTGTAACTTATGTGAAGTAAATGTTTCCGATGTAACCAGTCAAGAAGATCTAAATGAGCGAGTGCGAGCCGCATCTTTCTTGGGAACACTTCAGGCTGGATATACACAGTTTCATTATTTGAGATCTGTTTGGCAACGCACCACCGAGCGCGAAGCATTAGTTGGAGTGAGTATGACCGGCGTCGGCTCTGGCAAAGTACAGGAATTTGATCTTGAAGAAGCTGCACAAATTGCAGTAGAGGAAAACAAAAAAGTTGCCGAGTTGATTGGTATTCGATCCGCCGCAAGAGTAACCACCATCAAGCCAGCCGGAACTTCTTCTATTGTGCTTGGCTGTTCTAGTGGGATACACGCATGGCATAGTGATTATTATATTCGTCGCTTGCGTGTAGGAAAGAACGAAGATATTTATCATTACCTGTCAGCCAATCATCCAGAGTTAGTAGAGGATGAATATTTCAGACCACACGACACAGCCGTGATTTCGGTCCCTCAAAAAGCCCCCGAAGGTGCAATCTTACGTGATGAAACGGCCCTACAACTCTTGCAACGAGTGAAAGGATTTTCAGAGAAATGGATTCGTCCGGGTCACAATTCAGGAAACAATACCCATAACATTAGTGCTACAGTTTCTATCAAAGATCATGAATGGGATGAGGTGGGCGAATGGATGTGGAAGAATCGTGAATTTTATAATGGACTATCTGTTCTTCCGTTTAGCGGCGGGAACTATGTCCAGGCACCATTTGAAGACTGTGATGAGGCTACATATAATAGTATGATCGATTCATTAAAGGAGATTGACTTAACCAAGATTATAGAAGTGGATGACAATACTAATTTGTCTGGTGAAGTAGCATGTGCCGGTGGCGCATGTGAAGTTAAATTTATCTAAACACAAAAGGAAATAAAATGGCAACAATAACGATTACAGAAGAAAAGAAAAAGCGCGTAACAGATCTCATCAAATCTTATCGCGCCATCGACGGAGCAATCCAGCCCTTTCAAGATCAGCGTAAGGACTTGCGCACGGAATATATTGAAAACCAATGGCTTACTAATAATGAGATTTCATTAGTCAAAAAAGCCTATAACGCTGTGAAGACAAAGGTAGATTTAGACGACCTAGGCACTTTTATGGAAATCGTAAAGAAGGAAATGCCCGGTGTGTAAGTTCAAGCCGTTTAACAAACATTTACTTGTCCAAAAAATACCGCAGGTAAAAAAACCAGATTTGAGCCCTGTTCTGATTCCTGATGGCGCTAGCCTCGGCGAACAGGAAAGATACGGTTTAGTTAAGTTTGTCTGCGCGGCGAAAGATTGCGATTTGTTCTTAAGAGATCTTAATCCCGATCAGCCCACTTGGGCAACACAAAGAGGAACGATGGACGACGTATTTACCACCTCTGCAAAGAATAGCGGAAATGCTTCGCTGGTTGTAGATAAGTCCATGATCGAAGAAATAAAAATTGAGGATAACACGTTTAACATCATTCATCAAAATTATGTTGTCGGCGTGATTGATGAATAAGGAATAAATATGAAAAAAATAACTTTAACAGATTTAAAAAAAATGATTGCGGAGGCTACCGATGCGTTATCGGACCACGGCTCTCTAGTGCTAGAGAAGCCAACAAAACAGCAACTTAACGAAACTGCTTTATCACGAGTAAAGGATAAAATTGAGAATAAAAATGTTCCGTTTGCCATGCTGACCGCATTTCGCGGCGTAGATAAAGATTTATCACCAGCAGAACAAGATGCCCAACGCGCCCAAAATAATGACAACCAAGATATGCTCAAAGCACGTCTTAAAGCGTCTGGGTTCCCTTGGGTAGATATGCGCCGAAGCGGGTACAAAGAAGGTGGAGCAGAAGGTGAGGTGGTAGAAGAATATTCTGTTTTAGCTTATGAAGAACCGAGAGGTGATGTACCCCCAAGCGGAAAAAGTCTTTTTGACACAGCGCGGACTCTAGCGGCGGATTATGAACAAGATTCATTTCTTTATGGAGGTCCAGATCTAGACAATCCAGAAGAATATTCTATTCGCCTCTACACTAATACCGGAGAACCTATCAAAGACGTTTGGGCTGGTGGTGACAAGGGATATACAGAACTCGGTGTCGTTGAAGATGCCGAAGCCGAATATTGGTCTATGATTGATAATAAGAAAACTCAATTTAAAGAAATGTATGATAAGTGGAGTGCCTTCCGACCTAAATCAAAAACAGAAGCGATGAAAAAACAATACTATCTTAAATTGGCTGAAAGTAAAATTCGAGGTTAATGTGGAAGATAAAGAACAAGAAATGATGGAAATGTTTGAGAATAGTTTCATACAGATAACTACAGATTATTTAGATGCAAGCGCAAAGTTGGCTGAAGCCACCGCGTTGTGCGGAGATGATCCAATAAAGCAAGAAATGATTTCTTTTATTCACGATGATTTTGTAAAAATGTGTGCTCGCTCAGAAGGTATTCGTATAATGACTGAAGGTGCTTATGATGAAAACCGTGAATTCATTATGGTGGAAATGAAAGAGGTCACACTTCTTAATTTAAAGATGGCTGAACAGATCCAAAAAAAATTGGGTTCTCTGTCGATTTAGCTTGAAATGCGATATTAAAGATGATACTCTAGAGACATGATTAAGAAATTACAACAATGCTAGAAGCCTATGATCCCAAGCCAGAAAAATATGCGCTTGATTCTTTGGCTGAAGAATACTTAGATACCCTTTTAGATCCTTCGTTTCAAAGACGAGGGGGGATAGAACAAGGATCTGGCTGGTCACTTGAACAGTCAGAATTCTATATGGGGAGTTTTTTAGCAGGGCGCACTTGCAATATAATTGTTCGTGCCGATGTCAATGAGTGTTTAAGGTTTGCTCGCGAAATAGGAGATAAAGACTCGGAAGCATATTTTTTAAAAGCACAAAAGGCGGGGAAAAAATTCATCAATATTGACGGGCACAACACCTCAAGTTCGATTTATAACTTCCTACGAAAGAAGATGAAACTATGCGAACCCGGCACCAGAGTCACTAAAACATTAGATGATTTTGATCGCCACCAGCAAAAAGACATTCTCTATAAAGAGAAGATCACAGTGGTTACTTTGCGACGGATTTCATATAGGGATATGTGTCATCTTTTTCGACACCTCAATATGTCGGAAAAACTAAACAAACAAGAACATCGTCAAGCGATGCCAACATTGTTGTCGGCATTTATTCGCGATATAGCTAACGTAGGAAAGGAAGAAAATGAGTTATCGATTATTTGAAAATCTATTTGCTAGTAACGCCAAACTTGATCAGCGGCATCACGAAGAACTGGTAGCCAGGATGTGCTTGAAAATAAAGAGTAACTTTTCGAGTACCCTCAAGTGGCAAGGGCTTGACAAAATGTATGAAGAAGAAACCGATCTCGATGCTTCTGTAAAAGCGAAAGTAAAAAACATCCTTCGTGAGATGACCGCTATAGCGGCCGCAGTAGGAAAGCAAAAGAAAATGCTCACCCCAAGTCAATTTTTGGCTTTGGGTGATGTAATCGGTTATCTTGAGGAAGAATGTGGCTATGCGATATCTGACGCCCAGGGTTTTTATACTTGGTTTTTAGAGCAAGATGCCTATTTCACCACTGTATCAGACACCGTAGCAACAGGAGAAGAACAGGAGAAGGCTTACACGAATTGGATGTCGAGAGCCCAGAACGCCGTTTTTTATAATAAAATTAGGTATGTGTTTGGGGAGGCACTAAAGCTAGAGCTTCCTGATCTTGAGAAGGCTGGTATCGTAAAGCGCCGTCGCACTCATCAAGATACTTATACTTTTGAAGACAAGAAAAAGCTCTACACCCTTCAAGATGCGAGGGATCGCACTGGTGCCAACATTCCTGTGTTGGATTTATATATGGGCAAATATGAAGGTGATCATATGATATCAGTTGACGACGGCGGCCCTACCACTTTAGCCAATGGAGAACTGATGAAGAAGGAGGATAACAGAGCCAAGGGTTCCAAATCTAACGCGCCTCATTTCCCTCATCAAGTGCAGTTGCCGTTGTCAGAATAATACAACCTACATGCACTCTACCATTCGGGACATCAGCTTCAAGTATGAAAAGATTGTAATTGGCTCCTCTCTCAATGCCCTTCTTTATTCTTTTTTAAACAATGTTCCTTTTGTTTATGTAAATATAGATCCTCCCCACCGCTTTGATCATTTTAGTGCCGAGCAAGATTTATCTTTCTTTGGCTTAGAAAATAATTCCCACACTCTGGTGAGCCCAACTTCACATAAAGTTATTGGAAGCTACAAAGATATATTATGGGAAAAACTATATTTTTACTTAACTCTATCTGGACTAAACCCTGTAGCGGATAAAGCATCTTCAATTAAGGTAGGGGATAAAGAACTTAAAGTCTTTACTCACAAAGCTCGCATGGCAAAGATAAACTTTGAGGAGTTGATTATCTTTACCGACGACGGAGTTTCTGGTTTGCCAACCCCCGCACAACTTCCAGAAAAGAAATATAAAGTTTATGATTGGTTTGATGTACGAAGCGGAATGAAACATGAATACGATTATATACAAGATAACACAGAATTCGTTAGTGAAATACTTTTCTATCCCACCGATAGAGTTGACGGCAACCAAGTGTATAAAGATGCTGTATCTATTTCTTGTCTTACAGAGAAGCAACTCAACTCTTTTGATTATTCTGATATCAATGCTCGCTTCAAAACACTCAAGATGATGAAGGGTGCTGGCATTCGCGGGGCAAGGAATGGCCGCGACATGCTAAACAAAAGTCGTTATAAATATTATGCGGTAAGGATAGAGAACTCTATTCGAGAGATCCAGCCCCTCGGTAAAACACTTTACGATTCAACAGATACATTAAAATTTAATGTTGATTCGTTTGATGATATAATAAATAAAAATCCATTAGTAGAATCTTATGTCGCAAGAATATTCCAGTGAAGAAAACATCGTTAACATTAATTCGTTTCATCTTGCTGGCATTGTTCCTGTGTCCGGGCAGCGTTTGGATTATAATTTACCTTGGCACGATTGCCTTCAACCCATAGCACAAAACTTTTTAGCAGTCGAGCGAGCCGTGTTGGAATGCGCCACCGCAGGGTGCGAAACTATTTGGATTGTATGCGATTCTAAAATGCAACCACTAATAAAACACAGACTAGGAGAGATGGTTGAAGATCCTGCTTGGATTGGAAGAAAGTTTGACACCTTCCCAAGTGAAAGTAAAAAAGCAATTCCTATTTATTATGTTGAGATACACCCCAAAGATCAGAGGAAAAAAGAATCATTGGTGTGGAGCATTATCTACGGCGCAAAAGTGGCTCACAAAACTTGCTATCAATTATCTAAATGGGTAACACCAGATAAATATTATGTAGCGTTTTCTTATGGAGTGTTTCCATCACAACACATACGCAAATGGAGAGAAACAATATCCAGACCAGGAAACTTTTTGCTAACCACACCAGAAGGTAATTCAGTGATCGATAACGAATATATTGGTTTTGCATTTGATGCAAGTGAAGTGACAAGATTTTCACAATTGTTCTGGAAAAAAGCTACAGGAGAATTTGATCCTAACTCTCCACTGAGAGATGGAAAATATCCCATCAACAAACTACCGTTTGCAGAAAGACACTCAGGAAGATATTTTGATCTCAAAGATATTTTTGAAGCCATTGATACTCAAAAACCAACCACTTGGATTGAGATGGAATGGTATTATGACATAAGCACATGGGAAGGTTATTGTAAATATTTAGCCTCGGAGGAAAGAAAAAAAATGAAACGACCTAAATCAGATATGCTGAAGTACCGAACGTGGAAGAAAATTGGACTAGATGGTGAAGAATAAACTATTTATAGGGGTGAGGAGTAACAAATATGGCAAATTATAAATATCGTGACGGATTAGGAAGTGTGGGGGCTTATCAAGCAAGCAGTCGGCCGTATTTATCTTCTTCAATCAATGTACCGGCTGGTGGGGCTGTAGTTCAAATCTCTTTCCCATCTGTTACTAAATTTATAACGGTTAAAAATACAATTGATCCTACGGCAACCAATGTAAAGATGCGCGTTGGGTTTTCTGAACTGGGAATTGCTGCTTCTAATTATTTTATTCTTGAGCAAGATGAATCTTTTTCTGCGGATTGGAGAGTGAATGCTGTTTTTTTGAGAGTGGACGACGTTGCAAGCGTTTTGAACGCCACGGCTTCAGTAATTGCTGGTGAAACAAGTATCGGATCTGGTGAACTTGTTGGAAACTGGTCCGGCTCTATTGGGGTTGGATAATGCCGTTAGGTGGATTTGAACGAGACTTTAAAAAACAGACGCGCAAACCTTCAGTAGAAAAACCTAAAGATAATGATAGTCAGGAAATTTTCGACACACTAAAGAAAAGTTTTGATGAACTAAAAGAACACAACAATCAATTTAGCGAAGATCTCAAAGAACTAAAAGAGCGAGTTGGTGTCACTTCACGAGAGACAACCACTGATATCGTGACGTGTGTTGAGGAATCACTCGAACTGTCTGCCCGACCTTTAGAAAATCTAAAAGAGAAGATTGAGTGCCTTCAGGATAACCAAGCCCTTTTATCATTAGGGGCTCACCGAGCCTTAACAGAAGCAACGAATCTTCTCGATTTAAAATTCGAGGAACTTAAAGAAGCTCAAGTTGAAGTTGACTATGCGGCGATCAACAAACAGTTTAAGAAAATAGAAACAATCTTAATTCAGCATAAAACAAATATTCAATTGCTCACAAACGAATTAGAAAAAAAGAATCCTTGGGTTCCTGTGTTGATTTCTTTTACAATTGTCTTGGCTGGCATCGTTGGCTATTTGATTTAGCCAGAGACTTATTACTCCTAGATAAAGTTTTTAGTAATGTCGGCATAAATAAATGTTCCATCTGAAATTCCTGAAACAACATCAATCTCGCCAGCGCCAGTAGAAAGAACGGGAAGCGTCCCCCCGTTAGGCCATTTAAAACCATCCCAATTTACTGTATAAGGTGCGCCCGCACCCTGAGTCAAAATAAATAAATAAGAGGCACCTGCAACTGGATTGCTTCCGGTTATATCAAGGGTGGCATCTATGGTATATTTAAAAACATTATAAGAACTACAATCGGCTTCTGTATCTGTATTGATGGTTTCTGTCAATACAGTGGTGGACATCATATTTGCTTTAACAGATCCCGAAACATCCAATGTTCCTGAAACTTGGTGAACATCGTCCACATGATTGCCAATCGTGGTGCCATAACGACTAACTATGATTTCGTTTTCTCCACCGACACCAACATCTCCTGCTCGTATAATTGTGTCTCCAATGTTATTTTGAAGTTGTAGAATGTTTCCTTGAAGACCAAGCCATACACCTTTAACGGCTGTGCTTGTAACCCTGTTTGATTGCTCCCCACCTACCAATGTGTCTTCATTTTTAAATCCAATAGCGGCTAAACTATCTCGCGAGTGAACATACATTACTGCTGCCCCATTATAACCAACACCAGATGCACCTATATCATCAGAAATGATGAATGTACCAGAGATTGGCGATTCCCAATCATCACCAAAAGAACTGGTGTTTTTTGTAAATATTACAGGACCACCATTATCGACTCCACTTGCTCCTACGACTGTAAAGGGACTTGTGCCAACTGCGGTAGATCCAGATAAATTCATCGCACCAGTTAGAGCAAGTTTATTTGTAGTCCAAGTAAGATCCGCATCTCCACCAAAACTTGAGGCATCATTAAACTGAATAGAGTTTAGAGGAGTTCCAGGTGAGCCGCCACCCACCCCAGTCAAGCCAGAGCCATCACCGAGAAACGCACTGGCAGATACAGTGCCCGTAATGGTTAAGGTATCTGTGTCGGGGTTGTAATGGAATTCATTATCACCACCAAAAGTTGCACCTTGTTTGAATTGTACGGAGCCCGACGATCCTGATACACCGAAACCTCCTGGTACACTTCTTCCTTCATTAAATCCTGCCATCTAATATACTCCCATACTTTAAATAAATATTCACCCCTAAATAGTTGGAGGTGGTGGAAAAAATACCTTGACAACCTTTTATTATTCCTATATCATTGTAAATATGAATAAGTCCTCCATACCTTTTGTCGGTCTTCACGCCCATTCCACTGCTGGTTCGCCTTTCGATGCCATCGGCTACCCGCAGCAACATATGGACTTTGCCTATGAAAACGGGATGGATGCGCTTGCCCTTACGGATCATGGCAATTGTAATGGACTAGCCTATCAGGTTCTTCATGCCAAGTCAATGGAAAAAGAAGGCAAGAACTTTAAACCGATTTATGGGTGTGAGGCATATTTCATCCCCTCGATTAAAGAATGGGAAGTTCTCAACGAAGAAGCAAAAGCGGATAAGAAAAGAAAAAAAGAAAAAGCCAATACTGGGTTTGCTGTAGAAAACGAAGTGTCTTCAAAGAAAGTTAAAGACGGAATCAATCGTCGCTCTCACTTGGTTCTTCTAGCCCAAAACCAAACTGGATTAAATAATATATTCAAGTTGGTGTCTCAATCTTATAAGCCAGGAAACTTTTATCGGTTCCCAAGAATTGATTTAGAAATGCTCCGCGAACATGGCGAGGGCGTCATCGCATCTAGTGCGTGTTTAGGTGGAGTTTATGCTACAGATTATTGGAAAAATAAAGATGACGGTGATGAAAAGATACTAGAGGCTATGCGAACAACAACCGAGAATATGTTAGGTATTTTGGGAGATAGATGGTATGGTGAACTTCAGTGGTGGAGCGATCAAGACCAACACAATCTTAATCATTTTGTTATTCAGGTTGCAAAAGAATATGGAGTGGAACTCATTTCCACTTGCGACAGCCACTTTTACAATCCCGAAGTGTGGAAAGATCGTGAATTATATAAGAGACTCCACCCAGGCTTGGCGGCATTTCATGGCGACATGCCAGAATCACTAGAGCAGGTTCCTCACGAACTATATCCTAAAAACGGAGATCAAATGTGGGAATCCTATAAAAAGTATTCGTCAGAGTTGGGTGAGAAATATGATGACGATCTGATTATGGAATCTATTGAGCGAACTTATGATATAGCTCACAACAGAATTGAAAAGTTTTATCCAGACAATACAGTTAGGCTCCCATCTTTTGTTATACCCGATGGACTAGATGAAGATACCGCATTGAGTGTTGCTGCATCCAATGGCTTGCAATCGCAAACCAAACACAGTCAAGAATATCTTGATCGCCTCAAGCATGAACTAGAGGTAATCAAAGATCGCGGCTTTAGCAGATATTTTTTAACAATGAAAGCGATTGCTGACAAAGCTACAGCAACACAGTTAACGGGACCATCGCGAGGTTCAGCCGGTGGATCATTGGTTGCGTATGCTTTGGGCATTACACAAGTAGATCCTATTAAGTATGGGCTATTATTTTCTAGGTTCTTGAGAGCAGACGCAACAGATTATCCAGACATTGATTATGATGTGTCAGATCCGTTTGTGTTGAAGGAAATGTTAGTCAAGGAATGGGGCGAAGATAATGTAGTTCCGATCTCTAACTGGAACACGCTACAACTACGGTCACTCATAAAAGACATTTCTAAACTTTATAAAGTGCCCTTTCAAGAAGTCAATAAAGTTACAAGCAAAATGGTTGGCGAATCCATAGGACCAGCCAAAAGGGATCATGGTATAAAGACAGGTGTCTACGCTCCGACTTTTGATGAAGTGATGAAGTATAGCACGACGCTGCAACAATTCCTTAGAGATTATCCCGAAGTAGAAACACATGTCCGCACTCTAGTTGGACAGGTTAGATCTTGTTCGCGCCATGCCGGTGGTCTTGTAGTCGGAGAGAACTTAAATAAATATATGCCCTTGATCTATAGTGGTGGAGTAAGACAAACACCTTGGACCGAAGGACAAAACGTCAGGCATCTTGAACCAATGGGCTTTATCAAATTTGACATTCTTGGCTTGAGCACTCTTAGAATGATTGAAGATGCCATTGGCAAAGTTCTAGAGAGGCACAAAGGGATTACAGATCCCTCGTTTGTAGAGATTAAGAATTTCTATGATGAGCACTTGCATCCTGATAAACTAGACTTTGATAATCAGGATATTTATAAAAACATTTTCCATAAAGGTAAATGGGCTGGTGTCTTTCAATTCACAGAACCAGGAGCACAGGGCTTTTGTAAAAAAGCCAAGCCAACAAGTTTGGTCGATATCGCGGCGATCACTTCCATCTTTAGACCAGGACCGTTAGGCGCAAAGGTCGATAGAGATTATGTAGAGGCAAAAGAAAGTCCACAATACATAAAATATCCTCACCCAATCATACAAGAAGTGACGGAAGAAACTTATGGGTTTTTGATTTTCCAAGAGCAGATTGCTTTGCTTGCCCACCGACTGGGAAAAGACATTTCCTTGGACGAGGGTAATCTTTTACGCAAACTATTAACAAAGAAAGGAACAGGAAAAGGTGCAGAGGAAAAGACTAGAATTCATACTAAGTTCGTGGCAGGATGTTCAGAAAAGGGAATTAGCAAAAAACAAGCAGAAGACCTTTGGAACACTTTTGAGTATTTTAGTGGTTATGGTTTTAATAAGTCCCATGCTGTCGGTTATAGTATACTATCTTACCAGTGCGCTTGGCTTCTAAATTACTATCCGGCTGAATGGTGTGTGGCGTTCTTGAATAAAGAACCCGAGGGCAGAAAAGAGCGAGCCATCAATGTAGTAAAGAATTTGGGCTATGACATCCAAGAAGTTGAAATAAATACTTCAGGAAGATCGTGGGATATTTCCACAGATGGTCAACTGGTTCAGCCTCTTACTTCCATCAAAGGCCTTGGCGAAAAGGCTATGGATCAGATTTTACAGAACCGACCCTTTAAACATGTAGAGGATTTTCTATTCAACGAGAACGTCAGCTATTCTAAATTAAATAAAAAGGCTTTGGATGTTCTGGTGAGGTCCGGTGCTTGTGATTCTATTGCAGATGATCGCTTTAAACATTGTAAGCACTTATGGCTTTCAACCGTAAGTGATCGACCAAAGAACAAAAAGAGACTTGAGGATAATATAACCAAGTATTGTGGTGAGATAGATTTTACAGAAGAAGAACGAATTGAGAATGTTGTTTCTCTTACGGGAATCTTTCCGTTTGAGTTAGTTATGGACAAAAAGGTACGCGAACGAATAGAACACAACTGCGTTCCTCCCATCGCACAATTTGATAAAGACCTGGGGTTGTGTTGGCTTATCCCAAGAAGCGTAACCGTCAGGCAAACAAAGAATGGTCGGGACTTTTGGATTATAAATGTGATTGACGATACTTGTCAAAGCACGGACATTAAGTGCTGGAATGTGAGATCTGAAGACAAGGTTCATCTGAACCGACCATATATAACAAAACTAGATTATGATGACCAGTGGGGTTTTTCGACTCGCTCTGTTAAGCATAATTTTATATTAGTGGGGTAAAAAATGTTTACACAAGAAGAACACACACTAGAGGTGTATAGATTAATTATTGGATCTGATGAGGCGGAAGCTGAAGCAGAAGGAAGTATCTCCGAATACTTGCTTGAGCGCGGAGTATTTCACGCTAATAAATTAGGTCGGGAGCACAAAAAGGTTAAAGAATTTGATATAGTAAAAGATCCAATGTCAGGAGGATGGATCTTAATTTTCATGTGCGAGAGGTGTTATTTTTAATGAAGAATGAATATGAGGTGCTGATTGAAGACCTAAATCCACCAGAAGGAAATACAATCAAGATGAGACATGTCTTGAAAAGAACAATCAGGCGCACCATCAATGAACGACTGAGAAGTAAATTGGCAGAAACTCGCAAGCCCAAGGGTCTGGAAATTGATGTCCCTTCAGAGTGGACAGATATTTTACATAAAGACTCCTCCATCTTGACCGACTACGAGGAGATAGGATGGAAAGTTATGTGGTACAACACACACTCGCAAGGTCCGGGCCGAGGAGACTTGGTTCGTTCTTGGTTGAGTTTTAGAAGTGAGGCAAGTGCCTCAAAGGAAAGATAAATGATTATTGAATATACAAGATTAAGAAAGGATGTCCACCCACCAGAAAGAGCAAACCCAAGTGATGCGGGGTTGGATTTATATTTTAACCCCGAACCACAAGGATTGTTACCGAGCCCAAACCAAGACAGTGTAACGATTGAGCCTGGTAAGTGTGCAGTCTTGTCCACAGGCTATCGCTTCGGCGTACCTCATGGGTATATGCTTGAGATCAAAAACCGTTCAGGAATTGCAGCAAAGCGATCTTTGATCGTTGGCGCGTGTGTTGTTGATTCGGGATACGATGGTGAAGTGTTTGTAAATCTGCACAATATTGGAACGGAGACACAAATCATTGAACCCCAAACGAAGATTGCCCAAGCGGTAATGACTCCGGTGGTTCATTTCCGTGCGCTTGAAACTGCGAGTGGAGATCTTTACGATTGGTATCCGATTACTATTTCTGAGAGAGGAGACGGCGCATTGGGATCTACGGACAAGAAAGAAGAAAAAAGTGTCTAGTCTAAAGAAGAAACTAAAACGGAAACAAGAAAAAGAAGCCAAGAAAGATCTCCAAGAAAAAGTGGGGCTCTTTAACAAGTTAGGTGAAGAATGCTTGGTGTGCCAGAAGGACTTCGATAAAAAGAATAAAGAGATGGTAATGAGTTGGAGCGTTATTGTTAAAGAAGATACAGTTCGGCTTTACTGTCCCGAATGTTGGGACCGTGCAAACAATTTGATAAAGGAAATAAAAGATGGATATACAAACACAAAAGACGATGTTTAGCTCAAAGACTAATGAGTGGGGAACCCCGCCTGAATTCTTTGCTAAGTTAAACAAAAAATTTAAGTTTACCCTTGACCCGTGTAGCACTCCTACCACTGCTAAGTGTGAGAAGTATTATACCAGGGAAGACGATGGCCTTTCGCAGAGTTGGGAAAACGAGGTTGTCTTTGTCAACCCTCCTTATGGAGACATAAGTAAGTGGGTAAAGAAATCTTATGAGGAATCAACTCAGAACAATGCGACTGTGGTTATGCTGATCCCTTCCCGTACCGACACTAAGTATTGGCACGATTATGTGATGGAAGCAAACGCTATTTACTTTATTAAGGGTCGGCTGAAGTTCACAAACGGAAACGATAAACAAAATTCAGCCCCATTCCCTTCTGCGTTGGTTGTGTTCGATATGGGAAAATTCCGTTGGGTCAGCGGTCCTACCATCAAAACAATGGAAAGATAATGATCGAGAAGACTAAAAAGATAATCTTTACCATTCCAGCAAACGACAAAGCCAAGTTCAAGGTTCAGCTTCAGTATGATAGTCTTACCCAAGCCAAATTTTTGCGTGGAATGATAGACGGATACATCAATAGGGATGAGGACTTTATGAACTTTATAGCGAAGATGAAAGGGGATACTAAAGTTCAAAGCAAGGCGCAATTAAAGAAGGTAGAAAAGAATCTAGTAGAGATGAAACAAACTAAAAACACTTTTGCCCTGGAAGATGATGAAGTAGAAAATATTTTTGATATGCTAGAACAGGAGCACCCGGATTTATGAAATGTTATACCAAGTGCCAAAAGGAAAAGAAGTGTTGCCAGGTAAAAGAATGTCGCTTGTGGATGGATTATCCCCAGGATCTTAACTGTGTAGAAATAACAGTTCAGAAAGAAGGCAGCCTGACTTTAACAAAAATTGGAGATAGACTAAAACTAACTGCTTCCAGGGTCAAGCAGATTGAGAACAAGGCGTTAGCCAGGGTGTCAAAAACTCACCCCCAATTTCGTGAGGAGTTGAGCGACGAGGAATAAAAACAAAGTGTAAATTAAGACCCCCTCACCACTCACCAAACTAAAGATACTATAATATGGTTTTTTGTGTCTTTAGGCACTATTTATTGTATAAACCGATTAAGTTTTAAGGAGACAATCGCAAAATGGCAAAAAACAAGAAATCAAAATCTCTATTGAATGAGGCAACCGTCCGCAGGATGATGAGGCTTGCTGATATTCCCGAGTTAAGTGAATCATTCTTTGCAGAAGATTATGGCACAGGTGATGCAAAGGGAAGGACAACCAAGAAGGGTCAAAAAGACGAGCCAGGTGAAGACGGCTACAAGAAAGACGCATACGGCACACCAGGCAAGGGTGAAGAAGACAAGCCAGAAAAAGGTCCAAAAGCAAAATCTCCTGGTTACAGACCAAAGGCAGACGGACAAGAATCAAGTACAAACGAAAATCTTTTTGCGGAAGACGAACACGAAGAAGAAGAAATTGATGCTATGGGAGATGAGCTTGGCGCAGAAGATGACATCGCAGACGAAGAAGGCGCAGAACTTGATGCGGAAGCATCAGGAGGCGATGCCGAAATTACTCCCGAAGCTGCACAAGCAATTGTCGATCTCGCAGCACAACTAGAAGCAAGTGGCGCACTCGAAGGTGGTGAAGAAGTTGTTGACGCCGAAGCTGAAGTTGAAATGAGTGATGTTGGTGGCGAAGAAGAAGTTGAAATCGAAGGCGAAGAAGAAATTGAGGAGCTAGAAGAAGCACTCGCCAAACTTGGCATTGAAGTTATTGACGATAAGAAGCTCAACGAAGCAGTTCGCAAACGAGTTATCGCACGACTCCGCAAAGAAAAACGAGCGCGACTGCAAGAGGCGAAAATTAATAAAATTGCCGACCGTATTTTTGCCCGATTACAAAAGAAGTAGAGCTTACAATCCGAACGGCTTATGCCTGAAAAAATAGCCATATTTTCTGCGGGCTTTCACATTGGGATACTTTTATCTCTCACAATAATTTTACTTTTACTGAGTGATTGTGTATAATAATAACTAATGGAAGACGCAAACTTCGCCTTGTTGGTTATTGGTTTTTTTATTGGTTACATTATCAAATCATTTTTGACTTTCCGTTCTGGATGGTCCGCAACCGCACACCTAGTTCGCAAGGTTGGTGATCAGTGCCTCAAACTTATGGGCACCATCGTCTATAAAGTTTCTTTTATGGATCAACTATATCAGCGATCAATTGCCTTGACATTAGATTCAGAACTTGCTAAACTTAAACGTAATGAGTTAGACAACGAGTTTGATGATTGGAAAAAAGAAACCATACAACTTTTTAAGGAACACTATCCCGAAGACTACAAGTGGCAACTTGAAGTTTTTGATTGGAAAAGCGCCATGAGAGTTTTGACTGATATTTATCAAGAAGACAGACACAAGGAAGCAAATAATGACGACCAATGAAGAAGCACCTGGCGAAGCCGAAGACACTGAAGACAAGGATGAACCCCAAGTATTAATGTTTCCCGATTTGGGCGGAGACTCTTACTTAAGATCGTTCGCCATCTATGGAGAGATTAACGAAGATCAAGGGAGAGAGGCAATTCAAGCCCTTCAAATTTTGCATGATAAAATCTGCGATGAGCAATCCAAAAAGGAAAATCCTGATGAACCTTGCGATCCTATTGAGCTTCTTGTTTCCACCGAGGGTGGCCACGTTCAGGACATGTTTGCTATCTATGATTGTATGCGATTGGTTAGAAGGGATTGCGACATAGAAACATTTGGCGTAGGAAAGATTATGTCTGCTGGTATTTTACTTTTAGCAGGGGGAACACCCGGCAAACGCAAGGTTGGAAAGAATTGTAGGCTGATGATGCACTCCGTTCAAGGTGGTCACTTTGGTTCTATCAAAGAACTAGAAACAGATATTCGCGAAGTACGATGGTATCAGCAACAACTAACAAGCGCACTCCTTGAGGAAACAAAACTAAGCCTCAAGGAACTTAAAGCAATATTCAGAAAAAAGACAGACACATACTTTAATGCGGAGCAAGCTGTAAAGTGGGGCATAGCTGATGAAGTGGTATGAGCCAATTTGTTCTCTATTTAAGAACGGCTCAGTTGATTTAGATTCAGTCTACCGACGCAAGGCGACAGAGATAGAATTTTATGAACCACCCAAAGCTAAAAAACTAACCGGCATTATTGCTAATGGTCAGTTGTGGCATATTGAATGGGATAAAGTAAAGAACTTCCGCACAGAAGATGGAATGGAACTCCCGAGCAATTGTTATAGGACAGCACCAGCAAAGCGCAAGCCAACAATGTTTGTGGCTCATTGGGATGTGTGTCTATCCTCTGCGTCCTGCTTCAAGGTCTTATCGAAACGAAAACTATCAGTTCATTTTTTGATTGATAATGACGGAACCATTTATCAAATAATGGACACCAACGATATTGCCTTTCACGCAGGAAGTCGTAAGGTTAATAATACCAGCATTGGCGTTGAAATCTCTAATGCCTATTATCCTAAATATCGCGAATCTTATATCACGCGAGGCTTTGGGATGCGCCCATTAGTAAAGGATGCCAAGGTCCACGGCAAGACGCTTGAGCCACACTTAGGATTCTATCCAGTTCAGATTGAAGCCTTCAAAGCTTTGGCGAAAACACTCAATAAAATTTATGATATTCCCCTTGTTGCGCCGATGGGGAATAATCAATTAGTAGAAACTATTTATAGTGACGCAAAGAACGCAAAGTTTAAAGGTGTGGTAAGCCATTATCACATTACAAAACGAAAGATTGATTGCGCGGGACTAAAATTGGATGAGGTATTAAAACAATGAAAAAGAAAAAGAACGAGATAATAAAGTCATTATCTTACAAGATGCTTACGGAAGCGGTAACGGAAGCGGTAAAGGAAGAAATGCCTGAATTTAATAAAAACGAGGGAGATATTGCTGAAGGGTTGTTTGCTATAGCGTTAGCACTTTATATTGCTTATGGCAAAATTGATGATAAATTTAAAGCAAAGTTTACTCAACTTCAAAAATCAGTTGATCCTTCCCAACGTTTCAGCAAACAAGTAGTCGCCATTAAGATGGGGGGCGACCCCGATCACTTCATTGTTAAACTTACCTTACGCTTGAAGTCTGTTAAAACTACCGGAATGTCTTTTGGTAAATGGATGCAAGAAGTACCGTCTATTTCTAAAAAAACAAATGCGATTTTTGCTCAACTTGCTGATAAAGAAGCTGTTAAAAAAATTATGAAAATGAGAGATGAGATACTCAACAACACCAAAAAAGAAGTTGTTGAGTTCCATGTGATTGCTGACGGGGTGGCCGGGGAAGGTTCTGGGGGAAAACTTAAAGGCGATGTTAAACTTACAATCAAAGCTTCTGAAGGAACAGAAGAAGAATTGAAAGACGCGGATCTTGATCCCGTTGAAGAAATTGATTGGTCTTTGAAATCGGATTCCAAAACTGTTTCCAATCGTGGAGTGTTAAAATCTTTGTCTGAAATTGCTGAAGCATGGAACTTTTCAGGATTTAAGGGCAAGATGAAGGGTTATCAAGGTGCTGTCAAGAAGCAAGGATTAAGTCCAAAGCTTGTCCGTCAAATGTTTCGTGACTTTGGAGATGAGTTAATGGCTACTGATGATAGCCCAGAGTTTACGAAAAAAGCATATCAGTTTATTAATCACAACACTTACGGGGAAGACAAGGTAGATATTATAGACGTAAAAGCTAATAAAGTTATTGAAATCACCAAAGACAGGCTTGATCAAATTCGGGATGATAAGGGTACGCTAACAGTTGAGGAAGGAACACAAGATAATGGTGATCCTATTTTTTATTTTTTGAACGTTCCTGAAGGTGAAAAATCGGATTATGATCGAGATCGCGTCTTTCAACTTCGTACAAAAATCCGCCCCGGAAAAGAATATAAAATGATGGTGGAATTAGGTTCTGCGGTGTTTGTTCCACCTTCGGAAAAAGAACCCGAGCAACAAAAAGAACACTTGACAACCACTCCCCTTTCATATAACATGCTCACTGAGATGATAGAAAATCTCATGAGCGAAGAATGAAGCAAGAAGTTTACGATAGATTTAAAGATTACAAAAAGAATCATTGTTGGCAATACGAGATCCGGCAACAAAACTTAATAAAAGATCTCCAAGAAGCCGAACTTACCCAGGAAGAATATAATAATTTAAGAATTGAAGACTTCGAGTTTTCTTATGTTGATAAGACCAACAAAGAACAGTGCGACGAAATTAAACAATTTATCGAACGACACGAATGGCTTGGCAAACTTCCAATCTGGCTAACGCATCGCTTCACAGCACGACTAAAAAAGAATGACGCATTAGCCGGGGTTATCATCATGGCAACCCCCAATTCATTTTCTAACATTTTGGGCGAAGAAAATAAAAATAAAGAAAAATTAATAAGCCGAGGAGCCTGTATCTCGTGGGCTCCCAAAAATCTGGCTTCTTGGCTCATAACCAAGTCCATTAAGTATATGGTAAAAAACACTGAATTTAGGGCATTTTCAGCCTATTCAGATCCCGAGGCAAAGGAACTAGGAACAATCTATCAAGCGTGTAATTTTATCTATTTAGGGCAGAAATTTGGTGCTGGAAGTCAATACCTTGACCCGGACAATCCCAAGCGTGGATGGTTTGGTAGCAGTGGCTTTGCTGACCGAAGTCAGATTGTGCGCTATGCAAAAAAATTAGGAATTGAATGGCAACCCGAGTGGTATAAAATGGTGGGCAAAAAGAAAAACTATCGCAAAGTAAATTGGAAAACAATCCCAGAAGACATTTCTAAACAATTAAAACAAGAACGTAAGGCACACCAGGAACGGTGCAGCAAACGGAAGTCGCCAACAAAACATAAATATATATATATTCTTGGGCGGACTAAGAAAGAAACAAAGAAATTGAAAAAACTATTTGACAAACACAATCCAGGGGTGCTAGAGTTAGCCTATCCTAGAGAGAGAGGAGAGTAAACCATGGACACCGAAAAACATTATATTCAAGATGCTTGTGAGAAGTTAGCCGTTTGGAAACTTACGGACTTTGCACAACATGATAAACTAGCCATTAACGAAGATGCACAACACAAGCTGCGCGAGTATAAAAAGTATTGTAGTGATAGGGGCTTGAGAACCACGAGCAGCGAGTTTAAAAAGTATTTGGATATTTACGACCTTCATATGCCTCAGTTTTATGAGGATCTTAAAGAGACTTATCCGCGTTGCAAATTTGATTTTATCGATGTGGAGGCGCAATATAGAAATGAAAAGAAAAAGGGGGACTTTGTGGTAAAGATTGAGGGAGATCAAGAAGATGAAAGATCTGTTTCCCTTAAAGCATACGCTGGTCAGGGTGGAATTGGAAAGCCCCAATTGTGCAGTGGTACATTTAATTCGTTCCCGATGAATTTTCTTTTCCAGGCGCATGGCGTGGGAACCTTTCTTACTCCATCGGGAGAAGTATTTCGGGGCTGTCCAGGACCAGCTCGTGATGAAGAAATTAAAAATCTTGGGATGCCCGAGCTACTTCCTTTTTTCTGGGCTCTCGACAAGATTCAAGAGAAGCTAAAGGCAAGGTATACTAGAGATCCCGAGTATGCGTGGTGGACCGATAAAATCTCTGAACAATGGCGGAATGATTGTGCGGTTTGGGGTAGTGAGGGCATCGACCACACGATAAAAATTCTTAATTGCTTCACTAACGCTCAAATTAAAAAGCGCATGATAGAGATGATTGGCTGTTTTGATGGTAGGGAGGAAATTTTGTTTATGGACAAGAAACGAATGGTCAATAGTTTTACAAGCTCGCCAATCCAAAAACTTCGCTCAGTCATTATGGATAAAGGAACCACCGTCAAGTATGAGCGCCACAAGAAAAGCCTGAAGTTTGACCTTGTAGATTCCTCGAAGAACGTGAGGTTGGGTGTATTAATTCCCTTTACTCTTAATCGAAATGGTGCCTACCACTTGCCAACCAACAACCAGGAAGGGAGGTATTCGAAAAAAGATAAGATGTATATAGAGTACCGCCAACGTCGTCCTACGAAAAGTAGAGAAATTTCAACTTCCACCAACACTTATGTTGATTTTGCCGCCGCAGGGATTCTTTAGAGCCTATGAAGACTTTCGATGTTATTGCTAGTAACCCTCCTTTTCAGGATCGGCAAAAACGAAATACCACCCCACATAAGGTGTGGATAGACTTTACTAAGAAAGCGATGGGCTCCTTAAACGAGGGGGGAAAATTACTGTGGATAACTCCCCAAAGCTGGTGCAGTCCCAGTAGCAAGATTCTAAAATACTTTAAGAAATATAAGGTTCATTATGTGGATCTTGACACCGGCACTTCTTTTCCCGATATTGGCTCAACGTTTAGTGATTATCTAATTGAAAATACACCAGATCGGTCTTTTTCTTCTACGGTTACAAAAAATTCAAGTTCCTTTGGAATATCTTTTGACGATGATACTTTTTACTTGCCAAATGACTTATGTCAAGAGGCTTATGAGATTCATAAAAAAGTAATATTTGAGCCGAGTGAAAAGTTGGATGTCAAGTATGACTACGTTACTTGTCACAACATTATATTGAAGAAGGGAAATTCTTTGAGCAAGCGGTTTATGTTACCGGACCACATTAATCCAGTTTTTCACACCAATAGGCAAGTGTGGTATTCCTCAAGGCGGCAATCATTCGCCGCGCAGCCCAAGGTAATGTGGACTCGAAGTGGGTATACTCACCCTTTTCTGGATCTGGGTATTCATGGTGGGACCGATATGTGTTATTATGTAACTGTGGAGAACGAGGAAGAAGGAAGGCACCTTTTGCACAACTTATCTTCTAATTTATTTAAATATATTTTTGCCACCGGCCGGTGGTCAGGGTTTGGAAATGAGAAGGTGTTCAAGTCTCTCCCCAACATACTGCGTGACGCATCCTATTCGCTTGAGGAGTTGTGTGGGCAATATGGATTGAGCAAGCACCACGTAGACTACATTAATAATTATTTTTCACCGCCCATCACAACTAAACAGAAGAAATCTAAAACTAAACAGAAGAAATCTAAAACCAAGACAAAAGAGCGAGTGGAGAATTTGGGAGAAGTTTTTACCCCGCCCGCTAAAATTAGACAAATGCTCGGAAAGCTACCAGAAAGTGATTGGGGAAAGAAAAAGAAGTTCTTAGAGCCTTGTTGCGGAAATGGTAATTTTTTGGTGGAAATTGTGAAGCACAAAATGAGCAAAGGCTCAACGCCCGAGGAAGCACTTCAAACAACATTTGGTGTGGATATTATGGACGATAACATTCATGAATCTCGCAAACGTTTGTTGTCAGTGACCGGAGCCAGTTACCAACAGCTAGTAGAAAAAAATATTACACAGGGGAATTTTTTAGAGATATAATGTCCTTCTAAGGAGAATCATGTCAAATGAAACACTATAAATCAGGAAGAAAACTAAACGAAGCCATAATGAATGGTGTGGATAAGTTAGCCGACGCGGTTGGCGCAACTCTTGGTCCTCGTGGCAGGAATGTAATATTAAAGAACCACAATCAACGACCCCTTATTACAAAGGATGGTGTGACGGTTGCGCGGTTTGTTGAATTCCAAGATCCCTTTGAGGATCTAGGGGCTCAAGTTATTAAGCAAGCCAGTGAAGTAACTAACTCCACCGCAGGGGATGGAACCACCACGGCAACAGTTTTGGCTAGGGCGATTCTTCAGAAAGCACAGACGCATTTGGTTACGGGTGCTTCTCCTATAGAATTGAAACGCGGAATTGATTTGGCTGTGGATGCGATTGTGACTGAACTAAGAGAGCACTCTCGTCCGGTTTCTACAAAAGAAGAAATTGAACAAGTAGCCACGATTTCTGCGAATGGTGATAAGGGAATTGGAAAACTGATTGCTAATGCAGTTGATCAAGTCGGTAAAGGTGGAGCAATAACAATCAAAGAAGCAAAGTCCAATGAAACTTCTTTAGAGTTGACCGAAGGTTTCCAATTTGATTCGGGGTTGTTGGCTAACGCATTCATAACTGATGAACGTCGCGGACTAATGAAGCACGAAGATTGTTTAATTTTGGTAACAGATAAAAATATTACAACCATTGATGATATCCTGCCGTCACTAGAGATCGCGGCACGAGATGGTCGAGCGTTTATTATTATTGCAGAAGACATTTCAGGTCAGGCTCTTGCTGCTATGATTATGAATTCCATGAAAGGATCTATGCGAGTAGCTGGAATCAAAGCACCGCGCTATGGCGAGGAGAGGAGAAATATATTAGCTGATTTAGCCATTTCAACGGGAGCAACTTTTATATCACGAGAAAGCGGACTTCATCTCAAGGACATCAAACTACCACACTTTGGCACTGCCCAAAGTATTGAGTCGGACAAGAGAGCGACCATTATTGTTGGGGGCAACCAAGACGACGAAGAAGTTGAGAAAAGAATTGAGTTATTAAAGGAGGAGATTGAAAAAGAATCTAGTCTTAATATATGTGAAAAGATACAAGAAAGAATAACGCGCCTTGCGTCAGCTATTGCTGTTATTAAGGTAGGTGGTATCACTGAAATAGAAATGATGGAAAAGAAACACAGAGTTGAAGATGCTCTGGAAGCAGTCCATTCAGCACAGCAAGAAGGCATCATGGCTGGTGGCTCCGCGCCTTTGTTGCGAGTAGCAAATAAGATCGAGGTGGAAGTTGAAACACACGAACAACAAATTGGAGTGGACATTATAAAGCAAGCAATTAAAGAACCATTCAGGAAAATGGTTTCCAATGCCGGGTTGTCTCCCGATATTTATTTAGAGAAGGTAGAAAATCATACGAACCCTGAATCTGGCTTGGATATTTCTACAGGGGAAATAGTAAATATGTTTACTTATGGTATTATTGATCCATTCAAGGTTACTCGATGCGCTCTCCAAAACGCAGCATCGGCGGCATCAACATTATTGACTACTGATGTGGGAATTGTGGAGCAAAAGCCATAACTGACCACTATTTAGAGTATGCCCGAGAAAAGCCCATCCCCCAGCGAAGTCAAAGTTTATGAATTATGCACCCGTATAACCTCACTTGAAGAAAAACTCTTATCTGCTATTGAAATTATTAATAATAGTCAAACAACGATGAGTGCCGATGTATCTAAAATTAAAGAAGCCGTTTATAATCCAGACAAAGGCCTTTATGCTCGCTTGCGTGTAGTTGAGGAAGAAAAGAAAAGAGGCGATAAAATTACATGGCTCATTCTTTCTGTGTTGGTTGGTTCCGTGGGCGCTTATATAATCAGTCTCCTTCAATAGTGGTTTATCCTACCACGAAAACCCTTATTAAACAAAGTTCTTGACTCATATATTTAACTATGGTAGTATTAAAACATAAGTTGGTAGGAGGCTTTATGACTGGAACAAATCAAATTTACGCTAGACAACGATTTTATGCAAACCCGCGAACCAATTCGGTTCACGATCATCATGCTCGCAAGGAAAAAAAGACCGATCCTAATTTGGGCACTCGCCTAGACAAGATTCTAAAAGAGAATCTAAATGCCTCAACTAAATCTTTTGTGACCTCTCTTAAAGAATGGCACGATAAAAATGGCTTCTTAACTGCGGGCCAACTTTCCTCATTTGAAAAGGTTGAGAGTCGATATTCTCCCGGCGAAAAAGAAAAACTCAAGGGGTGGACCGAAGAATACAACGCGAATTACCGCGAGGATGCAAAGTTGCTTGCTCGCTATTATCTTAACGCGGGCTATTGGACGAACATGGCTTCACACATTATTAATGACGAAGAATATATTCCACCGCGTCATAAATATATCAAAATGTCCACCAACAAATACGCCCAAAATGTAATGAGCAACGCTCGCGATCTGCCAAAGTTTGTAAAGGGCTCGATGGTCCAACTGCGATCTACTTTTGGTCGTGACTCCGCTTATTGTAGGTTGCGCGAATTTGCAAATCGTTTATGCTTTGTGATAAGCACCGAGGCGAATACCTTGTCCGCTGTTAAAGGGGGCAAAGGTTATATTATTTTGCCAATGGGACATAGCAACCCCATTAGCGTAGAGCAAAGACACTTAATGAAACCAAATAAAAAAGGAGCCTCCTGTTAAATGAAAGTAACAATAGCATATCAATGCGAACTCGAAGACATCCCCACAACGGTATATGAATTACTGGGGAACATAAAAGAAAATGATCTTCCTCATCTCGAAATAAACCTGAACGATGCGATCTTATCCATTAATGATGGGAACATTACAGAAACATTAGTGATGATGGATGAAACCAGAATTAGATTAGCCAAGATAGATCAAAAGCTATTAGACTACGCCTCAATTTTAGGTGGCTATGTGAAAGCCGACACCAATATTAAATTGGGAATAAAACCAGAAGAAGATTTTCATACTTCAGCCATTCCACAAGGGACGCAAGAAGTTTCACCCCAAGACATTTTAGCAGTAGAGGGAGCAGAAAACACAAATGATTAAATTAACTCAAGTTGTCCGAGCAAATCAAAATGATGAATTTTATTTGCGCGAAACATCCTTAAATCCAAATCACATTGTTTCAGTAAACCCCAGTGATCAATATATCATGTTGCTTCATCAAAACAAATTGCCCGAGGGCTTGAACCCCGATCATCAATTTGTAGAGATTTTCTTATCTCATGGTGGGTCTATGATTGCGGTTGGCACTCCACAAATTATTAATGAAAAAATCAAATTCGCCAAAAAATTACTTTTAGGGTGATTTTTTTACTTGACGCTAACCAAGCCGTGCTTTTAATATGCACAAGGAGGATGCAAGAATGACTGCATTGACATTTAGAGACAACAACAATTATGGACTAAACATTTTGGATGAAATGTTTAATGGGTGGAGCGAGATTTATAAATCCCCGCTGGTAAAACAATCACGGGATCGACACGCTCCGAACGTTCGCGAGAATAAAGAAGATTATGAAATATCTCTAGCGGCACCAGGATTGGAAAAGAAAGATTTTAACATCGCACTTGAAAATTCGGTATTAACTGTGAGTTACGATGTGGGTGACAAAAAAGATCACTACGCTTACGCAACTAAATATTCAAAAAGTTATGAACTTCCGAACGGTTGCGATGTTGAAAATATTTGCGCGTCTTATAAAAGTGGTGTCCTTGTGGTAACACTCCCAAAGAGTGAAGCCACCAAGCCACGACAAATTAAGATTAAGTAATCTACGCTCAACGATCATAGGTAGAGTAGAATCAGGGTGTCTTGCTTGCAAGATGCCCTTTTTTTATACCATTAAGGTTTGTTTTGATACTATTTATATAAGTGAGCGACGACAGCGATGAACTTGCGCTCTATATAAAAGTGCAGTGTTCGTTGTGTCTGGGTGGGGTAAGAAAAGGAATCTTTATGAATTGTCCATACTGTGATGTTGATAGAAAAACTTTTATAGAATCTCCTTTTACTAGTGTTAAGGAAATCTTGAGCCACACTTTGACTACCTCTCAAAAAAAAGAATTAATCCAATACCTCAAGAGTGATGGAAAATGATGACGGAGAACTTACCGATGAAGACTTGGAACAAGTAATCGGAGGATCAAAACAGGTGAAGATCTTAATTGAAAACTGGCGTAAATTCCTGAAGGAAGATGACAACACTCGTGAAGAATTTGCGAAAGCCTTGTGCAAGATGGGCGGATTTGATCGGAGGCGGAATCCTGTAGCCAACTTAGACAATCCTTATCCTGAAGTTATCAAAACCGGACGCGGAATTAAAAAAACATATAATAAATACGCTGATCGTGCTTTCTTGGACAGTCTCATAACAATTCACTGGACAGATAGAATGGGGAGTGCTAGACTGCTAAGGGGTTCCAGCAAAGACGAGTTAAGTTGTGCGGCATACTTGCCGGGAGAGGTAACAGCCTCGACCTGGGGAGATTATGGATTTGTAGTAGATGGTCATATCACTTTGTTGGCTAATGACATGAATGATGTTATGAGTGGTGCAGGGGTGGATTATACTTTAGCTAATCCAGAGAGAACTAAGTCTTCAGGCGCAAACAAGGGTGTAGGAATTTCTTATCGGTGCGTGGATTATGTGGATAGAATTTTTGTTTTTGATGAAGAAGATTGGAAGCCTCGTATTGTGAAGGAGAGCAATTGGAATGAAGCGTTTGTGGATAACTGGAAAATAACTGCCATCATCGCTCCTGAAATATCCCACAACTACCTTCAGAAAATTGTTCATAGAAAAATGAACAGACCTGATGTAAAAATTATTTCACCAGAACAAATAGGAGAACTATGAAACTCTTATTTGAAAACTGGCGCGGGTATATCAACGAGAAATTAATGCTCAAGCCTGGTGAGAACGGATGGGATCTCTATCGTCAATTAGTTGGTCAGGCATATATAGATGCCCCGATGGAACAACCAGGAGCCAAGGCCAGTTATGAGGCACTAGGAGAGTGGGTCAATAAGTTCTTTGAAAGAGTGGTTGGCGTTGTTGATGTTGAGTTTGTTGATTACCATCCCTATAAGTCTTCTAAACAAATGATTAAGCAAGTGCAAGAAGAAGGAGTATTGTTAATTTCTACGGCTGACGCAGAACATCCAATTTTTGACGCCGAAACAAATGCTAAATTTAGAACTGTTCACGACTTTGGCGGACACGTCCAAAGGAAAGTTCCTTTTTCCTATGGTGGGGAAATAAAAGCATACAATGCTCATGTCAAAATGGTTCCTCCGGTGGCTGTCCCGGCATTGTTTAGCGAAATTGTAGGACAGATTTCTTGCTTCTATCTTAATAACAAAACGAATTGCCCACAGAAAATGGTTATCCTGGATCAGTTTGATTTTATCAACATAGGCGAAGTCCAAGGATACACGATTGTAAACAAGGAGTTGGTAAAAGATGAAACTATTGATTGAAAGTTGGCGCAACTATCTTAAAGAGATTGGTGACGCAAGCGCAGAACCTTTTGACTGGGAACTTGGCTCTAATGACGAAGACGAAGTAGAATATAATTTTGTGTCGTCTGATGATCCAAACGGCGAAGATGGAAGTGACTATCAAGTATTTTTCAAAACAGGCACAACTTGGGAAGATAGCGAATATGTTAAACGAGAAGTACCCATATGGAGCTTGGACTTTGAAGCTAATCGTTCTATGAAGCAGACAGGGGAAGGGCACCCTTTGCGGATTATGTCTACCATCGTTGCTATTGTTAATGATTTTATTTCAAATCCTGAATTGAATCGGGGGATTTTGCGTTTTGTATTTGAAGGGATTGATAAAGGCGGGGAAACTGGCAGCAAAGGTCAAACTGCCCGCACTAAAATGTATTTGCGCTTCTTAAAAAAGAATCTTCCTGCTAATTTTGAGTTTCGTATCGCGGGTGACAATATAATATTTTTTGGTGCCAAGAAAGAAACCGAGGAAGAAGAAGAACTAGACGAAAACGATTATCCCATAACCTCCCAGCGAGCAAACAAAGAAATAAATCAAGTCATCACTCCAACCAAAAAGAAAAACGCACAAACAAAACTCCCAGGCTGGAAGCAACTCAAGTCTAACTATAAAGGTTCGGCACCCCCCGGTGCAGGGGGAAGTTAGTTTTGACCACAAAAAAGAAACACGCGGAGGCATTAGAAGAACTAAAGCCTAGCCCTCCTTCATCATTGGCACCAAGAGGTATTCGAACTTTCACAGTTTATCGTGATGAGGATCAAACTGGTGTTTCCGGCGCGGGTGTTGTCATTGAGGGCGCTAAATTGGCGAGTGGACAAGCTATCATTCATTGGCTCTATCCACCACCACGCGGAGGAATTGCGATCTTTGATTCAATGGACGATTTTATTAAGGTTCATATTAATCCTCACCCTTCCAACAAAACAATTATAACTTATGAAGACGGAGAGCAGGAGACATTTTAATGAAACTCTTATTTGAAAACTGGCGGAAAGTGCTAAAAGAAGCCAAGTTTGAAGGCGAAGCAACAACGATGGTAAGAAATATCGTGAATAAGATTAAAGATCACTTGAGCGCCAACAAAGGGGAGCCCCGCATTAAACCCCGTTTTGGGTCCATAAAACATCCACTTGAGAGCGTTGCATATGATAACAAATACTTTGGTGGCCTTCCAAAATCTCTAGAGGAGGAGGGTATCAAGAAAATAACTTTTCAATTACGAGTTGAACCTTCCGCTGCTTTTGGAGAAGGCAAAAAGTTTAGTGTCAGTGGGCAGACGATGACTTCTGATGGTGATTCTGATGGTGAAATGGTGCGTGATCGTATCGTAGCCGTCAAGGTGTCTCTTTCAGATGAGTTTAGAATAGGTGACATGTCCGAACTCATAGAAAAGATGAAAGATACCACGGTTCACGAACTTACACACGGTGGACAATCTATCGACGTATTAAAAAAAGCCGGAAAACAACAAAAGAAAGCGTTTCAAGGTGGATTAGCCTCCATTGATGCTCTTGGTCTTTATTACCTTGATCCGTCTGAAATTGAAGCATACGCTCGTGGAACTTACAAGCGAGCGAAAATGTCTAAAGTTCCTTTCTCAGCGAAGTTAGACGATTCTATTGGAGAATTTATTAATTTTTATGCCCATCCCAAAGAACTCGCCAAGGATGAAATTCAATATACCAAAGATGAAGTAATAGATTTCTTCACAAACGATTACCGTCAATCTATTATTGGTTACGCTAAAAAGAACTTACCTGCTGCTGTAATCAAAGAGGTAGAGCAAGAGACATTTTAAGAAACTATTTAGTATATGGTAGATAAGTTTTCATTAGAACAACTTCTTAGTGCGGAGATTCAAAATGAAAAAGACCGAGGGAAAACGATGAAGTTATTATTTGAAGGTTGGCGAAAATATTTAGACGAAAAGGTGTTTGCTGATTATAGCGACGGCAAAAAGAATAAGTGGGTTGATCTCCCCACCGACGAACTAGAAAACGATCCAGACAATATTGATATCACCGATGAAATCTATGATATGATTGAAAAATCTTACGCAAAGATTGGTGGAAATGTTGATATTCGATCTGCGAGCGATATGCCTTCGGATTATGATAAGTGGACGGCAGTTGATGTTGATGCAGACCCCGAGCCCGATGCAGTGAGAGGTGCAAAAACAAAACCAGCAGGAATTAAAATGACTGTTGGTGCCTCCGATGGTGGATCAGAAGGAATAAGAGCATACAAAGAAAAGACTGCTGAATTATTAAATACAGAAGGAAACTACGGTGAGTTGTCGGATGCGATTGCTCACGTAATGATCAAGTATCATAATGTTCCATTCGTTGATAACGAAGAAGACGTGCGAAAAGTTTTAGGAAAAGAAATAGAATGGATCGGACCACACCCCGATGGAAAATATCCGAATCATACCGGCTGGTATTGTCGCACTCTTGGTAAATGTGAAACGAAACATATGAAGATTTTATTAGGCCGACCCAAAGGAGTGAATGTGGTTCAGCCATGAGACTTTTGTTTGAAAACTGGCGCAATTATTTGACCGAAGATGATACGCCCACCCGTAGCGGCTATAAGATTGTTGCTTATGAGGATGATAAACTTTTCAGTCTTCAAAACCCAGATTTGGAATATCGCGCTGAAATTGGAACGATAGAGTCACCAGCCAATGGAATGTTTCTGGGTACAACAAAAGACTTTGTTCTTGATTATTATGCCGGAATGACCGATAAGCAGGATGCACTTTTAGTTTACACCTACAATCCATCCGACGTGATAAGCGGCAACCCCAACGAAGATGGAGAAATCAAAGTTACTCAAGCCCAGTTAGATTCCATAGAGGTACAGTCGTGAAGATCCTATTCGAAAACTGGCGCAAGCATCTCCGAGAAGAAGATGAAATTGTCACCGCTTACCACGGAAGTTCTGTGCCCATTAGAGATTTTGACAAACAGTTTTCAGCTCAAGGAGTTTTTTGGTTCAACGAAGACAGGGATAAAATCTTGCGTGGCGAGAGTGGGGCCGTATCAACAAAGTGGTTGATGACTGCGGAACTAAAGCCGGGAAAAGTAGCAGGATGGGATGAATATGATAAATACTCTCTTGGTGAATTAGATGGGCTTGGTTTCGATAGTGTTAGACTTGACGACAACTGGATTATCTTGGAGCCCGAAAACATTAAGGTGATTAAAAAAGAGTTGATAAAAAAGAAATGAAACTCTTGATGGAAAACTGGCGCGAGTATCTTGAAGAACTCGAAAATGTTTCGGATGTATCTATGCCGAAGAAGTTTTATATCTCCATCTATTTTGATGACGATTACCGACCGGATATTATGAAAGATTTGGGAGATAATAAAGTCATCAAGACACCCGGAGCTTCTAGCTCAGACATCGTTGGCTTTGCTGATAATCCCTCCAATTTTATGCAAATGCACGGCAACATTAGAGACGCAACCATTGTAATGGACGGCAAAGATTTTGCCGAGATAAACGATTCTATTGTAAAAATAGAATATGATAATCCTGATTTCCTAGCGCAAGACGGACTAAAAGCATTTTATCGCTTGACGGAAAAGAATCAAGGCGACGAACAACACGCAGAGCGCGTAATCGGAAATATTTTTGATTCTGCTGACATCGGCGAGACGATGTGGCAAGTCACACGCGAGAAGGTGGATAACCAAGCCATGGTCACGATGCAAAACTTTCTTAGGGAGTGGGATGTAAAAACTCCTATCGCCCAAGAATTGTATGCCAACCTAGATCGCATAAATAGTCTGCAAGACCTGGTTGATTTGTTATTTCCGGCTCTCCAAGACCAACTTAAGAAAGCCGATTCGTGGAAGCAAGACGAGTTAGGTAAATATATCTCCAAAGGTTTTATGCGGCTCATCCTTTATACAGGGATAGTCAACGCAGCGAAAATGTTTAAGGCGGAAAACGAATGGGTCGTGGACACCAACGTTATGAACGTTCCACATTCGTCTGCTCTTTATATTGGTGGACCCGCCGTAAAGACCAAAAAGATATTTAACAAAATGAAGCACGGCGACCTCACACCAGCCGAAAAGCGCGAACTTAGATACGAAATCGGTAAGATGGATAAGATTATGGCAGCTATTGAAAAATATGATCTCCAAAAGAAATATAAAAAAGTAATTATAACAGACATGGGAACTTTTAATGCTGCCAGAAACAAATGGCAAAAAAGAAAAAGGGAAATGAAAAACGCAGCGGTATAATTATGAAGAACCTATTTGAAAACTGGCGCAAGTTTACCGAAAACATCGATGTGGATGTTGAAGTCGGCGATGTTATTCTTGGCGGCAAGTATAAAAACAAACGCATGACTGTTAAAGAAATCGGCAAGGATGAACTCGGTCAACCTACAGTCAACGGAAAACCTATACTAAAATTTAGAATAGAAAAACACTTACCAGATAATAAAAAGAGCAAGAAGACTTTGGACGCAGAAAAAGAAAAACTTGACGAACAGGGAAGCGGATTACCACCGGGCATGGAAGGATTTGGTTTTGATGTTGAGGATGAGGAAAGCGATCCCGATGGTGATGCTTTAGCAGCATTAGATCAAGGTGATGAATTTATTATTGGACGGAGCAAGCAAGTTTATAGAGTGATCAACAAAGCCAAAAATGCGCTCATCAAACACGTAATCAAGATAGGAACTAAAAGGCGAAATTCATATATGGTGAAGCGGGTGAACCCAGAAGGTTATGTTGTCGCGCCATTCAAAGTTATTAAAGCAGATGGCACATCCGAAAAGAAACCCGCAGCACCAGCGGGACTAATTACAAAGGTGGGTCACACGGAGGTAAGAGACAGGTGAAAATTTTATTTGAAAGTTGGCGGAAGTATTTAAAGGAAGCTTATTACGGAGGTATACCGGATGAACCAGACACACCCGCAGGATACGGAGGTGCTATGGACAAGGCGAAGGTCCAACGACAGCTTGCCGATGAGATTGATGATTTAGTTAAACAGGGAAGCTTAAATCCCGAAGACTTATCTATTGAAACCGTAAGGGCAAACCAAGAAATCCCTTGGGATAAATTTCAAGCCATCGACGACGAAGTTTTAGGAGACATTATTCGGGACTATAAGAGAAAGAGGAGATTTTATCGTTGATATTATGAAACTTTTAATGGAACAATGGCGAGGTTATATTAACGAAGCCGAAGAAGAAGAAGCGTTTGATCGCTTTTTAGAAAAGACTTTTGGAAAGATCGCTGGACTTTTTGGCGATGATGTGGGTGATACTACGGAGGAGATCGCGCAAGAAATAGAAGCAGAACAACAGCTTGATGAAGGCGTCTTGTTTGCGCTTGGTGTTACTCTTGCTGCCCCCGCGATTGTGAAACTTTTCACAGGTATTGCGAAAGTATTTGGGAACGCCGTGAAAGGTTGGACAGGAAAAGATCTAGGCATTGAAAAAGTAGCAGAAAAGATTAATCATTATGCAGATAAGTTTCATCACCTATTTCACAAGCCTATTAGGTTTTTTGTCGAGAAGGTTTTGAGAATTAAAGATGAAACCAAAGCAAAACAAGCTACTGATTTATTGTTTCACCTCTTGATCGCTTTTCTAATGATATATTCAGGAGTCGGTGCTGCATCAGCCGCAAAGTCAGGCGACACCGCTTTCGCGGGTTTTGAATCGCTCCTTGCAGCAGTGAAGGCTGGTGAAGTGAAAGCTTATTTAGCTGCCACATTTTGGCCAAGCCTAAAGGATATGCTCGCCGCACCAAAATAATTTATGAAACTCTTATTTGAAAACTGGCGCAACTATCTTAACGAAGAAGAAGGTATGGGCTGTCCTATTCGCGGCGGGATTTATGGCGGAATACCTTCGGGTGGTGCTTTTCTTGCCACGACCGAATATGAAGTGGCGGCATCAAACATAGCAGAAGCAGCACATTGTATTTTGGGATCGCTTGGAAAACGCATTGGCTCCTTGGCAGGAGACATGGACAAGACCGAATGGGAAGGAATGGTTTATGGGGAAACTGAACACCTAACAGAAGAAATCGGAATCATCATGAAAGCACTCAAAGAATACCAACGCGAGGTTTATACACGGCAAATCAATGACATCGAACAATACAAGCCTCAGTTCCAAGACCGAATTAGAGAAGCAAATGAAAAAATGGTTGCCGACATACGAGAGAAAGCACCAAAACTTATTGAAAACGCACAGGATAAACTAGCACGATTAGATAAGGTTGAGGCAACCGAACCAGATTTTCCACCACAAGTAATGGCAGTTGGCAGATTAACTTATCAATTATTAATTTCTTTATCTGAGAGTTTATTAAAAAGTGTTGAGAACTGGGAAGAAACAAAACAAGTCCCACCAGAATTAAATGCTTACAGAAATAAAGACTTACAAACATTAGGAAACCGCTTGAACGGGGCAATAAAGACAATGATACAGGAGATGGGTCGGTGAAACTCTTATTTGAAAACTGGCGCAACTATCTTAACGAAGGAATGAAACAACCCACCGATTTACCTGATGGCGTTCAAGTAAGAATCGAAGACAAAGGTGGCGGTGATATTGTTTTTATGTTTGTAGATGAAGAAACTGGCGAAGACGTTCGTAAAGATATGGACAAGATGCGGGACAAATGGGGATGGTTTTACGGTTTTGTGTATATTCGTCCTTATGGAAAAGACAACAAAGGCTTTGATTGTATGGGTGCATTTGAAGTTTCTTCAACCGGCGCAAGTTCTGGTTGGGGTCCGATGTTATATGATGTAGCGATGGAGTACGCAACCAAAAATGGGGGTGGTCTAGTATCGGATCGCCACGGGGTAAGCGAAGATGCTTATGCGGTTTGGAAAAGATATATGGACCAACGCGATGATGTTGAGAAAGTTCAGCTTGACGATTTGGAAAATAGTTTAACACCCGAGGATGAAGACAACTGCACTCAATTATCTTCTATCAAGTGGGCTGAGAAAGGTGGCGGCGAGTGGAATCACAAACCTACCTCTATGCTATACCGCAAGAACAATTCAGAAATGACTGATAAACTAAAACAACAAGGAAAACTATACATATGAAAATTACAAAACAAAAACTAAAACAAATTATTAAAGAGGAACTTGAGGAAATCTCTCGGACTCCTCAAACACAGTATGGCGAGCCATCGGGAAGTGGTTCACGACAAGCAGTCGGTACAGTGAAAGCTTTTATCCTTGATAAGTTTCAGGATTTATTTGAAGCTTGGCAACCACAAACACCTGAAGGGGAACAATACCAGACAGAGTTGGGCGCATTGATTCAAGAAATCGAATTGATCAAACAGCTTGATGATAAAAGATATTTTAGCGAATCTCAACTTGAAGAATGAGTGGCTTTCGATAGTAACCCCGTGCGGGTTAGAATAAAATCTAAAAAATAAAACACTTGACTTCTTTTTATGAGATAGGCTATAATTATAAAGATGGCTTATACAAAAGAAGTAATAGAACATTTTGAGAACCCACAAAATGTGGGCACCTTAGATAAAGATGCCCCTGATGTTGGAACCGGCTTGGTTGGTGCCCCCTCGTGTGGCGATGTAATGCGCCTTCAAATTAAAGTAAATGACCAAGGGATAATCGAAGATGCTAAGTTTAAAACTTTTGGGTGTGGCTCTGCTATTGCTAGTTCCTCTCTTATTACTATGTGGGTCAAATCCAAAACGGTCGAAGAAGCAGAAAAGATCACGAATAAAGAAATCGTCGAAGAACTATCGCTCCCCCCAGTAAAAGTCCACTGCTCTGTTCTCGCCGAAGATGCGATCAAAGCGGCTATTGCAGATTGGAGATATAAATGCAAACCCAAGAAATAGAATTTACAGAATTTGACGATGATGAGGAGTTGCCGCTATCTTTTACTAATGAAGCGATTCAGGCGGCTAAAGAGGCTATTGTGTCTGAGCCCTTAGAGCCAGGAGAAAACTTGCGTGTTATGGTGCGCGGCGGGGGATGCGCTGGACTTTCTTACGTTCTAGACTTTACTGGATCAAAAGAAAATGATTTTATTATGAATTTTGATGGACTTGTTGTCTATCTAGACCCCATGTCTGCGATGCACCTTGAGGGAACTACCATAGATTATGTAACCAGTTTGATGGGAATGGGCTTTAAGTTTATCAATCCTAATGCTACTAAAACCTGTGGATGCGGTTCAAGTTTCGGGTAAGCAGATAAAAATACTTTATCCTTTTCCTTTTATATGATATAAGTATAGTGTGGGGATTAAGTTTTCCTATTACAAAGTTTTTCTATTTTCCATCGCGGTAGCGACCATTCTTCAAGGGTGCTCGTCTTGCGATGACGGCAGTGGTATAGCCAAAGTTTGCCATCTCAACCGACCCTGCGGTATCACCAACAACGGCACAGTCATTTTAGCCGACAACCTCAAAGATCATGATATTTATAAAACAGGCGTTTGCCAATTTGGAACAATTGAGTGTGACGACGAAGGCGTGGAAACTTGTGCGGGCTTTGTTTCTCCCGCTGAAGAAATCTGCGACGATTTAGATAATGATTGTGATGGAGAGGTTGATGAAGGATTTGATTTTGACAACGATGGCTATACTTCCTGCGGTGGCGATTGTGACGATTTACGAAAATCAGTAAATCCAACAGCAACAGAAGTTTGCGATGGGCGTGACAATGATTGTAACGATGAGATCGACGAAGCCCTCGCGCCTTTAAGTTGTTGGCGAGGTCCGACGCTGGCTGTATTCGGTGGAGATTCAATATGCCAACAAGGGCAGCAATTTTGTATTGATGGTAGTTGGGGCCCGTGCAATAATCAAACACTTCCCACTGCGGAAACATGTAACGAAATTGACGATGACTGTAACGGGACAGTTGATGATATAAGGCGAACAACTTGCGGACCATCTCAAGCAGTAGGAATTTGTGCATTTGGAAGAGTGCTGTGTGATAGCGGAGAATCAAAATGTATTGATGCGATCTATCCCGAAGCCGAAACCTGCGATGGTGCGGACAACGACTGTGATGGCGCAGTGGATGAAGGGTTGATACGCAGATGTGCTAGTGCCTGTGGCTCCGGCGTTGAGGAATGTTCAAGTGGTGCGTGGGTAAATTGCGATGCAGTCCAGCCCACGGCAGAACTTTGTGATATGATTGATAATGATTGCGATGGTGTAGTTGACGAGGGGTGCAGTTGTGTGCTTGGTCAAGCTCGCACATGTAATCAAAATATACTTGATCCTGTTACAAATACGCCTGTTAATTGTGGTGTTGGAGTTGAGTTGTGCGATGAGTATGGTGCATGGGGTCCATGCTATTTCTATAACATAACACCAGAAACATGCAACAACTGGGATGATGATTGTGATGGTACTATAGACGGAATGGGAATGACCTGTGGAAATACTGCGACTGCTGGAATTGGCGAATGTCGCGTTGGAACTAGTTCTTGCACACTAGGCGTGTGGTCTGATTGTATTGGCGCTGTATCTCCACAACTCGAAATTTGTGATCATTTGGATAATGATTGCGATGGGGCAATCGACGAAGATTTAAATCCTCACGCCAAAGTTGATATGGTTTTTGTGATAGACATTTCTGGTTCAATGTGCCCGTTTATCGCAGCACTAACACAAGGAATAACACAATACATTTCACAGTTTCAAAACACTGAGCACAGATTTGCTCTTGTTTCATTTCCCGGCCAGTACCAAACCAATTCATCAGCACGTTATGAATTGCGCTCGCAACCTTCACTGGTGGATGTTGCATCCTTTCGAGCAGCACTATTGAATATGTCATGTAATGGTGGAGGTAATGAGCCAAGTTGGGATGTAATGGATTCTTTAACAGACCCTAGCGATCCTGTTGGAATTAGCTGGCGCACTGATGCCTATCCTTATATTATTATGATCACCGACGAACCCGCACAAACATGGGGGTCCACAACAGAAGCTCACGTTCAAGCCCAAGCATTAAATTGTAGTGTTGGTGAGTGTTCTCCTGGTGACATGTACGAAACCTATATAATAACAAATAATAATTATTTTCAAATGTGGAATGACATTGTTAATAATGAAGTTGATAGATTAATTAACATTTATCCGCCTGATCCAGTGCGATATACTGAATTATTAAGGAATATCTTCCAAAACATTTGTATTTAGTTGTTGACAGGATAAGTAATATACCTGTAATATAATAAACAACACTTAAAGGAGTGATAGAGAAAATGTGTTTAATATGTGTCGAATTTAAAAAAGAGACTTTAACCGTGACCGAGGGTTGGCGGAACTTGCGAGAAATGAAAGAGGGAATGACTGACGAGCATTATGACGAAGTTGTATCAATGCTTGTTGAAGGCTATGAAGCCGAGCTAGATGAACTCTTATCCGATGACGATGGAGAAGACTTAGAGGGATTGTTGAATAGAATGGATCAGGAGGGGCAAATTGTTTTTGAATGGGATTTAAGGCTAGGCGAAGATTCTGAGGAACGCGACACTTATGATACAGATAACCCGTGGTATATCCCCGGATTCGAGGATTAAATGATTTCCACTGTCGCGCTTATGGGCGCAATAATGATGACTAATCCACAGCCATCAGATCCACTCCGGTTTAGAAGGAGTTTGGCACGAATGAAAAATGCCAAAGAGATCATCAAGTATGCGGTGGAAAACGGGGAAGATCCATATCAGCTTTTAGCAATTGCTATTACTGAATCAGGATTAAATGAAAAAGCCTTCTCGCGGACTAAGGATTCTGGTTTGATGCAGGTGAATTGCCGTTGGTGGTGGAAGAACCTCAAGTTTAAAAACATCAAGAAGTGTCGTGCAACCATGATGGACAGCCGCGCAAATATCCATGCTGGTGTCCATATCTTGAGATACTTTAAGAAGAACTTCAAACAATGTAAGGGTGATAAGGTTTATCGATGTTATAACGGTGGTCAACGTTGGCGCAATTCTAAAAACATTGATAAGATTATTTATTATTCAGGAAAAGTAAGGTGGCGCAAAAACATTCTCGAAAAACATTATAGTGGGCTGGTGAACTTCACTATGTTATTATTATGAAAGTCTATGATCTAGAAGAATATCGTCAGCGCAAAAAGCTGAGAGACAAGCTATCAGAATTGGAACAAATGGAGGATCAAGTCTATCTAAGTTATGATGAAGAAGAACAGATTGGTTTTGAAAGATTCAAGAGATTGATTGAGATTTTAGCATTGAATAATGAGGAGAGCGATTTTGGCGAAGAAGAATAATCCAGAAGTAAAACGAGGTCGAGGACGACCCCGAAAACCACGACCATCTAAAATAATTTGGAATCTTCCTGAAGGCGTTCGGTTTGTTGCTCGCAATAGAAATCATTCGCAAGCCCTAACACACCGATGGGTGGCGTATAAAAATAATCAAGTGGTTGGTTATTATAAAACATCAAAAGAAGCGGAAAACGCACTTAATAAATAATGACAAAGATCTATATTGCTTTAGGGATCACCGTGGTGATCCTTATAATAGAATTTATCATCATTTTTCGCGACCTACCCAAACACCTAGGGTTAACACAGAAAAATAAAAAAAAGAACTTTACCAAGGGTTAACGATAATAGTCACCCTCTTTCTGGTGCTTATATTATATATGTAAGGCGAGAGTGATTAACAATACCACACAACCTAGAGCGCAAACCCCAATTTTTGTAGGGTTTACACGAAAATCGACATTAGACTGCATTTATTTAATTGACAGGTTACATACAACGGGTGTAAACTTGTTATGTAAGGTTAAGGAGAAACTAAACAATGGGAAGAAAACACTGTTCATATTGCTACGGTCGCGGACATACGCGACCCACTTGCCCCGAGATTCGAAGGGAGATTCAGAAGAATCCTAACGGATATCAAGCTCAAGTGGCTGAAAGAAAAGCCAAAGAAAAGGCCCGACGCGGACCCACAGTCCGCCGATGTTCTTATTGTAAGGAAACAGGTCACAACAAGAAAACTTGTACGACCCTTAAATTTGATCGTGTAGAGTACCGAGTCAAAAACAAGAAATTTGCTAAGGCATTTATTGAGGGTTGCAAAGAATTCGGGCTTTATCCGGGCGCGTTGCTTGAGCTTATCCTTCCTGAAGAAATTTATGGAGATCGGGGGCTAGACTATCGCCAAAGCCAGCTAGAACGGCAAAGACAGGCTTTTGGCAACCTTGCGATGGTCATTGGTTTTGCCGAGCGGAACCTTAATAGTAACTTGGCTAATTCCGATAAATACTTGGGGCGAAACCAAGCTTGTTTGCGGGTACGCTTTCCAAATGGCAAAAAAACCCATTTGAGTCTTCCGCGTGAGTTTCAGCATGTTGCCCCTAACTCTGACGAGTGTAAAAACGGATTTTGGAAAATGGGGTGTCCGGTGGATGCGTCAAAGATCGAAAGTGTCTTTTCGGCTGAATGGAAATCTGGCGATTTGTCGGTCAATCGTCAATTAGGGCTAGAGGGCTAAGGGTTTACACGAAAATCGACATCAAGATGAATTATTTAATTGACAAGTCACACACAACCATGAGAAGATAGGTTGTAAGGTTAAGGAGACAATACACATGGCTACACAAGGAATCAGTTTTTCACAATTCGCGCAGGTTGCGCCACATATCTTGCGGACACGCAAACCAATTATGGGACATGGAGCCCATGGTATCGGCAAGTCCGCTATTGTTTATCAATTAGCGGACAAACTCGCTAGCATTCTCGGTCTTGAAGATCCGAAATATGTTTATCCAGTCATCGAACGTCGAGCCAGTCAAATGGCGGATACCGGTGATGTTATCGGTGTTCCAGAGCCTCAAGACTCTGACTATGGTCGCATAACTACTTTTGCGCCAATGGGTTGGTTCGCTCGTGCTTGCAACGAACCTTGCATTATGTTTTTTGATGAAGTTGATCGCGCTAATAATGATGTGCGTCAATCTCTAATGGAATTGACCGACAGTCGTAAAATCGCCGGTCATACGCTTCACCCTGATACCGTCATTGTTGCGATGGTCAACGGTGGTAGTCACGATGAAAACAATGCCTATCAAGTCTCTGAGCTTGATCCGGCTGAACATGATCGTTGGTGGCATGTCAATCTTGAGCCTACGGTTAGTGATTGGCTAGATTGGGGTCAAGGTCGCTTGACTGATATGGTCTGGAATTTCATTAACGATAATAAAGATCACCTAGAACATAAGGGCGAAATTGACCCTAATAAAGTTTATCCTTCTCGTCGTTCTTGGCATCACTTTGATAAGTGTATTCAAGATTCTGATCAAGCGGGTGTGAATTTGCTTGAGTGTGAAGATGGAAAACTTCCGATGACTCTTTATTTCATTGGTGAGGGTTTCATTGGCCAAGAAGCGTCAATTGCTTTCAAGGATTATGTTGAAAAGTATGAGACTCAAGTTAGCGTCAAGGATGTTTTGGCGGGTAAGAAACAAAACTTGATTAAGAAATTTCAAGTCAATGATTCTAACGCTATGATTGACAAACTCGCTGCAAGTGAGGAATTAAAAAACGGTCTTTCGACTGAACAAATTACTCACCTTGCCAAATTTATTTATTCCATTCAGGCTGAACTTGCTATGAAGGCATGGGAGAAACTAACTAACGTTAGTCCTGAAGTGGTCAAACAACTTTGGTCAACGGATGTCACCGAAAACTTAAACTTTGGTGGCTATATTGCCCAAATTGTCGGAGATACTGCCGACGACTCCTAACCAAGTAAGCGAACCCCCAAGTTTTAGCCGCTTGGGGGTTCGCTTGTTTTTCAAGGCTAATAAAGGAACGCAAATGAATCTAGTAGAAATTAAAAATGCTGATAAG
>Ga0255048_10000068_pt1 | contig 68075 bp, 104 predicted proteins | sample JV7_2_2_MG_FD_183619 | JGI IMG/M metagenome (GOLD analysis project Ga0255048, IMG submission 183619) | Seawater microbial communities from Jervis Inlet, British Columbia, Canada - JV7_2_2 | ecosystem: Environmental > Aquatic > Marine > Inlet | place: Canada: British Columbia | collected... | reverse complement strand
AACAATTATTAAACAATCTCTCATACCTAACATATGTCCTAATGCAAATGGTAAAGATTCATAATGTTCATCTACTAGTTCCTCTAAGGTCTTACCAGTATTCATTTCTAAATATTCTTGTGCGTCTTGCACACCTTTTAATAATTCTGTAAAATTCAATTTATTCATTAGTATCACCTTTAAATAGTTTTGGCCATAGTTCTCCAAACGCCGCATTTACATCGTCGCCAGTAACTCTTTTTTGACTAGTTAACCATCGGTCTTCTTTAATTTCAATTGAACGTTTAGCAAGATAAATCATTAGGGCTTCAATATTTGAGCGGAACGCTGCTTTAGCGTTCGCTGACCATTGTTCATTCTTCTTCGTCTTTTTGATTACTCGTTTCATTTCTTCGTTGCTGACCATCATCAATCCTCCTTAAAATATTTACTAAGTGTCTTAACTCATTCATGTTCATTCTTATTCCTTTTCTAGAAGGCTTACCATCTTCATACCAACGTATATCTACAATTGGTATATTCCAATATACGCCTTGCTTTACTTTAATTTCTTGAGTAGCACTTCTTGGAATGCGCCCTTTTACTTCAAATCCATCTGTCATATAATCACCTAATACATCGGAGGTAATTCCTCTTCATCGGGAGCAATCAATACTGAAGTTGTAATAACCAATCCGGCAATTGACGCCGCCGTAACCAATGCGCTTTTTGTTACTTTAACTGGGTCTAAAATTCCAGCATTCCACATATCTCGATATGTATTGGAATTAGCATCAAATCCTACACAAGCATCTAATTGAGTTATATCTAGTTCTACTCCTGAGTTATCAGCCAGTTGCTTAATTGGTCTTTGGAGAGCAGTTCTATAAAAGGCATATGGAGATTCCAAAGATAGTGAGATATTATACAATGCTAATCCTCCGCCTACAACAACGCCTTCTTGAATTGCGGCCGTGGTCGCATTTAACGCATCATCCAACCGCTCTTTAGTTTCACGTAATTCAATTTCAGTTGAACCACCAACCTTTACTAAAGCGACTCCGCCTGATAATCGCCCAATCCTACGATGAATTTTTTCTTTATACCAATCGTTAGTTTGAGCCTCCATTTGTTTATTGAGAGCAAAGACCCTATCAGAAATACTTTCTTTTTGATGCTCATTAGCATCATGAATTAATGTGCTTTTTGAACGTCCAATGCTAATTTTATCAATCACTCCTAAATCATTTAAAGTCGCATTAGAAATCTTATCTCCCAAATCCGCATTGAATACGTGACCCCCAATCATAGATTGAATATCTTTAAGAATTTCAATTTGCTCATCACCAAAATCTGGCGTTTTAATTGCGCATACCTTAAGTGTTTTCTGCATTACATTTACTAGCAAGTTTGGAAAAGCGGTTCCTTCTAATTCCTTGCACATGATGACTAATGGTTTCTTTTCTGAAACTGCTACTTCTAATACAGGGAGAAGTTCTTGGAAATTATTGATTGTTTCATTAGACATTAAGACTAGACAATCCTCAAACACACAATGGGTTCCATCATCATTATTAACCATCAAGTGACTCATGAATCCATTATCTAATTCCATCCCTTCAATCACTTCAAATGTAGTCTCAAGACTATGACCGTCTTCGACGGAAATAATACCGTCTTTTCCTACGGCTTCGACAACATCAGCAATTAATTCTCCTAATTGTGGGTCATTATTCGCTGCAATACTAGCAACATTCTCAAGCATTTCTCGGCTATCAATAGGCACCGCCATATTATCTAATTCTAGAAGAGTACCCTTTACTAAGGAGTCAAGTTCGGCCTTTAATTTAATAGGATTGGCCCCCTCGATAATCGAATTAAGGGCAAATTCACAAATTGATTGTGCTATAATTGCAGCAGTAGTAGTTCCATCACCACTATTCTCTTGCGCCTGTGAAGCAACCTGTTGAAGCAATTCCACTCCCATTTGAATAAATTCATCATCACTTGTAACGGCCTTAGCAATAGTTACTCCATCATTAATAATGACAGGAACCCCATTTTGTTTTAAAATTACCGTGCGAGCCTGTGGCCCTAACGTGCATTTAATAGTATCAGATACTAAATTAATACCTTCTAATAATTTCACTCTTGCAGATTCACCATATAAAATTTCAGTCATACTACTTCCTCCGAATACATCACATCTCTACATTCAATACAAATATAGCCACCCATCTCAATAGCGGAACGGCTTTGTTTATAGTAGATTTTCTTACCTACTAAATTATGAAAGGATGGTGGACATTCTGCTCCCACAGAAATTACTTCCATCGCTGCCCCTTGATTACTAATAATCCCAGAATCAGTTTCATCTTTAGTATGTTGGAGTAACACCCAATGTCCATACGCTTTCATTCTTCTTCCTCCAATTCTTCTAACATTTTTAATGCTACTGCATACAAATCATTTATGTCATGTTTGCTGTCATCAAACACATTTATCAGATTCCATAATACAACAGAATTAGCATCACTAACTCGATTTGCCGTTTCTATTAAAAGTTTCTCATTCATTCCAATCACCATCATTATCTATATTATGCACATAACCACAATTCGGGCATGTCCAAAAATACCAAAACTGAACATTCCTACCATCATATCCTCGGTCATGTTCTTCAATCATTTCTCTACCACATTTAGGACATTTCATTTTACTACCTCCATTGCGAATTGTGCTCCACATTCGATACACAAAATATAGTCGGTTACAGTTAAGTCATAAGTTCTACCATTACATTCACACTTCATTACTCTTCACCTCACATTTCGGGCAATTACAAATGACAAGAATTCTTGGGTGTTCCAATCCATCCTTTAGGCACTTCATTCTTCTTCACCCATAAAATCATCAAGCGTTGTTTGCCCGCTAACCCAATCTGGAATATCAACAGTTGCAAAAAATAAGGTTTGACACATTCCTTTAGCCCAAATCATATATTCCCTATCTCCAAGAACAATGGCACAATGCATTATTGGTTCCCATGTGCGAATTGTATTCCAATCAGTCATACTAAAATAAGCCTTACCAAAAGGATGGGTATGAATCCAACATTCAATAGGTAGCGACATTCCTATTGGTGGTGTTTCAAACCATACAAATCCGGGGTCGCCCGCTGAAATATGAAGATTCATTTTTCCATCAATAACCACTTGAACTTCTCGTGGAATATCAAATGCTGTTAGGCTCATTTCCCAAATAACATCATGAAATCTCTGGTCTTCAAAATTACCATCAGCGGTAATTAAGAACGCTTCACGGATTTGGTCTTCCCAATCCGCTAACATAACTACAATACTATCACTTGAAATCAATTAAGCCACCCCAAATTATTAATAGTATACAACACCACTAAAGATGCTATCATACCCATTAAAATCAATCGTCCACTATTGTTTTCTTCTTTTCGCATGGTTTCCCACGCTTCCTTACTAATAAATTTCCCGTTTTCATCTCTGTATTTCATTTTATTCACCTTCTTTATTATATGCCCATGCGCGTCCGTATTGTTCGTGCAATTTAGCCATTGTTGTAAAGGGATATGCAAATGCTGTCCCACAATGACAATGACCCTCTAAACGCCATTTTTTATGTCCTTTCCCATCATAGCCGCAAAAAATAGGCCCGCTTCCACGTAGGATTAATTTTTCAGGGTGCAATCCCCAAAGTTTATTACATTTCTCACATTCATATTTAACTAATGTTCTCATTCTCATTCTTCTTTTCATCTCATCACCACCATAAGTAATACTATTAACGTAACAATATTCACTACATTAACAGTAATAATAATCCTATTAGTTTTCTCAATTAAAGTATTGAGTTTCTCTAATAATATATTTGTCTCTTCCATCATTGATATTGCCTCCTACGTTTCCATTCTTTATCGCTCATTCTCTTCCACCATCCACCATCGTTTTAAGTGTTGATTGGGCGTTGTAGTCTTGTGCTGATATAACAATCAGGGCTAATAATTTTCCCTCGTTAAATTCTGGATAAGTATCTTTCCAACTCATACATTCACCACCTTAAAATCTGCTACATCATCACCTGCGAAATACCGGTGAATCCATTCTGCTCCCATTCCTGCTGCAATCAAATGTGAAAAATGTTGAGCGGCTGTTGAACCATCCCATGAATTGCCTTGACAACTAAATGAACCTTCAGGTCCGGCCAACAAAACATCATGCTTCATCTTATCTGCTCTAAAGGAAATGAAGGCACAATTTCTACCTTGCGCTCTCAGGTCCAACCATTTAACATCATCGCGATAAAGCATTCTTCTCACATCTAAATTATCTGCACAGCAAATAATCAAATCATAATTCTGAATCTGTTTACTTGTTAGAATAGGATAAGTTATTCCTCTTGTAACAGAACCATAATTCCAATCCATAACCGACGCCTTATTCATTCCCACCTCTTTAGTGCGAAAGTTTTGATAGGTTAAATTTTTCTTTTCAACAATGTCAGGGTCAGATACTGTCATCGTATATAACCCAGTTTTATCTAATAGTGGAATCAAATATCCTCCAATTCCACCTGCTCCAATAATTAATATATTTCTCTCATTCTTCATTTTTATACGCTCCTTCCAATAAACTATCTACTGTTAATCCCTCTAAATCGTCTCTAGTTAAATTAATCATTTTTAATAAATTCAACATATTATTTCTCAATGTCACTTCCGTGATATTACAGACTGTTGAAATTTCAATTTGAGTTCTAATAGAAACATGAGGCATTAAACGCCCCGCTAAATAAATACAGGCTGCTGTAAATCCAACGTTAGCAGTAATAAATCTTTCTTCTGCCATTTGGTGCATCTTTATTCCAATTTTAATTGCGGCATTAGTATAATCTCTATGAACACCCAACAAACTACAATACTTTTCAATTTCTACCGCAATGTTTTTTTGTGATAAGACCCAAGGTTTTCTAAAAAATGATGCAATCTTTCTAGCAGATTTTGCTACTTGTCTTGGATGCGCACTATTTTTAGAACACACTTCATTAATAGTTCTAGATATGCCATTATCCTTAAACGTATAGTACACAATAGCAGCCGCTCTAATTTCTAAAGACATACCATTTAACACCTGACCCACTTGAATCTTTTTATAGTTCCAAGATACTTGTTCTTTAAAATTATGGCTAGTCTCAAATTCAGAAGCAAGCATATTACATAAAACTAATCCCCGTTGTTGATTACGTTCTTGAGCAGTTAATTTCACACGTTTATCCATTCGTCTAAGAGAACGAGCAATTTTAGTATTATTGCTAGAACCATCATGGTTTCTATATCCAACCGTACTACCTAGAATAAAACCTTCTCTATTTCTTTCATGACTTAATTCAGATTGTGGGTCGCCCGGTTTTTGTCTCCCGGCCGAAGTAGTCTCAATAATATCTTCATCTAATACTACTCCACAATCATAACAATATAATTCTCCACGAAAATCGTCAATAATTAAATTTCTACTTGCACATTCTGTGCATTTTATTATGTCTTCTACTTCTGTCATTTTTTTACATCCTCAATGTTTATAATTTTAATCCTTCTTGTAATATTAGTCATTAATTTAATCATATCTTTCATATCTTTAAGAGAATCATCCCAAATGTCTTGGGAATCAGTTTCAACTATTATTGTTACACACTTTATCAATTTCATCATATTTCACTTCTCCAAAATTTATCCTATGTTCATATTGACCATCAAAATGAACATCTGATAGATAATGATTAATGGTGCTAACTAATGTTATTGTAATTTTATCATTTAATAAAGCCATTGCTCTTGCTGCAAATTGGTCACCAATTGAAGAATTCTTCGTCATATTATCAATACAAATTGGTCCCTTCAATATACCACCTGCAAAAACACCGCTTGTATGTTTTTTCATACCATCAATATTCTGTTTCAAATAGACATAGGTTGATACTGCCTGAATATTAGATTTATACTTATTATCAGTAATTAACCAATCAGCAATTTTACCTTTAATCAACATAGCCTTAACTAGCTTTCCAGTTTCTTCATCCCAAAAGACTTTAATTCTATCAGGATATTGTTTTTCTAAATCATTAACCAATGCATATGCCCTCTTCTGAACAAGAGCATCTGTTCTGTTCTGTTCTAGAAAAGCAATCATCATTTTCGTTTGGCCTTTAGTCGGTTCATTATGCAATAATTTTTCCCATAATTTCTTTGGCGTCAATCTCGCCTTAAACCAAGACGAAGATTTCTGCCCCTTCCAATAATAATTCATATATGTATTCATTTTCTTTACTGAAATTGGAGCCCAAATACCATCTGAAATTTCAATTGCGCACTCATCTGCGGCAATCATTCTGACATTAAATCGAACATCAATTTTAATACCCTTATTATACCAATGATACGGCGCTCTATTTTCTAGAGCGTATGAAACATTTTCAGGTAAAAGGATATTATTGAAACAATACCTTTCTAATTTAGCAGTATCAGTTTCAAAACAAGAACGATAAACAGTCCGAGCAATTGCAGTAATCGCAGTATCTTTAGTAGTCACCATCCCTTGAATCATATATTTATTTCCAATTTTTGAACAATGAATTTGGGCTTTATCCATACCCTTAGAAATAATAAAGAAACCATTAAATTGTTCCCGGCCACTCTTGCCCCAACCCAAATAACCTTGAAGCCAAATTTTGATTGCTTTAATAGTAGGTTCATGTTCATTTCTATAATAGTTAGGCCGAATACCATTTGATTGTTGTTGATGTCGATATCCTCGAAGTGGTTCTTGCCATATCATATTTTCTCCATCTACTCCAACAAAGGTAGAATAACTTCTTCCAGAATCATCTGGTGTAAAAATGTCTAATCGTTCATATGTCATTTATTTCACTCCATAACTGTTACGCTTATATTGTTTAATACACCCTTCGTGCACTTCTTTTCTTGCTTCCATAGGGTCAAGCAATTGCTTACCACAAAGCCTACATCTAGTAGCAATTCTTTTCATATAGGAGCGTCTGCTCTTTACATAATCAGGGTCTTTACTCATTTTAATCATCCTTTATGATACGCTGTTTTGAAACAATGATATGAGGGTATTCCTCAATGTGTGATTCAATGTCTCTAGCGATTGCTTCTGGGCTATCATAATCTTGAACCCAAACGCTACCACTACTGCGTAAAAAGGTAATTCTGTATCTAAAAGTTTCCATTACTTTGCCTCCTGTTGTTTAAGATATTGATAAATCATTACTCGTAATAAATCCGCAGGATGTTTTTTCAATTCTCCCCATGTATATTCAGTATCACCAATTACAGGCCGATGTAGACTCATATTAGTCCCTATTGTTGATTGAGAATAAGTTGTTAATAACTCATAATCAATTGATTTGCTGTCGATGCCAGTTCTTTTTACTGTATTAGTGGCTGTTATAATTTTATTAGCACCACGCACTCTACTTGGACACAGTTGGTCTTTAAAAAAGTCAACCATTTGTCCTTTATTCATTTCTGTTAATTCTTTATAACCTTCAAAATTCATTCTTCTTCCTCCGAGTTTTTTCTATAATAATCTAATCTATCTTCTATCGCATTTGCTGTTGTGATAAAATGCGTATATGCAAATTTTCCTGATGGGTGTTTGAACCCATTAAAAGTTCTAGTTAATACGAAATCTATTCTATCTTTCCAATCAACAATATCCATGCTTTTATCCATAACATCTAATACAAATTGTCCATCAATATATTTATTTTCTTTAACCATTTCTTCAATGGTTTCTTCAAACTTAGCCCAATCTTTAAATTTATTATCCCACCACATATCAACCACACTCAGAATGTCCACATTCATTACAGGTCGCACAACCACCTTGAAATATCATACTCCCATTATCACAATCTACACATTTTTCAGTATACGGGTCGTCACTTCTTGATGCGAATTCTTTTAATACATTTGAAATCTGTGCTACTGTTCCACGCATAGAACCCTTTGATTTCTCTAATTGTTCAATCAATTTATCTAACGGAATATGGTATCGTAGTCCAACAGAAATAAGTCTAGAAATACTATCTAATTGTTCTCGCTTTTGAGTGTGTTCGATTGAAGGCCTATTTAAGTAAGGATAATTCACAAACATTTCAATAGGTTGATTACTATTATGAGACACCGTAATATAAATAAACTCATCATCTAATCCCTCAGCAGGTAATCTAAATCTAACCGCCTCGCTAATATCATCTAAGTCCTTTGGTTTAAATGTACTATCATTAGTATTTAACACCTGTTTAGATTTGGACCCATCTCGATAAATAGTCACACCTTTACAATTAGCATCCCAAGCAAGCATATATGCCCGTTTAACATCTTCAATAGTAACTTCACTATCCATATTGATGGTCTTGCTGATGCCCGAATCCACCCACTTTTGAAATGTCGCTTGAGTAGCAATATGCTCATCAATGGGCAAATCTTGGGCTGTAACGAATACTTCAGGGTATTGTGCCGCGAGAGGGGTAGTAATCCATGTGCCTTCAGGGTTTGACTCGTCAATACGGAACACGCGGGCCGCGAAATGTGGCTCAATTCCGGTGGAACAATCTGCAATATAACCAATACTACCTGTTGGGGCAATAGTAGTCAAACAAATGTTTCTAATCCCTGTTGCCTTATACTTCTTTCGCGTTTCCGGTGGAAGTTGTCTTCTATCAATTAATGGTCGATAGTCTCCATATTCCCAACCCTTGAATGCTCCAAATGTTTCAGCATAATCAACAGACTCAACAAACGTCCATTTATAGATGAACTTCATTACTTCTTCACCAAACGCCAAAGCGTCTTCTTGACCATACTTCATACCCAATAGAATACACGCATCAGCATAGCCCATAACTCCGATTCCGATATTTCTATACGCACGACTATGCGATTCGATTTCTGAAATAGGATAAACATTACTATCAATCACGGCTTCTCCTAAACGATAAGCATACTTAATTGCTTCTTGAAGAGCCTTCCAATCCATTTGGCCCTTAATAACGAAATTACCAATGTTTAGCGCAACAAGATTACAAGAACCATAATCAGGAAGTGGCTGTTCACCACAAGGATTAGTTGCGCGTATAGTTAAGTCATCTCCAGTTTCTTCTAGGTATTCTTCACAAGCCAAGTAACTTGCTGGCATTTGCTCATTAATCCTATCAATGAAAATAATACCGGGGTCTGCACATTCCCATGCTGATTGAGCAATCAAATCCCAAACTTGACGATAGGTATAATGCTTAGTCTTTTCTGATTGTTCTATAACTGTGCTAGGGCTAACAGGAATAACTTCATCGTCTTCTAAAGTAATGAGGAAAAAATCATCATTCCACTTTGCAACAAAATTGTCATCAGGGTATTTCTGAAATTGCTCCATAAACTCATCAGTAACACTCACACTAATATTAAAATTAGATAGTGTTCCTTCTTCATGCTTCATCTTAATGAATTTGATAATGTCAGGATGGTCAATACGTAATTCCGCCATATTTGCTCCACGACGCTTTCCTCCCTGTTTGATTTCTTGTGTGTTAGCATCAATAACTCTCATAAATGAAAGTGGTCCTGATGCTACTTGATTTGTTCCACCAACCGGAGAATTTTCTGGTCTAATTCTACTAAAATCAAACCCAGTTCCTCCACCATATTTATGGATTAATGCGGTATTTTTAGTAGAATCAAAAATTTCTTCTAATGAATCTTTCATTGGTAATACATAACACGCAGATAGATTTCCCTTACCTGTTCCCGCATTAAACAATGTCGGGCTATTAGGTAGGAAATCACAATGTAGCAAATAATTAAAAAATGCTGCTTTATCTTCTGCCGTTTTACCTAAAGACGCTACACGTTGGCATATTTGCGGCCATGTAGATTCTTCCTTTTGATAATATCGTTGTTGTAGTAGGTTTTGCACCCACGGTTTTTCATCTGGTAACATTTTTAACACCTTATTACTGTTCTGAATGGGCATTCCGTTAATAACGTGAATGATTTCACCCAATCTCCATTTAATTTCCTAATTAACCATTGACGTTCAACAATGAAGTTCCAATTGTTAATATCTAACAGGGAATCTTCACCAAATCGGTCAAAGATTTCCCACGGAGAATAAAATAGTTCTCCTTTATATTCTATTTCTGTTTCTCCATCAGAAATAATTATTGCTTTTTTAGATGCTGCTAATCTCCATCCGGGTGGGTAGAAATCCGCCCTGAATGGAATCCTCTTTAAAGAATAGGATTGATGTTCACCTATAATATCGTTTAAAGAATTAGAATAATTCCAACCCAATTGAGATAAAATCATTTCGAGAGCATCTATTGATAAAAAATTATATTTTTCTGTCAAATTTCCCCCTCTCTAAATTAAAATACATGGATTACCCCGAAGAGTAGTCCATTTATTTAGAAATGAAGAGAGGACAGAATTAACTGTCCTCTCCCCACATCATAGATTAATACCCACCAACAATTGCGGGGGTTAAATCTACTTGCTCGACTTCATCCCAATTCACAGTATTAACTGTTTCACGGGAAACCATCTCGCCATCAACAAACACCCAATGTGTCGGGTGGTCATTAATTTGGTCAATTACTTCGCTTGTGTTAACTACTAATTCAGTATGTCCGGTTTCGTTCAAAATTCTCAATTTCATTTGTTCACCTCATTTTGTGTCGCCCTTTCCACGATTCCCCCGCTTTCGGCGCGATTTTCCGTGGTTACAGGGGTATTTAAGACCCCCCGTTCTGTTATCATTCTCTCCAATAGCACAGCCATAGTCTGTTCATAGTGTTTAAGGAGGGCTTCATATTCATTTATCCTTAAACGCAACATTTGATTCTCGGCTACTGTTTGCGTAACTAATGGTGTCCATTGTTCTTTAGTCGCCTCTTTATCAAGCAAATCTATATTTAACTTGTCTATTGTTTCTTTTAACTCTGTTATTTGTTTCCGTAACACATAATTATCATTTTTTGCATTATTAAGTTTTTTAATCATTTTTAATACTTCCTTAGAAATATGTTCATTATCTTTTTCCAAAACCATAACATCAGTATTAATACGTTTCATTCTAATATGAACATTTCTACCATCTTTCATCACATCAAAATCGTCACTAATCTTTTTCCAATGTCTATAAAAAGACGCATGGGCCATGTTTTCATAAACAAATGCCAAATCCCTAATATTTCGCTTTAACACCCAACCATCTTTATTTTTATTTGCTCTAGCGAAAGCCGAATATATTTTTGCTGTGTGAATATCCATAGTTTCATTTGTGACAATCGGTTCTTCTACTTCCTCTAATGAATTCATAGTATTTACCCATTTTTTAGCATGGTGCCTACTATCAAATAACATTGGGATTAATGACCCACTTTTCATATTCATGACGGTCCTTTTACTACAATACCAACATTTTTTCACAGTCCTTTCAGTTTTCAGCAAAGGATTTTCCTCTGATTTTGCATACTGATACTTCAAACACCCTTTCTTAGCAGTTATACGTGCGTTTGGCGATTGCACACATCTCCATACATAATTGTAATTAGGATTTACTTTTTGCATTGGAAGAATATTATTAAACTCATTTACTTCAGTCATCCACTTTTTAGCACCATTAGATGATTCAAAAATAATTGGGACTAAAGTTTTGTTCAACACGCTCACAGAAGTCTTTTTTCCACAAACACAAGTCTTTAATATCTTCTTTGGATTTAAAAGAGGATTAAATAGTGAATAAGCAACAGTATGCCTTCCACAAGCCTTTTTACTCTTCATATTAGAAGACACAGATTTACATATCCATACAACATAAAACATCTTACTCACCAATTGTGTCATCCATTACACTCAAAATAGCTTTTAATAAAGTCCATAGTCCAAACATAATTATTCACCCCCCTTTAATTCATTAATTAGAATACTAGCCTCAGTCCGAGTTAATCCCTCCGGGGGAGTATATCCATCTACTGCTAATTTCTTAATATACCAAATCTGCTTATCAGTAGCAGGTAACGGTTCATCAATTACAATCTTTCGCAACCGATTCAGTTGTGCTTCTGACAAATCCTTTCCATCTGAAAGTTGTGTAATCATATCAGACAAAAAAGTTCTCTCCCAATCATTATGACCAAGTTGAGCAGAGAAAGTAGGAATGTCATAGTATTCACAAGCATCGGAAAACTTCTCGTCTGCCCCTTCATTGTTAATTCTAGCAGCAATTGCTCGATTGAGTCGCTTTTGTTCACGCGCCCCATCTAATTCTGCTTCCTTTGCATCGTTCTTTTCTCTTCTTTGTCGAGCCTCTTCTCTAAAGATTCGACTAGCCTCTAATCTCTCTTGTCTAGCAAGTTCATTTATACGCTCTTGCTCCTTAAGAAGTTCAAGCCGGGCTGCTCTTTTTTCATCCTCTTCATTAAGACGTGTTATATGGCGCTGTGCTGTAATATAGAACATTTGTAAATCATTCCACAAGCGTTCATTAGGATAGCCTCGACCATCTCTTTGATTCCGAGTATTATCTTCATGATTCCATCGCCAAACAATACTAGCCATTTTATATCCGGGTTGTCCAAACTTACCTTCGGCTCGCTTACGAATAACGTGTTCATTTTCATATTGACGAGTTGAATAGTCCCAACGACGACCTTTAGGCCTAACATTCACACGCAAATCTAAATCAGAAATATGAGCAAACCATTCTTCAAATTGTTCACCATGCAAGTCCCACCACCATTTAGCCTTAAGAGATTTAATTTGTTCTGAAACCCACTTATCAATCATGTCTTCAGTAATAGTAGTAGGGTCAATGCCCTTAGCCTCTAAATGTCTAATGACCATGTATGATTCAATATGTTCTGAACCCACAATATCCTTATGACCATTCTCAGTATTTTCAATCTCAAAATGCCAAACAATAGGATGACCACAAAGACATTCATGAGCATGAACATTATGATAATCAGGTAAAACCATACCCGCTTCTTCAACAAAAGGAATATACCAAGTTTCGCCGGTAACAATCCATTCATGCTTACAATCATCATAGTTATCTGCTACGGATAACTCTATCATTCGTGCTTTCAATATTTTATCCCAACGTCCTTCTTTCAACGACCTTCTAGGTAATACTTCTTCAAACTCCATTATAATTCCTCCTTACATTGTGTATTTCGTAAAAATACTTTGTGTTATTTCCTTTTTCATCAATCATGTGTTCTTGAATTGAACAATCACACATTTCTTTTTCCAATATAGCGTCTTCTTCCCACGGAAGTTTATTATCAACATATACTACTCGCGTATTATCGCATAGTCGGCACACGTATTCAATCTTTGGGGAGTGTCCGTTGCCTCGGCAAGCCATACAAGGAGTAAAACGATTATTAGAAATAAATTCTCCTAAACCATTACATTTTTTACAAATAGTAGTTTCGCCTACACCTTCACATAGATAACACGCATTCTTATACGAGATACCTTTTTCTAAGACTTCAAATGAACCTACGCCTTCGCAAGCCTTACACTTCATTAAAATCCCTATCCTCTTTTTCAAAGCGATATTGTTCTTCTAGATAACTAGATAAAATCATGTCAATCTTTTCAAACAATGCTTCTGCACTTCCACCAATAAGTTTTCTATTCAAAGAAAGCCATAATCGGTGATAAGTATTTAATACTACTTTTACCTCATCATCGTCATTCATGGTTATAACAATAGGAGGCAATCCCATATCATTAATTATTCTAAATTCTACTACGCTCATTAGTCATGCACCTCTAATTCGATAAAGTCTATATCATATTCACATTCAGACATAGGCCACCCGTAATCTATTTCAATATCACCACCGCCAATAGTAATAACACTATCGTCTTTTAGTTTCAAATACATCGTTCCATGCTTAATCCACCAATCTACTACTTGTTCTTTATCTACATTTTCTACATTAAAATACAATTGGCAATTATATGTTGCATATACACCTGCTGTTTCTTTATTCATTCTTCTCATTTATCATCACTTCTCTTTAACTCGAAATCCTGAATGTTCATTTCGATATTCTTCATTTTCAATTCGACCAGTCATCCATAGCCGAGGGTATTGGAGTCGATTTTTAACTGCCCAAAGTCTCAAACATCTGAAACAAATTGAGTCTCTCTCCGTAGGAGAATCCACAAATAAGGCTTCACTGGCATTAATCCATTTACCTGTCTTTCTCCATGTATCTGTTTTATATCCACATAAAGTATGTGTATCAATTCTTTTCTGCAAATGATATGAAACCACATATGAATCTGTGGTTGGATTTGCAGTTAGTCTTCTTAAATCATAAACTCTGATACAATTAAATTCAAGTGTTCTTTTTTCTGTCTGTTCATTCATCATTCTATTCATCTCTTTTTCTTTAGTTTGGCGGGCATAAGAGGATTTGAACCCCTGTTCTCGGCTTAGAAGGCCAAAATGATTTCCAAACTACATTATATGCCCAAATTGCTACATTACTCCTGTTCAGGGAATAGTGTAGGCTTTGTTTCCGAAACTACTAAATTTGTTTCAGAACGTGTCTGTTCAATCTTAACAGCAAGTTTTAGTTTATTGATTTCCAATCTATAGTATAGATAGGCAATCCACATTACTGGCATTACGGACATAACCATAGCCACAATTATTGTTACTTCTTCTACGTTCATTTTTTTCACCTTTTTATTCTAATGGGTCTTGAATGCTAATGTCACCCAATACCCATCGAAGTGTTTTGATTACCCCTTGAAGAGCCTTGTAGTTCCTCAAGTGATAAACTTGTTGTTTCTTAGAAATGTTCTTTCGACTGATTTTAGTTAGATGATAGTTTAACCGACGTTCGGCATCGTCTAACATATCTTCAATTTCTTTCCAAGATTTATCATATAAAAAATGTTCACTATCTTGATGGTCATTTAATTCAGCCATTTTATCACCTCATTACAATTAACACAATATACTTTGTTACCATGCCCAATAAATCGGGTGCAAGAACATTTTTTACACATTGGCATTGTTCTTCACCTCATACTTTATTTTGCAGGGTCTACACTCAAAGCCCACTATTGATTGTTGGCCTTGAGTAAAGGTCTCAATACAAAACATTTCTTCTTTACATTTAAAACATATCATGTTACACACCAACTAATTATTAATTGGTATCTAACATCAAATGAGTTTACTTCGCCCATTTTATCTAATATTTTCTCAAATAAAATTATATTTCTCATATTTATGCCTCGTTAATGGACAGTATCGGATTTGAACCAATGACTACCACGTTATGAGCGTGGCGCACTTCCAGACTGTGCTAACTGTCCTTTTAAGAATTGGTGCGGGGTGCAGGATTTGAACCTGCGAAGGATTATCCAAGAGGTCTTAAGCCTCTCCCATTTGACCACTCTGGAAACCCCGCGTATATAGAACACTTTCTTCAAAAAAATGAAGCATCATATTCAGGATGGTTTTTTAATATAAATACCTTAAGGCTCTGCATCAATCAAGACCGAGGTGCTTAAAGTATTTCTTTAAATTTATTTTATTAATACCATATTTTAAGTCTATTCGGTAGAGGTTGGGACTCACCTTTAGTTTGCTCTAAAGAGTAGGATTGAGCCTTTTGTTTCATGCTCAGGAAAGATGTGATGTTTTTGAATAGGAGGGCCATGTGGGATTTGAACCCACGACCATCGGGTATCTTCGAGGAAAGAAGTTCATAGTGGAAACAACCAAATAATTGAAACTACTATCTCGATGTACGGAAAAGATTTTCTCCTTATTATTCGATAAACCCCTTAAAAGCCCGATGCGCTACCTAACTGCGCCAATGGCCCTATTGTATATTATACCGCGAGCGTCTATTGTGTGGACCTGTTTCAGTCTTGAGGCAATTTTCGCTATTATACAGGCCTCCACCTGCTTTTGAACCAGAATCACACGGTTCGGGCTACTAAACTTAATCACCTTTAACCTTTCAGTTTTCACCTAATAAGCCTCAAGTGTGCTTTCACCCAAGTTTGTGCTTAACTGTCGTGGAATACACGTTACTTGGTTTTAACCAAGCAAGCGTTGAATATACCACATAGCCTTTTCTAAATCTTCTTGTTGATTATTCTTATGTGCCGCACGAACAACGTATTTCACAACATTACCTGCGCTAAAGTCCAATCCCCAATCATCAATAGCATCAATTACTTCAATACTACCTGTATTATAGTAAGCCGGATGATTAACCTTTTCTTCAGGTGCTTCTTCAACAATAGATAATGGTTTAGTATACGATAAATCTGCTGTTTTTTCTACAATTGCCGACCAAGCCTTCAAATTTTCCTCATTTGAGGGCAAGACCCCCCGTACGATATTTAGTAATGCTTTACGTTGTGGTTCGCTATTCTTGAGAAAATTTCGCAATTGAGCAGTATTGTATAATATACTCGGTCGCCCCCTTTTTCCACTTTCCGTCTTAGTTTCTACCAAATTTAATTGGGCTAGTTTCTTAAGCCTTGCTGGGCTTACCTTAAACAGTTCCTTTACTTCTTTTCTATTAATCCAACGTTTTACCATTGTTTTCACCTCTTGTCATATGAATAGACTTTTCTTTAAGTCTTCTCATAAATTGATTTAAATCCATTTTAAATTATGGCCCCTCATTGAGTGTATCGGATGTGTATTCGATGGGAGATACAACGAAATTGCCCTGAACCGCCCCCCGGTTTGGTATGAATATCATGTGTATGGTCTAATGTGTATCGTGTATATGTGTATCGAGTGAGTGGGGCGTCTGTGGGGGAGTGCGCGCTCAGAATATGCCCTATGTATGAATACATATGATACATATAATACACATACATAATTATATTAAACCACTATGCGGTTCCCTATCAAAACTGTGTATCGTGTTGATACACATACCATATTGATACGTTATCATTCTATCCACTTACATAGGAGCCTTTCGCACTTCCTTTAAGGTAAACGGCGCCCCCCTTCAAACGTAACTTATTACGTTCATTAATATCAAATCAATTCTATATCAACCTAAATAAAAAAAATAGGACACAACCGAGGAATTATTACATTCCCCGATTGCATCCATTTGAGTGATAATCACTCTTCCTCTTCTTCAAGGGCCGGAGCCGTTGTGGAAGTTAATCCTTCAACAGTCCCATTCCATGATTCCTCAGCATACATTCGCTTTAAACGTGTGCCAATCTTCTTGCCTAATGCGGCACCATATTCCGAACCATCGGAAAACATTCCACCACCAGACTTAGCGTGTTTCAGTAAAACACACTGTAACAGCGAATTCTGGTCAAACCAGTCTGCTGCTAATCCTTCCACTTCACTGCTCACTTGAGCAATAGCCACGTTCACGCTTGCCGGAAGATTACTCTTCTTTCCACGACGAACAGGACTACCGTCTAATCCGCGAATCATACTCTTAATTGAGTCCCAAACGCGCTCTTGCTGCTCAGAGTTTTCATTTCCGAAATTAATCTGAAATTGAACCACTTGCTGCAACTGTGCATCAAATCCGTCTACTGCGATAAATTCCGCTACTTCTTCAGTTCTTGCTTGCCAACCTTCCATTGTCATCTTTTTCACCTTCAATTGTTTGGTGTTTTAATTATCATCTATCTAAATCATATACCCGTTGCGGGGCATAATCACGTTCACCGCAACGCCATATAAAGGAATAGGTGTAGGCTTTACATTGATACACATGATATTGATACATTCTGCCTCATGTTCACCCTAATATCTCATTCAAAGCACCCCTGACTTTCGCCCCATATCACACCACTTCGGCACCACGGCCCACTCAATACTATATTCATTTTCAACCATTACAATCTTTAGCCTTCTTTTGAAACTCGTTTGAAACTCATCCAGAACATTGTCACGCGTGACACCTCCCTCCTAGTCAAAACCCTGTTATTCTAATCTAATTGCGCGCACCCGTAATATAACTATATTCAATACTTATATCTTATCCACTATGGTATAGGATATTGTATATGTCAATTGGGCTGACCCCTTTCCTACTACCCAACATATTCGAGTAAGTTTTCTTTGGTGGCTCTCGGTATAGCGTTTAGATGGGTTAGAGGCTTTCCGCTCAAAAGAGGCCATCTCTCGCAGGAACAACCATATGGTCCTATTATAAGATATTAATGTTATTATGACATTAATACTTAATAATAGTGTTTAGACCTTAATTGTTTTTTAAGGTCTTATTGCATTAAACTATACCATATACTATTCGCATATTTGCTTCGCAATAGTTTAATGCCTACTAACCATATGGTTGGGCCTTTAGGCTAATATGCGAATAGCATATTAATAAACCTTAATTTGGGCATTCGTTCATTGTATTAAGTTAACCATACACTATTCGCGTATTTGCTACGCATAACTTAATACAGCCACTCACCATATGGTTGCATGTATAAGATGAAGGAGTAATGATTCTGCATTCATTAAGAATCATTATTGTTTCGACTGAATCTACTGATTGACCCCAAAATAAGGACCGCTTCGCTTACGGACCGCTTCGCTAAATACGGGTCTACGGCTCACGCTACGCTAAATGACTATATGCTATTCGCATATTTAGTCAATTCGCCTCACCGACCTCAATTTTCCTATCCATATGGTAGGTTTACACTTTGAAATTAAAACCACCCCATTGACACACAGAAGGGCAATTTGCCCTTCTGCGGTCGTATGGGGGGTCTTGAGTGTAGTCAGGCCTTCTTCTGTCGTCCCATGAAGATATCCCAGACTGAATTAGGCATTTCGATAGAATCGTCATAGGGGAGATAAACACCCTTAACGCCGCGCTGAAGGAAAAACTCAGGGCATACATTATATGCAGCCTGAAGGTGAGAAATGATAGAGTCCTTGACTCCGGCAAACTCGGCCTCTTTCGCATTGATGCTGATATCGACACCTTCGACGCCCTTCAGAATCTGCCGTGTGCCGTCCCAGATGGCTTTCTGCATTTCCGGGGTATTTGCCGGGATTGCCCAGAGGTTCGCCAATTCTTCTTTCTTCTCGTCTGAGAGATGTTCGTTATCCTCGATGATTGCCTCAATCATTGTCTTTCGTGTATCATGTCGTTCGCTGCTCATTTTCACTCGCTCCAGTAAATACGATTTTTGTGCTATTATAGGGTAATCCACAAAGTTCCATTACCATATGGTTGCCTTTAAAGAATTTAAGGTTGAGGAACGAATCCCCAATAAAGTTTTTTCTTTTCTACGGATACGATACACTATTCGCGTATCTTGTTACACAATCATATGGTAACTGATTTGTGAATCTGCGAATAGCAGATAAAGCAAACTTGCGGGCGTAGCCCGTTAAAGTTACCCCAATTATTTTTTTAAGGACCGCTAACGCTTAGTTCAGAAGTTAAAGGTTTGTATCAATGAGCCTAACGGCCTTATCATATACTAAACCATTAACAACCTCCTACCATATGGCGGTGGTATGAAAAGAATTGGGCGAATAGCACAATTAACATACCAGTAGCCTCATTAAGGATTCCTTTCAGTCAAGGTATAATTTCATTATTACCACAACCATATGGATGCACTTTGGGCAAATGTAATGTTCCCCGTTATCAAACTCACGCCAAAGTTACTAATGGAGAAGGGAATAATCCCACTTACTGAACAAATGGATGTGATGATGAAAATGGCAGACTACTCAATGGATGACCAGAAATGGTCAAAGAACGAAAATAAGGTTCTCCTTCATTTGGAGAATAACGACGTAGGCGATATGCAAGCCGTGATTGAATGGAATCTCAATCAAGGCCGAAATGACCCCGAAAACCGAAAAAGGTTCTGGACGAATATCACGAACCTTTTTGCGATGCTTCCGAACAGCCCGATTTCGCGCGGCCGCGAAAGCAGCCTACCCGACGAAATCCAACAGGCGATTCAAACGATTTCTGCGCAATATGCAGCAGCGTTCGCTGCGCCTTTTGCGACGGACCCTCTTTATGGTGAAATCGTTCGGAAGCATGGTAAGTCCGGGGGTGGAACATACGAGGATTTGGAGGAATATGAGGCAACTCTCCTCAAATCCATGAAGTCTCGACTCACGACTTACTACCGAAATCATCTCAATGGCGATAGCGATGCTATTTGTTGGGATGGTAGCATGAATGGACATATTCCGGTGATTTCAGCGCCGGAATCTTCTGAAGCCGACGGAGGCGAAGAAGAAGAGTGAGGGTAATTCCCTTCTCCACCCTATTCTCACTTTCGAGCAAACTTAGCATTTGTTCGTTAGTGAGAACGGGGACATTTTATTTATTCCAAAGTGCTACCATATGGGTCTTAAAAACTTTGAGTTTTAATGGGGCCCTGACCCACTAAACGTGAGCAAGGGCCTGACAACCGCGAATGCGGCCATTGTGGTCCTTTACCATCTTTGCGGGAATCAAGAAATCTTCTCGATATGGGTAAGCATTTGCAACCATCGCAGATACGATGTAAACCGTGCCTTCGACCTTTTCAGGAATATTACCAGAAGCCGTGTATTTGCAATGCATGATTGTGAGATTGAAGATTTCACCATTTTCTAGATTCAATTCAACAGATTCGTCGTTAGCGCGGTTGCTCCATTCTTCATCCAAACGAATTACTTCACCACTCGGTTCAATGACAAAGGGAATGGTCATATTGTCATTCATGATGTTGATTGGGTGTGCTGTCATATTTACGAAATTGGTCATTTTGTGTCATCTCCTGTTTTTTTTTCCTCAAGCCCGCACTACTTAGCCTGTTGACTGTTGATGGTATCTTGTCTTTTCGGGGAAGAGAGCGATAAATGTTCTTCAGGATTTGCCCTAAACATTTTTTAGACGCACTCTCAGGAAAGGGATAGGAATCCAACAGGTTTGCATCAAAGTGTCTATTCGGTGCGAAGATATCTGAAAGATTCATGACTCTTTCAGTAGCGCTATTGACCAAAATTGCTCTCAGTATGATACCTTTCTACTGTTTTCATCCCGTGGGGATAAGTAGGTGTTGAAGAGGCTACGCGCCGATTAACGCGCCTTCTCTCAAGTTTTCTCCCTATCTCGTTTCTTTTGATTTGCGCAAAAAGAATCGAGGGTTACTTCCAACCACGCCCCATATCGTTACTATGAGTTTTCGCTGGCCTCGCTAAAAGGCGAATACCGAAGTATTCTTGACTTTCCCCAGATTGGCTCAAGTCGTTCCGGCTACGGAATCTGCGACGTGTGCTTTATCTCTGATAAAGAGATTATTCAGCCACAACGTGTCCATGTTTGCATCCACGGACAATAAGAAGGATAACAGGTGATTTAAAGTGGGGTAACAAAGTGTTACCATATGGTAGGTAATACTTTGGATTAAAAACCCCGAAGGGAAAAAGAATTAAATCTTTTTCTTAAAAGAAGCGAAATAACGCTTTTTTCTTTCCTCTCGGAGCGCATTACTCCTTGTTCGTGCTTTTAGGCTCTTTCCCATTTTTGTTCCTGCTTTCCACATTTAACTCTCTCCTTTTATTCACTTTTTTTAGTATGTAATCTAAACATTCTTGACATAATTTATGTCTTCTTCCACCTGTTAATACTTTATCGGTTTCCAATACATTTTCCTTTGACCCACATGAACGACATTCACCTTCGACTGAATAAAAAGCATTCCTCACTTCTGCTTCAATTTCTTCCTGTGCTATCTTTCGTCGTTCTATTTTGTCTAAGCCCTTTTGTTCCTGTCTGGGAACCCATCGCTCTCTACTGCGTTTACCTCTATTTCCCATGAGAAATCCCCATTAGTCTAAGCCACACTTTCTTAGCATATCTCCACGCTGCTGCCCAAAATACTATTTCGAGTAAACCGAGTGTTACTAAGAATATTATCCAAAAATCATTCATGTCTTTCCCTCTTCTATTAACGCATAATTATGCCTTCTGCGTATTGTTTGACCCTTTCTCTGAACCTATCAGGTTGGAAGTTAGGATTATCCCGCTCAAACAGTTTAATCATTGACTCAACGACCATTTCACGGCCCTTTACGGTAGATATGTAACCACAACACTCCGCAATTGCCTCATAATGCTGCCTTTGAAATATACTCATTCTTCTTCCTCCAATTCCATGTTTTCTACAAATCCTAATTTAATAACTGCTTTAAGCCATGCGGTTTGTTCTTCAGGTGATGCCTCAAATCGTATTAAATCTGCAATAACATCTAAAGCATGGTGTGGGCTTTCCATAAATTCATAATAATTCATTCCTCTTCCTCCTTACAATCACATTGTTCCTCATCAGACCAATTATGCGTGTTTATTATCCAACCGTCACAAATACCACAAATCATTCTTCTTCCTCTTCTTCAAACTCAACTTCAGTCGGTGCAGCCAATAGGTTCGGTTCGCCAATCTTTACTCGATACTCTCTGATTGCCTGTGCATCATAAAGATGGCTCCAAACGCCTTGAATATAGTCCTTCAATTCGGTTAGGCTCAATTCGTGCATTTCTTCGTGTGTCTTCATATTCAGTCCTCCAGATTATCAAGAGTCCATTGTTTGCCACAATCTAGGCAGATTTGAATGAATCGAAATTCAACAATACCTGTCATTGGGTTCCATGCTCGTTCGTGCGCTGATTCTGTGTAATTCATGTGATTGCATATCATCTTATTCACCTAGCATTTGTTCAACCTTCATGGCGTTGAATTGTTCCAAAGCATCCTTTACCTGCAAAATCAAGTCATCGACGTTATCCGCCTTTACGCTCAATTCCTTGATAATCAAGTTCATGTTTCTGTCGTGCCCAATCTTGAGTGTGAATGTTGATTCAACATTCAAGGCTGTGATTCTTCGATTAAAGAACATTTTTTGTGTCTCCGCATAAGATAGGTTTTGTTAACCTTGATAATGGGGTGTACCAAAGTACCACCATATGGTCCTTTATAAGATATTAGTGTTATTATAACGCTGATACTTAATAAAGATATGACCCCTAATAAGGTAACTCCGCCAAACCCTAACAGCCAGCCCAATGTGTTCACATATTAATTACACTCGGGAACTTCTTCATCATATGCTATTCGCATATACTTACGAACTTCACGTTTCACTCTCTCATTTCATTATAGTTCACAAACAACTTACCATATGGTTGCGTAGCAAATACGCGAATAGCGTATCTTTAGCCTTAAGGAAGGCAGTGTCAGACGCTGCTACGTCTTATATTTTAGCATCACCATATAAGCCGCTTTACGCAGACTCTCTGCCACTTAATTCCATATGGTTGGATAACGGATTGGAGTATTTAACCCAACCATATGCTTTGCACCGATTTTTAAATCAAAAGAAATTAATTGGCTAATTAGGCTAATTGTCAAAATGAACGAAAGAAACCTTACCCGTTCAACCGCCATCTTAATACCTAATGCCTCCTATGATGATTTCGTCCTAAGTTAACTCATATTCTAGTATAACATCGCTTAGGTTAATGTTACTCTCATACTATACTTTAACGATACTTTGGCCCACTAATCTAGACCATTACAAACAAACAATACCCCTAGTTATGTTCATCCTTAGTTGAATCAATGTATCCTTATCCTGGAAATAGAATCAATAGCCCAAAAAAGATTTTGCTAGTCCCTCATAAATTACAGCCCAAAATTTGAAAAATAAAGGTGATTTTAATGAATTGGAAAGATTCAATCAAAAAAGAGTATTCAGAAAATGATTTCTTACATGATAAAGTAAGTTCGCTTAAAGTTAAATCAAGAATGCCTAATATTATAAGTGCAATTGAAAATGTTTTAGAGGAATTAGAAAAAGGTAGACCTGAAGAACCGCGAATTTTAAGAATTAATAATCCAATATCCATTATAGAGAACTTTCTTAGAGAAGCAAAAAAGGTTCAAGAGAAATTAGAGAAAGAGTTAAAATAATTACAGCCCAAAATCTCAGGAATTGTGTTTAAAATGACTAATTGGCAAAATATAATTAAAGATGAGGATTTAACCCCGATAGGTAGAGCAAAGTTAATGAGTGTTTATCGTAATTTATACATAGACTTAAAGAATGCAGTAAAGGAACTAGAAAAACATGGTCATAGTCTTAATAGTGCTAGTGATATGCTTTATGAATTGAATGCAAATTGGGAAGATTTAAAACCTGAAGAGTTTGGATTTGGTAATCGTGGAACAAAGATTGATGAATAGGTGTTTTAAAATGAACAATTGGAATGATATATTAAAAATTAGTACATCAGATGCAATTAGTGATGCTAAAAGATATGCTAATCCGGAAGATTTAAAATCACTTATTGAAGTAGAAATAGATACAGCAATCCAAAATTTAATTAATAGTTTACGCGCAATGCCCCGACTATGGGAAAACGATGTCGCTATGCAAACATTACAGAGGTTAAAAGATGTGCAAACAAAGGATTATCGTGCAAAACGGAGAGAACTTAGTAGGTTATTTGATAACTGGGGCGCGGAATAAATGTCTTGGGCCGAGGTTTTAAAATTTAAGCGTAATCATCCAGAGCGCCATTTATGGGTTCAAAAGCCCCCTAAAAGTTGGATATTACGTTCATTGCATTCTACTAGTCAAGAAGCAAAAGAAACTAGAGATAGGATGAATGAGTGGTATATTCAACATGGTGAAGTCGCTAGAGGAATGGTTAGGCAAATCAGTCTTGCTAATTCTTCATATGGTGAATTATGGGGGGTTTTTAGAAAGGGTAAATATTCAGGTAGAAGTTATCCAGATAGTCATAAGGTTTGATGATTATGTGGGAAGAAGTATTGAAAATAGGAAGATATAGAAATAGGATACCCAAAAAGGCTAGAGACTTAATTGATGATTTAATGTTAGATTATAGATGGAGAAGCGTTAATGAGATTTTTCAAGAATTAGCTTTATCTGAATTTAGACATCTTAAAACAGGACAGAAAATTCATGAGGCTCATATTAGGCCGTATTTGAATTATGCTAGAAAACCTAGACGTTCTCAAGAATTAAAGTATGAACAAAGACGGGCCATTAAACAACAAACTACTGTTGGAGGTAAACGATTTTCCCATCCAAATAGTTATAGATTAATTAAGTGATAATATGTGGAAAGAAATTCTTATTAAGGGCCAACGCGCGGGTAAAACTCCTAGGTTAACCTATAAGGAAAGAAATAAAATATTGCATATTATGAGTGATGGTGAATGGAGGACTGTTGCTGAACTAGTTGAATTGGTGGGTAGTAATAGTAGAAGGATTGCTATGTTTATTAAACATAATACTGCTCCCGGAACAAATAGAGAATCGTTTGAAAGTATGAATGACCCGTCAATAAGAGAAAGTAAAGGTCCTAGAAAGTTATGGAGATTAAGAAGAGAATATTGGAAGGATTAATATGGCTTGGCAAGATATACTAAAAGATACTGCTACTGCAACACGGTCAGCAGATTTATGGACAATGAATGATTATGGATTTTATATGAGTATTCTTGATGATATTAAATTCTTAGTAAAAAAGAAACACACTAAGGAAGAGATTTTAGAGGCTCTTGCTTCTATTCTTCCTGAAAAGATGGCTCATATTGATGGGTTCATGGATGAATTAATAGAAATGAGTCCTTCAGATGGTCTATCCGATGTTGATTGGGTACAGGTTGTAGAAAATTTTGATGAAGATATTGATACTATTATGGAAGATTATAGTGTAGAGGAAGAGGAATAATATGTCTTGGCAATTAGTTTTAAAATCAGCAAGAGAGGATATTAAATCGATGATTTTAAAATTAAAAGAAGAGATTAAACGTGCCTTATTAGAAGAGGGTTGGAAAGGTTCTAAAGAAGAGTTAGAAACTTATATTAATCAAAGAGTTATAGAATTTGTCAAAGAGTTTATTACTGAGGGGAGAGTATATCCGAGGGATTTCTTATGAGTTGGTTTGATGTATTAAAAGAGGCTCTTAAAGAAGATATAAAATTTCGGGAATCTACGGATATGAATGCTTATGAGAATAGTACTTTCAAAGCGAGAGAATCAAGTTTTAATGCGCATACTAAAAAATTACGTAAAATTTTAGAAGAATGGAAAGAGTGTGAAGGGGGGTCATTTTAATGAATTGGTTTAATATTTTAAAGGTAAATCCAAACCCATATCCAAACCCTGAAGCTCATGAAACTCCAGAAGTTGGTAAATACATTAAATATCTATCGAATTTATTAGATGATAGTCATAAACATAGTTTTAAAAAATGGTGGTCTTTTGGTTCAATTAGAACGGATAAGCCTAAAGGTTATGATACAAGAGGCGACCCTGAACAATTGAGGGATAGTTCTACTTTACCTTCTAAGGGATTAGAACATATGAAAAATTATCATGAACGGGTTAAAGGAGAATCTACTGCAAAAATAAGTATAGCAGGAAATATATTTAATAATTTAATACAAAACTTAGATAACTTGATGGATAGAGTTAGGAAAGGGAAAACTCAAGCCCAACAATTACCTAGAGAACGTGCTAGAAAATTAATTTTAGACGTGTTGAGTGATTTTGCTAATGATTCTCGACTTAAATTTAAAGAAACGCATCATGGGTTAACTATTAGAATTTGGCCGGATTGGTTGCCTTCGCGCCATGTTTCGGGTGAATCTGGTCATCGTGGTAAACTAATTAATAATTTAAGAATACGATTTAATTTAAGTCATCGGACTTACGACACTTGTGTTGATTATATGATTGACGATAAAAAAGCTCAAGAAGTTTGTTTTCGTCCTGAGAGTGTTCACATTGTTTCTGGAGATTATTATGTGGGTATCATTCTGTCGGCATTATCTGATAAAAAAGCATTTGAAGAGTATATTGCTGGTAGGGGTCGTAGGTGGTCATTTGGTCAAACGCAGCAAGCAACCCCAAATATGAAAGAATGGTGGTATAGAGGTTTAGATGCGCCATATTATGCACAAGGGCTGACAATAATTCAGGAAGCCCGTCAAGATTTACTTAGAATTAATACTAAAGCTACGTATGATCCTGACATTGCTAATCGGTGGACTTCTCTTGCTAGGAGAGTTAGTCCCGCTAGGGCTAATATACATAGAATGGAGCAAGATATAAAAGATGCAAGGCAATGGCGTGATGAACATGAATAGAATTAATTGGTTTACCATATTAAAAATAAAAACTGAAGATGAACAGTTTTTAATTGTTGATAAAGCAGAACTTTTAATTAGATTAAGACAGGAAATAGAACAAATTAGTTCTGAAGGTGTTGGTCGAAAACCTCAAGTTAGGGTTGTAGATAAACCAAATAGTACACCTATTCCATCAGTATACATTTCTTTTATTAGACAGGCCTTTAATGGTAATCCTGAAACTGCCCTTAAAGCTAGTTTACTATATCGGGTACTGGAGGGTAATAATATTCAATTAGTTGGTTATCAAGCCGCAACAGCAGCAGCAGCATCACTACAAGAAATTAGATATGCTGATAGTTTAGATGAGTTATTGAATTTAACACGGGTTAAATTTAAGGAGATTTTTAAAGTTAATGTTGAAGAAAAGGAAATTGAAACCAGTAAACCAAGTGAAACCTTTGAAGAACTTAAAGAGTCTTTTGAAAGAGAAAATCCGGGTCACACCATTGATAGAAATACGCGTAAAGCTAGAAGAATGACCGAGGAAGATTTAACTCGTAGATTTAGAACTTTAATATCTAGGTTTGCCCCCGAAAAGAGAATTAGTAGAAGGACTCCATCTAAAAGGAGACTTTCTAGGGCTGTAAGAGGACAACCTAAAGGTAAACAACATACAACTTGGAGAGATAGAATTAAAGGGGTTCATGTTCAACCAAAGCCTGCATATCAGTCCTCTTATGGAATAGGTCCTCTTTCCGAATGGTTTAGAGTTACTCCAACAGTAGTCAGACGCTGGATGATGAAAGATGATTTTCCCATTCCTAATTCTTATAGGGGCGATTCTGAAGGTGGAAATATTGGGGTTAAAGAATTAGAAATTATTAGACGTTGGGCTGAAGACCAAGGATTAGGTAATAGGGTTATTGGTGCTGATGCAGAAGTTACGGCTTCGTTAAATAGAATCATAGGTCAGAAAAATGAGGAGGAAGAATGAATGGTTAAAGATAAAAATAAACATTCTGTGGATGCTTGGTGGGCAACGCTTAAGGAGGGTGGTCCCATCACTAGCAGTAAGGCGGGGATTACCAATACATCATTTGGTCCTAAAAAGAAAAAGCCGAAAGTTAGTGAAAAGAAAGTTGTTCCAGAAGAACCGGATTTTTGGAGGGATTAAAATGAAAGAACTTTGGAAACAAAATATTTTAGAGTTTTACTTTAAGCGAATGAGGGATAATCAATGAGTTGGGAAAATACAATTAAAGGCCAACGGCCTGATTACCCAGACCTTGACGGTGATGGCGATACTGATGAACCAATGGTTGATGCTTTAGAAACTGTTGAGCAAGTTGAATCTGTTAAGAAGGAAGCGATTACAATGAGTTGGGAAAATGTATTAAAAGCAGAAATTCCTAGACGCTCGTATGAATCTAGAGAAGAGTGGGAAAAACGCAAAAAGGAGTTAGAAGAACCTGAAGAGGGACCTATAGAAATATGGTCTAAGCCCCCAAATTGGCAAAAGGCAATAGATTGGATAATTCATAAGGGTTTCCATAGATTTGAAGTTATTCAAATGATGAGGGCTATGCGCGAAGGTGGTCAGCCCAATAATCCAGCAGCCATGCCTTTTGCCACGTTTGCACGAAAAATTGAAGGAAAATTTGAGCAAGCAAATACTGAAGAAGAATGGGATAAGTTAATTTTCAGTTTAGATTCAATGAGATTACAAGAATGGCTGAATAATATTTTCCCGAATATTAATAATTTGTATAATTACTATATTCAACATGGATTAACCACTAGAGATAAAGTAAATACAAGGGGTATTTCACAAAGGGGGAATAATTAATGACTTGGCAAACTATCCTTAAAGCGCCTATTTATAAGGCCCCTAAAAAAGAAGAAAAGAAGAAGGGGCCTAAGAGAGTTGATTTAGGAGATGGTGATACAGGTGAAATTGAATATTCTCCAGCATTTAAAAATGTTATTGAGTCTTTAAGTAATTGGGTTACTAAGTGTAAATCTGTGTCTAAAACAGATGTTGGAACTACTGGTCAAAAGGGAGCAACCAATTTATTCGATTTTATTGATAAGCACGTTAGAGCGGAAGTTAAACGTTCTGGAGTAAAGAATTACGGGAAAGGTGTTTATCAGATGGTTGAAGAATTAGTTAAAATAGTTGGAGATGAAGAGTTAGTGGATAAGGATGAATTGAAAGATATTGAACTTTATGTAAAGGGTTTAGAAAGAGTGAAGAATACTACTAAATTAAACCCTAGAAACATTATATTTACTGTTCCTGCTACTGTTGGTAAAGATGGTGCTGAATCTTGGGAAAAGGTTTATGGGCATTATCGAACACCTAACTATATTAAGCATAGAAAGGCTACTGGTAAACAGGAGAGCCTTCCTGCTGCTGAACCTCATTGGTATTCAAGTGAAGAAAATGATGCCCAGCCTCCATTTTGGCAAGCATTGTTTGCTCCTGAAGGAAAGATTCAAGACATTCCTGGGATTAATGCGGGGTTATTACCCTTGTTAAAATCTTTTATTAAAATTGTAGACGAGGGCAATATAGGTTCTATTAATAAATGGCATATTAAAGGTAAGGTAGATAGACAAGGATTAGAAAAGGCCCCTTCATTTATAGCGGCTTTAGATGAGGTGTTATCTGACCAAAAGTCTTATAGAGACCCAACTGGTAATGTTCCTTTTAAGCGTCTTCATATTAATTTCGCAGCCGTAATGCGGGCTTTACAAACAAAAAAGATTAACGTGATAGATAAAAAGGATTCTGCTTTTATTATTCATTATAGGAAAAAGGATAATCTTGAGAATGATAAAGGTAAACCGTTGGTTGAAATTAAATCGTTCTTTGTAGATAAAATTTCTCTTAGGTTAGTTAGAACCATTCTTAATAATAGAGGTGAGAAGTTCTTGAATGATGTTGTTCATGGTAAACTTAAAGGTGTTTTCTTACACGACCCTGCTAGAGAAGAGGAAAGTAGAAAGGTATTGTTTGAAAGAGAACGTAAGGCTAATAAAGATAATTTGCCGGGTTGGGCTATACAAAAGAGCGCAATTAAAGGTTCTTGGCATAGTTACTTATGGAGTTGAATTTAATGAGTAGAAAAACTAGAAAGCATTGTAAGTTTTGCCAACATGATGAACGGGTTGAATACGAAGATAATATCAATGCTATTTCCGTTATGCCTGATGATTTAGACCAGAAAATGGATTGGCCCTCTGGAACTGCTTCTAGACATATGAGAAATCATGTTGGAGAATATGATGATAAATCTAATCCTAAGTGCAAATTGTGCATTAGTAGTGGAAGGGAAATGTTTGAAACTGGTTTGTCTGAGGGTTCATTAAAACCTAGTGCATTAGCCGCGACATTACAAACTACTGTTCAACAAGTTCGATTACATATGCAATCCCATTTACAGCCGTTAGTTCAAAAATCCGCTTCGGCTATTCTTGCTAAAAAGGAGTTAGATGAAATTGAATTACTGTCTAAAAATATTCAAAAATTAGACGTTAAATTGGATGAAGTTTTCCAAAAGGAGAATTTAGATTTCCGAGAAATTGATTCATTGACTAAGTTGGCTAGAGAAGTTCGTGAGAGTTTAAAGTATCTTATGGAGTTCAAAGGTAAGTTAGTGCATAAGAGACAAGATACTATTATCATTGCTCAAATGCAGATTGTTAAAGAAGTTCTTGCACAACAGCATCCAAATGTTTGGTTAGAAGTTAGAAATGAAATGGAGAGGAAATTGCAATGAGTTGGTTTTCTTTATTAAAAATAGATGAACATGATTGGAAAGAAGAATCTAGAAAAAAAGCAGATAAGAGAAGAAAACTTGAGGCTAGAATTAGAGGTCTAAAGGAAAAATTACTCAGACAATCATCTATTGACCCACAAATGCGTTCTTTGGAAACAAAAAAACTTATTAAAATGATAGAAAATCTAGAAAAAGAACTTAATGAGGGATGATTACAATGATACTTTACTTTCTTCTTGGTTTCTTAATAGGTTGTTTATTGATTATCTCATTATTCATTTGGGATTTGTATAGATGGGGAGAAATCACATTGGATATTACAATGGATGAAATTACACAAGATTTGTGGAATGGGCTACATAAAATGCAGGAAGAATTACAATGAGTTGGATGCAAATATTAAAATTAGAATTGACTCATACATTTACAGAAGAAAGTGGTTTAAAAGTGATTGAAGTCAAAGCCGGAGAAGATAGTGAAGGTTCTTTCTTTGTATTTGAGGATAAATTAGTTCCTTTTAGAATAAAGACAAAATCTACTCGACAAGGAATTGGAACTAAGATTTATAATTATGCTGAAAAAGTAACCGGAGTGCCGGTCAAAAATGAATCATCGAATCAAACAGAAGATGCTAAAAGATTTTGGGAATCGAGAACAGGAGAAGAAAATAAACCGAGTATTACACCAATATGGAATCCTAAAACTAATAGATATGATTGGGTGGTGGATTAAGAATGAGTTGGCAAGATATTCTAAAAAAATCTAAGGTAATTACTGTATCTTATAGAGATAGTAAAGGGAAAGAAGTTAAACACAAAATACCCTTAAATAAATTTGATGATTATATAACTTTAACACGAAAAGAAAAATATGAAGCGATTTCTAATTATCTTAAAGAACGACCTCGATTTGATTTTCAAGGCAATTTTGAAACACTAGAAGGTTTAGAAAAGCCCAACCCTTTCAAAAAAGATAAAGAAGGAAACTATGTGTATTCCGAAGAAGAACGAAAAAGAATGCAGGAGAGATTACAATGAGTTGGAAAAATATATTAAAAGATGATTTAAATATTAAAGTTAGAGAAGCATTGAGGCTTTGGTACGGGGATGATGAAGATGGATTGGAAAATTATATTGGTAGGGGTGAAAATATCACAAGAGATAATATTCCTAATTTAATTGATGATTTGGAAGTCGTTATGGCTTCTGCTAATTATGACCCAAAAACAGATATTGGTTTGCCTAAAGCAATAAAAGCATTGGAGAGATTACAATGAGTTGGCAAAGTATATTGAAAAAACAATTAGTCTTAATGTATGATGATGGTTCTTCTAAAGAAGGTATTTCAGGAAGTCTAACAATTGCCGATACAGGAGAAATGGTTGCTTTGGTGTTAAATGGTAGCATTAAAAAATTAGTAGGGCAGGTCATAACTATTGATGCAACAGACCAAGACCTAGATTATGAAAGTGTGAAGGAGAAATTACAATGAGTTGGAAAAAAATATTGAAAGAAGAACAATTTGACCACGATGTAAAAGATGTTAAGGGCTTTCACCCTGAGTATAAACACTTAGCATATTATGAAATTGAACCGCACTACGGGAGTTATATTTTGACTTCACCCGCCAAAGAAGGTTCTCTTTTAATGAGCGAAGATGATGCAAGACATATGTTTGAAGATAGATTAGATAATAGATATGGCTACTTTATAGATGACTACTTAAACTTCTTTGAAAAAGAATGAAGGAGGAATTACAATGAGTTGGCAAAATGTTCTCAAAGGTAAAATCCCTTGTTTAGAATGTGGTAAAAGATATTCAATTGAAGAATATGATAAGAATAAGTGGGCTAAATTTTATGATGAAGAAGGGATGGAATTTGATATTTGTCCTAAATGTAGTAAAGAAGGTGGAGAAGTTACACAACCCGCTATGAATATTAAAGATAAGGAGAGATTACAATGAGTTGGAAAAACATTTTGAAAAAGGAATATCGCTATGAATATGAAGCCATTGAAGCGGCACAAAAATTAGCAAATGAAACCGGAAGAAAACAAAATGTAATGGCTATTTTACATATGGAAGAAGATGGCTATTCCGAAGTTGAATATGTAATCACCGAAGAAGAAGTTTTTAATGGCCCTAGTAATTGGTTGGTAAAAACACTTGAACCTAAGATACAGGAGTGATTACAATGAGTTGGGAAGATAGTATTAAAAAAATAGAAGAAGGGGATAAATATGCCTTAAATATTAACAATTGGGCAAATACTAGCATGAAAAGTATCAACGATTTAATAGTAGCACTTCGAGAATTTATAAAAGAAAATCCTACGTATAAAGATGACCTTCAGACTATCAAATTACTACAAATTTATAATGATAGTTTACAACAAACTCAAGAAGCACTTTCAAATATACATATACATATTATGGCACAATGGGAGCATTCATAATGAGTTGGCAAATTTTACTTAAAGCGCACCATTTTCCTCATAGTCATACTTCTTGGGTGGAACTTTTAACTGGAAATTCTGCTTCAATTAAAGGATTTATTTTAACTGGGAAAACTTTACTTCCTAAGAACCCTAAATATTCAGAATCGTTTAGGTCTGTCTTACGTAATTATGAGACAGCAAATAATTTTATATCCGGATTACAAGATGAATTAGATAGATTATATCCTGATATGGATTGGCGGGAAGAAAATGAGAAAAAACAATTGATGATTGATAACTACAATACTATTCGAGAAGCCTTTGAAGAGGATATTGGTGAATATAAAGAAGGTGCTACTAAAGAAGGTGGGAGGATAGGTGGGATAATAGGCGGAGAGTATAGAGTAGAATTATTAGCCTTATTTAAAGAAGCCGCCGAAGAATTAAATAAAGATGAAGAAGTAGATTGGGGAGAGTTAGAAGAGGAACTTGTTTCTGCTTTTCCCGGTGATAGAGTTAGGACTTTCGATAAATTTCGAGGAGAATTAGGAGATGGTATTAATAGAATTATCGCTAAAAATTTACCTGAAGGGTTTCCAAAACTTTCTAGTATGTATGCTAAATATACCGATGTTGAGGAAAGTATAAATTATACTGTTGCTGATATTACTCCAGAATTAGTAATTACATTTTTTACTAATATTCAAGAACCTGCTAAATTAGGTGGAAAAACTGTTGCTTCAAAGAAACCTAGAGGGTGGAAGAAGATTAAAGGAAAAAGAAAAGGTGTAGAAAAACAATCTACTAGACCCTTTAAGATTAAAGAATTAAGAACCCTTCAAACTAAAGGTGGGAACAGAAATAATTTTACTGAAACATTCAAAGGCATTTTAACGCATGATTTAAATGATGTTGAATTAGGCCTTGCTCAAAAATTAACTACTGATATGGAAAGTAAAGCAGTTAATATTAGTGCTGTTAAAGAAAGAATTATAGATGCTGCGTTTAAGATTAATCAGGGTTCAGCAACAAAAGAAGAAATGGAAAGGATGTTAGGCTTTGCTTTACCACATGAGATTATTCCCGCAACTAAATATGGGTATGAAGAATTTAAAGAAAAGATGTTAGAGCGTTTTGAAACCCCTGAAGGGGAAATTGCAAGTAATAATATGGTTAGTAATTTTAAACAAAAATTGTATAATTATAGAAAAGGAGTGCCTAAACTATTCAAAGATTTTATTATTCATATCTTAAAAAATAAAAATAAATATAAAGATATTTTAGATGATATGTGGAAAGGTGGGTATACAGATTTTGTATCTTCTGCCCCACAAGACAATTCAGTAGGTTTTACTACTAATGGAACCATGGTTACTAAAACTGGAGAAACTGTTCCTATTTGGTCTTTACCTAGAAGTGGAGAGGTATATGATAAAAGAGTAAAAATGATACATAATCATATTATTAAGGATATTAAACAAGATACCGATAGCTCTGAAACTGTTCAAGATGCTTGGGATGCTTTAGATTGGGCCTATCTTGAATTTATTGATGAAGAAGATAATCAACAATGGCAGGAACAAGAAATGTTTGGGGATTTATTATTAGCCAGTAAACAAGATGAACCAGAATTAGCACAGCAATTTTCGGACCCATTTAAAAAATCTATTGCTTTTATGTTTGACGATGTTGTAGATGATAGGGCTAAATTATCAGAATTACAACGTAAACATACTCCATCTAAAACTAAGACTATTAATATTTTAGATTTAATTAAAGAGATTAGACATATTGAAATTAAATTATTTGGAAGAAGTAAATTAAATGATATGTTAGATGATAATGGTAAATATGATAATGCTTTAAAACAAGGTGTTAGTATAGAAGAAAAGAAAAAATTAGTAGAATTATTTTATACAGAGTTTGATACAATTATTAGTAGTATTAGAAAAAAGGTTATAGAAATATTAGAATCCCATTTACAAAATATGATTAATAATCAGGGGAAGTATTTACAGTATAACGATACTATTTTTAATTTATTACATGCTAGAGGATTAATTAGGAAGGTGTGATTATGACAAGAAGAGACGAACTAAAACAAGAACTGATTGATATAATTTCTTCTGGTGAAGGTGGTATTAATACAAAAATTAATAAGTGGAGAAGTAGGACGGCTAGACTACGAATTCCTGATATAGGGATTCAAGAGATTAAGGATTTAATTGAAGAGGTTAAAGAAGAATTTGGTGAAGATATTGATGCTCAAGAAGAGACAAGGTTTAAGAGAGAATTTATATCAAATGTTCAAAAGTCAGTTAAATTTGAAGGTGGAAAATTCACTATTGAAGATTTAAGTGACCCGGATTTAAATATTAATGATATTACTCCTAGTGCTAGTTCTGTTAAAAATTGGGAAACTAGTCGTGCTAAATTAACAACCTTTGCTTCTAAACCTAGATTATCCTCACAAGAAAAAGAACATATTGAAGAGATTATTGAACATTTAGATGATTTAATTGCTAGGAATGTTCCAAAGGAAGAGTTAGATAAAGTAGAATTGGCTCCTCAAGAATTGATTAAGGGTATTATGAATATTAATCTTACTAGTGAAAGAGATACAATGTATGTATATTGGGGGAAAATTAGTAAGGAATATAAGGAGGTAAAATCTGCAGTTAAGGCTTTAAAAAAGATTCCAGATTCATCTAAATTACCAGATAATATAGAAGAACTTATTAATAAATTAGAACTTCCTCCTGAGTATATTGAAAAGGTTCCTGCTAAAGAAGTAGAATTTCTTAAATTAAGCTCTCGTATAGGTAGTTGGGTTGCATTTGTCTTTGCTGCCCTTACAAAAGAATTAGGTGTTTCTGCAGAAAATCTTGAGCAACGGCGTAAGTCTAGAGATTATGAAAATTTAACTGCTGCTTCTAAATTACGAAGAGGTCACGCGGAAACAAAAGGAAGTAGAGCATTTGGTGAACAAATAACAGAAACTCAAAGAGAACCTTTACACACATTAACAGAAGAGGATAGAAGAAAAGAGTTAAGTTCATTTGAGTTTGTAGACCCTATTTATTATAGTCTATTAGAAGATAAATTAAATTTCCCTATTAGAACGTATGAAATAGAAAAAGCTGAGAAAAGATTTAATGCTTGGATAGAAATGGTTAAATTACGAAAGTTAACTTCTATGGAAAGGGACCTTAAAAGAAAAATGGCTAAAATTAAAAAGGAAGCATTTGAAACTACGGGTAATGATGAGTTTTATATACCATTAACTAGTTGGGTAGCAGATAATTATAAACAGTATACTCAAAAGATTTCAACATTGAATGATAAAACTTCTATCTTTTTTGAAACTCTTTCTGATATTTTATTAAAAGTTTCTGGTCAAGAACAAGTTCATATGGAAACTACTCATCCTAAAGCCGGGTATGATAATCCAGCAGCCGCTAAAAGCAAAACTCCGTTATTTACTGGACCATTAGGGGTTAAACAAACAAAACCTACTCAAATTGGATTAAAGCGTCCACGTTATCAACCGGGAGTGGACCCCAAAGTTAGAGTGTTTGAAGATGAAGATATTAATGATAAAATAACGGTGTTATTAGATGCCTTAGATAAATATTATTTTATTCCTATTATGGGTAAATCTAATCTTTTTATTAATGAGATACTACCAAGTTTCTCTTCTGAAAGTTCAGGAACTCATTTCTTTAATGTATTAGGAACTACTTTTAGTCAACATCCTCCTTTAGTCAAAAGAAAAGAAATGGGTGCTACATTAACCGCTAATATGAATTATCAGGATTTAATTCAAATTGAAGCACACCTTAAGGATGAGTCTGTTGCAGAAAATGATGATGATAAAGAAAATTATATTAAGGTATTAGAAGAAACTATTGAGTCCTTTACTAACCTATTTGGTGATATAGAATGGGCGCAACAATATGCGTCAGACCAATTAAATAGATATTTGAGGGCTAGAGATGAGGAAGAGGATTTACACTTATATTCTTGGAAAGATGGCTCAAAGGCAGAGATTAGATATAAAGAGTGGAAAAAGGAAGGGCCGGCTGGTTCAATAGCATTATCATTACGCACTCATTTAATGGATAGTAGGAGTAAAGAATTTATAGCTGAACGTGAGAGAATGGGAATTAATGTTACTAAATTACAACAAGTGGTTGATAGCATTATTGATTTGACATCTTTAGAAAAATTAAATAATATTCCAGATATTAACAAGTCGTTACTTAATGCCCATGATGCTATTAGGCGGATGAAAGGTAAAGAGGTTGTTTATGCAACATTATCTATTAATGATTTTGATGCTATGGATTATATCATTACTAAAATGGAATCTAAATATAGGGTAGATGTTAATGCAACTGATATTACTAAGATTGTTTATTCGCAAAATTCTTTTAAAGCTTTAGCAACCAACCATGGTTTATCTGAAGATGTTATTTATGAGATTAAAGGATTGTGTAGATGATGGTATTTGGTCCTAAAGAACGTTATAAAATTGAAGGACCTATGACTATGGGTAGCGCAATTCATCTTTGGAATGAAGATAATCCTTCAGATAAAATGGAACCTAGAACGGGTGGAAAATTTAATACTTGGTATAGATTAACTCAATGGTTAATTAGAAGAGATACTACTAATAATGAAGTCGTGGCTATTTCTGGTTATGAGCATAAAGGTGAGTATTTACTTTCGGGTGGATTAAAAGGTAGGCGGGGATTAAAAAGTGGGTTGCGATTTTTTCAATGGAGAAGAGACGAATATGGTGGTATTCCCCAGTTAGCTGGAGTTAATAATGATAATCCCAGAGTAAAGACTGCGTGGGTAAATAACTATATTAAAAATAAATATGATATAAATCCTGAAAATTATCCTAATGTTCCACAAGAAATTATTGAATTATTTAGAGAAGAATATCAAAGTGAAGATATGCGAACGGCATTTGTAATCAAAAAGAAATTAAATTGGTGGAACGTATTAGGAGGTTGGGTTGAATGACATGGGAAGATATTTTAAAACGTGGTGCAACTCATACAGATGGTGATGGTAATAAATGGCCAAGGTTAATAGTTATGGATGGTAAGAAATATGAATATGTTGATATTAATGAACATTCTGGATTTGGTATTTATCAAAATGATAATGAGAGATTTTCTCTTCCTTTATTAGATGCTTGGGATTTAGCTAAACTTAGTAGAATTACCCAAACAGATTTACGACAACCTTCTGTTCATATTAGTAATGATGAGTTTGATTATAAAGAATATAATGAAGAAACGGATGGGTCTTGATATATGGAAACTGAACAATTAGATTTCACAACTGAAATGGATATGGAGATTTCTAAATCTTCATTCCCATATTTCTTTCAACACATTTTAGGGTTTGATTTTACATCATTCCATGAAGAATGGTTAGAAATGATGAATAATACTACTAGGACGGTTATTATTTGTAGTCGTGACCACGGCAAATCTGTCTTCATGCACTCATGGGCTGTATGGAATTTAGTATTTCAACCGCCACCATTTCAAATGCTATACATTTCTTCTAACCATAAACAGACTATGGTTCACATGAGAGATATTGACCGCCTTTTTAATAAACCCGCATTAAAACAATTCCGCCCTAGTCGCGGTTGGGCTGTGGGAAATATTACACTTACAAATGGTAACTCTATTCTTGAACGTTCAATTGGTTCACAGATTCGTGGTCTTCACCCTCAAGAAATTATTATTGATGACCCATTAAAGGAATTTAGTTTATCTGCAATTAAAAAGGTTACAGATTGGTTCTTTGGTGATATGATTCCTACTCTTCACCATACTGCATCATTAAGAATGATTGGAACTCCATTTACATATACTGATATTTTTACAGAACTGGAGGAGAATGATGCTTATACTGTTAGAAGGTATCCCTGTTTAAATCAATTAAATGAGCCACTTTGGCCGGAACGTTGGGGTTATGATGCACTAATGCAACGTAAATCTGAAGTGGGTTCATTAAAATTCACAAGGGAATATATGTGTATTCCTATTTCAACTGGAACATCATTATTTAATCCTGAACATTTAGATGAATGTAAAAAATTAGGGAAGAAAGACATATTATTAATGCGTGAACGAAAGGGGTATAAATATTTTGTTGGTGTTGACCCTGCAATTTCAACTGATGGTGATTACAATGTTATTCTTGTTTTAGAAGTGGATGAAAATAGAAATAAACGTGTTGTGTTTGTGGATAGAAGTAAAAATGTTGAATTCCGTGAAAATATCAATAAACTTAAATTAATTGGGCAATTATTTAGACCCGAATCCATATTTTTAGAGACTAACACCTTTGCTAAGTCTTTTACTCAAGAATTAAGGAATGAGACTGACCTCAATGTTCATGATTTTACTACTACTAGAAAGAAGAAGCAAGAAATCATCCTTAATTTACAAATGAATATTGAGAACCATAAAATCATTTTCCCTAGAGGTAATGAAGAGAGCAGACGTGTTACAGATACCATTTTAGATGAATTATCAATGTTTGCTATCACCGACAGCGGTAGGTTTGAAGGGGTCGGCGCTCACGACGATTTAGTTATGGGGCTTGCTCTAGCAAACGCTGCAACTCACCAATCGCTTGACCATTTCATATTGCTAGATGATTTGGATTTATTTGATTCTAAAGAAAATTCAGTTAATGTAATAGGAGGTGGTGTTCTTGGTCTTAACTTCTAGTAAACTTCGTGCAGCCGCAGATGAATTAGAGCCTATTGAGGAAGAGCGTGAGTTAATTCTTGAAGAGGCAGATTTAGTTAAATGGATTAGAAAGCAGCCTTTATGTGATGAATATGAATTATCCATTAATATGGCTAAGCAATTTAATATTAATTTATCTAGAGTTAAAAAGAAATTAGATGATTATCCTGAAGATTGTACTTGTGATAATCAAAATATTTCCACATTAGTTAAAGATTTACGAAAATATCGTAGGACCGTTAAAGGGGATAATAAAATTAAATTAACTAAGGGTATTGAAAATTTAATTAATTCCTATTCATCTCATTTAAATGATTGTATTAAATCTATTTATTGGTTAGATAAATATCAATCTCCTCTTAAGAAAATGAAGTATAATGAGATGGATTTAAAGAAAATTAATTCTTTGAAAGATTATTCAGATAGAAGTAGAATGGTTGATATTCTTTGTAAATTTTGGGAGGCGGATTTAGATATTAAAGGCACTGCTTATTCTAAAGAATATTCTAGATTATCTAAACAAATGTCTTCTTCGAAAAAGGAATTTCGTTCTTTCTTAAAAGAGATACCTCATCAATCCGTTAGAAAAAATCTCAATAAACAAATCTCAGAATTTATTATTAAGGCTGTTTGTGATTCACCGGGGATTTCTTCTAGGCAAATTCATGAAAAAATGTCAAATAAATTATATAAACTGTGTTCGCCACAAACCATATCTAAGCAAATTAAAAAGATTGGGATTACTTCTATTGAGGGAGCCAACTATAAATTGCCCGATGAGATTAAAAAGGACTTGTATTCTTATACTGCCGCGTTTATTGACTCTGATGGCTATATTACTGTGGATAAAAGTCATAATCCAAGAGTAGGATTAGTTGCTACTGGGGATAGAGGTAAAGCCTTTATGATTGAGATTCAAAAAGCATTGGGAATTGGTAAATTACATCTTGACCAAAAATCTCCTCAAGGTACTAGACCAGTTAATAGATTAAATTTTTATTCTCAATCAGATGTTACTGAATTACTAACTAAGTGTCGTCCACATTTTAGAATGAAAGGTGCAAATGCTGATTTACTTCTTGAATTGATTCGTATGAAAAAGGGCTATAAAAAGGCTGATTGGTATAAAAGTCGATGTGAAGAAATTTTCAAGTTAATGAAATATGAAAATCACAAAGACCATGTTAATTATGACTTCTCACAATATGGTATTGATTTTGAAACCGTTGCTAAATTACATAATAATTGTAAAATTAGTCTTATGGATGATTTAGACAGTATCTCTAAAACATCTCAAGGTGAGGAGTGATGGGAAGAAGATTATCTAGAATTATTATTAGCATTAAACTTAAAGTACCGTTAAAATATAGATGTAGATTTTGCCCAAAACGGAAAAATACATTAGCCGATAAATGTTTTAGTTGTAAATTAGAAGAAGCTAAAAAATGGAATAAGCCTTATTGAGGTATAATTATGGTAAAGAGAAAGTGGTCTATTAGAAATTTCTTAAGGAGAAGCACTCCTAAACCTGCTGACCGAAAGGTGTTTAACTTAGGTATTCAGGAAAGAGAGGCAAATTATTTAATGACTACCCCGTTATTATTTAATTTGGCTCATAATTCGGTAATTACTAGAACGTGTATTACACAATTAAAAAATGAAGTATTCCGACGGGGATATGAATGGCGAAAAAAGTTTGCACAGAAATGTTTAGATTGTGATAAAGAACATGAGGCTCCTGTTGAAGAGTGTTCTGAATGTGGTTCTATTAATTTAAGAAAGCCTAATCAAAATCAATTAAAATACGCAAAAAATATGTTTGATGGTTATGTTAATAAATCTAATCAAATGTTAATTGATGTATTTAAAGAGTTAGAAGATGATTTAAATATTGTTGATGATGCTTATGTTGTTCTTGTTAAAGAGTATTATTTAGATGGTAATGGTGATATTAAACTTCACAAAGTCAAAGAAATTTATAGGGCAGACCCGGTTACTATGGCTATTTATTCTGATGAAGTTGGTGAACGTGGAACTAAAGGGTTTACTGCACTTAATGATAGAGAGTATCTTGCAGAAAATGCTTTTGAGTGTCATCCAGAAACAAATGAGACTCTTTATCCGGTTCATTATGTAAATCGCGTTCATGGTGAAGACCAATATTTTATTGAAGGAGAAGTATTACATTTTAGCAAGTATTCACCGGGTAGAATGTATGGTTCTTCTCCTATTATTACATTATTTAATCATATTACTACTCTTATTGCTATGGAGAATTATGTGAACACTTCTTATACAAAGAGCCGTATGCCTAAAGGATTGCTTGCTGTTCAAACTCGTAATATTGAATCAATGCGAACTTTTTGGAGAGCAGTTAAAGAAAAAATGGAAGAAGACCAACATTTTATTCCAGTTATGGGTATTGAAGCAGAAAATGGTAAGGGGTCTATTGAGTGGATTAAATTTATGGATTCGCTTAAAGAAATGGAATATGTTGCTGTTAAGGAAGACCTTCGAGATAGAATTTCTGCATTCTATGGTGTGAGTAAAATCTTTATGGCGGATAATTCGGCTAGCGGTGGATTAAATAATGAGGGTATGCAAATCCTTGTTACTAACCGTGCAGTTGAAATGGCTCAGAACGTTTATAACCATTATGTATTTCCATGGGTGGTTAAAGAATTCGGGATTACAGATTGGCGATTAGTATTACCGCCTTCCGAAGAAGAAGATGAAATTGCAGTAATGCGGAAGAGAGAAATTGAAGTTAACATTGCTGCGTCAATTAAGAATCTTGGGTTTGTGGTGGATATGAATGAAGAAGGTGAGTTTACGTTTAAGAAGGAACCGCCTGAGCCACAACAGGCACCTTCTGGCGAAAAAGGAGGTAAAGTCGAAACTGACCCGTATGCTGGAACTAATATAGATTCTAGTCAAATGGGGCAAATGCAGGAACAAATGATGCAGGGAGGAAAAGATACTCCGAAGGTGGACGCCGGAGCCACAAGGAATAAACCCTCAATGAGCGTAGGGCCTGATAAGAGAGCCACAGGCTTGCCTAAAGAGGCAGGTAATCAAAATGTTGATAAACGCACAGAAACGAGGTGATTAAATGACTTGGTTTAAAATACTAAAAGAATCTAAAATAGAGCAGACTCGTCGAATTAGACGTGCAGCGAATATTGCTAGAAAAAACCCCGGACAAACCACTTTGGATGTTGGTCCTAAAATTGCGGAGCATCCGAAAGGAATGCCGGAAGAAATGCAAGGTAGGCCTACATTTGGTAGAAAAACTATTTCTCCATCTTCTCGTAAAACTGCTGAACCTAGAAGAGAACCAATAGACGAAGATGTTTCTACTGGTGATGATACTAGAGCAAACATTAAAGAAGTTCGTGCTAGACTTATGAGAGAATCTAGAGGGCAATATGGGGAGTTGGCTGATGCGGTTACACTTTTAGCAACAAGGGCTAGAGAGGAACCTAGAGAACAAAAGCGCCTTCTTGGTAAGATTAGACGTATGATTCGTAAGAAAAATATTCCGGAGGTAAGATAATGACAAATAGAAAAGAAGTAGCAAAGATTAGAAGAGAACTTCAAGAGACTGAAAAGATGCTGAGTTTAGCAGAACAGAAAAAACCAATTGATAGAAACCTTACTCCTATGCAATTACCAGATAAGAAAAATCATAATAATGAAAGAACATCTTCAAATGATATTGATTATGTAGTGCATCTTCCTAAGAAACAAAAAAGGACAGAAAATAAGTGGTGAATTCTTTAATGACCTTACTCAAAGCCCACCTAATTGGTAAACGCGACCCTTATACTTTAACCAAAGTGTTTATGGGCGAATTAATAAAAGGTGTCGAGGCTGCTAGAGAAGAAGGTTTAGAAGAATTAGGTGGAGAATATTGGAAGGAGGCTATGAAAGAAACAGTATCTATGATTAAAGATATTCCAGAAGATATTGAATTGGGAAAAGAGCAGTTTGCAAGACAGGCTAAGGGTTATAAAAATATGATAGCGCGTATTGAAGAATCCGAAGATATTCCTACTAAAAACTTAAAAATATTACTTGGTCCTAAATCTGAGGAAAAAAAGGATTTACTAGAATCGTTAATAAATCAAAAAATTATCGCTACTGATGAGCCAGATGATAAGGGGCTTTTAAGACATATTACGAATTTAAAAAGAAGAGCAGGTAAGGGTAAAAAATTATCTGCTTCTGAGAAAAAAGAAAAAAGAAAACAGATTACTTCTTGGTGGAAAGAAGAACAAAAAGAACACGCTTTATTAATCAATGATATGAAAGAACAATTACAATTCTTTAAGGAAGATTTTGTTGAATTAAAAAACCATTACACTAAATTAATGGGGCATAGTTATGAAGAAAGGAATAATCCTAAAATTAAAAATAGTTTGTTAAAAACAGGCCTTAAGATATTAACAGGAAAGTTAAATAAATTAGAAACATTATATTTAAATGCTGATGCAAGAGAGTTAGAACGTGAAATTAAAGAAGCAAGAGAACAACATAAGAAAGTTGGAGACATCTTACCAATAGAAAGTCTTGTAAAGAATATAAGAGCTAGATATAATAAAAATGCTAGAATCAATGATAAGTTAGATATACAAATCAAACAAATTAAAGATAGGATAACTAAAACTAAAAAAGAATTAGGTGGGCCAGTAGAAGAGAAAGAGAAGACACCTAAACCTGAAATCGTAGAAACAAAAGAAAGAAAACAACATAGGGAAGCAGAAGAAGAGCGTGAAATAAAAGAAGGGAAAGAATATATTCCAGTATCTTATGAAGAGATGATTAGATTAAAAGCTAGAAAGCAGAAGTTTATTGATGATGTTAAAGCATTCACTTTAACTGCGGATTTAAAACCATTCCTTGATGATTACACTATTAAATTTAAAGAGTTTGTTAGAGAGGTTAAAAATGCTCACCCTAATTATATGAAAGATATGCCTAAATCTGGTCGACTAGGAACAGGTAAATCAGGAAATTTGAAAAACTGGGAAGCGTATGATGAAGAATTATCTTATTTATTAAGAGTTCCCGGTGATAATGATGGGATAGAATTATTACAAAAATTACAATCCTTTTTTTCAAACCTTACTTCAGAACAATTAGAAATGTTTGATGAACAGTCAGTATCTGGTAAAAGCGATTTTGGCATTTCATATGAAGAAGATGGGAAAACCCGCCCGGAACATCATACTATTTTTAGGAAAAATCTCAATATATTATTAAAAATCTTTATTAAAGCATTAAAAGAAGGAGATTTAAATGCAGATTTAGTGGTTAGTGCTAGATATATTATTAAAAGGATTAGAAAAAAATTAGATACTGGTGAAAAACAAGTTGAGAAACCAGAATTAACAGATGAGCAAGAATTAATGTTAGAAACACTTTTAGATTTTCATGACGACGCATTAACTATGCAAGAAGAATTAGAAGGTGATGAATATAAAAGTTTACCTGAACAAGATGCTAGAAGATTATTAGATGCGATTTCTGATACAATAAAAGATATGGATAAAGATAATCCAACTGATGATGAGTATATTGAATTATTAATAAACTATGAAGCGATTAAGCGCGTATGGGGAGAAGTAAAAGAAAACATTCCTTCATGGGAACCAATTAAAAAAGAACTTACTAAAATGATTAACGAGTTATCTAAAAAGATAGAAAAGAATTTTAATAAAATTGCTAATAAAGATTTAAAAAGATTTCAAGAGTTAGCATTAAAAGAGGACCCTTTCTATAAACCCACTACTAAAACTAGAAGAAGGACTAATTTTTCTACAGAAAAGAAAGAGGAATTAGATTTAAGAATTACGTCTTTAGTACGAGTTGTTAAGGCTGGAAAGAAATATGATGAAGACGACTTAAAAAGGCTTGTTAATATAATGTTACCTGAATATAATCTTTTTATGGATAAGGAGCGTCAGAAAAGGAAGAAGTTTAGAACGATATTAACTCAACAAAAGATTGATTCTAATAGAACTAGATTAATTAGAGCTTTAGCATCTGGACAACACCCAAATGTAGAAGATTTTCCGCATTTATTTGATAGAAGAGTTGAGCAAATGGGTGCTGTTTCTTATGCTAAAGATGAGAAAGTTGATTATCGAGACTACCTTCCGGACGAAGAATATATTGGTCAGGGATTACATTTAGATGAACAAATTGTTGATGTTGCTGGAAATGTGATTGAATATATAGAAGGAGATGACCATGAATTTGTTGATGATGATGCTGTGAATATTGAACAATTATTGGAAGCAGGGAATGCAAACCTTATGGGTGAATTCAGTCATCTGCAAGAAGAAGAAGAGCGTAAAGAAAAAGAAGGAGATAAATATATTCCAGAATCTTATGAAGATAAGGTTGAGCGTTTAGCAGAAGAAGAAAGACAAGATAAAGAAAAGCATATAGATGAACAGGAACCAGAAAAAGAAAAAGAAATAGAGGTTCAATCTAAAGACCCGAAATGGGTTGCTCCTAAAAATAGAATAAGAGATACGGAACGACACCATGCAGCATCAAAAGAAAGAGATAGAAAAAGGAGGGAAGAAGAAGAATGAGTTGGGAAAGTGTATTAAAGAATGAGAATTCAGTAAGGGTAACTGCTAATTTTATTGTAGATGCATTAAAAAAATTAGGATTTACTGCATCTGTTGAATATGTTAAACCTTTACTTCAAGGTCTTCCTGATTCATTTAGTATTAGTGTTCATAAAAATGAAGAATATAGCGTAATAAAATTCTTAGCAATTAAACAAGAATATTGGGTAAGTGGTTTTAAAGACGAAGAACGCTTTGTAAAATTTACAGACGTTGATGATGTTATAGAATTTTATGAAAATAGATTGGGTGATTTAGCATGACATGGTTTGATGTAATTAAAGAGGACAGCCCAGCATTGGCTAGTCTGTCTGTTAAAGAAAAAAAGAAACTTAAAAAGGTTTTATCAGCAGCAGAACCTTCAGAATATTTTGGTCAAGATTTCACTAGAATGGGTGAATTAATTGACCTTATGAGAAAATTAGATTTAGTTAAAGCTGACAAAAAAATGCAAAAGAAAGTTAAAAGTATTTCTGAGCAAAATGTAGATGTTGTTGCTTTGGCTGCCAAATTACGTAAATCTTACGAAGAAATGTATAGAGAACTTCGTGAGATTATTTATCCTAAGAGTAAGGGGTTGAGAAAGAAATGAGCGAAGAAACAAAGGACGAAACGCTAGAAGTGCTGAAATTATTAGTGGATAAAATCCAAAAACTAGAAGATACTGTGTATAATAGCGAAAACATTTTAATGAAATCTGGTTTTGTAAAGGTTGATAGCCCAACACCACAAATGGTTGCGGTAGATGGAGTTGTTCCTGATTCTAACACTATTGCTAAGATGAGTTGGGATGAGATTAATACTCTTGTTACTAAATTAGGGGGCGGAACAATATGAATATTGATGCAATCTTGAAAAAATTAAAAGAGGTTCAAGTTGACACGATGAATAATCTTCATAGTGCTGATGATGAAAGTGAACTTCAATTGGAATCGGCAACAGAAGAACATAATTGTGACCCTGCTGGTGGAGAAGATGTTAAACTCGTTAGACCAAAGGCTGAGAAAGTAAAGGAATACAAAACATTGAGTCGGACTACTCCTATGGATGGAAGTAAAGGTGTTCCGGAAAATATTTATGTTACAGACGGGACAGTTAAATCTATTACTACTGAATCACTTCAGGCACAATTAGATGATTTAAAGAAATTTAGTAAAGAGTTAGATGAATTAGTTGTTGAAGCATATACTGTATTAGAACAGGGTCCTAAAAATGAAAAAGAAGCACTAATTCACAAATTATTAAAATTAGAAATTAGTAATTCTAGTCCTAATCCCGAATCTATTAGACATGTTTTACTAATGTTATCTTCTGGTTTTTAAGTGATATAAATGCCTTTAAGTGGTCTCCGATTTAAGAAAGAGAAAAATCCTCTTTCTAGGCGTATTCAGCGCCTTTTTGAAGAGATTAGGGCATCCTATCTTACTGCTAGACAGCAACCAAAAGATTATGCTAAGGATTGGCAAAAGTCTATTGATAAATTGAAAAATATTTATTCAGATATTGATGACCTTTCTAGACAATTAAAACGAGTATTAGATGAAAAGGATTTAGAATCTTCTGAAGCAAATAATCCTGAATCAACATTAGCTCAGACTATCTATAATGCCATTAAAACTCTTAGATATGATAGTGATTATGTTAAAGACCCATTTTCTAAAGAATTCAAGGAACAAGTTCTAGAAAGACTATTAGAAAATAAAGCACATCTTGCTCTATTTATCCATTGGGCGATTAGAGATGACCGAAACGCCCTTCCAATTGAATTTTGGTCGGAATATCTCCCCAAAGGCGACCAAATTACTGACGGGTATGACGGCCTAGACCTACATGAGAAGACCATCACCCCCTACATTATGGAGCATTATGGGGATGAGAAAAATACACAAGAGGTTAAAGCCAAAGTTAAGGGTGCTATGTCCTTATTAAAGGCTTTGTATCTAAAATTTTATTCCAAATCCGAGTGGGAGGAATTACTCGGTCTTGATATTGAGAAGGCCGACAAGGAAAAGGACGATATTCACTTCCTTGTCCCAAATAAGCCAATGTATAGAATCTTCGATGTAGATGATATTAATGAACTTAAAGGATTTACAGGAGATTGGCTTGTTCAGGAAAAATACGATGGAATGAGGATACAATTACATAAAATTGATAATAAGGTTTCGATTTATTCATTTAATGGTAATGATATTACTGATAGATGTTCAGAACAGGTTAAAATTCTTAAAGAAAAGAAATTTGGTGAATGTATTCTTGATGGGGAACTAATGTTGTTTGAAAATGATAAACCCTTACATAGAGCACAAGTCGTGGCTAAAATTTTTAAGGGGAAAAAATCAGATGGTGTATTGAAATGTCATGTGTTTGATATTATGCGTCATAATGATAGAGATTTAACTGATTCTCCTCTTCAAGATAGGATTAATATTCTTTTCCAAAATTACTCTATTCATTCTGATGAAAAATTACAGTTCCCTTCTAAAAAGGACACTAGAATTGCTGATAGTTTGTCTGATATTAATAAATATGCTAAAGAGATAATGAAGATTCCAACTGCTGAAGGAGTAGTTATTAAAGACCTTACTTCTACATATATTAAAGGAGCAAAAAAGAACCCAAAATGGATTAAATGGAAGAAATTTGTTGATTTAGATTTGATAGTATTGGATAAGAAAACGACCAAATCTAATTTAAATTCTTACACTTTAGGGGCTGGACCTATATTACCAGCAGAAGCAAGGAAACTTCAATCTGAGAAGGTTAATGATAGGTATTATTTAAATGTTGGTAAAGCATTAAATACTAAAATTAATGTTGAGATTGGTAAAATTATTCGTGTGAAGGTTGATGAAGTGAAGAAGAATAGTAAGGGACAATTTAGAGTTTATTCAGCTAAAGTGATTGAAATTCCTGAAGTAGAGACTCCTGATAAATTAATAACTTTGGAGTTGTTAGCCAATACTGATGGTGATACTAAATCTTACAAGGCAAGGGCTTTGGAGAAGGGCATTTCTATTACTGATGATATTCATGGAGAAACTGAAATTATTCTTAAATATGATATGGATGGATTTACCATTTATGGTTTTAAAAATAATAATTTAATGGCTAAAAATGCTCTTGTGGATTTAGATGTTGTTAAAGAAGAAATTGTTGAATTATTAAAAGCAAAGACCGGCCATATGAGGGCAATAATAATAAAACTAATTAGAGAAAATGATAATGAAATGGAATTGGAAGATATTATAGAAAATGGTCTTAGAGATAAGGATTTTAAAAGATTATTTAAAGAGGTTTGGAACGATAACCCTAAAAAATTAGCAGAAGATATGAAAAATAAATTTAATGATATTATTCCTTTAAGTAATACTAATTTTACGACTTTGGATGATGAAGAAATATTAGAAGAAGGGTTTGAAACGAATCCTATGACTATTGTTAAAGGGTATAAAACTCCCGAAGAATATAGAAAGGGTGATTTTAAATTATACCTTAGAAAAGATGGTAATTTGGATTTAAGTTTTCTTTTAAATAAAGAACAAATAGGCTGGGAAATACAAATTGATTCGATTGATAATGTGTTTGATTTATTTGGTAAAGCGGGTAAATATCCAGCAAGAGTCCAAGAGACCGTTTCTAAGGAAAAACTAATTGATAAGGGGTCTATTGAATTGGGAGTGCAGAGACATGGTTATCACGAATATTTCCTTAAGGGAGAGAAATTTGATACTAAGTTACATTTACGGGTTATTCCTTTAAAGGGACAGAAACAATGGTTAGCATTTTCAAGTTTTGTTGAAGAACCTGTTGAATCGTCCACAGATGATGGTATATGGGATGTTAGGGAAGATGAGAATAAAGATTTGTCCTTCACCACGCTTGAATAGGCTTCGCTTCATATACTAGAATCAGGTTGTGTTATTGTGACGAGCGCCGCCATACAGTTTAGTCCTTCGATTAAACCCAGTATTTCGCATGATTTTCAGATATTAAAATCAGATGAGTTATATATTGGTGGATATGCTTCTATTGAAATTGTTGATAAACAAAACGATTTAATTACCTTAGACGCATTAGGAGATGCTGTAAAAAAATTCATGACTACTCCAAAGTTTAGCAACGTGATGACAAATCATTCAAATGTTCAAGTTGGAGAAGTAGTTAAAGAATATAGAGATGTTTCTGGGAGATTATGGAAAAGCAGCGTTGATGATGTTGGGTTTTTTGTAGTAATTAAATTAAGAGATGATATTGAAAAGGCTAAGGAAGTTAGTCGAGATATAAGAAAAGGTACTCTTCGTTCTTTTAGTATTGGCGGTCAAGCGTTAGAAAAAAGAAAGAAGCAGAATAAAGAATTAGGGGATTATAACGAAATTAGTAAATTGGAATTACATGAAGTTACAATTTGTGAAAAAGGAATTAACCCTGAAGCAAAATTTGATATTTTAAAACAAGATAATGGTGATGAAATGACTGAAGTTACAAAGGCATTAGAAGAACTGAATAGTCTCCTTAAAGAAATTAAAGGAGAAAACATTTCTAAGGAAGCAAATCCGCGTTCCGTAGAAGAACCAACCGACCTAGAGTTAGTGGATGGTGAACAAAACATGACAGGTGAATACTTAGATACCGAAGAATCTGAAGAAGAAGCACCATTACCCGATGATTTAGAATCGGCGCATGGTGAAGAAGAAGTAGTTGATGAAGGCGATGACCTTGAATTAGCACAAAAGAGCAAAACTGATGTTCCGTATGGAGCGCCATTAGAAGATGAGGCTGGTTTAGAAATTGTTTCTGGTGGAAACCCCTCGAACAAGCATGGACAGATTGCAGTTGTTTCTGGGACTGAAGCAAAGAAGTCTCTTTATGGTGGCGATACGCCCACTTTAGATTTAAGTGCAGAAAACCTTGAAAAGGCATATGCTGAATTCAAGGCGGAACAAATGGAAAAGATGGCTTATGAAGATATTAAGTCTGGATTCCAACAAAGATTCAATAGTGAGGTTGCTAACAAGGCAGAAGCAATTGCTAAGGCTGAATACGACCCCCGAACAGAAGTCAATGAACTCAAGAAGCAATTTAGTGAACTCATTGACACACTCAAGAACGATAAGGAGAATGTAATCATCAAGCGGCAAGAGGCCGTTGATGCGTTAGATGTTCCTTCTTATGATGAAATCGCAAAGATGGATTGGAATGAAATCCATCTTGCTATGTCTCGTCTGGAGCGCAATTTCCGCTGAATACGCTGGAAACAATAAATGGTGATTAAAATGGTAAAATACATTAACACAATTGCTGACCTTGAAGCCGCAACATACGGCACTTTTGGCGGCACGAATGACATTCTGAAAAGCGGTGGGTCTTTACTAGGCTTACACACGGCTCACGACACAAATGCAACAAATGCGTTTGTAGGCACAGCGGCATCTAACTTATCTAACTTATATAACGTAATTTATGGTCAGAAAGTTTGGAGTATGCTGAATCAAGAGATTAATCCTCTTTCGATTCTTCCAAAGCGTCCGTATTCTTCTAGTGGTTGGCGAGTAATGATTGACAGACCTATGGGTGGAAGTGCGGCGGCTTTTGCAATTGGAACAACTGATATGTCAGCAACTCCAACAGCAGATATGAGCGCACCTTCAGCAGATACTCTTGGCGGTGTAAAAGAAAATCATTCTTTAAATACTGTTGGTCTTTCAGAACTTGCACCTGAATATGCGACCTTATTCATGAGTCCTAAAACTGTTGCACATATGTTCGGTTACTCCGAAGTAGCAGCAGAAATGGCTAAAATTGATGATGGTATCGGTGATATTCGTAACATCGTTCGTGAAGATATGGGTAAATTCCACGCTGAGGTTCAGTCCAAAATGCTGGTTATGCCCCTTGAAAACTATGACCACACATCATATGCAGACATTGAACTCAATTACACATCTTTGAATAAAATTGTTGCAAGTAGCCAAGAATTAGAGGCTATGGTTGATGCAGGAATGCACGGAAGTATGGCTTCAACGTCTTCGACTGGTGGATTAATTGACCAATACAGTTATTTGTATGGAAACAACAGTCGTGATTTAGTTGCAAACGCATACAATACGTCTTTTATGGATTCGTATGTGAATTACGGTGATGGTTATGCTGCGGCAGATGTTCGTTCGCTTACTTTAACGCTAATTAACACTACTTTGCAGAACCTACGCACGAATGGTGGAACGCCCAAAGTTATCTTAAGTGGCTATGATACGATTCAAGCGATTGCTGATTTACTCCAAGCGCAGGAACGCTTTATGGAGCGAAAAGAGATTATTCCTTCGCATCAAGGTGTTCGTGGTATTAAGGGTCGAGAAGTCGGTTTCCGTGTTGCTACGTATTTCGACATTCCGTTGATTCCTTGCAAGGATATGCCTAATTCTGGAGAAGCAACAACTCAAGTGAGTGATATGCTGTTCTTAGATACTGACCATTTATGGTTGGCTGTGATGAAACCGACTCAATACTTCGAGGATGGTATCAATTCTGGAAACCCGTTTGGTGTTGGCGCACTTGGAAACAAGGCCATGTTCCGAACAATGGGCGAAACTGGCTGCACTTTCTTTAAGGGACAAGGCAAGTTAACAAATCTTCAGTGAGTTGATTTAAAATGACACTACAATTTATTACAATAATACCCGACCATCGCGGGGTTTCACGACCTCGCGTGGTTGGTGATGAATATATGGTGGACTGTATAGTGAAGATGACTGTTTATCACGATGCAGATGTAATTAATGCTTCTGATGTAGGATTAGCAAGAATTACCGCCGCCTGTCTAACGGGTCAATCAACAGCATCTAATGACGGTAAAACAGGTGCTTTCATAGAAGTAACAGATGTTTTAACTGGTGATTATACAAGTAATAGTAGCATTAAAATATTCTGTTATGATAATGATGGCGACTGTGCTGAATATACTAATGGACATAACTTTGATGATGTAGCATTTAGACTTCGTGTTTGGGGCTTAATCTGAGGCGATTAAATGGCACAATTACGACTAAGAGAGGATAACCCTCAAAAATATGTCCAAACGTTAAAATGTGGGCAATTGCGTCGTGGTGAATCTGCTGAATTATCTGCTGATAATGTCGTATCTTATTTGGGTTCATCCCAATTCGATGTTATTCTTTCTGAGGAAGAAGTAGAAGGTCTTAGTGATAAAAAATTAGCATTAGCACAAAGACTATTAGGTTTGGATTCTAGAGAAGAGGTTATTTCTACCATTTCTCCTGAAAAAGCACCTAGCACCTTTGTTCAAAAAACAAAGGCAGTAGTCAATACAGTAACACCCACATTAAATAGAAAGGTGGTTACAGCCGAAACTTCGGATGAGGCTGATTCAGCCGATGAATCCGAATGATTTCGTCAGGTTAATATGTGCCTCTCTCTCTTCCCCCTTCAGGGGGAGAGGCCTCCATTAATAGGTGATTAAAAAATGAGTCATGCAGGTTGCAGAAGTAGTGGTTTAATTACCGCTGATACAAAGGTTTTTTCAGGAAGATGTAAATTGGTTAGTATTCATGCGTATAATGCACACGCTTCGGATGCAACTACAATTATAGTTTACGATAATACTGCTGCAAGTGGTAAAATTGTTGCAAAATTATTAATTCCCGGTCAAAGAAGCGTCATAATAGATGATACTTCTGGTGGCGACCAAGCAGCAACAGCCTTTACAGGGACAAATATAGAATATGATATGCATGCAGTTATTTGCGATAATGGGTTATATGTTGATGTTACATCTGGAACCCCTAATCTCACGGTTGAGTATGCTTAAGGTGATTTAAATGGCGGCAATAAATAAAGATACTAGATTAGTTATGGCGATATTATTCGTTGGTGCAGTTAGTGGAATGAATATTTATTTTTATGCAAACTATGGAGCAGAGTTACCGTGGTCAGCATTAAGCCATGCAGCACTATTCTCTTTAATTACCATTGGATTTGTTATGGGTATTAAAGCAGTGTTCGACTTAATAATGAATGACCGTATGGAATTATGGCTTCTCGATAGAAAAATCCATATGTATTGGGAAAAGAGAAAAAGGGAAGAACAGCAGAAAAGTAAAATTGTTGATTCTATGAGACAGATGAATATGAGTCCATATACTAAACCGTATAATGACAATGAAGTTCCAAGTGTTTTTCTCGATGGAATCGAGCCATAATACTGAGGAATTAATTTGCTATTAGACTTGTTTGGATTGGATGAAACATCTGTTGCATATGATATGACAAGAGCACATTCTGCTGATATTGTATTTCTTAAAATTAGAGCGTGGATGTATGGTATTACAGCCGTTGTTGCATCACTTCTTATAGGTAATATTTGTGGAGTATTTGGAATTAATTTTTTTGGAGTAAGTTGGAATTGGTTATCAAGAATTTGGAGTTGAAATTATGAGAGAAGTAAGAAAGAGCTTTATTTTTATACCCTAATTAGGTGATTATATGTGTCAGTCGTCGCAGGTTTCGCTATTGTATTTATTGAAGCATTAGGAGCATTTTGGAAAAGAGTCCATGCAATTAATTTTGGAATATATGGTGCATCAGAAGTAGGAAAAACTACACTTCATAGACAATTACAAACTAGAGGCGAAGTCCCTGAAATTAAAAAGAGAACAGTTGGATTAGAACGCCCCACTAGAAAATTAATTAAGATTGATAAAGATATACACACAGTTAAAGTAGCAGATGTTGGCGGAGAATCTAAATACTGGGAATTATGGAAAAGGGATATGAGGAAAAGACAACCAAGATATATAATATTTATGATAGATAATCGGCATCTAACTAGTAATGTAAATATGCAAAATCAATTAGCTTGGCAATATTTAATAGATTTAATTTGTGATTCATATTGGCGAGATGGTAACAAAAGAAAAAGAAAAAAGGATAAAGATTACCCAATAGCAGTAGGATTATGGGCAAATAAATTTGATTTATGGGGGAATGGATTTGAACTCGACAATATGTCTAACCACCCAATTTTTGAACCATTCGCATACGGTATGCAACGGCTCAATGAAAAAGGAATCCCCTGTTTCAAATACGTCGTTTCAGCCAAATCAGACCCGGAGATGGTATACCGGGGAGTAATGACAATGTGTGATGATTATTAAGGTGATTAAAATGAGCATATCTTTTTCCCCACCCGGTTTACTTAATTTAAATGGCCCTAATTCAACAATGGGGTTTACTACACTTCAAGTGGCTAGAATGCCCGGTCCTATTACTTCTTATGAATATAAGAGTTCAAAAGAAAAGAAACAATTAAAGGAAATTAGAAAGGTTCTTTATCCGGAAAAGAAAAGGTTCATTTTTAAATATGGAGCTAAATTTAATGTTAAATGTCGTTGTATAGTATGTGGTGCATATCATGAATGGGATGCTTCAGATACAATGCGACCACCAATTCCTTTATCAGAAGTATATAAGGGCAGACCATTAAAAGGTAATTATTGTCCTAAACACGCATCAATGTTTATTCAAATGGAAACATTAGAACAACAGATTCTTGCAAATAATCATGGGTTAGAATTTAAAAAATACATTCCTAAGCCACGCTTTCCAAATATGGTTTCTAGAGGACCATTAACCGATTTAACCGCAACAGAAGTAATCACTTTAATATCTGCCGGATGGACTATTGAGCCGCCTAAAGGAACTAAAGAAATGCCTTATCAACAATATACTAGAATCATGTTAGAAGTTCAAGGTAAGTTATTACAGATACAACAAATTATTCCTTTATTGGAGGTAAATGAAAATGGTTAGAAACAGTACATTGAATTCTGCATTAGCTGATTCCCAGAATCAAAGCTTTAAAAATATAAATAATTTATTGACTCTTCAAGAAAACCATGTGGAAGAATTCTTCCAGTATCATGGCGAAGAGTTTATGGTTTCATTTGAAAAAATATTTGAGGATGTGTTACAACGTGTTATTTCACAAATGCTTTCTAAATTAGAATTTGTATTAAATCCAACTACTAATCATATAACCTTGCAAGAAAAGTGTTTATCGGAATATAATTCTATCACACAAGAAAATATCCAATTAGACATTCAGACTTTATTAGCTTCTGCTGTTAATAGCGAAGTTATCGTTCAGCGCAAAATGGCTAAACAACAGTATTTAGAGAGTCAAGGCTTTAGTCCACAAACCACAGGAGGGCCGCATTCAGCCCCGGTAGGGGTCGGCATGGGTGCGACCGTTGGAGGCGCTTCAGGGGCTGCTATGGGAATCAATCAGGGTATGCAAAGCGGTTATCCGGTTCCTCCAAATGGTTACGACCAAATGAATAATCCATATTGGATTGACCCCCAAACGGGACAAATGTCATATACGCCGCCTCAAGGTGGTTTAGGATTAGGGCAAACATTATCCAAAGCAGCAGCATGGGCTAAATGGCTAGTCTGATTTGGGGGTTAAAATGAATGTCTTTTCGATACCATTGGTTTCAAATTGATGGGGATAAATTCGATAGGAATAAAAGGATTCTCCAAGAAGTTACTATTTCTGAACTTAAACAGGCAATTGGTCTATATTTATTTAATTTAAAACAAGTAGATGAATTAGACATAATTCCTAAACAGTTAAAAAATATTAAAGACCGGACTATTCGGGCTTATCCTCCTAGTGCAGACGAAGAGGAAAAATGGTCGGAACCTCCGACTGAACCCAATAAACAAGACGATTGGCTTGAAAGGGTTAATAAGGCTAAAGAGTCCATTCTTGATATGGATTTACTTGATGCCGTTGAAAAATATATTGGTGAACATAAAATTATTGATGGGAGTAAAGATAAAGATTTGGTTAGTAGATTATATTTGGATGTAGATGATACTAATTGGAAGGTTAAAGATATTGCAGAGGAGGTTAGTCATGAAGATTTTTTTCAACCATTATTTACGTATGGAAAACCAAAATTAAAGCCCCTTCAAGATAGAGTTTTTGATGAGGATGACCCCGTTAATTTAACTAATGAAGAGTTAAAACATGGGTATGATAAAGGCTCAATTGACATCACTAAAAGTGGAGGATTAGGAAAACATGGTGGAGATAAGTTAATCATTAAATTTAATATTAACCTTACAGATAAAAAAGTTCATTTGAAAAGATTACGAGCTATTTTTCCAAAACAACGAGTATCATTTCAACACGATAGTAAGGTCATTAAACCTAGTGCTAAGGGAATGCCATTTAAATTGGAAGGAGCAAGAACACCATTTGCCAGTCATATGAAAAGAATGGGTGAAACCAAGTGGAAAGAAAAAAAAATTAAAAGAAAAGATATTGATTCTGGGAAAAAAGAATGGAGAAAAGTTCCTCTTAAACGAAAGGATTGGGAAATTTATGATACCGTTACAGGAGAAACAAAAGATTTACCAGATATTAAAGATATTAAAGCAGGAAAGAAAAGTTTGCCCCTCCTTACGGCTGGGCTAGGAAAGAAAATTATTGCCCGTCATCCATATGGTGAAAAGGATTTAGAAGAACAAGTTTCTGAAAAAACAGAGAGGATTGAAGCATCAAAGGCAAAAAAGAATTTAAATGTTGATAGTTCTTCTATTAATGATGCTATTGAATTATTCCATTCTCCAACAAAAGAAAATGTTCATAAGTGGTTAGAATATAATTGGGATAATAATGCTTTATACCATCACTTTCAAATAATTGGAATGCCTATGTCATTAACATCTATTGGGGACTATAAAATAACATTAATTATTACTAGAAAAGAAGGTGAACGTGATATTAGTATTACTTCTGATTGGTTATATACTCAAAATAGGATTTTAACCCCAGAACTATTAATGAATCCATCTGGTTCGCAGGGTGAAAGGGCATTAAAGTTTAGATTTGGTAAGAAGAGAGATACTACTCAACCCTTAACTATGAAAGAAGAAAAGGATAGACGAAAAAGACGTTCATTAGGATATAATCCACAAAGGAAATTTTTAGCAACTCATGTTACTTCTAGATTGGCTAAATTAGAAGAGGCTATTGGGGGTGCATTTAATGGTTAAACTATCCTCTCCTTCTGACTATACTGCAATTAATCCTAATTATGCTACTGGACAAGGGCATTACACTAATGAAAACCTTGTTGCAGATTTACTACAAATTCCATCTTTTTCTGGAACAACCAATCCTGATTATTCTCAAGTAGGTCAATATATTAAAAATGCGGAAGATTATATTGATGAAACAACGGGTATGTCTTATAGACCCATCTTTTACGCTAATGAAATGCACAATTTCCGTAGTCCGACAGGGGGTTCTCTTCGTAAATGGCCCTCATGGTGGTCTGATTATGTCGGGTTTTGTCAATTAAACCATCGACATATTCGCAAAATGATTAGAATTGAAGTTTGGCAAGGTAATACATGGACTGATTTAGCCTCGGCTACTGCTAAAGTAACTTTCAGTTCAGATAATAGAGGAACTACTAATAGAATCAATTTAACATTACCTAATTCTACAGTAATTTCATTAGATAGTGGAACTGCATCTAGTCAATTTAATAATACTCTTGGTTCAAAAACTTCCGCTCAAGAATTAGTGTATTTAATTAATGAAACGTTTCCTACTAATACTGCAATGATTACTGGAGCAGTTGCTTCTAAATCAGAATCAGATAATCCGGCTAAATATTTCTATGCTACATTAGATAGTGAAGATGAAAATACCGTTATTATCTCATCTTTGTTATTATCAGATGATGGTTCTAATTGTTCAATTGCTATTGATACTAGTGGTAGTTATGTTTCAACGGGTCTTTCTGTATCTGGATTTACAGATAATGAACAAATGAAAAGACTTGGAACTTGGTGGAGATTAGATGATGAAGGAAGGATTTTCTTCAGAACTAAATTTCCATATATGGAAAAGAATTCTATTAGGATTACGTATATTGCAGGTAATCCTAGAGTTCCCGGAATTATTTCAGATGCAGCAACAAAACTTGTAGCGTGTGAAATCCTTAGACATGATGACCAAACTGTTCTAATTGCAGAATCAGGTTCACAAATTGATATTAAAATGAAATACGATTTATTAAAGAAAGAAGTAGAAGATTTACTTAAACTCACTAGAGAGACTATATTTTTAATCGAGTGATTAATATGGGCGCGATGGATAAAGTCCTACTTAAATTAGAAAAAAGAAGGTATTTGTTAGAAGAGTTAGTTAAATTAGAATTAGAAAGAGAACAAGTCATTGCAGATTATTTTCCAGGTTTTGCTATTTCGGATAAAAGGTTAATTTCAGAAAGAGTAGAAGCAGAGTTCTTTAGAAATATTGAAAAGGAAATTGAAGATGCTCATAATAAAGAATTAATTAAAATGTTTGAGTGATAATATGGACGAAACAACATTTTTAGTAGCATTAATTAACCCCACAGATTATTCTGATGATGGGGCAACAGTATCTACTATTGATGGTGTTGCCTATTCTTCAGTTAATAGTTGGTCTAAATCAGCAGAAACTGTATTAGGAGCATCTTGGGCAACTTTAGTTGGAACACCGACAGTAGTAGATATTAGAAATATGAATAAGAATAAAGCCATGAGGTATGATTTATCCTCTGGTGACATTATTATTGTATATGAAAGTGGACAAACAATTGAATATCCTACTATTTCATGGGATGTTCGTAATGAACAATATAATATGTCAATCAGTATAAGAACTCTTCAAGATGAACGTGGAGCATCCGACGCAAACTTTGCCCGCGATAGATTGGAAAACCTCTATAAAGTCTTACGCCATCGGTTAGAACATAACCGTAAGGGTGTAACTGTCACTTTATCTGATGGTGAATCAACTAAGTTTCATCAAATTTTTGTTGGTAATAGAACCGAATCAAATGATAGGAACAAAAGACTCTTTGGATATAAATTAACCGCAGATATGAAGAAGTTTGCGGTGTCCATACCTTAGTATGTATGTAAACTAAAAGGGTGAATTAAAATGGTAGTAAATAACGAAATTTTTCTGGGAAGTGGCGCTAGTTTAACACTAGTACCAGAATTAGAATTATGTATCACTTTAGATACATCAAGCACAACAACAAGTTTAGTAACATCTAACGCATTCCAAACAGGAATGTTATTAGTGCCTGATTTGTATGTTGGTTGCACTTTAGATTTATATGATGCAGATGTGTCAAATGCGACACCTGCTTCTACTCATACAATTACTGGTAATACAACTACTGCTTTTACCATTACACCTGCTCACGCAACAGGGACTTTAGTGGATGAAACTGATTTTGCTATCGTTAGAAGTTATGCTGCTCCTTGTCCTGGGCCAAAATATGGTTCTATTTCAAGATTAAATGCTGATAATTGGTTAGGTCTTGTTGAATCCGCAGCATTCCCCAATGTTGATATTGAAATGAAACAACTCAATTTACAACTTGGTGGTTCAAGAAATTTTACTCATCAATACAAAGGTATTAAAACCGCTTCAGGCGGAAATATTAATTTAGCAGCACATACAGGTGCTTGGCTTTATTACGCTTTTGGAAAATGTGCAACACTTGACTGTGAATTGGCTAATATTACTATGCCTTCTGGTTATTATGGTGTTACTGCCGGTGACGTTTATATTGATAATGGTGGTGGTTCTACATTTAGTTCAGAAATCACAAATACTACCCATGTAGAAACTGGCCCAATTTTTTATAAAGCCGCTGTTGCCACTTCTGGAATTTCACAGGCTAAAACTTTGATGCCACCAATTCTACAAGGTTCAGATGTATCGGGTCAATTAGAGAAAGTAGTAAGAACAACTTCAACTGCTGTTGCTGTTGAAAAAGCGATTACTTATACGTTTACAGAATCAGAAACTTCTGAATTGCCCTCCTTTGCCCTTGAACAATCAATTGCAAAAAATCCTGATACGACATTAACTACTGAAACAGGTGCCGCGAGTGAATCTCATACTTTTGTTAGAATTGCTAGAGGTAATAGAGTTAATACTATGACTATGACCGCTAATGAAAATGAAGAGTTAAAATTAACAATGGATTTAAATACTGCTGCTGTTAATAAATTAGCACGAACTACTAATTACGAAGCAAGAGGCGGTCAAACAACTAACACATCACTGTTTAATTATGAAAATTCAGAAGTGGAATGTTTAGACCCGTTCTTCTTTTCAAAGGGTTCATTTAGTATTTTTGGGACTCCATTTTTGAAAATTACAAATCTATCTTTAACCATTAACAATAATCTGCAAGATAAGAGATTTATTGGTATTGGAAATAAAGATATTAAATATGGTTTACCCGCACAAAGAAATTATGAATTATCATTTACAGCACTTGTAACTGATGATGCTCTCTTTGAAGAATTATTTACAGAAGCAGAAGTTCCGTCCGTCACATCCACAATTGATTTACAATTTGATAAAGATAATACCGAACAGATTCTTTTGAAGTTCGAAGATTATCATATTACTGCAAGTAATTGGACTATTCCTGATGATAAGGGACCAATTACAGTCGAAGCGACTGTTATGCCTAGAAATTTAAATCTTTGTACAGTTAAAACCCATTGGGTATTACAAGGGTGATTTTTATGGTAAGTAAATTAGATAAAAGAATTCTATTTGAAAAGAATCTCAAAGAGGCTGAAAAAAAGAAAAAGGCTAAGCCTATCAATAAAAAGACAGAAACTAAAGAGGAGCCAAAAACGGAACCTAAAGAGTAATTTAATTTTCCACCACAGTATGTATGTAACGTGGTAGGTGGAAGTGATTAAAATGTTAGATAATAAAAAAGTAGTAACGGACAAAAACAACCTGTTTGCCGCGAGTGAAAGTGAATTGCATTATGTGCGAGTATCACCTGACTCAGAAGAATATCTTAAAGTTTGGGTAAATCAGCCTACTTGGTTACAAGTAGAGCAAGCGACTACAAGCGTTTTAAAATTAAACGCTAAGACGCAAGAGATGGACTTAGACCTGAATGCCATGTATAAATTCATGGTTGATAATTTTATTGACAAAACTGAGCCAAGTCTTAGTGCTGTTGATTTATTACGACTCTCGCCCTATGTGGGCAACCAACTTAAAGAAGTCCTCCCAAATCCGTTTTCGGATTTACAGGGGGATGAAGGAAAAAACGAAGGCTGAAGGTGGCGATTAAAAGTGGGAAAGCGACCCCACAAGATGCCTCCTTAATTGTCGTTTATAGTTTGGCGAAAGCCTTAGCAATTAGCCCATTAGAAGTTTACAAAATGCCAGCGAAAATGGTTAATGATTTATTATCGGTTCATGCGGCAGTAGAAATGATAAAAGCAGAAGAGATGGATAAGTCATTTAATGATGCAAAGAGTAAATATTAGGTGATATTATGGGAGCATTTAAAAATACTTTTGATAAGATGAATGAGTCTTTAAATACTATGAATGAATTTATGATGAAAAATAATGTTGCATTAACGTTAATGAGTCAAAAAATGATAGAGTCAGAAAAAGTACAAAAGGAAACAACTGCCGCTCAAAAAGAACATTCTAAAGCAATAAAAGAACAAACTGAAACTTATTTAGATGCTACTACTGAAAATCAACGATTCAAAGATAGCATGATGGAGGTTAAACGTCAAATTCTTGAAGTCACTCAAGTCACAAAAGGCATGGACAAATCAATGTTCCAAGCCATGTCTCAAAGTAAATTATGGACAGCAGGTTCAAGGCTTCTTTCAGGAACAGGATTATGGTCAATTCAAAATGCTATGCGTGGTGTTATTGATGTTGTGTCTATTTATCAAACTGCTCAAGAGAAAAAGCTCGAAATTACTGATAGGGCAGCAAAGGCTATGGAAAACTATGCCGATATTGAAAGTGATTATTTTAATAAGGCCCAAAAGCTTAACAAATTTCTTAAGGCTAGTGACCATGATAATTTAATGAAAGAAAGTTTATCATATAAATTACTAATAAAACGAAATGTTGGAAAAGAGGATGCTATAAAATTAGTAAGATTAGAAGTAAAAGCAATGGATGAATTGTTAGATAGACAAAAAAAGGCTATTTATGGTGGAAAGGTTAGACAATGGTTTCGTCCAAGAATGGCAAAGTTAGAATTAAAAATGTTGACTAAGGCTGAAAGTGTAAGAGATAAATTGTTTGGAAAGAAAGGTCGAGACAAAATAGAAGAAGTTAAGTGGACAAAAGAAGAAAAGGATAAGGAAGGTTATGTTAAAGGGGGAATAAAGGTTCGCCGTGAAGATGCAAAGCTTTCTGGAAGAGAAGAGTACATTAAGGACTTTAATGAAAAGATGGAGGCAGTTAGTGAATTTGGGGGTAAAATGGGAATCGTTGGAGCAAGTCTTGGATTGAGAAAAAAAGAAGGCGGAAAGGGTTTAATAGAACATACAAAAGGAATATTAAAAGGGATAAAAAAACAAGGTGTTTTCGGTGACCAAAAAGCCAGAGGAGATTTCTTAGCAGAAAGAGGGGCGGTTTTTGGTAAATTCTTAAAAGGTGCTATATTCGAGCAAGGCATAACGAAAAAACTAACAGGGATAAATGATAATTTAAGAGGCAAGTTTAAGAAGGTTTTACCAAATATGCTATTTGTATTTAGTAAGATGAAAGTAGCATTAATGTATTTCTTCATGTTAATTATTGGCGTGTTTATAGTATTCAAGGTCATAAATATGATTTGGGATGGTATGAAATCTGTAACTAAGGGGCTAGAAGACTCAATGTTTGCATTCCTTAGTTTAGGTGAAACTTTTGGAAGGGTTATCAGTGGAGTAATAGATTGGTTTATGGCATTATGGAAAATTATATATTCAGCATTTACAGGAGATTTTGGTGGTATGATTGATGGTTTAATTGAATTGGCAATAACTACATTTTTCTTAGTAGTAGATTTATTATTACTAGGTTTAGGTTTATTATTCACAATTGGTGCAGGTATAGTTGTTGGTTTTGTGAATTGGATTAAAGAGCCCGGTCATATGAAAAAATTATTAAAAGGTATAGCAGCAGTATTGGTTGTTTGGACAATATGGGCAATAGTTAAATATATAGCGGCTCACATATTTGCGGGAATGATGGCTTTAATTGGAGCCATACCAATGCTTGGGCTTATGGTTGGGGCTGCAATATTAATGGGTCTTGGCTTTATCTCAGTATATAAAGATGAAATTATTACGTATCTTCAAGGTATCATAGGTGCTATTAAAGAGTGGGTTGGAGATAATTCTAAAATGATTGGTGGTGCCGGTATAGGGGCAGGAGTAGGTTTTATGATGGGTGGCCCCGCTGGTGCTATTGCGGGTGCTGCTATTGGTGGTAAAATTGGTGCTGAAATGGCTGAAGGTGGAGTTGTTAATACTAATAAACACATTTTGGTTGGAGAAAAGGGACCAGAACTAGTTAAATTACCTAAAGGTTCTAGAGTGCATAGTAATAAAGACTCTAAATCAATGATGGGAAGTAATACTATAAATAATACAATCAATGTTCATGTTAATGGAAGAATAGGAGCATCTGATAGAGAAATTAGAGATATTGCTAGAAAGGTTGGCCAATTAGTTAATACTGAAATTAATAGAACAACATCATCATCAAGTAGGTCGATATCATGACATTTACAGATTTAGATAATCAATATGTTTGGCTTGATTTATCTGCTAGAGGAAGTAAGGCAGATGATTCAACAGGTGCAGGATGGGCTGCAAATAGAATTGCTTTAAAATGTGAAAGTATTGCTATTAATACTTCCAAACAAGTAATATCCCATGCTTTACCGGGGTCTGGTTTAATCTATGGCGAATCAAAAACCGCCGCATTAGATTTGGGAATGACTGATAAGACGGTAAGCCTTAATGGGATTATTACTGAACAAACCATTATTAAAAATTGGGTTCACGGAAATACCACAAATGATACTTCTAAATTTTTAACTTCATTTGAAGTAGCACAATTAATTCATTCCTATGTCGATTCATCATTCCTTCAGAAAAATCAAAATCCTAATAAATTGATTATTCTTATACCATCTAGAGTTGCAGATGATTGGGATTATTACACTATTTCCGATGATGGTTCTGCAACAGATATTACAGCAGCCACAGAAATGAAAGATTGTCCATTAATCCCCTTTTCATTTAAAACTAGAGATAGTGATAATCAAGGCACTTTAGATATTACAGGTATAGGAAATTTTCCATCAATTGTTACTGGAGCAACAGATATCGTTAAATATGGATTAAAAGGTTTTGTTAGAAATTTTTCGACTACATTTACTCCCGGTCAACCATTTATTGAATTTTCTATGGATTTCCAAATTGCAGATGTGTCTTTCTGAGGTGATATTTTGTATCAAACTTTTATTGGAAATAGGAATTCTTTAGTATTCCCGGTAATGTGTAATGGGCATTTGTTATTAGATTATGATAAAAATATTCCTGATGGTGGAACAGGAATTACATCTGATGATGTGACTTATGGTGTTTGGGATTTAGAAGGGTCATTTACATTAGAATCAATAATAACGGCTTACGACTGTAATGGTAATTCTTCTTCGACCATTAAAAATTCAACTAAAACATTACCTAATCAAACTGCTACTAATTCTCAAAGTAGGAGATTTTTAGATATTACTAATAGATTGACTCATTCAATGTGTATTTTTTATAGCACTAATATGCAATTATATTTAGTGAATACAGCATCTAGTTATGCTAATACGCCCGCTGAATATAAAATTCAATTTGTGGTTACTGCTAGTGGTGCAACTTCTACATTAAATAGCCCGGCAGTTATTAAAGGGACTACTGGTTATAATACAAATCCCGAAGCATTATATTTACTTACTCCTTATCACATAGCAGTATCTTTTAGTTCTTCAACGGGAAGTATGGATATAATAGTTAATGGGGTTATTATTGCTAGTATGCTTCATGCTGGAAAGGGAACAGCTAATATGGCGTTTAGTATGGATAATACAGACTGTTATATTGGAACCATTAATTCTTCTTCAGGCGAGGCTGCAACTAGAAAACAATTTATGGGAGAGTTACATGAATTGTGTTTGACTAAAGGTTATCAAACAGATTTTTCAGATATACATACATTGGTGCCTTTTTATGAAACTTTATTATTATATTTAAGATTTGAAGAGGTTGATATTTAATGCCTAATACTATTCTATTCCCAATGTCACAGGGTTCTAAACCCGGTGATACTCCATCTATTGCTAATGGTAATGTGTATTATGATTGTCCAACTAATCCTTTAGTTATTTGTGACGGGGCTTTGGTGGATAGTGGAGTTTTTGCCGCAGCAACTACTGGTTCCGGTAGTTCTACTTTATATGTAGATGATAATTCTGGTGGAGTTATCCCTGATGTGTTTAAAGAAGGAGATAGTGTATATTCTGATTCTGGTGCACTTATTGGTATTATTGATACTATTAACCCATATCTTGATATAAATGTAATTAAATGGACAACTACTAGTGCAGTAACAATTGATAATAATGACCAATTAAAAGCCACATATAAATCTTCTAAAAATAGAGTAGTTTGTTACGAAATTAGAAATGATGGAGAAACTCCTCCACAGGATTCTGCTAATGATACTAGTTCTACTGGAACTGATGGTGCTGCACAATATGGAGTTAGTTCTTCAGCTACATTTACTCATGCTACTGAGGACGCAGTAAATAGATATGGTCCATCAAATGGATTTGGTGGTAATTTAGATGGATATTTTGAAAATAGAGAAAATAGTTCTGGATATAGAATAGAAATGCCGCTTGATTCTGGCATTTCTCTTTTATTATCAACATCATTATTAGATACATATGATTATTTTGTTATGTTATTTGTAGATGAACCTAAAAAACACCACTTTGCTAAAATTACTGAGATTAGCACTTCAGATGTAGCGGGAGATTCTTTTGAATTTTCTCCGGCTTATGGTTCAGATATTCCTAAAGGGACTAAATTCAGCATTTGGAAGGGACCATTAAAAACAGACACAGAAGTAGTGGCAGTTAGTTATGGATTAGCTGGAAGTGGGCATAAATATTTAATTGATGCTGATGAAACTGACGGCGCTGGAACT